>PPFU01005813.1_pt1 | contig 13831 bp, 15 predicted proteins | sample 1535991 | NCBI WGS metagenome assembly PPFU01 (sample SAMN04901290, study PRJNA319586) | Hypolithon metagenome, whole genome shotgun sequencing project. | isolation source: Antarctic Hypolithon | place: Antarctica: Miers Valley | collected 2014
CTTATTCAGGAGGCAGCAGTGCCGAACGTTAGTGTTGGCGAGAAGATACCGGCGTTCGAGTTGCCGGGCCACAACGGGCGGGCCTGGAACCTGGGCGAACAATTGGAGTCCGGGCCGGTGATGCTAGTTTTCTACCGGGGCGACTGGTGACCGTACTGCAACGGGCAGCTAGGTAGCTTTGCCAGGGAGTACGAAGAATTCGAGAAACGCGGCGTCCGGATCGCCGGTATCAGTGTAGACCCACCCAGCAACAGCGCGGTGATGGCCGAGAAGCTGGAGCTTCCGTTCCTGCTCTTGAGCGACGCCCGGGGCGAGTTGGGCAAACTCTACGGCGTGTGGAACGAAGATGAAGGAGTCGAGGTACCGTCCATCATCGTGGTTGACCGGTCTGGAGATATACAGCACCTCTACTCCGGCAGCGATTTCGCCGACCGTCCGGGGGACGAAAGGATCTTCGAGGCGCTAGACAACCTGAAAGACTCCGGCGAATACAGTCAGGAGCCACAAGTCTCCGTCACCCCCGATGAGGCCGAGGAAGAAAGCGTCCGGCCGGAGCGGCCGGCGATCACGTTGGAGCAGCTCATCCCCTACTACCGGGGCGTCTACTTCACGACCGTCGCCTTCAAGAAGAGGTTCGGCGATGACCGCCAGAAGGAAGCCCTGGACGACGTTGACGCCTACCAGAAATTGACTACCGGCTACAGCGAAGCACTCCAGGAAACAAGGAAACTAAAGAGCGCGTAGCAAGACGCTACTTTTGCGAGCCTTCAGCATCTCTGCGTTGAAGGCTCGCGTTTTTATGCCGTAGTGCGGCAGTCTTCCGGGCGCGGCTTTAGTAAGGCTACCCTCTGAGATCCTGGCGCTCCTTTATCACGCGCCGGTACACATCGGCGTCCACGGCGCCAGGGATCAAAAGCGCGTCGTCCACCACGACCGAAGGTATTCCTGTTACCCCGATCTGAACCGCCTCCGTGTGCTCCGCGAATACTTCATTCTCGAACTCTTGCCACCTCTCATCCAGCCGGGCGCGGAACTCTTCTTCCGGTATGTTTGAGCGTCCAGCCACGTCTGCCAACACTTCGAGGTCCGAGATAGTCCGGTTATCGGTGAAGTAGGCGCGCATGACCTCTCTGTGGAAGCGGTGGAACGCCTCATTGCCGAAGGTTGCCGCCGCCTTGCCGGCGACGAGCGCCGGTACGCTGTGGGTCGGCGGTTTGTTCTCGGTGGTCCACACGTTGAACTCACCCGACTCTTTCTGGGAGGCCGGGGTCAGCCAACTACGAGTATATTCGCGGTGTTGCTCTATGCTGCGAGGTTGTGGCGTTGGGCGGAGCATAAAGCTCTTCCAGACCACTTCGACCTCATCGCCGTACTCGGCTTCTATCCCTTCGAGGCGCACGGCCCCGTTAAGGCACCAGGGTCATAGGTAATCCGAGTAGACGGTAAAACGTACCGGTTCGCTCATGGAAAGCTCCTTACAAGTAGGTTATTCTCACGCTTGATACTATCAGCCAAAACGGAAAGATTGATCCTGAACCTTTCACTCTACAAGTGGAGAAACCGGCTGTTCCTGGTGTTCGCCTCATCCGTTTCCGAGAAGGAATACAGAGAACAACTGCGCTCGTTCCAAGACCTGGAATCGGCGCTGCAGGAGCGTAACTTACTGATCGGAGAGTTCTTCGAGGGTGAACCCGGAAGGCTTGGCGGAGACCCGGTCTCCACGGAGGAAGTGGCTGGGTTGCGCCATACGTTCGGCATCCCGGATGAGCGTTTTACGGTGATCCTCGTCGGCAAGGACGGTGGGGAGAAGTTTCGCTCCCACGAGCCGGTCACCCCGCAAGGCATCTTCGACCGGATAGACGAAATGCCAATGCGTCGACGGGAGACGAATCGGGAAGGCTAGGCCTCTTTGTCGGGCGCGTTACTCGGGTTCGATGGTGTGTTTGGATGACTCCGCCATGGCTTGCAGGATTGAGGCGTGGTCCATGCCGGTGCCACCGAGAAGATCCACGGTGGCCGAGTGGATCTCATGTACCAGCCCGTTGAAGTCGAGGCTCCTCGAAAGGTCCTCACGCTCGCAGAGCAACGCCCCGGCCTCGGCGGCGGCTTCGAGGGCGCGGCGGCGAACTTCTTCGGGTTCACCAGAAACTTTCAGGTAGACGCCCAGCGCTTCCGTCGCCCGGCCCAGGCTTCGGAGGGATGACGGAATTTTCTCGGGGGCGGGGTCTTCGGGGCGCACAACCGAGAGCGCGGCGCGAGCCACGGACCTCACGTCTCTGACGGTCAGGTCTATCTGGTCGGCCGCCCCGGAGTAGAGGTCGAGGTGCTTGAGGCTCCTCCGCCGGGTTGGGGCGAGTTGGGCGGTGTCGCGTCCGGCGGCGAGAGCCTCCTTCAATCCGCTGACCCGGGCGTCGATCTCCCGGGCCTTTACGTACGCGTGCTGCGCCCGCTCGACGTCGCCGTTTTCGAGGGCGGCGGCAACCTCTTCGAGCACGGAGACCGACTCCTCGAAGACCGGGTGGGCGGCATTTTCGACCATCCGTTCAGGATTTACAGGAAGTATGGCGTTCACGAGTAAGGCCGCGCCGCCCCCGATCAAGGCCTCAAGGAAACGATCTACGGGGGTGAAATTCGAGCTGGATGCGGCGAAGGTGACCATGATGATCATGGCCGATATGGCCGCCTCGTTTACACCAAGGTCCCCCCGTCCGAGAAACACCGCCAACACCATCGCGATAACCACCAGAACGCCGGCCTGAACCGCCCCGATGCCGAGAAACGAGACGAGCAAAGTGGCGAGCGCGACCCCAAAGGCAACCCCTATCGTCAGTTCCAGGGCGCGACGACCGCGGTCCCCGACCGCCACGCCGAGCGATATGACCGCCGCTATCGGCGCGAACGTAGGCTGGTCTAGCCCGAGCAGAAAAACCGCGAGAAACCACGCGATGCTTGCCGCGAGTGCCGTCTGAAGGATTTGCAACCACCCGCCCCGCAGCCGAAACCAGCCCGACCCCAGCCAGAGTCGAACCCGGCTCGGAATCCTCGTCAGCCTGGAAGAACCTTCTCGCGGCTCCACATCCACCCTTCTTCGTCATCAGGACCGTCGCACCCTTTCGCAGGGTCGGCCCTACGGGCGGATAGTATAGTTGGATCGTCGCGGCTATACCGTGCAGAGGAGAGAATACAGCTTGGGCTTTTTCGTTGAGAGAGATCGGGGTCGTCTTCGCGCCGTATGGCGGTTGCTGGCGCAGGTCGTAGTATTCCAGGCGGCGACTTTTTTTCTACTCGCCCCGCTCACGGCGATATGGTTTGTGGTCGGCTCTTCCGAGGCCCCCTCCGAAGGTTTCGCCGCAACCCTCACCGAATCAACGGCGACCCTCTTCCTCGGGAGCATCGCCTCTCTCGGGGGGATCTTCTTTAGCCTGTGGCTCGTCGGGCGTTTTATAGACTGGCGGTCTTTGAAAGATTACGGGTTTCATCTGGACGGCGGATGGTGGTTTGACCTCGTTTTCGGCCTCGGCCTGGGGATGCTTCTTATGTCCGGGATCTTCTTGATAGAACTCTCTTTCGGATGGCTCCGCGTCGACGGCACTTTCGAGTCCACCTTGCCCGGCATGCCATTCTGGACCGCCCTGGCGCTGCCACTGGTGATCTTCTTGTGCGTCGGCATTTACGAAGAGGCATTCTCCCGCGGATACCAATTACTCAACATGGCCGAGGGCCTCAACTACCAGTCCATAGGACCCTGCGGAGCGGTCCTGGCGGCCTGGATACTCTCCTCCAGCATCTTCGGCGTCCTTCACTTGGGCAACCCGAACGCCACCCCGCTTAGCGCGTTCAATATAGCCCTGGCCGGTCTACTTTTAGGAGCCGGCTACGTACTCTCCGGCGAACTAGCTATACCTATCGGGCTGCACATCGCCTGGAACTTCTTTCAAGGCAACGTCTACGGTTTTCCGGTAAGCGGCCTGAACCCCATAGGCGCGACGTTTATCTCCACAAAGCAAACCGGGCCGGATATCTGGACCGGTGGCCTCTTCGGTCCTGAAGGTGGCCTACTGGTTACCTTCGCCACCCTTACAGGCATTGCATTGACAGCCTTCTGGGTATGGCTCCGTCGCGGTCGAGTCGGTATCCATACTCCCCTGGCCGAGTACCCGGGTCAAGCCTCGATGGCTAAGGAAGAGTAACCGTTCACGGCCCAACCCGCGGCGCAGGTTCTATACTCTGCTCTCGGATCACACTATTTGGAGGAACTCCACCAGGATGAGCAAAACCTATGAAGCAGCAGTTGTCGGAGCCGGCCCCAACGGTCTCTCGGCTGCGATAAGGTTGGCCGAGTCGGGCCTCTCAACGCTGCTCATCGAGGCGGAAGACCGGATCGGAGGCGCCGTCAAAACCGACGAGCTTACCCTGCCCGGCTTCCTGCACGACACATTCTCCTCCGTCTACCCGGCGGCCGCCGCGTCACCCGTCTTCGCCCGGATGCCGCTAAAGAAACACGGCCTACGCTTCGCCCACCCGAATGTCGCGATGGCCCACGTACTGGATGAAGGCCGGGGCGCATCACTCTACAAAGACCTGGACCGAACCGCCGATTCCCTAAACGAGCTGCACCAGGGCGACGGCGAGGGTTGGCGGGAGTTCATCACGCCGTATCTGGATAATTGGGACAACTTGAGCCGGGCGATGTTAGACGGATTTCCGCCGGTCTGGGGCGGGCTGCGGGCCGCTCTCGGGCTCGGGTTTACGGGCTCTTTGGAGGCGGCGCGAATGATCCTCCAGCCTGCTGCGGCGACCGCCGATGAACTTTTCTCAGGCGACGGGTCGAAGGCCTGGCTCTACGGCTCGGCGTTGCACGGGGACGTGGCACCGGGCGCGGCCGGGAGCACGGTGTTCGGGTTCTATCTGAACCTCCTCGGACACGTCGCAGGATGGCCGGTCGCCGAGGGTGGTTCCGGCAGGCTATCCGGGGCTCTCGCCGGATACTTCGAAGAACTCGGCGGTAATATTCGCACCGGCTCTCCGGTGGAGCGCGTCATCGTCAGCAACGGAAAGGTACGGGGTGTGGTAGCGGATGGAGAGGAGATCCGGACGAGTCTGGCCCTCTGCGACGTGTCGCCAAAAGGTCTGCTGAGCATGGCGGGCACAATCCTCCCGGACTCCTACAAAAAGAAGATGGCCCGCTACCGGTACGGACCGGGATCCCTAAAGATCGACTGGGCCCTCTCCGGCCCGGTTCCATGGGACTATGAAGAAGCCCGGGAAGCCGGCACTCTTCACATCGGCGGCGGCACCCAGGAGCTGGAGGAAAGCATTTCCCAGGAGAAATTAGGGTATTTGCCCGGGAAGCCTTTCATGCTCGCGGCCCAGCCGTCGGTTCCGGATCCCACACGGGCGCCGGAAGGCAAGCATACCTTGTGGGCCTACACCCACGTGCCGCACGGCATAGATTGGGATAGCAGAACGGAAGAGCACGTCGAACGCATGGAAGATCAGGTCGAGCGTTTCGCGCCCGGCTTCCGGGACCGGATCCTCAAACGACACGTGATGACGCCACCAAACTTGGAGGACCGAAACCGGAACCTCGTCGGCGGCGACGTCAACGACGGGAGCCAGGCCCCGGACCAACTCTTTTTCCGGCCACTCCCCTCCCTCTCCCCGTACCGAACTCCAATACGCGGCCTCTACATTGGCAGCGCGGCCACGTTCCCCGGCGGCGCGGTCCATGGTGTGCCGGGTGACGCGGCGGCCCGCGCAGCACTCAACGACCTAAAGCTACGCCGCGTAAAGACCTAGAAGGAAACGATATGCAAAAGGAAAGATCCGTAAATACCCCAGGCACCCTAACGAAGAACCAAGTACTAAACCGGATAAAGCGATGGATCACTGTCTCGGACGGGGATCACGAAGAGATAACCGTGGAGTCGCCATTTACCGGTGAACCTCTTGGAACCGTGCCCCGTGGTACCGAAGCGGATGTGGAAGAGGCCGCCCGTAGGGCCCGTCAGGCCCAGAAAGAATGGGCCAGGACCTCCTTCGGGGAGAGGGCGAAGGTTTTCCTCCGCTTTCACGAGCTGGTGCTCGGGCGACAGGCAGAGGTCCTGGACTGGATCCAGCAAGAGAACGGCAAGGCCCGCAAACACGCTTTCGAAGAAGTTTTGGATACCGCCATAACCACCCGCTACTACGCGAATACCGCCGAAACCCACCTGAAACCCCGTCGCCGCTCCGGCGCCCTGCCGCTCCTGACGAGCACCCGGGAATACCATCATCCACGAGGCCTGGCGGGGTTCATCGTGCCCTGGAACTATCCGCTCTCACTTGGCATCACGGACGCTGTACCGGCTCTTCTCGCTGGGAACGGCGTACTTATCAAACCGGACGAGAAGACGCCCTTTTCTACCCTATGGGCGGTGGACTTGCTCTACGAAGCCGGCCTGCCCCACGGGCTGGCGCAGGTCGTAACCGGCTACGGCGCGGATCTCGGCCAGGCCATAGTGAACAACGTAGACTTCGTCATGTTCACCGGCAGCACCCGCGTCGGACGCATCGTGGCCCAGCAAGCCGCAGAGAGGCTCATCGACTACTCAATGGAACTCGGTGGTAAGAACGCCATGATAGTCCTGGAAGATGCTGACTTGAACCGGGCGATACCCGGCGCCGAGCGGGCCATTTTCTCCAGCGGCGGCCAGCTCTGCATCTCCATGGAACGACTCTACGTCCACACGAGCGTCTACGCAGAATTCAAGCGCCGCCTCGTAGAGCACACCCGCAACATGAAACTCTCCACGAACCTCGACTACAGCGCGGATATGGGATCCATGGTCTCCGCCGACCAACTGGAGCGTGTCAAAGAACACGTCGAGGACGCGGTCGAGAAGGGCGCGAAGGTCCTCACCGGCGGACGCCACCGCCCGGACCTCGGGCCTTACTTCTACGAGCCGACGATACTGGAGAACGTAACCGGAGAGATGACCCTCTGCGCCGAAGAGACCTTTGGGCCTGTCGTGGCATTGTACGAGTTCGAGACGATAGACGAAGTCGTCGAGAAGGCGAACGAGAGCGACTACGGACTCAACTTCAGCGTGTGGACCCGCGACACGGATAGAGGCCGGGAACTCGCCACGCGCCTCGAAGCCGGAACGGTGAACGTAAACGAGGCTTACGCGGCGGCCTGGGCCTCGGTAGACGCCCCGATGGGTGGCTTCAAGGACTCCGGAGTCGGGCGTCGGCACGGGTCGCACGGTATCCAGAAATACACGGAGTCTCAGACCGTCGCCGTGCAAAAGGTTCTGCCGGTTGGGGCGCCATCGGGCGTGGATGAGAAAGTTTACGCCCGCCTGATGACCGGCGCGCTCCGCGCGATGCGCCGGTTGCCCGGCATCCGTTAGATGAGGGAGGGAGTTTGAAATGACCGAGGTCTCCGGCAAGACCGTGGTTATAACAGGAGGCGCGAGTGGGATGGGCCGTCTACTGGCGCTCAAGATGGCGCGTAGTGGCGGCACGATCGTGCTCTACGACCTGGATGCCGGGGCGTTGGACTCGACTGTAGAGGAGATTAGGGCTACGACCGGCCGCGACGCACACGGTTTCGTCTGCGACGTCTCCGACCGCGAAGAAGTGTATCTCACTGCCGGTAAGGTACACGAGTCGGTGGGCAAAGTGGACATCCTGATCAATAACGCCGGCATCGTCTCCGGCCACCGGCTCATGGACACCCCGGACGAGAAGATAGAGGCCGTCATCGGCGTCAACACTCTGGCACTCTTCTGGGTTACGAAGTCCTTCCTCCCCGACATGCTGGAAAAGGGCAGCGGTCACATCGTAACGGTCGCCTCCGCCGCCGGACTACTGGGCGTAGACAAACAGACCGACTATTCCGCAAGCAAACACGCCGCCATCGGCTTTACCGAGTCTTTGCGCGTAGAGCTGAAAAAGACCGGCTATCCGAACATCGGGACCACCATCTTCGAGCCCTTCTACGTGGATACCGGCATGTTCGGGGGCGTAAAAACTCGCTTCCGCCGTATACTGCCTATCCTTGGACAAGACGAGGCTACGGACCGCATAGTAAAGGCCGTCCGGAAAAACCGGCAGGAGATAAAGATGCCCTTTATCGTCAACCTGGTGCCCGCTCTCCATTTGCTACCCGTAAACATCTTCGACCGAATGATGGACTTCCTCGGCGTCAACGCCTCGATGGATGAGTTCGTCGGTCGCGGAGAGCGCTCGGATACAACGAACAAATAGCTCCGACCTGTATTTCGGTCTCGGGACGTGACGGCGTTTGGACGGTGCTGCGAACGGGAAAGAGGGTGAGATAAGACTTCAGCACACTGATTTAGGACCGGAGGCCGGGATGAACGAAGATCAAACACGACAGCAAGACCCTAAAGAGCAGTACCCGCAGCCGGAATTCGGCGAGCAAGATCAGCGGGATCAACACCCCGGACTCGAATCGGAGATGGGGCCCAAACCTGACTATGGTTATGACACTTACCGGGGTTTCGGGAGGCTCGAAGGCAAGAAAACCATTATTACCGGTGGCGACTCCGGCATCGGGCGGGCGGTGGCGCTCGCCTTTGCGAGAGAGGGCGCGGATGTCCTGATCTCCTACCTCGAAGAAGAGGAATCCGACGCCGACGAGACGGTCCAAATCGTCGAAGAAGCCGGTAGAAAAGCCGTAAAGGTTCCTGGCGACATAATAGATGAAGACCACTGCAAGAAGATAATAGAGACGGCCGTCGAAGAGTTCGGGCAGATAGACGTACTGGTAAACAACGCCGCCCACCAGATGACGGTGGACGGCATAGCCGATGTCTCCACCGACTTGTTCGACCGTACCTTCAAGACAAACGTCTACGCCATGTTCTGGCTATCCCAGGCGGCTCTGCCACACATGCAAGAGGGCGGCTCGTTCATAAACACAAGCTCCATCCAGGCCTACCAGCCCTCACCCGTACTACTACCCTACTCCGCCACGAAAGGCGCCATCATCTCCTTCACGAAGGGACTCGCCCTTGAGGTTGCGGAGTATGGACTCCGGGCCAACATCGTGGCTCCCGGGCCGGTGTGGACCCCGATCATCCCGGCCTCCATGCCGGGCGAGACGGTCTCCCAATTCGGAGGAACCTCCCCGATGGGCCGTCCCGCCCAACCCGCCGAACTAGCCCCCGCTTACGTGTTCCTTGCCTCCCAGGAAGCCAGCTTCGTCAACGGAGAAACGCTCGGCGTTACCGGCGGCAAGCCGATGCCATAACAACACCCCTACGCTTGCTGCGAATCGCCGGTTGATACGCTACGCTAGGGGAATGAACCTTTTCGGAAGAGCGTAATTTTGGGCGTCGTAGTCCAGAAATATGGTGGAAGCTCGGTCGCCACGCCGGAGCACATAAAGGCGGTGGCCGAACGCATTGGGCACACCCGCGAGTCCGGCCAGGATCTGGTCGTTGTAACTTCGGCGATGGGTAAGAGTACGGACCGGCTTTTGAGGCTGGCCGGCGAGGTCAGCCAGGACCCTTCGCCCCGGGAGATAGACCAGCTCTTATCAACCGGCGAGGAACAGTCCGTTGCGCTGTTGGCGATGGCCCTCCACGACCGGGGGCTTCCCGCCGTCTCGCTCACGGGACCGCAGGCGGGGATGACCGTAACCGGCCGCTACGGGTCAGGTGTGATCTCCGGTATAAATCCCGGACGCATCCGAAAGCTCCTCGAAGATGAGCACGTCGTTATCGTCGCCGGGTTTCAGGGGATGAACGCGATGGGCGACGTAATGACGCTCGGGCGCGGCGGCTCGGACACTACGGCCGTGGCGCTCGCGGCGGCGCTTGGGGCGGAGCGGTGTGAGATCTACACGGACGTTGACGGCATCTACACGGCTGATCCGCGAATAGTCCCAAAAGCCCGGCGCATACCGCTCGTCTCCTCGGAAGAGATGGCGGAGATGGCCTGGCGCGGGGCGAAAGTGATGCATCCCCGGGCGGTGGAACTCGGGGCGCTCTACGGCGTGGAGATCCACGTCCGCTGTTCCTTCAATGAGGAGCCCGGAACCGTCATATCAGGAGGTAAAGATTTGGAGCAATTAGAGACCCGTGAGACCGTCGCCGGCATAGTCCACGACCTGGACGTGGCGCGCCTCGCCCTCGGCGGCATCCGGACCGGTCCAGGCACGCTCAGCAGAATATTCTCTCCCCTCGCCGAACGGGGAATCTCGGTCGATGTGATCGTGGAGAGCGGCACCCGCGAAGGAACGGCGGACGTGGCATTTACCGTAAACCGCTCGAACTTCGAGGAGGCCCGGCGGCTCGTGGGCGAGGTGGCCGAATCTCTCGGCGGCGAGGTCGAGGGCGAGGCGGACCTTGGCAAGGTCTCGGTCGTCGGGACCGGGATGCTAAACCGACCAGGTTATGCTGCCAGGGTTTTCGATACTCTGGGTGAGGCTGGAATCCCCATATTGATGGTCTCTACCTCGGAGATTCAGGTAACATGCGTCTTGCAGGAAGATAAGGTTGAGGAGGCGGTTCGTCGCCTCCACGAGAGCTTCGAGTTGGAGGAGAGAGATGTTTAGCGGCGCGTTCACGGCCCTTATAACCCCATTCAGGAACGGCGCGATAGACGTCGAGGCTCTGGAGAACCTGGTGGAGCTTCAGATCAAGCAGGGCATCCACGGCCTGGTCCCGTGCGGCACCACCGGCGAGACACCGGCCATGAACGAAGCCGAAGACCGGCTCGTCATAGAAACTGTCTCGCGGGTCGCCGATGGACGGGTTCCGGTTGTCGCCGGGTCCGGCTCTAACAGCACGGAGATGGCGGTCAAATACACCAAGATGGCCCAGGAAGCTGGCGCAGACGGCTCGCTCCAGGTCTCCCCGTACTACAACAAGCCGACCCAGGAAGGCCTCTATCGCCACTTCGCCACGATAGCCGAAAACACCGACCTTCCCATCCTCCTCTACAACATCCCCGGACGGACCGCCGTTACCATCGAGGCGCACACGATGGCGCGGCTCGCGGAGATACCGAATATCGTCGGGGTCAAGGAATCGACCCTCTCGATGAATATGGTCAGCGACATCCGGCACCTGTGCGGCGAAGAGTTCATCATCTTCTCCGGCGACGACCCGATGATCCTGCCGCTCATGTCCCTTGGCGGGACGGGTACCATAGCCGTTAGCTCCAACGTCGCCCCCGGAGCCGTCTCGGACATGGTAAATGCGGCGCTGGAAGGTAACTGGGAGCGGGCCCGCGAACTTCACTACGAGCTTCTGCCCCTCTTCCGGGCGCTCTTTGTCGAGACCAACCCCATTCCCGTAAAGACCGCCGCCTCACTACTCGGCCTCTGCTCCGACGAGATGCGCTTGCCAATGATACCGATGGAGGGCGAAAACCTGGCGATGCTGCAAGAGACCCTCGACGCCGTGAACCATCTCCTACCCACTCCCGAAGAAGTTTGAACGGAGAAGCGCCCCACGCCACACGCGTAGCCATAATCGGGGCGGCGGGCCGGATGGGCCGCGAGCTCTGTCGCGCAGCCCTCGAAGCAGACGGCATCGAACTGGCCGGCGGCCTCGTCGAACCCAACGCCCCGGAGCTAGGCGAGGATCTCGGCACACTCTGCGGCTGGGATAGCGTCGGAGTCAGCGCCACCGGAGAGCCACCCGAAAACGTCGAATCCCTCATAGAGTTTACGAGCCCCGAAGCGACGGTAGAACACCTCGCCTACAAAAAGCCGCTAGTCATAGGCACCACCGGTCTCAATGAGGAGCAGCGGACGAGGGTCGAAGAGGCATCCGAGAGCGTTCCAATTGTGCTAGCCCCGAACATGAGCGTTGGCGTGAACCTGCTGCACGAGGCCGTACGGGAGCTCTCCGCGAAACTTGGCGCCGGTTACGACATCGAGGTCGTCGAAACCCACCACCGGAACAAGGTGGATGCGCCATCCGGCACGGCTCTGTTCCTGGGAGAGGCCGCCGCCGAAGGCCGGGGCAAGAGCCTCGAAGAAGTGGCGGTCTACGGACGCGAGGGCCATCAGCCGCGGGAAGAAGGTGAGATCGGGGTTCACGCCCTACGCGGCGGCGCTGTCGTCGGCGAGCATCGCCTCATCTTCTACTCCGAAGGCGAGGAAGTAGAGATCATACACCGGGCACTCTCCCGGCGCACTTTCGCCGCCGGCGCCCTACGGGCCGCGAAATTCGCCGTCCACGCGGAACCCGGCCTCTATTCCATGAAAGACGTGCTGGAAAGGTGAGTCTCTAAGCGCAATCCTCGTCCGTGCCGGATGGATCTCCATCCTGGAACATCTCGACTTGCTCGGCGACCCACTCAGGTGTCAGGCCCGTAGATTTCGAGATTTCACGCACGCTCATCCCCGAACGCCGGAGCCGGTTCACCTCTTCCTCTAGACAAACTTCCCCATGGTTTTCCACGTCAGTCCTCTCCCGTAGCCTTCCAGCATTTCATTTATACCAGCGATGCCGGAACCGGTTCAATCCGCCGGAGGCAACTCCAGCCGCTGGCCAGGATGTATCCAGAAGCCGGTAAGGTCGTTTGCGTCGCGGACATCCGCGACCCTCGGTCTCGGGTCTTCTTGCGGTGGGTAGTGGGTGACCGCTATCGTCCATACCGTGTCGCCGGGGGCGACGGTGTAATAGGTGGACGGGGACTCGGCGCCGGCGCCACGAATCACATACAGGGCGGCCACAAGCATCATCACGACCAGCAAGGCCCCGATCCGTCTTCGCCGATATGTAGCTGTAGTCTCCACCCGAAAAATATACGGTACAGAAGGTCATCTCCCAACGGCCTTTTCTACTTCATCGACAAAACTATCGTCAGAATCTTCCGGCTGGTAGTTCCTTAGTTCCGGGTCTAGAAAGCGAGCATGCACTTCACCAAAATGCACGGACAAATTTGCTAACGTCCTATACTTCCATGCTCGGATCGACGGCAACGGGCCGCCTGAATTGACCGTAGACCTATAGGATACCGACATGGATAAGGAACCTAAGTCCATATGGGGAAAGATCAAGGCCGGGTTCAACGAAGGCCGGGCCAAAGCTGACCGGAAATTTGAAGCGAAACACGGCTATCCCCCGGAAGAAGAAATCAGACGCGGCTGAGACCGGGGTAAGCTGAATGCCCGTGAAGGTCGCGGCCCGTTATGCCGGTCCGTCTTTCCCGTCGGCTGGTCTTCTACCAGTCTGCCCCGGTCCAATTCGGCCCCCTTCGTCGGGCCGGGGCTTTCTTCTTTCCTTTTCTATTGTGCTGCGCTTGGCTATGCGTCGGGATCTTCTTCGATACGGAACCCGATTCGTCTGCGTTCTGGCGGCCCGTCTTTGACCGTGATTGTGCTGAAAACCATTTGTACGATTTGTACTGGGGCAATGACCTGACATTCATCGCCCGAAACAAGGTCATTTCCAACAAGTAACAGCAGATCGTCAATATCACGATAGTAACCAATATCCCGGGTGCGGATGATCCTGCCTGTAGGCGTGAGATATTCAACGAGAAGGTCTTCGTTTTCGTTCAGGTCGCCTAAAATCGCAGCTTCGCGTACCTTAACCCTTTCGTACAAGTCTTCTGCGGTAAGCCTGTTAGTTACGCGTACTGGTTGGGGCAGGTTAAGTCTGGGTGGTGGATTGTGCATGTAGACAGTATCCCCTTCTATGGTCTGATAACGCAGTGTAACATCTGACGCAAGCGTACTGTGGACCGCCGCCAGCAACAGGCGCAGCTTCGCCGCCCGCTAGCGGCTAGATCGACAGCGGCGGGGACAAATGGGATCAATAGCGAAGCCTATCTATTCACTGAACTTCCGCTTAAAATC
>PPFU01000491.1_pt1 | contig 13827 bp, 15 predicted proteins | sample 1535991 | NCBI WGS metagenome assembly PPFU01 (sample SAMN04901290, study PRJNA319586) | Hypolithon metagenome, whole genome shotgun sequencing project. | isolation source: Antarctic Hypolithon | place: Antarctica: Miers Valley | collected 2014
AAAATCGCCTGAAAATCCCCGCCAACTCCCATAACCACAGCAACGGCCTTCTCAAACTGCGGAACTCGGGCTAGAGCGTTCTTCGGCCCATACCCGCCAACGCCCCAAGCCCCCACTAACCTTCAGCCCCACATTTCCCATAGAGCCGCGCCCCATCCCGTGACACCTTCCCGCTCCCGATGACGACGCCTTCCCAGCTCTGGCTCAGCCGCTACGCGAAATTCTGCGTCGCCGCCATCATTCCGCTCATTTTCTGGGGCAGCCTCGTCACCACCTTCGGCGCCGGCCTCGCCGTCCCCGATTGGCCGCTCAGCTTCGGCAGCCTCAATCCCGACGGCTGGTGGCTCGATCGCGACATCGCGCTCGAGCACGGACACCGGCTCCTCGGCGCACTCATCGGCATCTTCGTCACTGTCCTCATGATCTGGACTTGGAAAACAGAGCCGCGCCGCTGGGTGCGCTGGCTCGGCGTCGCAGTCTTCGCCTCCGTCGTGATTCAAGGGATCATCGGCGGCACCCGCGTCACCGAAAAATCCACCATCCTCGCCATCGCTCACGGCTGCTTCGCGCAGGTCGTCTTTTGCATGTTCATCGTCCTGGCCCTCGTCCTCTCCCCGCGCTGGGGCACGGCCATGCGCCCGGCACAAGCCAGCAATCTTGGCGGTGTAAAAAAAGCCTCCACCGTCCTAGTGGCGCTCGTGTTCTGCCAGCTCGTGATCGGCGCGATCATGCGCCACTACGGAGCCGGCATGGCCATTCCCACGTTCCCGGATGCTTTCGGCAAACTCATCCCACACATCGACACCTTCGGCATCGCCATCAATTTCGCCCACCGCGTCGGAGCCGTCGTCGTGACGCTCGCGATCCTCTGGCATCTCGCCATCATCCTGCGCGACGCCCGCCGCGAACCGCGCCTCGTCGTCCCCGCCAGCGTCCTCGTCGGCCTCGTCGTTTTTCAGATCGCCCTCGCCGCGCACATCATCTGGCTCGGCCGACCGCCCACGGCGACCGGTTTTCACGTCATCAATGGCGCGCTCATCCTCGGCGTGAGCGTCCTCACCGCCGCCCGCGCCACTCTGCTCACCGGCACAGCGACCAGGGCCGAAGCGACCAAAGGGACGCAAAGGACAACCCGCCGTGAAGCGCTCGCATGAGCCTCAATCCTCCATCCTCATCCGTCGTGACCGCCGCCACCACGCAACCCGTCGAGACCCGCTTCGTCACAGACCTCATGGCGCTCGCCAAAGCCCGCCTCAGCGTCCTCGTGCTCGTCACCACGCTGGTCGGTTTCCTCATGGCCTCCGCCGACGGCATCGACTGGGTGCGCCTGCTCCACACGATGCTCGGCACCGGCCTCGTCACCGCGAGCGCCGCGATTCTCAATCAGCTCATGGAGAGCAAAGTCGATCTCCTCATGGAGCGCACCCGCGACCGTCCGCTCCCCGCCGGCCGCCTCCAGCCCGCGACCGCGCTCGTGCTTGGCTACCTCGGCGCGGCCATCGGCTTTTGCTACCTGTTCACCTTCGTGAACCTGACCGCCGCCTACCTCGCCGCGCTCACCCTCGTCATCTACCTCTTCCTCTACACCCCGCTCAAGCGCATCACCTCCCTCTGCGTCGCCGTCGGTGCCGTCTCCGGCGCGCTCCCGCCGATGATCGGTGCCGCCGCCGCGAGCCCCGCCCTCGGCTCTATCGCGTGGATCCTCTTCGGCGTCCTCTTTTTCTGGCAGATGCCCCACTTCCTCGCCCTCGCCTGGATGTATCGCGACGACTACACCGCCGGCGGCTTCGTCATGCTGCCGAGGTGGGATAAAAGCGGACGCTTCACTGCATCGGTCGCGCTTCTCTGCGCCCTCGCGCTCGCCGCGATCACCCTGTTGCCGTTTGCGCTCGCCCTCGTGCATCCGCTTTACCTCCCCGGCGCGCTCCTGCTCGACGCCATGTTCCTCATCTGCGCCATCGGCTTCCTCCGCGAGCGCGCCGGCCCCATCGCGCGCCGCCTTTTTCTGGCCTCCATCATCTACCTACCCGCGCTCCTGATCCTCATGGTCGCCACCAAAAAATGACCTCCGAAACACTCAACCCTCAACCCTCAACCCTCAACGTCCGCCTTCCGTGGATCGTCTGGGGCCACGTCCTCATGGTGCTCATCGGCGTCGGCGTGATGTATCTCTTCGCCCAGCGCGACTCGAGCGCGGCCAAAGGCGCGCTCCCCCGGCTCGCCCACGTCCCGAACTTGAAAATGACCGACCAGCACGGCCAGCCCTTCCAGTTCGACGACCTGCGCGGCCTCGTCTGGATCGGCGACCTCATCTACACCACCTGTCCCGGCCCGTGCCCCATCGTGACCAGCCGTCTCACGAAGTTGCAGAAAAAGATCGCGCGCCACGGCGACATCCGCCTCGTCTCCATCTCGGTGAACCCAGAGGTCGATACCCCCGAGCGCCTGCTTGAGTATGCGCAGCAGTTCGGCGCGATCTCCTCCTGGATATTCCTCACCGGCACCCCCGGCGACGCGAACACCATCGCCGACGACGTCTTCCAGATCCCACTCCGCCACCAGCCGAATGAGAAGGAGCCCGTCCTTCACACCACCCAGCTCATCGTCGTCGATCGCCAAGGCTACGTGCGCGCCCTCCACGAGTCGCTCGAAGACGCCGGCCTGAACGCCGCCCTGCGCGACGCCGAGCGCCTGCGACAGCAATGAAGTGGAGGTTGATAGTTGAGGGTTGATAGTTGATAGCCGCTTGCAGGTAGCTCACGGCGCAAGAGCAAGATGCAGCACGTCTCCAGTCCTCCCATCCACCCAGCAGCGACTCAGACCCCAGCGCGGCTATCAACCATCAACTCTCAACTATCAACTCTCCATGACTTACCACGATCTGCCGCCGATCAACGCCAGCCTCAACGCGCTCGCGACCCTCTTCATCGCCGCCGGCTGGTGGCTCATCCGCCACGACCGCACCCGGCTGCACATCATCATGATGATCTGCGCCGTCGTCACCTCCACCGCCTTCCTCGCCTGCTATTTGACCTACCATTTCGGCATCCAGGGAGCCGTCACCCGCTTCCCCGATATTGGCTGGGTGAAAAACGCCTACCTCATCCTGCTGCTCACGCACGTCCTCCTCGCCTTCGCCGTGCCACCGCTCGTCATCCTCTCCCTCGTGCCCGCCCTGCGTGCCCGCTATGATCGGCACCGCCGCATCGGCCGCTGGACGATGCCCATCTGGCTCTACGTCTCCGTCACCGGCGTGCTCGTTTACTTCATGCTCTACCAGTGGTTCCCCGCCTCCCGTTACGCGGGGTGAAAGTCATGCCACGCTGATTTTCAACCTGCGCTGGCCGTGGGCGATTTCAAAGAGGATCGGGATCGGGAGCAGGTCTTCGAGGATGGCGCGGTTGGTCGTAGTGGCGGGGTCGTCAGACGGCGGGTCGAGGTGATTCAAAATGAGGCCGGCGATCTCGAGGCCGGTGGCGCGAATGCTCTCGACGGTCAACAGCGTGTGGTTGAGCGCGCCCAGGCGATTCGGGACGACAACCACGACGGGGAGCGCGCAATCTCGAGCGAGGTCACTGACGAAGTAGTCGCGGGTGATTGGCACCCGCCACCCGCCGACGCCCTCGACCAGTAGTGACCGATGCCGCCCGCGCAGGGCGGTAAAGCGGTCGCGAATGAGGTCGAGATCGACAACTCGGCTCTCGATCATCGACGCGGCATACGGCGCGGCGGGAGCGCGGAGCCAGACGGGGTTGATGTCGTTGAGCGGCACGACCGCATCGCTGGCGGCATGGATCAATTCGGCATCAGTCCGGTCGCCGCAGCAGATCGGTTTCATCCCAGCGGCATCGAGCCCCGCGGCGCGGAGGGCACGCAGGAGCAGGCAGGTCACGTACGTCTTGCCCGCGTTCGTATCAGTAGCTGTAACGAAGAAGTTAATGGTTGTGAGCGCCGCTCGTTGTGGCGGCGCGAATGAGCGGGAGCCGGCTTTCGAAATTCCGAAAACAACAACGGGCCACCTTCAGGAGAAATTTTCCCAATGATCCGAATGGTTTACCCCTACCGCACCTTCGGCATGCCCTTCGACTGGTCGAGTGTGCGCTCGATGCGCACGCCGACGGAGGCGGTATCGGACAGGATGTATTTGTGCAGCTCCACCTCGATCCGGTTCAAGGCGAAGCGCCGCAGCAGGTGGTTCGCGATTTCCTCGGCCAGGGTCTCGATGAGGTTGCGCGGGCGGCTGTAGGCGAGCTTCTGCACCGAGAGGCAGACGGCGGCGTAGTCGATGGTCTTGTTGATGCGGTCCCGCAAATCGGCGAGCCCGCGCTGCGGTTCGAGCACGAGCGACACGGTGAGCCGCTGCGGCTCGGCCCGCTCTTCGTCCGTGATTCCGATGTAAGCCCCGAGCTCGAGCTGCCGGATGAAAATGATGTCAGGCATGGTTGTGTGGCGCTAGCCGATGCGGAAACGCACGTCCCGGATGACTTTTGTGCCGAAGCGCTCGCGCAGTTTTCGCAAAACTTCCGCCTTCAGCACCCGATCGAGTTCGTAGAGCAAAGTCGGCTGCAACACCCGCACATGGAGCACGCCCTGGCTCAGTCGGCTCGGGCACGAATGAATCGCGATGTTCTCGCCGACGGTCTCGGCCCAGGCGGCGGTGATTTCCTCCTCCCGGACTCGCTCGGTCAGGCCGAGCTTTTTCATGAGCTTCTCCAGCACACCGTCGATGCGGTGGAGGCGGTCGGGCGCGGGCGGCGTCTCGGGCAGGCCGCGCCATTCGGCGAGCACGCGGTGGCGGAGGGACGAGGTCATCGGGGGCGAGGGGAACAAAGCCATCCGCCCGCGCTTCGGCGAGGGTTTTTTTGCGCGGACGCGGCGGAATCGTTCGCGGCCGGTGAAGGCTCACGCATTTCCAGCCCCGCCCCTCACTGCTTCGCAGCGGCAGGATCGTTCAGCAATTTTTCGACCTGCTCCGCCAGATCTCCGCGCGTCTCGGTCGCGACGATCATCCCGTTTTTGTCCACAAGCCATTGCGCCGGGATAGCCGTGATTCCGTGCTTCGAACTCAGCTCGTTCTCCCACCCTTTACCATCGAAGTAGTTCGGCCACGGCACATCGCGCTCTTTCACGAACTGCTCCAGCGCCTCCTTGTCCTCATCCAGCGATACCCCGACGATCTCGAACCCCTTCTCGTGGAACTTGTCGTAGGCCGCCTTCAACTCAGGCAGCGCCTGCACGCACGGTCCGCACCAGGTCGCCCAAAAGTCCACCAGCACCACCTTCCCCCGCATCTTCGCCACATCGACTTTCCGCCCATCGACCGACGTGAAAGACATCTCCAGCGGCTTGCGCATTAGCTCCATCCGGTCGAGCCGCGTCTGCGCCATCTGGGCAAATTCCGGCGCCCCGCTCTTCGCCGCGCTGCGCAGCAATGCCTCCGCGCGCTTCGGATCGCTCGCCTCCACGACCCCGGCGAGCACGGCATCCAGCCCGCGGGCGCGCGGGTCTTTCGGATGCGCTTTTTGAAAAGCCAGCACCTCGCGTTCGATCTCCTTCGCGGCATCGGCCGGGTTCCCGCTCGGTGCCGACATCCGGAGCTGGATCAACATCATCGCCGCGTCCGCCCGCGCGTCTTCCGGCGCTTCCTTTGCTTCGACGATTTTGTTCAGGTCGGCCCGCGTGGCGGCGAGATCCGGCTGCGCTCCGCTGACCGCCTGTAATTGGAGCCTCAGCATCGCTTTGAAAATCCGCGCCTTCCACTGGCGCGGATCGCCGGGATAACGCGCGATGAATGCCTCGGCTCCCGTCTGCACGCTCTTCAGATAGTCCACCGCTTCTTCACGCGATTTCGGCTCGGTGGCCGGCCCCGCGCCCAGCTTTTCCAGATGCGCCCAAAGCGCGTCCGCCGATTGATAGGCAGCGAGCGGATCAGTCTTCGGCTTATCGGATTCCTGCGCCTCGGCGATTGCCGGGCAGATGGAAAAAGCGGCCAACGCGAGGAGGGAGGTCAGGTGTGTTTTCACGCCCGGACGCTCGCTGACCGGCCCGAAAAAGCAACCCACGAGGGTGACGAAACGGGCCCGCGAGGGCGCGGGCGCTACCCAGCCGTCAGCTCCGCCACGGCTTCTTCCTCGGACATCAGGCGCTCCTCCCGCGTGGCGAAAGTTTTCACCTTCACCTCGGGCCATTCGTCGCCGTAGAGCAGCGCTCTCCGCGCGCCGAGGTGCTCGGCAGTCTGGAATTGTTTGCCGACCTTCGCCGCCGTGAGCGGGAAATCGACGCGCACGCCGGCCTCGCGCAGCCGCTGCACCATCGCCAGCGCAGGCTCGCGGCGTTCTTCCTTCGCGATCACGACATAAACTTCGCACGCGGAGTTCCGTGCGAGCCAGGCGTCGAGGCGGGCTTTGGCGGCCGGCGTGTCGTCAATGAGATTGCCGAGCACGACATCGCCCATGCCGAAGCCGAGCGCGGGGAGATCGACGCGGCCATCGCTCATCAGGCTCAGGAGCCGGTCGTAGCGGCCGCCGCCCGCCAGGGCGCGCTCTATTTTGCTGCGATCAAACGCCTCGAAAACGAACCCGGTGTAGTAGGCGAGCCCGCGAACGATCCCGAGGTCGAACTCGACGAAACGCTCGAGCCCGCGCGCGCGGATGCTCTCCAGCAAAGGACCGGCAGTCGTCCATTCCTCCACCGGCCTCGCGAACTGCTCCTCGAGTTCCGCGAGGGAAATCCCGAGCGCGTCGAGCTGCCGCGCGAGTTCCTCGGGCGCGATCCGCTCCAGCTTGTCGATGACGGCGAGAAACTCGGAGGCGCGATCTTCTTTGCCACGCGCGGCGAGGAAGGCGAGCCACTCGTCGCGGTTGCTGATGCGCACGACGAAATCGCGCTCGGTGAGGCCGAAGGCGCGCAGCGTGTCGATGAGCAGCGCGATCAGCTCCACATCCGCAGCAGGGGACGGCTCGCCGAGGATGTCGGCGTTGAACTGGTAAAACTCCCGCCCGCGGCCGCGCTGCGGTTTTTCATAGCGGAAAAATTGCGGCATGCAGAACCACTTGAGCGGCTTGCGAAAATCGCGCTCCCGGGCGGCCACCATGCGGGCGAGCGTCGGCGTCATCTCGGGGCGCAAGGCGACGACGCGCTCGCCTTTATCCGCGAAGTCGAACAACTGCCCGACCAGCTCGCCTCCGCTCTTCTTTTTGTAAAGCTCGACCGGCTCGAGCACCGGCCCGTCGTATTCGACGAAGCCGTAACGCCGTGCGACGGCGCGCCATGTCTCCAGGATGTAGTTCCGGCGGGCGCAGTCGGCCGGGTAAAAGTCGCGAAAGCCGGGCAGCAGTTGCATGGGGCCGGAGACGCTAGGGAGCAGCCTTCCGCATTCAAGAAAGGATTTATTTCAACCGCGAAGGTCCCAGAGCGGGAGGAAACCGGCGGCTTCGGCCCTGAGTTCTCGGCGGCTAATCCAATCAGCGGAAATCGCCCACGCCTTGCACCCGACGGACGCGCTTGTATAAGGGCGCGATGATTTTCCTCGGCGCACTTTTTGATAACCTCGCGCGCAATCTCCAAGGCGAGCTCACCATGTGGTCGGTGGTCGGCTATCTCGGCAATGGCCTCTTCGCCAGCCGCTTCATCGTCCAGTGGTACGTCTCCGAGAAGCTCAAGCGCAGCGTCATCCCGGTGCAGTTCTGGTATCTCAGCATCGTCGGCAGCGTCCTCTCGCTCATCTACGCGATCCATGTCGGCAAGCTTCCGTTCATCCTCGGCTTCCTGTTTCCGACCGTCATCTACATCCGCAATCTCATGCTCATCGCCGCCGGGAAAAAGCACGCTCCGGGCTCCATTCACAGCCAGCCGCCGGAGACGAAGTCATGACCCGCCCCGGCGACATCATCTACCTCGACAACAACGCGACCACGCCGGTCGATCCCGCCGTCGTCGAGGAAATGCTCCCCTACCTCACCGACTTCTACGGCAACCCCTCGAGCGTCTATCGCTTCGGCGCGCAGGTCGCCCGCGCCCTCGACACCGCCCGCGAGCGCGTCGCCGGGCTGCTCGGGTGCGAGCCGCGCGAGATTGTTTTCACCAGCTGCGGCACCGAGTCGGACAACGCCGCCCTCGCCTCCGCGCTCGCCATGGATCCCGACCGGCAGCACATCGTCACGACGACCGTCGAGCACAGCGCGGTGAAAAATCACGCCGAGGCGCTGGCGAAGCGCGGCCATGAAGTGACCTGGCTCCCCGTCGATGCGCACGGCCAGCTCGACCTCGCCCAGCTCGAAAAAGCCATCCGGCCCGACACCGCCATCGTCTCCATCATGTGGGCGAACAACGAGACCGGCGTCCTTTTCCCCATCGAGGAGATCGCCGCCATCGTTCGCAAAAAAGGCGCTCTCTTCCACACCGACGCCGTCCAGGCCGTGGGCAAAATCCCCATCGCGCTCGGAGCCGACTCGCAGATCAATTTCCTCTCCGTCTCCGGGCACAAGCTCCATTGCCCGAAAGGCATCGGCGTCCTCTACGTGAACCGCCGGACGCGCTTCCAGCCCTCGTTCATCGGCGGCGGGCAGGAGAGCGGGAAGCGCGCCGGCACCGAAAACATCGCCTCCATCGTCGCGCTGGGCAAAGCCTCCGAGATCGCCGCCGCGCAGATGGAGCACGAGAATACCGCGGTGCGCGGCCTGCGCGACGACTTCGAGGGCCGCGTGCTCGAGACCATCCCGCGCGCGCAGGTGAACGGCGACCCGCTCGAGCGGCTGCCGAACACGACGAGCATTTCCTTTCCCGGCATCGACTCCGAGGCCGTGCTCCTCCTCCTCGACCGCGAAGGCATCTGCTGCTCCGCCGGCTCGGCCTGCACGACCGGCTCGCTCCACCCGTCGCATGTCTTGAAAGCGATGGGCTTCAGCAACGATCGGGCGCGGGCGAGTCTGCGATTTTCCTTCAGCCGCTTCAACACGCCCGGTGACGTCGAGCGGGCTCTGGAGGTGCTGCCGCCGGTCATCGAAAAATTGCGTGCGATGACGATGTCCGGCTGAACCGGAGGCGCTCTCAGCGCGACGCCACCCCGGCAGCTTCCGCCTCCGCTTCACCCGCGAGATCGACCATCCTGCGGCAACTGCGAGAGGGCTCACCTGGTCTTCCCCCCCGCGCCAAAATCCCGCATCCTCCGCCCATGTCCCCCGATGTCGCCCGGCTCGAGCGCGCCCTCGATGCGTACAAAGGCCTGGTCGAAGTCAGCGCCCTCATCAACGACATCACCGACTTCAATGAACTTCTCTCGGCCCTGCTCGATGTCGCCCGCCGCGTCATGCGCGCCGAGGCCAGTTCCCTTTTCCTCGTCGATTCCGCGGGCGATCTGCGCCTCACCGTCGCGCGCGGCCCGGTGGAAAGCGAGACGCCGATCGGCGACATCGTCGTCCCGCGCGGTCGCGGCATCTCCGGCTGGGTGCTCGAGCACGGGGAGCCGCTCCTCGTACCCGATGCCTACGCCGACCCGCGCTTTTACCGCGAGGTCGATCGGCAGAGCGGCTACCGCACCCGCTCGATCCTCTGCGTCCCGCTTCAGAGAAGCGGGACCGACATCGGCGTCCTCCAGGTGCTCAATCCCATTGGGCGTGAGGCTTTCGAGCCCGATGAGGTCGAGCCCTTCACCGCCTACGCCACGCTCGCCGCGACCGCCATCGACCGCATCCGCGCGCTCGACCGGCGGCGCGAGCAGGAGCGCCTCGAGCGGGAGTTGAGCGTGGCGATGGAAATCCAGAGCAGCTTTTTGCCGCAGTCGCTCCCCGCGCGCGATGGCATCAGCTTCGCCGCCAGCTATCGCCCGGCGCGCTCCATCGGCGGCGACTTTTACGACGTGGTTGAGCTGGGGGAGGACGAGCTGTTTTTCGTGGTCGGCGATGTCGCGGGGAAAGGGACGCCGGCGGCGCTGCTGATGGCGCAGGCGCTGAGCATGCTGCGGCTCATCCTGCGGCCCGGTCTCGGCGCGGGCGAGGCGCTCGCGCGCTGGAACGATATGCTGCGCGGGCATACCATTCGCGGCATGTTCATCACCGCGCTGCTCGGCCGCATCGTCCTCTCCTCCCGCTGCGTCGAGCTGGCGAGCGCGGGGCATTGCCAGCCGTTCCTGCTCGGCGGCGCGGGGCGCGCGCGCGACCTCACCATCGACTCCACCCCGCCCCTCGGCATCCTTCAATTCCCCGCCAAGCCGGAGACCACCCTGATGCTGGAGCGTGGAGAATGGCTCTGCGCCTTCACCGACGGCCTGAGCGAGTCTTTCAACGGGCGCTCCGAGCTGCTCGACCGCGATGGCATCCGCGCGCTGCTGGATCGCGATTTTCAATCGCCCGCCGCAGTCGTCGCCGCCCTGCTCGAGGGCGAGGCGCGGCATCGCGGCGCGGCCGTCCCGAGCGACGATCTCACGCTTCTCGTCTTTGGCTACGCATGAAGCAGGAGATCGAATTTGCCAGCCACCCGGGGAATCTCTCGCTCATGCGCGACTTCGTGCGGCAGTTCCTCGCCACCACCGCGTTCAGCCACAGCCAGACCGACTTGCTCGTCCTCGGCCTCGACGAGGCCTGCACGAACATCATCCGCCACGCCTACGGCCAGGCGCCCGGGCAGCTCATCACGCTCACCTGCGAGCGGGCGGGCGAGCGCGTCTGCTTCCGCGTGCGCGACTACGGGGAGCAGCGCGACCCCGCGCGCATGCAGGGGCGGCCCTTGGAAATGGTCGAGCCCGGCGGCCTCGGCCTGCACCTCATCCGGCGCATCTTCGACACGGTCGATTACGTTTTGAAAAAGCAGGGCACCGAGCTGGTGCTGACGAAGACAATCGAGAGCGGTGGGGCGTTGAAGGAGTCAGCGTGCAGGCCTGGCCGATGAACGAGAGTTGCAAAAGCCGACCGGCACGGAATGAACTCGCCTTGACGACCTCTGGTGCATGTTATCCCAGCTCCTCGCCTGCATGCACACCACTACTGCTACCGAAGATCCGCACGCCACCCGCCAGTTCCCACCTTTCAGCCTGAGCCGTCTTTTGCGGACGGTGTTCGATCCCAATCCGGGCGAGCGCGTCTGCGTCCTCATCGATCTTGAAGATCCGCGGGAGGTGAAGGATTTCGCTTTTCTGAAAAATCCGGATCTCTCAATCCAGCGGCACGCGCACGATGACATTTACCGCGCGCTGCATGACGGCGTGATGGAGGAACTCGAGCTGCGCGGCGGGGAGATGTTCGCCTTTGCAGTCACGGGCGGGAGCAATCTCGACCTCGCCGACGAGGCGTTTGCCACGGACGGGCGGGCGGTCAGCTTGAGCCAGGATATCTACCCGAACTATGACCTGATTCTCTGCATCTCGACCTACTCGGCGACGGCACCGCTCACGGCTTTTGCGAAAAAATACGGCTTCCGCGGGGCGACGATGCACGGGATGAATCGCGTGATCCTCGAGAGCGGCCTTTCGGTGGATTATCGCGAGGTGAGCCGCGAGGCGGAGAAGCTGCGGCTGGGGCTGACCCGGGCGGATTTCGTGGAAATTGACTACGCGGTCGCCGGGCAGACGATGACGCTGCGGCTCGAGCTGGGCGGGCAGGAGGCGCAGAAAAGTCACGGCCTCTGCCTCGGCGGGCCGGACATCGCGAACCTCCCGGCGGGCGAGGTCTATTTTGTGCCGACGGGCGCGGAGGGGGAATTTCCCATGCGCTACGAGGATGGAACGCTCGGCGTGATGCGGGTGGCCGGCGGGCGGATTGCCCAGGCGACTTTGCTCCGGGGCAACCAGGAGACGGTCGATGAACACAACCGCAAGCTGACGAGCGATCCGGTGACGGGGGAGCTGGGCGAGCTGGGCTTCGGCACGCAGGAACTCCCGGTCTCGGGGCGCGACATTCAGGATGAAAAAGTGCTCGGCACGATCCATGTCGCGACCGGACGGAGCGATCATCTCGGGGGAAAACTGACGCCCGAGCTCTTCGCGAATCGCATGAACGCGACCCACGACGACATCCTTTTCAGCCCGAGCAAGACACCGGAGATCGACGTGCCGCAGGTGCGGATGGGGCGTGGCGGAGAAGAGTTCGTGCTCATCGAGCACTACGAACCGGCCGAGTATCTGCGGCGGTTGAGAGCCGAGAGTTGAGATTCGGGCGCGGGGGCGCTCGCATTTCTCACCCGTAAATTGACCGGACGCCGCCGCGCGGCCAAATCCGGTCTCTCAACACTCAATACTCAACTCTCAACCTCCGCCGCAGCTACCGCGCGAGCAGCTCGAGCGCGGAAACGCAGCGGTTGCTGTAGCCCCACTCGTTGTCATACCAGCCCACGATTTTCACAAAGCGGTCGCCGAGCGTGAGCGTGAGGTCGCTGTCGAAGATGCACGAATGCGGGTTGCCAACGATGTCCTGCTGCACCAGCGGCTCGTCGCTGTACTCCAGGACTTCGGCGAGCGGGCCCGAGGAGGCGGCTTTATTGAAAGCTTCGTTGATGGATTCCACGCTCGCGCTTTTCGACAGGATCGCGGTGAAATCCGTGACGGAGCCGTCGGGCGTCGGGACGCGGAAGGAGCCGCCGTTGAGTTTGCCTTTCATCTCGGGAATGACTTCGCCGATGGCCTTGGCCGCGCCGGTCGTCGAGGGGATGATGTTGATGGCGGCGGAGCGGGCGCGGCGGAGATCCTCGTGCGGGAGATCGAGGATGCGCTGGTCGTTCGTGTAGCTGTGGATGGTGCTCATGAAGCCCTGCTCGAGGCCGAAGGTGTCGTTGAGCACTTTCACCATCGGGGCGAGGCAGTTCGTGGTGCAGCTCGCGTTCGAGACGATGAAGTGTTTGGCCGGGTCGTAGGCGTCGTCGTTCACGCCGAGGCAGATGGTCACGTCGGGATTTTTCGCCGGCGCGCTGATGAGCACACGCTTCGCGCCGCCCTGGCTGATGTGCAGGTCGGCCTTGTCGCGCGCGGTGAAAAAGCCGGTGGACTCGAGCACGACATCGACGCCGAGTTCGCCCCACGGGAGCTTCGCCGGATCGCGCTCCTTGAGGATTTTGATTTTGTGGCCGCGGACGATGATGTGCGCGTCGTCGAAGTCGATCTCGCCGTTAAATTTCCCGTGGACCGAATCCCACTTTAGCAAATGAGCGAGAGTCTTCGTGTCAGTGAGGTCGTTGATTGCGGCGACGCTGGTGACCTGTTCGGGGGACATTGCGCGGAGGACGTTGCGACCGATGCGGCCGAAGCCGTTGATGCCAAATTTTGCCATGATGATGTGGGTGGGTGTGTTGTGGTGGTGGTGTGAAAAAGAGCGGCGAAGCTACGCGGCGCGGCGAGCGGGAGTCAATCGGGAGGTTGATTCGGAGGTTGAGAGTTGAATGTTGAGTGTTGAGAGACCGAAAGCGCTGCCGCGCGGGAGTAGCTGGTTGGTAGCCGCGACTCGGTCTCCGGCGCGTGAGTCCGAGACGCGGCTCTCAACTCTCAACCTCATCGTGACTTCCCGCGCCTTGCCGATAGGCGGCACCAGCCCTACAAAGCCGCCGATGCCTCAGGAAATTTACACGCTGGCCGACCTTCGCGACTGGCAGCCGACCACGCCGCCGATCCGCCTCGCTGTTTTTGGTGATCCGGTCGCGCACTCGGCTTCACCGCCGATGCACAACGCGGCGTTGCAAAAACTCGGCCTCGACCTCCAATACGCGCGGCTCCACATCCGCCCCGACGAACTCGAGCCCGCCCTCCGCCTGCTCCCGGAGCGCGATTTCCTCGGCGCGAATTTGACCATCCCGCACAAAGCCGCCGCGCTCCCGCTGATGGACGAGGTGGACGAGCACGCCCGCCGC
>PPFU01000094.1_pt1 | contig 13825 bp, 12 predicted proteins | sample 1535991 | NCBI WGS metagenome assembly PPFU01 (sample SAMN04901290, study PRJNA319586) | Hypolithon metagenome, whole genome shotgun sequencing project. | isolation source: Antarctic Hypolithon | place: Antarctica: Miers Valley | collected 2014
TGGGGGGCGCCGCTTCCGGCGCTCCGCTTCCTGGTCAGCGGCGGGGCGCCCTGCCCTCCAGCCCTCGATCGCGCCGTACGGGCGGCCGGATACCCGTTCCGGAACGCCTACGGACTCACCGAGTGCGGTCCCAACTGCTTCACCACCACCAACAGGCTGGCCGCGGCCGACCCTCAGAGTGTCGGCTGGCCGATCCCGTTCCTGCAGGCGCGCGTCGTCGATGACACAGGCCAGGACGTCGCGACTGGCGCAATCGGCGAGCTCTGGCTGCGTGGCCCCCAGCTCTTCGGCGGCTATTTCCGGGATCCCGACGCGACTGCCGACGCGCTCACCCGCGACGGGTGGCTCCGCACGGGCGATCTCGCCAGCCGGGACGACGCCGGTAATCACACGATCGCTGGGCGACGTACCGAGATGTACATCTCCGGAGGCTCCAACATTTTCCCCGGGGAGGTGGAGGCGGCGCTCCTGGAGCACCCTGCGATCGCCGAGGCGGCCGTGGTGGGCGTGCCTGACGCGTGGTGGGGGGAGGCTGGCGCGGCCTTCATCGTCCTGCGGCCCGGAACGGCGGTCGACGACGAAGCGCTTCGGGCATTTCTGCGCAGGCGCCTCGCGGGGTACAAGCTTCCGCGGACGATCGGGGTCGTCGGTGCCATCCCGCGGCTTGGCGGGGGGAAGCCGGACCGGCGGGCGCTGGCGAGTCAGATTCCATCGTGAGGGAGCGATCCGTCACCCAGGCCCGTGAAACCGCCCGTGGCGCGCCGGCGTACTGTATCAGGATGATCGTCTGCGGGTCCCATCTACTGGTGGGATGCTGCCGCACGTGCCCGCTGCCCCCCTGGTCATGAAGCTCCTCTTCGGCGCCGCCCTGCTGCTACACGTCGCTGGCGCCCTTCCGGCGCAGGCACAGCGCGCCGACACGGTGCAGGCCGCGGCCGACTCCGGGGCACGGCGGGACACGACTCGGCGCGCCCCGCGCCGCGTCCCGCTCACGCCGGCGCTCGAGGCCAGTGCCTTCGCCAACGAGGGGGCACGCGAGCTGTTGCAGCGCGCCCGCGCCGCGCGCTTCCGCCAGGATACCTCGCTCATTGCCTATGACGCGACCGCCTACCAGCGGGTGTCGGTCGGGATGGGGCTGCGCCGGTTCGCGAGGGAACGCCTGATCTTTCGCGAGGAGGAGGCAACCCGCGTCCAGTGGCACCGCGACCGCGGGGTGTTGGTGGACGTGGTGGGTCGTCGTCAGGCATCGCCGAGCGGCGGCGTGACGGTGAACGACGGCGGCTCGGTACCGATCCCCTACGTCCCCGGTCAGGAGACGCTCTGGATCGGGTCCGGCATCCCGAGGGTCGAGGTCGACGATCGCGGGCCGGTACACCCGCTCGCCGAGGGGTCGGAGGCGTATTACCGCTATTCCATTGGGGATTCCGTCGCCTTTCGCCTGCCTGACGGGCGTACGATCCGCTTGCGTGAGATGCGCATACAACCGCGTCAGCCGCGCTGGAATCTTTCAGTAGGCTCGCTCTGGTTCGATCTCGAAGAGGCGCAGTTGGTGCGTGCCGTCTATCGGCTGTCGGTGCCGATGGAGATCTGGGATGTCGTGCGCGAGAGCGAGGACGACGACGACGACGAAGTCCCGGCCGCGGTCAAGGCGCTTCTCAACCCGATGCGCGCGACGGTCAGCGCGGTCACCGTGGAGTACGGACTCGAGGCGGGGCGCTTCTGGCTGCCGCGGCTCCAGGCGCTCGATGCCGAAGCACAGGTCTCGATGATGCGCGTCCCGGTGCGATTCGAGCAGTCGTTCCGCTATCAGGCGGTCAACGGTTCGGTGGATGTCCCGCCGCGCGTCGTCGCGCTTGCGGACTCGGGCAACGCACGGAGCGTCTCCGTCACCATCGGCGGCGCGCCGCCGAGCGACTCGGGACGCCGGGTCTCCCGCGACTCCGCGCAGGCGCGCCGGGACTCCGTCCGCACGGCACGCGCCGTCGCGCGTCAGGCGCAGTGTGACAGTGGCGGCACATTTACGCAGACTTCGACCCGCATGGACGGCGCCGTTGCCGTCACCGTGCGCACCCCGTGTGACACCTCGGCGCTCATCAACTCCCCGGCACTCCCCGGATCGATCTACGACACGCCGGACGAACTACTCGGCGATTCGGAGCGTGAGGCACTGATCCGCGATTTCCTTACGTTAGGCAATCAGGCGGGCTGGTCGCCGCAGGTGCCGGTGTTTCGCTACGGATTCGGCGATGGGCTACTGCGCTACAATCGCGTGGAGGGACTCTCACCGGCGATCCGCGTGGAGCAGCAACTCGGGCGCGGGTATGCACTCTTTGGACAGGCGCGCATCGGCTTCGCGGATCTCGAGCCGAACATCGAGCTGGGTGGAACGCGCGACGATGGCCGCCGCCTGCTGCGACTTGGCGGGTTCCGCCGGTTGTCGGCGGCGAACGACTGGGGTGAGCCGTTAGGTTTCGGCGCCTCCGCGATGGCGGTGACCTTCGGTCGGGACGAAGGGCTCTACTACAGAACGTGGGGATTGGAACTCGCAGGCGAAGGACGAACCCCAACGGGGGCCGGTGGGCAGTTCAGCTGGCGCGCCTTCGTCGAGCGGCAGGGCGATGCCCCTCGGGAGACCAACTTCTCGCTCGCCAACGCGATCGGAAATCAGCCGTTTCTTGACAACATCGGTGCGGAGCGCCTCACGCTGGTCGGGTTCGGCGCGCGCTGGTTCCGCACGTACGGACTCGACCCGGCGGGCGTGCGCGCGCTCGTCTCCGTCCGCGGTGACGGCGGCGCCGGGGACCGGGGCTTCGGACGCGGGTTGCTCGATCTGACCGTCTCCCGCCCCCTGGTGGAGCGGATCGATGGGGCGATTACGCTGAGTGGAGGAAGTTCAGTCGGACGCGTCCCGACGCAGCGACTGTTCTACCTCGGCGATCCATGGACCGTCCGCGGGCTCCAGGCGAATACGGCGCGCGGCGACGCCTACTGGTTCGGACGCGCGGAGATCGCGCGCGGGTCGGTGACGGCGCGGCCGGTGATCTTCTACGATGTGGGATGGGCCGGCGCGCGCGGCGACTGGCAGAACCCCGGGACGCCGCTCAGCGGTGCCGGTGTCGGTATGAGCTTCCTCGACGGGATCGTGCGTACCGACCTCTCGCGGGGCATTCGCCCGACGCAGCAGTGGCGGTTCGATGTGTACTTCGAATCACGATTCTGACGCGAGCCGTTAGGCCTCCGTCCGGCCTGCCGCCGTCAACCGAACGGCGTCTCGCCGCGGGGCGGGTTCGGACGTACATTCGCCGCACGGGATCCCGGCCGAATGGCATGAAGGATCCGTCCCCCGTCGGCGAGGCCGTATGTGGAACGAATTCAAAGCCTTTCTGCTCAAGCAGAATGTAATCGCGCTGGCGCTGGCCGTGGTGATCGGCGCGGCAGCCAACGAGACGGTGAAGTCGATCGTGGACAACGTGATCATGCCGATCGTGGCCGTTGCGACGCCGAGCGGGATCGTCTGGTCGGAGTTGGCCATCCCGATCGGGGACAGTCAGGCGATCACCTACGGGCTGGTGATCGCGTCGCTCCTGAATCTGCTAATCGTGGCGTTCGTCGTGTGGCGCATTGCAAAGATATTCATCCGCGAGGAGACGAAGACCGCGAATCCCGCCACGCGGGACTGCCCCTTCTGCGTCCAGACGGTGGACGCACGGGCTGCCCGCTGCTCCTTCTGCACCAGTGAGCTCGTACCCCTGACCTGATCCCGCCCTCCCGGCACCGGTCAGGCGGCCGTTAGCTTTCACCGCGTGCGTGTCGCGCAAGGTCGCGGCGGTCTGCCCAGTTTTCAGGAGTGACGGCCCCATGCGCCGAACGATGTGCAAGTCGAAGATTCACCGTGGCGTGCTCACGGGTGCCGATCTTCATTATGAAGGAAGCCTGACGGTCGACCGGGATCTGATGGACGCGGCCGATCTGCTGGAGTTCGAGAAGGTGCAGGTGGTGAACGTGAACAATGGTGCCCGCCTCGAGACCTACGTCATCGAGGGGCCCCGCGGCAGCGGGACGATTCAGCTGAACGGCGCGGCGGCTCGCCTCGGCATGCCGGGGGATCATGTGATCGTCATCTGCTACGCCGACTACGAGGACGCCGAACTGGACGGCTTCCAGCCGCGGATCGTCTTCGTGGACGAGCACAACCGTGCTGTGCCCTCCCTACGACGGGCGGAATGAGCAGTGTGTGACGTCCGGCGGGGTCAATCGTCGTGCGGCGTGACCCCGCGACCCCTTGCGTGACGACACGCCGCTCGGCCGTACTCGCGGTTGCCAGCGAGTCCACCGTTTCATCCCGGACGTGAGCAGCATGCCGGTCCGATCCCGACGGCTCAGTGCGGACGCCGAGACTCTGCTCTGGCAGAGCCGCACCCGCGCGACAGTGGTGGTGGCGATCGTCCTCGGCTGGATCGCCTTCCGGTGGCGCGGACTCGATTCCCCACGCGGGTCGATCGCATCCGCCGGGTTTGAGCCGGCGGTGGTCCTCTGGACCGCACTCGGGAGCGTGGTCGCTTACCTATTGATCACGGGAGTCGTGCACGCCTGGGTCGCGCATCGGCGGCTCGCTTCGACCGGGCTGGTGCTCGCGACCCTCGGCATGGACGTCGTGCTGATTTTTACGGCGACGGTGCTGACCACGCCGCTCCCGTACTTCGAGCGGGCGCTGCTCGTGTCCTTCTTCGTGCTCTACTTCGCGCAGCTCTACCAGGGGAACTTCACGGCGGGGGTCACCGCTCTCGGGATCGCCGTGATGTACGTCATCCTGCTTGCGACGGCCGCCGGGGTGGGGATGACGCTGGACTGGGCGCAGGAGCTCTGGACGCTCTGCCTCTACATGGCCGGCGTGCTCGGCATGCTGATGTTGCACGGACATTCCACCGGTCGGCTGGAGCGCATCGTGCGGCTGTTCGAGCGCATGGAGGTGGGCGACTTCAGTGAGGAGTACGAGGTCTGGCGCGACGAACGCCCGGACAACTTCACGATCGTTGGGCGGGCCTATAACGGCATGCGCGCGCAGCTTGCGACCATCGTGCTCACCGACACGCTGAGTGGTTGCATCAACCGCCGCGGCTTCGAGGAGGTGCTGGCGCGTGAGGCGGCCAAGTCGACCCGCTCGGGAGCCCCGGTTGCCCTGCTCTCGGTCGACGTGGACCACTTCAAACAGGTGAACGACTCGTTCGGCCACCTCGCTGGCGACATCGTGATCCGCGAACTGGGCGCCCTCCTGCGTGAGACCGCGCGCGCCGGCGACGCGGTCGCGCGCGTCGGCGGTGAGGAGTTCGCGGTGGTCGCACCTGGCACCGGCCGCGAGGGGGCCGCGGAGCTCGCCCACCGCATTCTCGATGTGGTCCGCGACCGCTCGTTCGGCGGAATCACCAATGGGCGTCAGCTGACCGTCAGCATCGGCGTGGTCGCCGACGACGTCATTGTCGAGGGCATGACGGAGGACCTTCGCGCCCGCGCGGACGAGGCGCTCTACGCGGCCAAGCGGGGCGGGCGGAACCGGGTTGTGATCTGGTCGCATGGCATGCGCGCGTCGAGCGCCGATGCCGATGTCCCGGCGGAGCCACCGGAGTCGACGGAACCAGCGAGCGCCGAGTAACGGCAGCTCATCCTCTGGCCGCGCGGCCGGCGGTCACCAGTTCATGCGGTCGCGGAGCCGCGTGACGTGGGCCAGGTGATGGCGCCCGTGCCAGGCGTAGAGCGCCGCGGCGCGATCCACCGACACAGTTCCCATCTCCGGATGCCGGTAGGCACTCGTCTGAAGGCGTTCGGTCGGGGATTGCTCGAGCAGCATCGACCACCGGCGGTGGAGCCCTGTCAGCAGCGTCAGTGAACCGTCCAGCGGAGCGTACCGAGCGTCCGGCAGCTCGGCCCACGCCTGCTCGTCGTACGGCATGATCGCGGGGGTGTCCTGCGTCAGCGCGAGGCGAATACGGACATAGGCGTTCATATGGCTATCCGGCAGATGATGCACCACCTGGCGCACCGTCCACCCGCCCTCGCGGTATGTCGTGTCGAGCCGGGCATCGTCCAGTCCGTCGACGGCGACGCGGAGCCGCTCGGGCAGCGCGGCGATCTCGGCGATCGCCTCTCGCACACGCTCCGGGGTGATGGATGCCTCGTTCTGAAAGCGGCCTACGGGAAAGCGCAGCGTATCGTCAGTCATGGATGATTGCGAGATATGGATGCGGACGGCCAGCGCGAACGTAACGGAACGACGGGGTGGGCAACGGGTCAGTCTCGGGCGCCGATGCGTAGCTTCCCCTCCATCACCTGCACGGCCGCGCCGCCAACACGTACCGCCGTGACGGCGCCACCGGCTTTGTCGACCTCGATCTCGAGGAGGCTCGGACGCCCCATCTCCACGCCCTGCTCAACCGTCCAGCGCAGCGTTCCGTCGTCGCGCGGTGTGCGCATGGCGAGATAGCCGCCCAGCGCCGCACAGGCCGATCCGGTGGCCGGATCCTCCGGCACGCTGAGCCCGGGTACGAACACCCGTGCGTGTACATCGACGTCGTCGGCCTCGGCATCCATGGCGAACACCATGACTTCCGACCCAGGCGTTCCGCGTAACGTCTCCTCCCAGCTTTCCAGTCGGACGCGGGCGCGCGCCACCGCCCCTCGGTCGCGCACCGGCACGAAGAGGAAGGGGAGGCCGCACGAGACCGCCTCGGGGAGGTACGGGTCGCCAAGCAGGTCGTCGGGCGTGAGGGAGAGTATGGCGGCGACGGCGGCGACGTCGAGATCGGCCATCACCACGGTCGGAAGTTGAGCGACGCTGAGTTGGGCGAACACGGGCGTGCCGTGCTCCACGCGAATGATCACCGGCACCGGTCCCACACCCTCCTCGAAGATCACCGTCGTCTCCTCGCTGCGCAGGAAGAGCGCGCCAGTAACTGCGAGGAGGTACGCCGTCCCCACCGTCGGGTGCCCGGCGAACGGAACCTCGCCGCCGGGCGTGAAGATGCGCAGCCGACGCTCATGCCGCGCGTCGTCAGGCGGAAGGACGAACACCGTCTCGGAGTAGTTGAACTCGCGCGTGATCGCCAGCATCTGCGCGTCGGTCAGCCCCCGCGCGTCAGGCAGCACGGCGAGCGGGTTCCCGCCGAACCGCCGCGTGGTGAATACATCGGCGGTGAGATAGTCGTAGAGCGGCACGAGGAAAACCGGGTGGAGGAGCGGGGTGAGCGAGCGGCGGCGCTACTTCGCTTCCATGTACGGATAGGGATACTCGGTGGGCGGGCTGAACGTCTCCTTGACGTTGCGCGCGCTCACCCACCGCACGAGGTTCAGCTTGGATCCCGCCTTGTCGTTCGTGCCGGAGCCACGGGCGCCGCCGAACGGCTGCTGGCCAACCACGGCACCGGTCGGCTTGTCATTGATGTACATGTTGCCCGCCGCGTTGCGCAGCCCGACCAGCGCCTGCTTCACCGCCAGCCGGTCGCGCGAGAATACCGCCCCCGTTAGTGCGTAGGGGGAGGTCGCATCGACGAGGTGGAGCGTTTCCTCCCAGCGATCGTCGTCATAGACGTGGGCCGTTACCACGGGACCGAACAGTTCATCGCTCAGCAGCCGGAACTTCGAGTCGTCGGTCTGGATGAGCGTCGGCTGCACGAAGTAGCCGGTCTCGCCCTTGGTCTCACCGCCGGCGATGACGCGTGCATGTTGCCGCGCCTCGGCGATCGCTCCCGCGTGCCGATCGAAGGCTCGGCGGTCGATCACCGCGCCCATGAAGTTGGAGAAATCGCGCGGGTCGCCCATGCGGATCGTCTCCATCATTGCGGTGACGCGATCGCGCACTTCCGGCCAGAGCGAGCGCGGGATGTACACGCGACTCGCCGCGGAGCACTTCTGGCCCTGGTATTCGAACGAGCCACGCACGATGGCAACGGCGAGCGTGGGCACGTCGGCGGTGGGATGTGCGACGATGAAGTCCTTCCCGCCGGTCTCACCCACGATCCGCGGATACGATCGGTAGGTCCCCATGTTGCTGCCGATCGTACGCCACATGCCGTTAAAGACCTGCGTGCTCCCCGTGTAGTGCACGCCCGCGAGATCGCGATGGCCGAGCGCGATATCGGAGACCATCTGCGGATCGCCAGGGACGAAGTTGATCACCCCGGGCGGCAGTCCCGACTCTTCGAGCAACTCCATGATGTGCCACGCCGAGAGCATCGCCGTCTGCGACGGCTTCCAGAGCACCGTGTTGCCCATCAGCGCCGGTGCGGTGGGGAGGTTGCCGGCGATCGATGTGAAGTTGAACGGCGAGACCGCGTAGACGAACCCCTCGAGCGGCCGATAATCCAGCTGGTTCCACATCGAGTGGTCCGACACGGGCTGTTCGGCGTACAGATCCTGCGCGAATGCACAGTTAAACCGCCAGAAGTCGATCAGCTCGCACGCCGCATCGATCTCGGCCTGATGCACCGTCTTGCTCTGGCCGAGCATTGTGGAGGCGTTGAGCGTGTCACGCCAGCGCGTCGTCAGTAGTTCCGCGGCCTTGAGGAAAATTGCCGCACGATCCTCCCACGGCCAGTTCGCCCAGTCTCGTGCGGCGGCTGCCGCCGCGTCGATCGCGCGGGCGACGTGGTGGCCCTCCGCCATGTGCCAGTCGGCGAGCACATGCTGATGGTCGTGAGGCATCACCGCCTGCGCGGTGTTGCCCGTGGTGATGCGTTCGCCGCCGATCACCAGAGGGATCTCCACGCGCTCCGCCGCCATCGTGTCGAGGCGTCGCTCCAGCGAGGCGCGCTCGGGCGAGTCCGGACGGTAGCTGCGCACCGGCTCGTTCACCGGAATCGGAACGCGCCGAGTGCCGTTGAAGCCGGGCATTCCGCCGCCGCCGGGGACGGGCTGCGACGAATGTGCCGCGGACTCGATGTCCTGCGCGACGGGAGCGGCGATCGTGGGATGCGACATCGGCTGGGGGTCCTCTGGTCGACGGGTGGCGGGGGCGTGCGGCGGACGGTGCGACGGTCGATCGCGGCGTGGCGGAAAGCTAATTCGCCGGCGGACGAGCACCCGCGCGCCCTCCAATTCGGGGGCAGCCCGGGCGATCCGCGAATATATTCACGCCATGCGTATCCCCTCCGATCGTCCTGACGCCCGCCCTCTATTCGCGGCCGTGATTGCGGCCGTGCTGCCGCTGCTGCTCGCCGGCTGCGACCGGGGCGGCGCGGTGGCCTGGACCGGTGAGCCGGAGCGAATCGCAGCCCCCGCGGCCGACAACCGGCTGGTGCTCGCCGGGCCCTCAGCTCCGGTATTCCTGGCGGCCCCACGGCCACCCGCGCTCCCGCCCGAGGGCGCGGCGGGGATTCCCGATCTCTGCCCGGAGTCCCTTCGCCTGGCGCACGGCGGCGGCACGACCTGGTTCGCGGCCGGATGGAGTCGCCGGGCAGACAATTCTACCTCGTTGGTGGTGACCCGCTCGGAAGATGCCGGCGCCAGTTGGAGCGCGCCGATGTCCGCCGATTCGCTCGACCAGGGGACCGTGGGGTGTGACCGCCCAGCTCCCGACATGGTCGCGGACTCGGCCAGCGGCTACACACACCTGGCCTACTTCCTGTACGCGCCGGAAGGGCGGGGCATATTCTTCACCCACTCGATGGAGCTCACGGGAGAGATCTTCCACTCGCCCGTGGCGGTGGTCTACGGCGACCGGCCCTCGGCGGTGAGCATCGCCGCGTCGGGCGATACGGTGCTCGTGGCGTATGAGAACCCTAACGACGCGCGTCCGCGCATCGGTCTGGCGATCTCGCGAACGATGGGACACATCTTCGAGGAGCGCACGATGGTGACCGGAAAGGAGACGGCGGCGCTCCTGCCGCGTGTGGCGCGACAGGGTTCGTCGATCGCGGTGGCGTGGACGGAGCGCGGCCCGACTGGGAGCGCGGAGGCTCCGGCGCAGTCGTTCGTCAGGCACGGAACGTTGCAATGAGCGCCGCGACGAAGCGCGCTCCATTCATCATCGGGGCCCACACGATCGACGTCGGCGGGATTCACATGGCGGTGCATCGCGCGGCCGGCGCGGGGATGACCACCCTGCAGCTGTTCACGGCGATTCCCAAGTTCTACAACGAGAAAACGTCGGTGCGCCCCGAGCGCGCGGAGCGATTCGCGGCCGCGCTCGAAGAGTCCGGTATCCGCGGACGGGATGTTCTGGTGCACTCCGCCTACGTGCTGAACACCGCCTCGTCCGACGAGATCAAGGCACAGCGCGCCCGCACTGGCCTGACAAAGGAGCTCGAACGGACCAGTGCCCTCGGCATCGGCCAACTCTGCTTCCATCCGGGGAGTGGCGGCTCCGACGATCGTGCGGCGGCCGCCGCCCGCGTCGGTGCCACAATCGCGCATGCGCTGTCGACCGTGGACGGCGACACTCGTGTGCTCGTCGAGAACACGGCGGGCGCCGGTGCGACGCTGGGGCGCACGCCGGAGGAGATCGGGATGATCCTCGAGGCCGTGCCGCTGGCGCTGCGTGCGCGAACCGGGTATGGGCTCGATACGTGCCACCTGTTCGCGAGCGGCCACGACATCGCGAGCAGCCGCGAGTCGCTGACGGGCGTGCTGGATGCATTCGAGGCGGCCGCAGGCGCCCCCCCGTCGTTCTTTCATCTGAACGACAGCGAGGGCACGCTCGGATCGAATCGTGACCGGCACATGCTGCTGGGCGAGGGGGCGATCGGCGCGGAACCGTTTCGCTGGCTGCTCGAGGATCCGCGCGCGCGCGGCGTGCCGCTGATTCTCGAGACCCCGCAGGATCACCCCGAGCCGGCCGAGGACGATCCCACGCCGGATCCGGCCGACGTGCGCATGGTCACGCTCTTGCGTGAGTTCGTATCGTGAGGCGATCGGCGCCGCGCGGCGCATGCGGCAGTGGCGAGTGTGGGTACGCGTACGACCTCAGCGGGAGCCTCCACGGCGCCCGCACCCCCTCGTCCCGAGGCAATCGTCACCCGGGCGGCTCACGGGCCAGCTATTGCGCTCCCCGGGAGCGCCTCTAAGTTTGGGCGCGATACGGACCCTGGGGCCCCGGGCAACACGAGGCCTCCATCATCCTTCAGGAGATACGCGATGCCCCCCATGAAGAAGTCGGCCACGAAGGGCGCGTCGGCGAAGAGCGCGACTGCCCAGGCGCCGGCCAAGTCGGCCGCCAAGGCGCCCGCCAAGACCGCCGCGAAGTCCGCTGCAAAGAAGACCGCCGGCACCGAAGGGCGGAAGCCGAACGCGGCATTCATGAAGAAGATGAAGCCGAGCCCGGAGCTCGCCGCCGTCATCGGTTCCGAGCCAATGCCGCGCACCGAAGTCACGAAGGCGATGTGGGTGTACATCAAGCAGAACGACCTTCAGGATCCGCAGGCGAAGCGCATGATCAACGCCGATGCGAAGCTCAAGCCGATTTTCGGTGGCAAGAAGCAGGTGTCGATGTTCGACATGACGAAGCTCGTCAACGCGCATCTCTCCGACTCGTAACATTGGGACTGATTGGTCCGTATTGCGGGGGCGTGTCCTGGTGGACACGCCCCCGTGTCGTCTCCGGTGCGGCGAACGCGCGCCGGCGGCGGGGCCTGCTGCACGGGACGGCGCCGTGTCCCGAACCGGGGGCGGCGGTGTATCTTGGACGTTCCGCTTCCAACGACTCGCTCATTTCGCCTGCTTTGGCTGAGAATCGATCCTCCTCCGCGGGTCCGCCGCGCAATGTCGTGGCCGATGCTCGTGGAACCAGCGCCCCGCCCAAACGGCGCGGCCAGGGCTGGGAGAACGTCAAATCGTTCCTGGGCGCACTCGTGATCTTCCTCGTCGTGCGGACGTTTCTCGTCGAAGCGTTCCGCATTCCGTCAGGCAGCATGATCCCCACGCTGCTCATCGGCGACTGGTTGTTCGTGAACAAGCTGCGGTACGGCCCGCACGTGCCGTTCACGAACATCAACCTCCCGGGCTACGCGGAGCCGGCACGGGGCGAGGTGGTGGTGTTCATCTCGCCGTATCAGGCCGACGAAGCGGCACGTGGCGCCGACCCGACGCCCACGCTGGTGAAGCGACTCTGGGGCGTGCCCGGCGACACCGTGCACATGCGCGACGCGGTGCTGTACATCAACGGCGATCCGCTGCCGCAGAGCGAGGTGTTCGCCGGCAACCCCGTGCACGACCCGAACGAGGTGAATCCGCTCTACGTGTGGCAGCAGACGCACGCGCTACAGGACACACGTTTCGGCTCGGCGCCGTCACAGCCGACGCACGACAACTGGGGACCGCTGCTCGTCCCCGCGGGGCAGTATTTCATGCTTGGCGACAATCGCTATGAGTCCAAGGATGGACGCTACTGGGGACTGGTGCCGCGCGAGAACTTCCGTGGCCGCCCGCTGTTCGTCTACTACTCATGGGACGCGGAAGCAAGCCGGTCATTCGGTTGGCTCACGGACATCCGGTGGGACCGGATCGGCCACCGGATCCGGTGATGGCGTCGTGAGGCGGTGCGGTGCCTGGTGCCGGTGGGTCGCGCTGGTGATCGTGTGTCTGATCGCCGCCGCCGGGGAGGGCGGGGCACAGGTGGTCCGCGGCGCGCCCCCGCTCGGCGTTCCGGCCGGCGAGGTCCGTGAACATCACCTCACCACGCCGTCGCTCGGCGTGCGGAAGCGCTACCGGATCTACCTGCCGCCGTCGTACGAGCGCGATTCGCTGCGCCGCTACCCGGTCGCGTACTATCTGCACGGCCTTTACGGCGACGAGAACAACTGGGTCGACCTCGGCCGGCTGGATCGCGCGATGGATTCGCTGGTCGCGACCGGCATGCCCGAGTTCATCGTCGTGATGCCTGACGGGGACGACGGCTGGTATACGACGTGGAATACGCTGCCCAACGTCGCCCGGTGTCGCGCCGAGCCCCCGCCGAACGAGTCAGCGGATCAGTACTGCGCGGCCTGGCCGCGATATGACGACTACATCGCGCGCGATCTCGTGCAGCACGTGGACTCCACCTGGCGCACCCTCGCGCGGCGCGACCATCGCGGCATCGGCGGCCTGAGTATGGGCGGATTCGGTGCGGTGACGCTGGCCGTGAACTATCCGGAGCTGTTCGCGGCCGCGGCGAGCCACTCGGGGGCGTTGGGGCCCCTCTGGCGCGGCCGTCCGGGCGCCACGCAGGCGCCCGTGCTCGACAGCGTGGCGCGGCGCTGGGGCGCGACCGCATGGCCTCACATGGTGCGTGCCTTCGGCCGTGACACGCTCGGCTGGCTCGCCCGTGATCCCACTCGCCGCGCCGTCGCGGCGTGGTCGCGCGACGCAGCGCGCTTTCCGGTGTTGTTCGCCGACGTGGGCATCGACGACCCCCTGCTCACTGAGAACCGCCGCTTCCGCGACGCGATGCGCGAGGCCGGCGCTCCGCTCGAGTATCGCGAATGGCCGGGAGCGCACAGCTGGACGTACTGGCGCACACATGTGCCCGAGAGCCTCTTCTGGATGAGCACCCAGATCGCGCCACGCTAAGGTCCGGCTGCAGCGATTGCTGCCCGCCCAGCGGCGTCGGCGGCGGCCTGGCCCCGCGCGCTGTCGATCCCCGGTCCACGGCCATAGGTTGGGAGCATGATCCGACACGTCTTCCCGCACGGCGCGGTCGAGTGGGCGCTCGAGGAGCCACCGGCGCTTCGGCGCCTAACGCTCTCGCTGGTGGCGATGGCGGCGATCACCGGCGTGGCGATCCGATCGCTGCGCGTGCTGGCGCTCGCGACGAGCTATGGCGAGAGCTGGCTGCGGTTCGCGGTGATGTTCGTTTTCG
>PPFU01182344.1_pt1 | contig 13817 bp, 12 predicted proteins | sample 1535991 | NCBI WGS metagenome assembly PPFU01 (sample SAMN04901290, study PRJNA319586) | Hypolithon metagenome, whole genome shotgun sequencing project. | isolation source: Antarctic Hypolithon | place: Antarctica: Miers Valley | collected 2014
TATTTCACCGCAGAAACCCCGCAGAAGCGCAGCAGATCACGCGCGCAGAAAATGAGGGGACAACTCAGCGTTACGGGGCCTGTATTCGCCGGGCGACGGTCATGTGGTAAACAGGTTGAAGCTCTTCCAAGGTCACCATTACCAGGCCCTCCTGCTGCATGTCGATAAGCACGCGCCCCAGGATGGCTTGCAACTCGCGAGACCGCTGCGCTGCGACACGCTCGATGGCAAGCGCTGCTACCGTGCGCATGGGGCCCTGCAAATCAGCTGGGAGCGCGTGGAAAAGGGTGTCGAACGAGAGAGACTGCGGGGCTGCAAAGGCGCTGTACGCCACGTCGACAGTGGTGCCGAACTCGTGCGTGCTCACCCCCCGCGTGGCGTTGGGGTTGGTGGTGCGTAGCGACTCTTGCGTATCGGCGGTCCGTAATGCTGAGGAAATCTCAAGGCGCAGGGGAGGGAGGTTCAGCGCTGCGAGCTGGTCTTGAAACCGCTGCCCGAGCGTAGTCAGCAACGCCACCACGTCGGGCGTGACAAAGGGGAACGAATGGTCCAGCTTGCGCAGCACCCAGTACGCCGTGCTGTCGGCCAGTTGAACCAATTGCCCACTTTCGAGGCGGGCGGCGCGGGCTGCCGGGGTGGCGGCATTGGCGACACCCAGCGCGCGTGCACGCGCAAGCTGGTCCCGGTTGGAAAACTGCTGCAGGGCGGCTTGCTCCCGTCGGCGGAGCAACGCGATGGGCAGCAGCGCGTCGTCCATCTCCTGCGTGCGGGCGAGCAGTAGGGCAAGGGTTGAGTCCACCGCGCGCGCCGCCTGTGCGTCTGCCGGCTGCGTGTCGAGGGGCGATGTCCCGGTGAGGTCTGGAGCGGAAGTGGGCGCACGGGTTGCGCAGCTACCACATCCGGATAGCAGGAGCAGTAGGGCAACGGCGCGGAAAAAGTCAGCAGGTGTACACATTGCGGAGCGATGTTGAACCGCATATATCGGGCAGAAAAGGCTTGGATCCTGCGGCCGTGCGGTAAGGGGCGGAACGCGCCGGTGCCAGAACCCACGGCATCTACACGAGGGCACGTAAAAAATGGGGCAGCGGTGCGCTCCAGCATGACCTGATGCCCTACCTTCGCTGCGCGATCTCTCTTTTTATCCAATGCGCGTACAGGCGCTTTTGCTGCTGCTTGCCCTGGCCATCGCTGGCTGCGAGGGATTCTCAGACGCCTCTGAAGAGGCGGCCCGTGCCGACACGCTCGGGGTAGAGGCACAACCCACCAACGATAGCTACGAGGTCATCCTTGTGGGCTCGATGGCGGACACGCTCCAGGGGGCTGCACATTTTGGCAAGGTCGTGGACGCCGAGACGGGGAAAATGGTCAACGTCATCCGGCTTGAAACAGGGTTCGACTTTGGCGGCGGTTTTTTCCTCTCGTATGGCGCGGAAAGCCTGCCCCCACCCGGGCAGTATTCTGTCGAGGCGTTTCCTTCTGATTCGCTCCAGAGCCGCGTGCTTCCCGAAGGGTTTTCAGCGCGCTACCGGCGCGGGCTGCTCATTAACCTGCGCGCTACCGGCGGCACGCTCACACTCGACGCGGTGACGGACACGCTCGTGTCGGGCTCTTTCGATATCACGATGGAGGGGTTGCTCTCGCTGCCCGGTGGCAACCCGCGGCAGGGCACTACGCGCGCCCTCGGGCGCTTCGAGGCAGATGCGGCAGGCGCAGGCTACATTATCGGGTTCTGAAAGTGAGAGGGCGATGCGCGGCTCACGCTTCAAACTCGACCAGCAGCGCGTTCTTCGTTACGGCCTCTCCGGCAGCCACGTAGACCCGAGCGATGGTGCCGCTCTGCAAGGCTTTGATCTCGTTCTCCATCTTCATGGCTTCAAGGACGAGCAGCCCGTCGCCTGCTTCGACGTGGTGACCTGCTGCTACCCGCACATCGAGTACGAGCCCCGGCATGGGGGCCCGCACCTCGCGCTGCGCCGTACTCGCCCCCGCATCAAGGCCGAAGGATTCGAGCAGCAGCCGTTGCGCGTCGCTCACCTCTACCACCAGCCGGGTGCCGTCCACGCGCAGCGTCAGCGTGTCGCCTTCGCGCCCCTCAAGCGTCACGCGGTAGGGGCGTCCGTCTACCGTGAGCAGGTAGGAGGCATTCGACAACGGCGCCAGCGTGGCCGCACGTAACGCGCCGTTGAGCTGCAACGCGCCCTCCTCGTCTGTCTCCACCGCGTAATCAGTGTCGTCGAGGCGGGCGCGATACCGGGTGTTGGCAGAAAACATGGCAAAGAAAAAGGTAGAAGGAGAACGAGGCCTGTGCAGGCACCGGAATATCGTGCGTCTGTGCGCGTACGTTCTCCTAAACTACCTCCAACCCGCTGCGTCACGCCATCGCCCACCCCGATCTCGCCCCCGAAAAGCTGCTCGCCGCCTACGCGCATGGCATCTTCCCGATGGACGACCCCCAGCACGGATTGGCGTGGTTTCGGCCCGATCCGCGCGCCCTCATCCCGTTGGATGCGCGGTTTCGCGTGTCGAAGAATCTGGCCCGGCTTGTGCGCCGGGACTTTTTCGAGGTGCGCCACGACACGGCTTTTGAAACCGTAATGCGCGCGTGCGCCCGGCGCGAGGAGACGTGGATTTCCGATGATATCATAGAAGCCTACAGCCGGCTTTTCGCGGTCGGGTTCGCCCACAGCGTCGAATGCTGGCACGATGGCGCGCTGGTGGGCGGGCTGTATGGCGTAGCCCTGCGCGGTGTCTTTTTCGGCGAGTCCATGTTCCACGAGGTGCCCGATGCGTCTAAAGTGGCGCTGGTGCATCTTGTCGCGCACCTGCGCGGGCACGGCTTCGTGCTGCTCGACACGCAGTTTCTTACCCCGCACCTGGCTACCTTCGGCGCGTACGAGATACCGGCGGACGCGTATGAGGCGCTGCTGGAAGAGGCACTCTGCGTGAACGCCCGCTGGTGAGGCCCGGCAGACAGCCGAAGCAAAACGTGTGGCAACAACGAATCGTTCGCGTCATTCAATCAGCCTCATTATCCGTACGCCATCCCATGCCTGCTATCCATCGCTGGCCCGCCTTTTTCGTTTGCCTGGTACTGCTGGCATGCCGCCCAGCCAGCCCGCCCGCAGCCTCGGAAAGTGCTGCGCAGACCGTCAGCGCGCCCGCGCCCGACCCTGTCTTCGACAGGATAATGGCGGCTGCAGAGCGCGAAAACCTGCACGCTGAGCCCCTGGGCGTTATCATGCAGAAGCTGGGCGAAAAGCTTAAAGGCACCCCCTACGTTGCCGGCGTGCTCGATGCGCCCGAGCAGGAGACGCTGATCGCACCGCTCGACAAGTTCGACTGCGTCCTGTTTGTCGAGAGCATGCTTGCCATGGCACGGGGCGTGGCGCAGCAGGATTACAGCTACGAAGGCTACCTCGACCGCATCGAGGAGGCCCGATATCGCCACGGTCAGATGAACGGCTACTGCAGCCGTCTCCACTACTTTTCCGACTGGATCCGCGACAACGAGGCCCGTGGACTCGTGCGAAACATCACCCAGGAGGTGGGCGGCGTGCCCTACGACAAAACGCTCGATTTCATGAGCACGCACCGCGAGAGCTACCCGCGCCTCGTAGCCAGCGACAGTTTGTATCAGGGCATTGTCGAGATTGAACGGGAACTGCAGGACCTCGAGCTTTTCTACATCCCGCAGGATCAGATCCGCAAGGCCTACCCGATGCTCAGAGCAGGCGACATTATCGCCACTGCCACCAGCATCAGCGGCCTCGACGTAACGCACACCGGACTCGTTTACGATGCCGGAGCGGGCAAAAAGGGATTTATGCACGCTTCCACCACGAGCGGCGTCACCATCTCGCCCGATCTGCAAGCGTACATCCAGGGCGTGCGCGTGCAGACCGGCATCATCGTCGCGCGGCCCGTCTCCCAACCCGCAGGCTGACGCGCCTGCCTGCCTTTCCTTTGTTACATGAACAGCCTTAACCGAATTGCCGTCTACACCTCCGGTGGCGACGCCCCCGGGATGAATGCCTGCGTACGCGCCGTGGTGCGCAACGCCGTCGCCAACGACCTCGAGGTGCTGGGCGTCCGGCGGGGCTACGCAGGCATGATAGACGGGGACTTTGTGGAGATGGACGGTCGTTCTGTGTCTAACATATTGCAGAAAGGCGGGACGATCCTCAAAAGCGCGCGCTCACAGGGCTTCCGCACGCCTGAAGGGCGCGCCAAGGCTGCCGAGAGTCTGCGTGCAGCAGGCGTGGACGCGCTGGTCGGCATCGGCGGCGACGGCACGTTTCGCGGGGCCGTCCTTTTTCACGAAGAGCATGGCTTTCCCGTAGTGGGCTGCCCGGGCACCATCGACAACGACCTTTTCGGCACCGACGAGACCATCGGGTATGACACGGCGCTCAACACCGCCATCGAAAACATAGACCGCATCCGCGACACCGCCGACGCGCACGACCGCCTTTTTCTGGTCGAGGTGATGGGGCGCGACTCTGGCTTTATCGCGCTCAACTGCGCCATCGGTGGCGGCGCGGAGATGGTGCTCATCCCCGAGACCATCACCAACCTTCGCGACGTGAAAGACCGCATTCTGGCGCTTATGTCGGCACAGGTTCGCTCTTCTATCGTGGTCGTCGCAGAAGGCGAAGGGCTTGGCGGTGCGGTGCAGCTTGAACAGGCGCTCCGCACTGACAACGCGTTCGATTTCATCGACCTGCGCGTCTGCATTCTGGGGCATACGCAGCGCGGCGGCTCGCCCTCGGCACGCGACCGGGTGCTGGCGGCACGCTTGGGCGTAGCCTCTGTGGAAGCCCTGATCGAAGGCCATAGCAACGTCATGGTAGGCCTGACCGACGGCGAGGTGACCCTCACCCCCATGCGCAACGTGTGGACCCGCAAGAAAAACATCAATTTCGAGTTGGTAAAACTGACCCAGCTGTTGAGCTAAAAATGCCACCGCGCATTATTTTTAGCTGCAACTAAAAAAATGATCCTGAGTAGGCAGCCCGCACCAGATCGACTGTTTATGCGCGCGGCTATTTTCCTCCTACTCGCACTGCTTTCCGCCTGCAAACCGGCGGTGCCCACTGGCCAGCAGACCATCACCGACCGCCCTATCAAGGTGGTGGCAACCACGAGTCTCGTGGCCGACCTCGTGCGGCAGGTGGGCGGCGACCGGGTAGAAGTGACCGCGCTGATGGGGCCGGGTGTAGACCCGCATCTCTACCAGGCATCTGAGGGAGACGTGGCGCGCATGAGCGAGGCCGACCTGATCGTCTACAACGGGCTGCATCTCGAAGGGCGCATGGACGAGCTTTTCGAGCGGATGAACGAAACAGGGCGGCAAACGGTGGCGGTTACCGAGAAACTTGACCGCGGCAGCCTGATAGACTCGGAGCAGTTTGCTTCCAACTACGATCCGCACGTCTGGAACAGTCCTGCGCTGTGGGCCGAGAGCGCCGCGCACGTGGGGGCGGTGCTGGCAGAGATCAGCCCGGCATACCGAGGCGACATTGAGGCGCGGGTGGCTGCCTACCGCAGTCGGCTCGACAGCCTCGGCGCGTGGGTACAAACGCAGGTGGCCGAGATTCCTCCTGAAAGCCGGGTGCTCGTCACCGCCCACGACGCGTTCGCGTATTTGGGCCAGGCCTTCGGCGTTGAAGTGCAGGGGCTACAGGGCCTCTCGACAGCCACTGAGGCGGGAACGGCAGACGTGCAGCGCCTTGCCCGCATGATTGCAGAGCGCCGCATCCCGGCGCTGTTTGTCGAGTCGTCGGTATCGCCCCGCTCTATCGAAGCCGTGCGAGAAGCGGTGCGCGCGCGCGGGTACAACGTGCAGATGGGCGGGAGCCTGTATTCCGACGCGCTGGGCACCCCGGGCTCGGGTGCCGAAACGTACATCGGCATGATGCGCGCTAATGTGCGCACTATCGTAGCCGCGCTGGCCCCATGAGCGAAACTCCGATCTACGAGCCTGCCCTGCGGGTAGACGACCTCACAGTCGCTTACCGCGACAAGCCTGTTCTGTGGGACATCGACCTGCAGGTAGCGCCGGGTGTGCTCATGGCCATCGTGGGACCCAATGGCGCGGGCAAGACCACGTTTATCAAAGCCATCCAGAACCTGATCCCGCGTGCCTCGGGGGACGTGCGCATTTTCGGGCAGCCGTATGAGCGGGCGCGCCGCCGCGTGGGATATGTGCCGCAGCGCGGCAGCGTAGACTGGGACTTCCCCACGACGGTGCGCGACGTGGTGACGATGGGACTCTATGGCAGGATGGGCTGGTTCAGGCGACCGGGCAAAACAGAGCGGGCACTCGCAGACGACACGTTGCACCAGGTAGGGCTCGATGGGTTGGGCGACCGGCAGATTGCGCAGCTATCAGGGGGGCAGCAGCAGCGCACTTTTCTGGCGCGCGCGCTGGTGCAGGACGCCGATGTGTACCTCATGGACGAGCCTTTCCAGGGCGTCGACGCGACTACAGAGCGCGCCGTGATCGGGCTGCTGCGGACGCTGCGGAGCCGGGGCAAAACGGTGCTCGTCGTCCACCACGACCTGCAGACGGTGCCTGAGTACTTTGACAGTGTGTTCTTGCTCAACGTGCAGAAGGTGGCCAGCGGCCGGGTTGAGGATACGTTTACCGAGGCCAACCTCCGGCGCACGTATGGCGGGCACCTGGCCATCCTGCCCGAGCGGGTAGAACCGGCTTAGCAGCATGGAAATCGTGCTCTCCTTTGATTACACGCTGCGTACCGTAGCGCTGGGAGCGGCCATCTTGGGCGCGGTCAGCGGAACCCTGGGTGCTTTTGCCGTACTACGCGGCCAGAGCCTGCTCGGAGATGCCGTGTCACACGCGGCCCTGCCCGGCGTGGCGCTCGCGTTTCTGCTGACGGGCCTCAAGACGCCGCTGGTGCTGCTGCTGGGGGCGGCAGTGACAGGCTGGCTGGGCACCATGGCCGTCTCGGCTGTGTCGCGCGCTTCCCGGGTGCGCTACGACAGCGCGCTGGCAACAATGCTGGCCACCTTTTTTGGCTTTGGCCTCGTGTTGCTCACCTATATCCAGAAGCAGCCTGATGCGCAGCAGGCCGGGCTGGATAAGTTTCTCTTCGGGCAGGCGGCCGCGCTGGTGATGGCAGATGTGCATGCGATGGCACTGTTCGGGCTTGCAGCGGTAGCCGCGCTCGCGCTGGGGTGGAAAGAGTTCAAGCTGCTCACCTTTGATGCAGAGTTTGCCGCTTCTATCGGACTACCCGTTCGGCGGCTCGAGGTGGCGCTGATGACGCTGCTGGTGGCAGCCATTGTTACAGGGTTGCAGACAGTAGGGGTGGTGCTGATGAGCGCGCTCGTGGTGGCACCGGGCGTGGCGGCGCGGCAGTGGACAAACCGGCTGGGCGTAATGATTTGGCTGTCGGCCCTGGTAGGGGCCGTCTCAGGGGTGACCGGCGCCGTGATCAGCGCGCTTCGGCCCCAGCTGCCCACCGGCCCCACCATCGTGCTTTGTGCAACTGTGCTGGTGGTCTTTTCGCTGCTGTTCGCCCCCGGGCGTGGCCTCGTGGCGCGGCTCCGCAGGCGCGGCCAGCTGCAACTCCCACAGGAGGAAAAGGCATGAGTCCGTCCGTCGAAATCCAGCTTATCGCCGTGCTGGTGGCCGTGGCGTGCAGCCTGCCGGGCGTCTTTCTCGTGCTGCGCCGCCTTGCCATGCTCAGCGATGCTATCTCGCACGCCATCCTGCCGGGCCTGGTAGTGGGCTTTTTCCTCACGCAGGACCTGAACTCGCCTCTTCTCATTCTCGGAGCCGCACTGACAGGGGTGCTTACCGTGGTGCTGGTGGAGGCACTCGAAAAAACGCGCCTGGTGCGTGAAGACGCCGCCATCGGACTCGTCTTTCCAGCGCTTTTCAGTATTGGCGTCGTCCTGATCGCGCAGTTTGCCGGCGATGTGCACCTCGATGTTGACGCCGTGCTGCTGGGTGAGCTGGCCTTTGCGCCCTTTAACCGCCTGGTGGCTTTTGGCTATGACCTCGGCCCGCGCGCGCTGTGGACGGCGGCGGCGCTGGTGGGGATCAACCTAGCGTTTGTAACGCTGCTTTTTAAAGAGCTAAAGCTGAGCACCTTCGATGCAGGGCTGGCGGCAGCGCTGGGATTTATGCCTGCCGTGCTGCACTACGGCCTGATGACGCTCGTGTCGGTAAGCGCCGTGGGTGCGTTCGACGCAGTAGGGTCGGTGCTGGTGGTAGCGCTCTTTGTAGGGCCGCCGGCTACGGCCAACCTGCTCACCGACCGCCTGAGCACGATGCTAGTGTTGTCGGCGTTGATCGGGGCTGCGTGCGCGCTGGCAGGCTACTGGATGGCCCGCGTGCTGGACGCCTCTATAGCAGGGGCGATGGCGACAGTAGTGGGCCTCACCTTTGGGGGTGTGTTCCTGCTGGCGCCAGCGCACGGACAGGTCACGGCGCTGCGCCGGCGGCGCGAGCAGCGGTACGCGTTTGCCGGGCAGATGCTGCTTATTCACCTGCACCGCCACGAGGGGACGGCGCGAGAAGACTGGGAAAGCCGCGCCGCCCACCTGCAGGAGCATTTCGGCTGGGAGCCCGATTTTAGCGAGATGGTGGTAGCACGCACCCTGCGCGCAGGCTGGATACGTCGCGAACAGACCATGCTACACCTGACAGAAGCAGGCCGGGCGCAGGCGCAGGCCGTCCTCTACAGTGCGTGATCAGTACAGGGCGCGATCAGCGGCGCAAAGCGGACTCAGAGGGCGGCGTAGTTGGTGGTACGCAAAAGAGTAAAAGCCTCCTCAACCGTACCAAAGTCCACCCGCATCGGCTCGACAAGCGTGCGCATAGAGTCGAGTTCGCTGCTCTTGGCGGCAAGCTCGGCGCGGCGGCAGAGATCGCTCAGCGCGGTAGCGCCAAACATGGCGGCGCTGGACTTGAGTGTGTGCACGGCCCTGCGTGCTGTGGCTGTGTCGTTGCTTTCGAGCGCGCCCGTGAGTTGGGCCAGCAGTTCGGCAGAATCGGTGAGGAAATCCAGAACGAGGCTGTCGAAAAACTCATCGTCGTCTCCCACCGATTCGCGCAGTTCGCGCAGCGTGCCGTAGTTGAGTACAGAGGCGTTCTCGGGGGCTGGCGCTGTATCCACCGGGCTGCTTGCAGCAGACACCGATACTTCGGGCGTCAGCGAGGCTCCGGCCAGGCGCAGCGCCCTGGCAAGCACATCCATGCGGAGCGGTTTGGGTATGTGCTCGTCCATGCCGGCTTCCAGACAGCGCTGCCGGTCGCTGGCAAGCGCGTTTGCGGTGACGGCGATAATGCGCGGCGAGGTAGCGAGCGGGGCCTGCCGGATACGGCGCGTTGCTTCGAGCCCGTCCATGACAGGCATCATGATGTCCATCAGCACCACGTCGTAGGTACGGCGCTGCACGGCTTCGACAGCCTCGAGGCCATTCTCGACCACGTCGGCGCGGTAGCCGAGGCTTTCGAGCAGCCGCAGCGCCACCATCTGGTTGATAGGGTTGTCCTCGGCGAGCAGGATGCGCAGGCCCGCTGCGCCATCGCCGGAGATGGGATCGTCTGCTTTGACGGAGACGGGCGGTTGCGCGCGCAGCAACTCGCCAGCGGCCTGGTAGAGCGCGTCGCGGTGCACAGGCGTGGTGAGCGTCAGCACCGTGGTACCTGCCGGGCGCTGCCCGAGAGGGTGCAGTTCGAGGGCCGGAAGGTGCGCTCCGTTGGCGTGCTGGCGTGCCCGCATCAGCAGACGCGTGCCCGAGCGGTCGCTGAGATTGGCGCTGTAAAAAGCAGCATCTACCTCGCCCCGGTCGAGCACCCGGAGGGCTTCATCTACCGAAGTGGCAGCCGAAACAGCGATTCCGGCACGTGAGAGCAGTTGAGAGATCATGTCGAGAGTAGGGCGGTGGGAGATGGCAACGAGAACACGCTTGCCTGTGCCCTGAAAGGGCGGAAGGGTGCGCGCAGGCGTGGAAACAGCTAGGTGGGCGGAAAAATGGAAAGCTGACCCCTGTTGCAGTGTAGAATCGACCGTTAGGTCACCCTGCATAAGCATCGCGAGCTGCCGTGCGATGACAAGGCCGAGCCCAGCCCCGGCGGCGCGACGCAGCAGGGAAGGGTCGGCGGTGGGATACGGATCGAACAGGGTGGCGAGCCGCTCGGAGGCAATGCCCACGCCTGTATCCTGCACAACGAGGTTGAGACGGCAGCGCGGCGCATACCCGCGTGGCAGGTCGGCACGGGCGTAGATGATTACCTCGCCCTCCTGGGTAAACTTGAGTGCGTTGGAGACAAGCGTGAGCAGCACCTGACGCAGCCGGGTGGGATCGCCCACGTAGCGGTCGGGGAGGTCGGGGGCGGGCAGGTAGGCCAGGTGCAACTTTTTGTCGGCGGCAGCAGGGCTCACCATGTCGAAAACGGATTCGACCACCGAGCCCAGATCAAAAGCCACCGACTCGAGGCGGAGCAATCCGCTCTCGATCTTGGAAAAGTCGAGTATGTCGTTGACGAGGCTGAGCAGGTCTTCCCCGCTCTGGGCCAGCATCTGCACGATCTCTTCCTGCTCCTCGTTGAGCGGGGTGCCGATAAGCAGCTGCGACATACCGACGATGCCGTTGAGCGGCGTGCGCAGTTCCTGGCTTACCTGCGCCGTAAAGTGCTGGCGTGCGTGCAGCAACGCCGTCTGCCGGGCCAGCTCCTGCTCCAGCAGACGCACCCGGCGCTGCAACGACGCGTTGTCTGCTTCCAGCCCAGCCTGTGCAGGACTGGTGGAGGCAGACAACGGATCGCGTCGAAGGGCAGAAGAGAACAACAGGGGCAACGATAGAGCGAGGTGTACGGGGGAAAGGCTCTATCATTGCATCGGTAATCCTGGCCACTTCTTAAGCCTGAACGGCGGTGATTTCCACCTCTGCGCCCCCGTTGGACTGCAGGTGCTCAGTTCAAGCCCGGCCTACTTTGAGAGCCTGGATCCCGCCACCAGCGTGAGGGCTCGCCCAGCGTCAGGGCTCGCAGCGCTCCATACGGGATACACTCCGCAGCGCCCCATACGGGATACACTCCGCAGGGCACTTCCATGCAGGTTCAGCGCAAACCGCCCCTTTCAGGAGGCTGTCGCCCCGCTTACGGGGCGACAGGGGGTGTTATGCTCCAACGATGCTCCGAGCGAACACCATCCGGGCCCTTCGGCTTCGCTCAGGACGGGCATGGGAGGGGTTTGCAGAGCCCACGCTCACAGAGTGACTTTTATCCCAGCGCTGCGCGCGTCCGGCGCAAGTCCGCCACGCGGCGTACGAGGGCGAGCACAAAGCCCGCCGTAAGCACGATGATGCCGAGCCAGAGCAGGCTGATAAACGGCTTCTCGTAGGCTTGCACCACCACCCAGTCCTCGGGCGCGACGGCAACCCCGTCGATGCCCAGCGATACCTCGCCGTTGTCCACGTTCATCTGGAGAAAGGTCACCCCCAGGTTCCAGTCGTTCACGCGGGCCTGCAAGTATTGCTGCTCGCCATCTTGCAGGACGAGATAAACGGGGCGCACCGTGCGCGTCTCACCGGTCGCATGCTGCGTGATCTCGACAACAGCCGACACCGCTACTGCACCTTCCGGGACGAGATCTGCGGGCACCTGTGTGTCGTAGCCCACGAAGCGGAGCAGATACGCCCCATCACCAATATCGGTAGACTGTCCTCGCGACAGGTCGAGGCGACCCCGCTGGGACTCTTCCGCAGGGGCGAACATGGCCGAGGGGGTCACGGCGGCGTAGATGTCTTTCTCCACGAACGTCTTCACGTCCGGGTGCTGGATCCACTGGTCTTTGCTGCTTTTGTAGACCACCGGCTGCAGCGTAAACGACGAACTATCGGGCCGGGTAAAGGTGAGCAGGTAGCGGTCGTACCCTTCTTTGGTCTTTTCGCGGCCTGCATAGGTAACGGTGTACTGGTTGCTCACCGCCCGCGTCTCGCCGCGTGTCAGCACGAAATTGTCCCGGCTCTCGCCCCCTGCCGACGGCATCGCCACGCCACCACGCCCGACGGGCAGTGAAAATCCGCTCGAGGCCAGCACGCCCAGCACGACAAGCGCCAGCCCGATGTGCGAGAGCGCGCCGCCTGCCAGCCGCAGGTTGCCCCGCCCGATGCGCCACAGGACGAACGCGTTGCCATAAAAGGCAAAAAAGCTCATCAACAGCAGCAGCAGCATGAGCAGCCCCGTTCCATACTGGTTCCAGAACAAGCCGAGGCCATCGCCGATGCCTGCTTCGAGCGCGGCAGATTGTGCGGGCGCGGCAACTGGCGTCACGGACAGGTCCACAAACGGCGTCAGTAGCAAAATGGCAATCGTCGAGGCTACAGCCAGCACGAGCGGACGCGTGACGACGCGGTTGAGTTGTACCACCGACATCTTGTGCCACCAGAAAAGCTGTCCCAGCGCCACCAGAAACATCAATCCCACCGACAACGGCAGCGTCCACTTGTTGTAAAACGTGATAGGAACGGCAGATGGGTTGTCGCGGAAGAGCCGTCCGAAAATGGGCGCAGAGGTGCCCAGGATGATCACGGCGGCGAGCGCGCACAGTAGCATCGCGCCGGAGAAAATCATGAACTCACGCGACAGATAAGGCGGCTCCTGCGTGGGGCGTGGCAGGGCAGGCCATCGGTACACGAGCAGGCCGAAGCCTACCAGCGCCATCGCGCCCATCCAGATCACGAGCTGCCCCGACAGGCCCAGGTCCACAAACGAGTGCACCGAGATGTCGCCCAGAATACCTGAGCGCGTCAGAAACGTGGAGTACACGACGAGCATGAACGCCAGGATGGACAGAAAAAGGGCGGCCTTGTGGCCTCGGCTCGTTTTCTTCTGCACCAGCATCGCGTGCAGCGCGGCCACGCCCACGATCCACGGCACCAGGCTCGAGTTCTCGACAGGATCCCACGCCCAGTAGCCGCCAAAAGAGAGCGTCACGTAGGCCCAGTAGCCGCCCATCGTGATGCCCACGCCCAGCACGGCAAGGCTGAAAAGCAGCCACGGCAGGGCCGGTCTTACCCACTCGGTGTAGCGCTTTTTCCACAGCGCCGCCACGGCAAAGGCAAACGGCACAATCATCGACGAGAAGCCGACAAAAAGGGTGGGCGGGTGGATGACCATCCACGGATTCTGCAGCAGGTCGTTGAGGCCGTTGCCATCCTGCGGCACAAAGCCCGGCACCTGGAGCATGGGAGCCTCAGGAAAGCGCTCGGCCAACGTGTCGAAAGGCGACGAGCCGATGCCGACAGGGCCGATCTTGAGACCGACGATCATCGAGATCAGGAAAACCTGGCAGAAGGCCACTACGGCCATCACCGGCATCTGGAAATCTTTTGGCACCCACCGGAGCAGCGCGATGCCCACGTACGCGGTGAACAGCATCCACACCATAAACGACCCTTCCTGGCCGGCCCAGAACGTGGCCCACAGGTACTCCCACGGCAGCCCCCGCGACGAGTACTGGTAGACGTAGGCGTATTGAAACTGGTGCGTGACCAGCAGATACAGCAGCAAGCTGCCCGCCACAACCAGGGCAACCGTCATGACGCCCCACAGCGCTTGCCCGATGCGGCGCCAGTCTTCCGCGCCGATAGCGAGGCTCGCAGCGCGCGCAAAGGTCGCCCCTGAAAGCAAACAGGCGACAAACGCGACGAGGATGAGAAGGTGGCCAACCGTACCGATCATGCCAGGGATGGATCGTGGAGAGTAAGGCCGGTGTCAACGAAGCTGGCAGGGGCTGTTCCAGGCGCTGCGATGGATTCACGCTGAATACGGCTACCGC
>PPFU01003863.1_pt1 | contig 13815 bp, 12 predicted proteins | sample 1535991 | NCBI WGS metagenome assembly PPFU01 (sample SAMN04901290, study PRJNA319586) | Hypolithon metagenome, whole genome shotgun sequencing project. | isolation source: Antarctic Hypolithon | place: Antarctica: Miers Valley | collected 2014
AGGCGGTTCAGGATCTTCTCGCGGTAGATCGGCGCCAGCGCTTCCCAGTCCACCTCGCCCGACAGGTTGCCCGTCGGCACCAGCACGTACAGCGTCGAATGACCCTCGGGCGCCAGCGTCGGGTCGGTGACGCTGGCGTTCTGGACGTAGATCGTCGGTTCCTCGGGCGCCAGCCCGGCGTCGATCTCCTGAATGTTCTTCAGGTAATCCTCGCTCAGGAATATCGTATGGTGCCGCATGTCGTCGAGGCGCCCCTCGATCCCCAGATAGAGCATGAAGGTCGAACACGAGTATTTCTTGGCGTCGATCTTCGCGTCCGTCCAGCGGCGGCGCAAACGGTCCGGGATCAGCTTGCGCACCGTGGAGGCGAAGTCGCCGTTCACCACGACCGCATCGGCGCGGTGCAGGCCGCCCGCCGTGCGCACGCCGGTCGCTTGGCGACCGTCGAACGCGATTTCCTCTGCCGGCTCGTTCAGGCGGATGTCGACGCCCATGTCGGTCGCGACCCGCGCCATGGCGCGCGGGATCGCGTTGCACCCGCCGATCGGGTGAAACACGCCGAAGCCATATTCGACATGGGCGACGATGGTGAACAGCGACGGGCATTTGAAGGGCGACATGCCCAGATACTTGGACTGGAAGCTGAAGGCGAGGCGCAGGTCAGGGTGCTTGAACCATCGCCGCAGATCCTGGTCCACCGTCAGCCAGGGCCGAAACAGCGGTAGCGCGCGCACCATGTCCATCCGCGCCCAGTCGCGGAGGCTGTGGAACGGGCGCTGGAGGATCGGCGAGAACAGGCCGAACTTCGTCGTGTTTTCGGTCAGGTAGCGATGAACGTTGGGGGCGTCCTCGGGGCTGATCCTGGCGGCTTCCGCGGTCAGCCGGTCGACGTCGGGGGTGGCGTCGAAGGTATTCCCGTCGTCGAACTGCAACCGGTACATCGGGTCGAGCCGGCGCAGGTCCACCTCGGCGTCGAGATCGCGCCCGCAGGCGTCGAAGATCTCGCGCAGGACCTGCGGATACAGATAGAACGTCGGGCCGTAGTCGAAGGTGAACCCGTCCTGGGTGAAGCTGGCCGTCCGCCCGCCGACGCGGTCCGACCGCTCGAGCAGCGTCACCTGCGCGCCGGCGGCCTGCAGCAGCATCGCGGTGGCCAGCCCGCCGGGGCCCGCACCGATCACTACGGCCCTGCGCGGCCCGCCCGTCATCGCATTCATCGAAAGTACCTCATTGTCAGATAGATGGTGCCGCTGGCACGAACGTCTACTGCAGCGTCGTCGAAGCGGGGCGGCCCACGCCGGATCGGGGCATCGCGCGAGAACGCGATGCCTTCGGCCGGCGTCAGGCCGCGTTGATTCAGCATGCCGTCGCCATTCTCGTCGTGGATGCCCTGCACGGCGTATATCCCTGGGGGTACGCCGCGCACCGTGACACGGCCGTCTGCCGCTGTTCCGCGCGCGCTATAGGGACAGGCCGATGTGGTGAAGGCGGCGCGCGGGCAAACCGCGATCAGCAATTGTCCATCTGTCGAGCGCAGGCCCGAAACTTCGATCCGCAGATCGGCTGCCCGCACCGTCGGGGCGATCGACCAGGCAAGGGCGGCCGCCAGGACGAACAGGATCGGCAACGGCAGCGGCAAGCATTCTGGCCTTTTCTCGTTCTTTCGGGGAACTAGAACGGTTAAGCGTGGCGTCACGGCGGGGCAATCCTTAAACGCGCGACCGGAGCGACGTAATTCGGGGAGGGGCGCTTTGACCACGACAGGCAATTCGGTTCGACAGTCGACTCCGCCCGTCGAGCTGCCGGCCGTTCGGACACAACCCCTCCGCGACATCGCGGCGGCCGCGGCGGCCGAGAACTTCCCCGTCGCCTTTTTCCTGATAGCGCCCCGCCTGCGGCCCGGCATCGCGGCATTTTATCGCTATGCGCGGGCGGCCGACGACGTCGCCGACGATCCCGTGGCAACGGCAGGCGTCAAGCTGGCGGTCCTCGACCGGTTCGAGGCCGGGCTGGACGACCGCGCCGGCGGTGCCCCCGAGGCCGTGGCGCTGGCGCGAACGCTGGCGGGCAATACCGCCGCGCGCGAAGCGGCGCGGGCCTTGCTGGGCGCGTTCCGGCAGGACGCGGCGGGCGCGCGCTACGCGACATGGGACCATCTTGCGGCGTATTGCGCCCTGTCGGCCGACCCGGTTGGCCGTTTTCTGCTGGCGTTTCATGGCGAGCCGCCGGCGACGGCCCGGTTCTCCGATCCGCTGTGCACCGCGTTGCAGGTGCTGAACCACCTTCAGGACCTGCGCGCCGACCGCGACCGGCTGGGGCGCGTCTACCTGCCCGCCGACTGGCTGCGCGCCGCCGGCGCCGTGCCCGCGGACCTGTCGCGTGGCGCGCTGACCCCGGCGGCGCGCATCGCGGTGGACCGTGCGCTCGACACCTGCGACCGTCTGATCGCCGCGGCCGCGCCGCTGCCCGACGCCATCCGGGCGCGCGGGTTGCGCGGGCAGGCGGCGGCGACGCTGCACCTGGCCCGCCGCCTGTCCGCCCGGCTGCGTCGCGGCGATCCGCTGGCGCGCCGCATCGCGCCGACGCGGGGCGACTTCGCCACCGCCGCCCTGCGCGGCGCCCTGCGCGCGCTGTGAGGCTGGACGGCATGCTGGGCCCGCCGGCCACGATCGCGCGGGCGGATGCCGCCGCAGTGCGGCGCATCGTCGCCGCCTCGGGAACCTCCTTCGCGATCGGCATGAACGTCCTGCCGCGGCCGCGGCGACACTCGATCCGCGCGGTCTATGCGTTCTGCCGGCTGATCGACGACATCGCCGACGGCGATGCGCCGGGCAGCGCCGACGCGACGCTGCGCGACGCCGGCCTCGCCGCGTGGGAGGAGGAGGTGGTGCGCGCGCATGACGGTCTGCCGCGCACCGCCGTCGGGGCGGAACTGGCGCGTGCCATCGGCCGCCACGACCTGCCGCTGGCCGAATTCCTGCTGGTCGTCGACGGTATGCGCATGGACGCCGAGCGGATCGTCGCCCCCTCGGCAGAGCGTTTGACGGCCTATATCCGCCGCGTCGCCGGCGCCGTCGGCCTGCTGTCGATGCGTTGTTTCGGGGCCTGGGTCGGGGCGCCGTCGGAGCGCTTCGCGCTGAGCCTCGCGCGCGGGCTGCAACTGACGAACATCTTGCGCGATGTGGCCGAGGACGCGCGGCGCGGCCGCCTCTACCTGCCCGAGCACGTGCTCGCCGCCGCGGGACTGCCGGCCGACCCCGAGGCCGCCGCCCGCCACCCGCGGCTGCCCCGCGCCCGTGCGCTGCTGGGGGCCGAGGCGCGGGCGGCCTTCGACGCCGCGGCGCTGGAGATCGGGGCGCACAGCCGGGGGCGATTGTTGCCCGCGCTGATGATGATGGGGCCCTACGAGCGGCTTTTGACGCGGATGGAGTCGGACTGGACCCGTCCCGCGCCGCGTCGTTCGAGCCTCGGCAAGCTGGTGGACGGCACCCGATTGGTCGCGCGCGGCGGCCACTGACGACATGGGCCGCATCGTCGTCGTGGGGGCCGGGCTGGCCGGGCTTGTCGCGGCCGAGGCGTTGGCCACGGCGGGGCGCCAGGTACTGCTGCTCGAAGCGTCGGGCAAGGCCGGCGGGCGCTGCCGCAGCTACCGCGACGACCGGCTGGACCGGCGGATCGATAACGGCAACCACCTGATCCTCACGGCGAATCGCGCCGTCCTAGGCTGGGCCGACCGGATCGGAGGCGCAACCGAACTGCACACCGCGCCCGAGGCGGCGTTTCCGTTCCATGACCTTGCGGATGGGGTGGCCTGGACCCTTCGCATGAATCCCGGCCCCTGGGGTGCGCTTGGGGCAGCGGCGCGCCCGCCGGGCGTCAGCCTGGCGCGGATGGCGGGGCAGGGCGCGCGCCTGTTGGCGGCGCGGCGCGGAGTGTCTGTTGCGCAGGCGCTGCCCGATCGCGGCCCGCTGTGGCGCGCGTTCTGGGACCCGATGACGCGGGCGGTGCTGAATGCCGACCCGGTGGCGGCCGATGCGGGGCTGCTGCGCGCCGCGATGCTGCGGTCTTTCGCGCGGGGCGCGGCGGACTGCCGCCCGGTGCTGGCACCCGCGGGGCTCGGCTCTGCCCTGATCGACCCCGCACTGGCCCGGCTCGCGGCACTCGGTGTCACGCTGCACCTGCGCAGTCCGGTGCAGAATGTCGCGCGCGACGGCGACCGCGTCACCGCGCTGCACCTGCGCGACGGCCCCCTGGGGATCGGTGCGGCGGATGCGGTGATCCTGGCGCTGCCTTCGCAGGCGGCGGCGGCGATGCTGCCCGAGGTGACGTTGCCCGGCCCCGGCCCGGCGATCGCCAACGCCCATTTCCTGGTGCCGGACAACCGCCTGCCGCCAATCGTCGCGGTGCTGGGCGGCGCGGCGCAGTGGCTGTTCCAACGCGGCGACGTCGTGTCGGTGACCGTGTCGGCGGTTGACTCCTCGCCGATCGAGGGGCTGGACCGTGCCGGGGCGCTGGCGCGCCTGTGGGACGAGGTGGCGCGCGTCGTCGCCGCGCATGGCGGGGCGGTGCCCTGCGCGATGCCGCCGGCGCGTTTCCTGCGCGAGCGTGCAGCGACCTTCGACCAGTCGCCCGCCGGGGTCGCCCGGCGCCACCCGACCCGCACCCGCTGGCGCAACCTGATGCTGGCGGGCGACCATGTCGCCACCGGCTTGCCGGCGACGCTGGAGGGCGCCGTGCTCAGCGGCGAGGCGGCGGCCGCCGCGATCCTTGGGCGGGCGCGGCCGGCAAATCGGGGTAGATGACCGGGTTGCGGCGCATGAACGTCACCAGCAGGCCGGCCAGCGGCCAGCGCGCGCCCCGGTCGATTGCGGCATGCCCCGCGACCGCGCCCAGCACCGCCCCGATCAGGTTCATGGCGAGATCGCCCATGGTGTCGGGCAGGCCGGACCGTTGCGCGTTGGTGCTGAAGATCGCGTCGATGGCGAACTCCATCAACTCCCACATCGCGCCGACCATCATCGCAAAGCCGAAGGCCAGCGTCGCCGGGATCCAGACCGCCGTGGCGGGGTGCGCGCCGCCGGTCGGCAGCATCGCCAGCGCCATGCCCGCCACCGCCAGCACCGCCCCCGCAATCAGGTGCAGGATCAGGTCCCACCAGCTGAACCGGACGTAGAAGCCGCCCATTTCGCCCAGCAGCAGCGCCGCGGCGGTATAAAGCAGGATGCCGGTGGTCAGGCCGATGGGAAAGACGATGCCCGATACTGCGGTGAACGCCTTCGGCAGCAGCGACAGCCCGATAACGGCAGCCGCGACAAGGGACAACTGCCAGTCGCTCCGCGTGACGGCCCATAACGCAATTCCCGCGACCGCGAGCCACAAGGCGCCGCGGCCGACACGCCAAAGCGGCGGCGCCTCCGCATCGGCCTGTGGATCGGTCGTGCTCATGCCAGTTCCCCCGGTCCCGCGCCCCTGCATCGGCCGCCGCGCTGCGCGCGCTCGCCGTCAGTGGTCTACGCGCGTCGCCATGGTGGCGTCGAGTCTGCCAGAACGCGCCGCCGCACCCGCGGTTGCATGCGCCGCTGCGGCGCCGTTCGCCCGGATGCGACCCGCGACGGCACCGATGCCAGCGACCCCGCCCGTGGCGCCGTCAGCGGCGGCGCACGCCCGCCGCTCGGGTGCCACCCCCCGCGGCACAGCGGCGCGCGCGGCCTAATGGCGCGGGCGGCGCCGGGTACGGCCCGAGGTCGCGGTGCCGCCATCGTTGAACGTGATGTCGGGCAACGTGACGATCCGGTGCAGTTCGGGGAAGGGCGCCGTGGCGTGTGGGATCGCGTTGGCGGCGACGAAATGCTCCTGGAACCGCGGCTCGATCGCGGTCTCCACCTTGGTGATTCGCCGCACCGTCGCCTCAATGCCGGCGCGTGCGGCGCGGTTCAGCAGGGCGATGCGCGCGCCGGTGCCGGCGGCGTTGCCGGCGCTGGTGACCCGGTCCAGCGGGGCGTCGGGGATCATGCCCAGCACCATGGCGTGGCGGGGCGAGATATGCGCGCCGAAGGCCCCGGCCAGCACGATGCGATCCACCCGGTCCACGCCGCGTTCGTCCATCAGCAGCCGTGCACCGGCGTAAAGCGCCGACTTGGCAAGCTGGATGGCGCGGATGTCGCCCTGCGTCACGGTGATGCGGCGGCCGGCGCCGTCGTCGTGCAGGACATAGGCGTGGGTTCGCCCCTCGGGCACCATCCGGTCGCTGCCGGTCTGCGCGGCCGAGCCCATCAGGCCCGAGCGGTCGAGCAGCCCGGCCATCCGCAACTCGGCCACAGCCTCAATGATGCCCGACCCGCAAATGCCGGTGATGCCGGTGGCGGCGGTCGCGGCGGCGAAGTCCGGATCGTCCGACCAGAGATCGCAGCCGATGACGCGGAACCGCGGGGCCTTTGTGGCGCCGTCGATCTCGACCCGCTCGATGGCGCCGGGCGCCGCGCGCTGGCCGCTGCTGATCTGCGCGCCCTCGAAGGCGGGGCCGGTGGGCGACGAGCAAGCGAGCACGCCGGTGCGGTCGCCGAGCAGGATCTCGGCGTTGGTGCCGACATCGACGATCAGGACCAGGTCGTCCGACGTCTCGGGCGATTCCGACAGGGCGACGGCGGCGGCGTCGGCGCCGACATGCCCGGCGATGCAAGGCAGCAGATACAGCCCGGCCGCCGCGTTCACCGCATGCAGGCCGACCTCGCCGGCCAGCAGGCTCAGCGCGTTGGAGGTGGCGAGCGCGAAGGGCGACTGCCCCAGTTCGACCGGATCGAGCCCCAGCAGCAGGTGGTGCATGACCGGATTGCACACGACCACGGCCTCGACGATGGCGCGCGCGTCGAGGCCGGCCTCGGCGGCCAGTTCGAGGGCAAGGTCGTTCAGCGCCACGCGAACGGCATCGGTCATCGCCACGTCGCCGCCGGGGTTCATCATCGCATAGCTGACCCGGCTCATCAGGTCCTCGCCGAAGCGGATCTGCGGGTTCATCACCCCGCCAGAGGCCAGGATCCGGCCGTCCGTGAGGTCGCACAGATGCGCCGCGATGGTGGTCGAGCCGAGGTCGATGGCCAGCCCGAAAAGCCCGCCATCGTAAAAACCGGGCCAGATGTCGACGATGCGCGGCGGCGCGATCCGGTGGTCCTGGTGCACGGCGACGGTGACCTGCCAGTCACCTTGCCGAAGCGCCGGCTGGAGCCGGCGCAGCACCGTCAGCGGCGCGTCCGCAGGCCCGTGGATGAAGCCGGGCCACTGGTCCTGCAGCGCGGCGTTCAGACGTTCGAGGTCGCCCGACGGGTCCAGCATGTCGGGCTCGGCCACCTCGACAAAGTAGAGCCGGGTGGCGGGATCCATCTGGATCACGCGGGCGGTAGCGGCCTTGCGGACCACCTGCCGGTGCACCTGCGAGGTGGCGGGCACGTCGATGACGACGTCGGATTGCACCGTGGCCTGACAGCCGAGGCGCCGCCCCTCGGCCAGCCCCCGCTTCGCCCGGTATCGTTCCTCGACCGCGTTCCAGTCCGACAGGGCACCCGGTGCCACCGTCAGGCCCAGCTTCGGAAAGCTGCCGGCACCGGGCGCGACCTGGCAGCGCGAGCAGATGCCGCGCCCGCCGCAGACACTGTCGAGGTCGACGCCAAGCACGCGCGCCGCGGTCAGCACCGGCGTGCCGGCGGGGAACCGGCCGCGCCGTCCCGAGGGCATGAACACGACCAGCGCATCCGGCTCCGCGGCGGCTTGTGGTCCGGCTACGGCCAGCCGATCGTCGTGGCCGTCCAGACCGCCGGTATGCGCATCGTCCCGAGTCATGGCCAGAGCGCGGCACGCGCAGCGTCGGCTGTCCGGCCGGTCGTGCACGTCGCCGGTCCGAGGGCCTGGTCGCGGCGAGGCGGCTTGGCCATCAGGCCATGAACGGCGGCAGGCCGAACAGCCAGATGATCAGCGGCGCCGGAGCCACACCCAGGGTGATCGTCGCGACCATCGCGCCGGGACCGACGAGACGGCTGGCGCCCGCCAACAGGCAGATGCCGCCGCCGCCGCCGATCAACGCATTGCCGGGCAGGTTCAATGCCGCCGCCAGAATTGGATGGCGCCAGCGCAGCAGCGATCGCCCCAGCCGCAGCGGGATCCGGTCCTGCAACATCGCGACTCGTCCCGCCGGGCCCAGCGGGGCCGCCTCGCGCGCCAGCGCCGCCGCCCGACCCAGGCGCACGGTGTCGAAGATCCGCGCCAGCGTCGCGGGCGGAACCTGCCGCCCCGCAAGGAAGGCAAGCAGCAGCCCCGTCACCGTCGCAAGGTAGACAACCGGAACGAATTCGGCGCCGCGCAGCAGCACCAGCATCACCCCGACCTCCAGCCCGGGCACGAACGGCAGCGCCATCAGCAGCGTATAGAGCACGACCAACACCACCAGCAGGACGCCCACCGTCCCGTCCGGATCCATCAGCAGATCGTCGAGATAATGGTGCAGCCCCGCGCCCATCCCGGCGATGACGGCGCCGATCACCGCCACCCAGACCGCGATGACGACGAGGGTGCGAAGCGACGGCAGGATCATGGCGGCGGCGATGGCCTTCGGGTGAGACGATATTGGACGCGATGGCGTCGGACGCGACGGACGGGGCCGCCGGCATGGTCGCGCCGCGCTGTGCGCGACTGGCCCTGCCCTCCGGTGAAACGAAGCCGTAAGTGGCTACTGGATGCACCGCTGTCAACGCCATCGGCATTATCAGGCCCGGCGACCCCGGCGTCCGCCGCGGCTGCCGCCCGCCGCCACGCCGGCGCGGCTGGCATCGAGGAACGGCGTGCCGGCCGCGACCGCGTTCAGCACCCGGCTGAACCTGATCCACTCATAGCCGTCGGCATCGTGGTTCATCAGGAAGTTGGCGGCGCGGATCGCCTCCATCTCGGCGGCGCGCATCGGATTCAGGATGGCGCTGGTCATGCCCGCCGCTATGGCCATCGGCAGGAAGGCCGCGTTGATACCGTGGCGTTGCGGCAGGCCGAAGCTGATGTTCGACGCGCCGCAGGTCGTGTTGACGCCCAGTTCGGATCGCAGGCGCCGGACCAGCGCGAAGACCTGCTGTCCGGCGCTGCCCATGGCGCCGACGGGCATGACCAGCGGATCGACCACGATGTCGTGCGCCGGAATGCCGAAATCGGCCGCCCGCTGCACGATCTTCTGCGCCACGGCGAAGCGCACCTCGGGATCCTCGGAGATGCCGGTGTCGTCGTTGCTGATCGCAACGACGGGGACGTTGTATTTCTTGACCAGCGGCAGCACCAGTTCCAGCCGCTCCTCCTCGCCGGTGACCGAGTTGAGCAGCGGCCGCCCCTCGCAGGCTTCGAGCCCGTTGGCGAGGGCGCCGGGCACCGACGAGTCGATGCACAGCGGCACGTCCACAAGCGCCTGGATCCGGGTGACGAGATCGCGCATCAGCGGCGGCTCGACGAAGTTGTTGTCGGCATAGCGCGGATCCGCCGCCATGCGGTTGGTGAAGACGGCGCCCGAGTTCACGTCCAGCACCATCGCGCCGCAGGCGACCTGATCGACGGCGTCCCGTTCGACGGTGGAGAAATCGCCCTGCTCGAGTTCGGCCGCCAGCCGTTCGCGGCCGGTGGGATTGATGCGCTCGCCGATCACGCAGAACGGCTCGTCGAAGCCGATGACGACGGTCTTCGATTTGGATTCCAGAACGGTGCGTGTCATGCGTTGGCCTCGTTGCGCGGTGCCGCGGGGGGCCGATGGGTCGCGGCCCAGTCGGCGGCGGCAGCGATGCCGCCCAGGGGAAAGAGATGCGCGGCCTTGATGCCGCAGGCGGGCCGGGTTGCGACGTGACGGGCCAGCGCGGCGACGACGTCGGTGGGTTCATAGGGCACCAGCAATTTCGTGACGTCCAGCGCGCGCTTTTGCAGCACCTTCAGCGAGGGGCCCACGCCGCAGGTGATGGCGAACCGGATCAGGGTTTGCAGCCGTGCAGGCCCGGCGATGCCGACATGAACGGGCAGGTCGATCCCGTTGGCCGCCAGCGCGTCTGCCCAGGCAATCACCGGCGCCGCGTCGAAGCAGAATTGCGTGACCAGCGCCATGCGCGCGTCGGTGCGGTTGGCGAAGTCCTGTTTCCATTGGAGCGCGGCGGCGACGTTCACGGTCCCGCCGCCCGGGTCGATGTCGCGGTTGCCCTCGGGGTGGCCGGCGACGTGGATGCGGGCGAAATCGCCGAACAGCCCGGTATCGAGGATCTGCATCGCGCTGTCGAAAGCGCCGCGCGGCGTCGTCACGCCGCCGGCCAGCACCAGCGCCTGGTCGACGCCCGCTTCGCCGCGGTAGCGCGCGATCCAGTCGGCAAGCGTCGCGCGGTCGGCGATCAGGCGGGCGGGGAAATGCGGCATCACCGCAAAGCCCTCGCCCGCGAGGCGTGCGGCGGTGGCGACCATGTCGGTTATCGGCATGCCATCGATATGGGCGATGTAGGTGCGCGTGCCGGGGGCAAGGAGGGTCCGGAAGTCGGCGACCTGCGCGGCCGTGCGCGGCATCACCTCGATCGAATGGCCGTCGAGGAACCGGGCGACCGGCGACGCGGCGTCGGGACCGGACCCGGCGGCATCGGCGGACGGATCCGCCGATGGATTGGTTGCCGGATCTGCGGCTGGATTTTCGGCTGTGGCGGCAGGGCGGGCGCGGAAGGACAATAGCGACATCAGCGATCTCCGGTGGGTGAGCGCGGCGCCGTCGGCACCGGCGGGACGGCGCGCGCCGTGCCGGGCGGTCAGCGCAGGCTCCGCGCGCCGCCGCCGGGCCTGCTCGCGTCGCCGGACCCGCCCGCATCGCCGGCACTGCCGGTCCCGCCCGACTCACCTGACCCGCGGAGCGCGTCGGACCTGTCCGCAGGCGCCCTGCCGCCGTGGGGCGCGTTCGCGTCGTCGGGATCGCCTGCGTGGCCATCTGCGCCGGCACCGCCGGCCGCGCCGGACGTCTCGACGCGCGCCCATCCGCCGCCCTCGATCAGCGCCTTGATCCGGGCGCGGTCATAAGCCGCGTCGAGACGGGCGGCCTCGGCGGCGGCCGCGTCGACGGGGGCAGCTTCGGGCGCGGTGCCCGGGACGCGGCGCCATTCCGCGAGGTATGCGTCCGTCCCGGCCGCGCCCGACCTCATCGCGGCGCGGTCGATCGCCTGCTCGAACCGCTCGGGCAGTTGCACCTTTGCGCCCGACCGCCCCCGACCGACCAGCACCTGGGCAGGAATGTCTCGCCAGTAGACAGTCACTATGTCGGTCACGCGCGCTCCCTCCCGGCCCTATTGGCCCGGCCGCCGGGGCCGGTCCGGCGTCGCATCAGGCTTACCCCGACGAGGGCGGGGGCTGCGGCCGGGTTTGCGACGTGCCGGATGCGCGCCGCGACGCCCCAGCTAGCCGATCCACCAGCCCCGCCCAAGACGCGCGTCGCACCCGATGCTTCATGAACGTCATGAGGATGCCCCCTTGGTCCGAACCGGACGGGCTGCGACGGCTTGGTCAGGCCGCTTGCGCCCGTGCAGGCCGATGACTACCATTAATTAAAGAGCATCAAGGAGGGGCCATGGCGCCCAGAGGTCCCGGGGGTGCGGGGGCCCGGCCCACCGCAGCCGCGGTGCTGGCCTCTCCCGCGCCGTCGCCAGCCGATCCCGCCGCGCTATACGCCGCGCTGGATCTCGGCACGAACAGCTGCCGCATGCTGATCGCCCAGCCCAAGGGCAGCCAGTTTCACGTCGTCGACAGTTTTTCGAAGTCGGTGCAGCTGGGCCATGGTCTGGAAAGCACCGGGCGGCTGAATGCCGGGTCGATGGCGCGCACCGTTCAGGCGCTGCGGATCTGCGAGCGCAAGCTGCGCAAGCACGACGTCCGCCGGATGCGGCTGGTCGCGACCGAGGCCTGCCGTCGCGCCGGCAACGCCGGTGCGTTCATCGCGCAGGTGCGCGCAGAGACCGGGTTGGCGCTGGAAATCATCGAGCCCGAGGAGGAGGCGCGGCTGGCGGTGATCAGTTGCGCGCCGCTGGTCAGCACCCGCACCGAGCAGTTGCTGGTGGTGGACATCGGCGGCGGGTCGACCGAACTGGTCTGGATAGACCTGACGCGGGTGCCGCGCGCCGACCGGCCGCGCGCGATCATGCGCCTGCACGCCGGGTTCAAGCCCGACGACGCCTCGCCCTTTCCGGCGGCCCGCGTGGTGGACTGGATCAGCGTGCCGCTGGGGGTTGCGACGCTGCGCGAACAGTTCGACGACGTGCGCAGCGACGCCGCCCGCTTCGCGCTAATGAGTTGGTTCTTCGAGGAGCAGCTGGAGCATTTCGCGCCCTATGCGCGCGAGCAGAAGCGCGAGGGGTTCCAGATCATCGGCACCTCGGGGACGGTCACGACGGTGGCCGCATCGCATCTGGGCCTGCGCCGCTACGACCGCAACCGGGTGGACGGGTTGCGGATGTCGTCGGACCAGATCGACAAGGTCATCCGCGATTATCTCGTGCTGGGCCCCGAGGGGCGGCGTCAGGACCCGCGCATCGGCCGCGACCGCCACGCGCTGATCATGTCGGGGGCGGCGATCCTGCAGGCGCTGTTGCGGGTCTGGCCCACGGACCGGCTGAGCGTCGCCGACCGCGGGCTGCGCGAGGGCCTGCTCTACGCACAGATGTCGGCTGACGGCGTGCTGGAGGAAGGGTCCTACTGAGCGCGCTTTCCCGGCGTTGTGACCGCCTTCACTGGCAGGATGCCTGCGGCGAGAGTATTTGCAACAAGATGAGGGGCGGCCGGTGGCGGTCCGCCGCGGGGGCGCCATGGCCGAGAAGAACGACAGCGGACGCGGACGGCGCGACCTGACCGTCAAGGTCAAGACGGCGCGCGGTCGCAAGCTGTCGTCGACGCTGTGGCTGCAGCGGCAACTGAACGACCCCTACGTCGTGCGGGCGCGAGCCGAGGGGATGCGCGGGCGGGCGGCCTACAAGATCGCCGAGGTGGACGACCGCTACCGGTTTCTGGTGCCGGGCGCACGCGTGGTCGATCTGGGCTGCGCGCCGGGCGGCTGGTGTCAGGTGGCGGTGCGCCGGGTGAACGCGCTGGGCGACCGGCCGGGCAAGCGGCGCGGGCGGGTGCTGGGAATCGACCTGCAGGACGTGGAGCCGATCCCGGGAGCCGAGTTGCATGTGCTGGACTTCATGGCCGACGATGCCGATGCCGTGGTGAAGGGCTGGCTCGACGGCCCTGCGGATGTGGTGATGTCGGACATGGCGGCGGCGGCGTCCGGCCACAAGCAGACCGATCATCTGCGCATCGTCGCGCTGTGCGAGGCGGCCGCCGCCCTCGCCTTCGACGTGCTGGAGCCGGGCGGCACCTTCGTTGCCAAGGTGCTGGCTGGCGGCGCCGAAGGATCGCTGCAGGCGCTGCTAAAGCAACGGTTCAACGCCGTCGCGCACGTCAAGCCACCGGCCAGCCGGTCCGACAGTTCCGAGAAATTCGTGGTCGCGCAGGGGTTTCGAAGGTAGTGTCGGCGCCGCCCGCGGCCTGACGCGGCGCACCGCAATCGGGTCGTGTGATCGGTCCGGGCGGGCGGGGTCGCGTCGGGAGGCGGTCGTGCGCCCGGGCGTTCCCCTCACCGTGCGACGACGAGGTCCGCCTTCAGGCCGCCCAGCGCCGCGCTGTCGCCCAGCCGCAGCGTTCCGCCGTGTTCGCGCGCGATGTCGATGGCGATGGCAAGGCCCAGACCCACCGACCTGCCGCGTCCGCCCCCGCCCAGTCCGCCCCCGCCGCGTCCGACCCCGC
>PPFU01013686.1_pt1 | contig 13802 bp, 9 predicted proteins | sample 1535991 | NCBI WGS metagenome assembly PPFU01 (sample SAMN04901290, study PRJNA319586) | Hypolithon metagenome, whole genome shotgun sequencing project. | isolation source: Antarctic Hypolithon | place: Antarctica: Miers Valley | collected 2014
GCCAGCGTCGTGAGGCTGCCGGTCGCGAGGTTGGCGATGCGGACGGCGTGGTTCCCCGCGTCGGCGATGACAAGCCGGTCGGCGGCGAACGCGACACCCTGCGGCGAACGGAGCTGCGCCGTCGTGTGCGAACCGTCAGCGAACCCAGGGTCACCCGCGCCGAGGATCGTCTGTATGTGCATGCGGCGACGTCGCGCGTCGACGGTGCCGACAAGCACCCGGTGGTGACCGGTGTCCGCGATCGCCACGCGATCGCCGTCGATGGCGAGCTTTCCGGGATAGCGCAGCGCGCCCGGCGCGACCGCTGGCGCTTCGGGTACGGCGCGCGAGGGCCGCCGAATAAGGATGCCCTCATCCGACGCGGCGGTGACCAGCGCCGCGATGCGTGCGCCGAGTGCGTCGACCTCGAACTCGCCGGCCGCCTGATGAACCACGTAGCCGCGTGCATCGAGCAGCACGATCGACGGCCAGCCGCGGATGGCATACTCGCGCCAGATGCGAAACTGCCGGTCGTTGACCACCGGATGATGCACGTCGAGCCGCATGACCGCATCTCGGATTGCCGCGGTCTCGCGTTCGGCAGGAAACTTCCCGCTGTGCACGCCGATCACCGCGAGCACGCCACCGAACCGCTCCTCGAGCCGGTGGAGACTCGGGATGATGTGCAGGCAATTGATGCAGCCGGCCGTCCAGAAGTCGAGCAGCACCACCTGCCCGCGCAGCTCCGCCAGCGCGATCGGTTGATTGCCCGTGTTGATCCACTCGAGCGAGGTGGGAATGGCTGGAGCGCGTACGGCCATGTCGCTACCGGATGTGAGGGCGGAGGCTCGGCGAACGTGCGGCGATCCCGGCGGCTCAGGCACCTCAGTCCGTGAACGCAGCGGCGGATGTGCGGAGATCCTACTGCGGAGATCGTGCTGCGGACATCCTGCTGCCGATGTTCCGTCGCGGTGATTCTGCTACTGAATTTGCGTTTCCGCTCCCGGTCCTGCATCGTTGGCGCGCCGAGTGCGCGCCGAGTGCGTCGCGATGCGCGCACGACGCCATCAGTCGCGTGAGATGCTCGGCGTCGAATACGTGGTCCAACGGATCGGATCACCGTCGGCGTGAGGCAGCGACAATCGTGCCCCGGCGCGCGCGGTCCTTGCAGTAGTCGATGCGTATACCTTCCACCTGGGGAGCATCCATGGCGAACGACCCGACGGACTCGCAGCAGACGAACGGACAACCCGATGGCGAGCCGACGCTGAGCGCCAAGGGAGGCGCGGCCAAGTTGACGCGCGGCAACGATGCTCCGCGAGGGACGAACACGGGCAAGGCGGGCGGCAGCAAGCGGAAGTCCGGCGGCCGCAAGTCGGTGTCGAAGCTCGGCGGGACCGCATCGCTTACGGGCGCGAAGGCCCCGAAGACCGGCAAGCGCGAGGCAACTGGCGGCGGTCAGGCGACCAGGGTCCCGGGTGCATCCGAAGCGACCAGCGGCAGCCAACGGTCGGCCTCCAAGGCCACCGCACGCACCTCACGCACGACTCCTGAGCTGGCACCCTCCACGCAGACGCTCACGTCGCCCGGCCGCACCACGGGCAAGATCGCCGCGAAGCAGGCCACCAATCAGGCGTCGGCCGCGGCGCGCAAGCGTGCGGCATCGAAGGCCGCGAAGTCAGCGGCGCCAAAGAGCGCCGCGAAAGTCACTGGCGTGAAGAAGGCGGCCGGCCGCGCGAAAGCGGCGGTGACCGGTGCGGCATCCAGCGCCGCGTCGGCGGTCACGGGCGCCGCGTCCAGCGCGGCAACGGCGGGGCGCAAGACTGCCTCTCGCGTGAGTCGGGTGGCGACGACCATCGGCAAGCAGGCGAAGGGCGGCGCCGGGCAGCTCGGCAAGATGGCCACGGGGCTCGCGGGCAAGGTGAAGAAGCCGGCAACGACGCTAGCCGGTAAGGTCCGGAAGAGCGCCGGAACCGCCCCCCGGTCCTCGGGCGCACGCAAGGGCGCCTAGACCGCGGCGCTCACGCAGCCTGAATGCGTGATCGGGGGCCCTGTCCCACCGGACTGGATCCGGTGGCACTGGGCCCGATCTGCGTCTGTCAGGTCAGCCCAGCGGACGGTCGGGTCACGTGTCGTCGACCCAGCCGCACCACGCAATCGAGCAGGCGAAGCACGGATCGAAGAGCGGGTTGGCGACCGTCAACGCACCCGTCGCCTGCACGGTGCTATCCCGCGTGCGCTGCACCGCCGCGTCCGCGTGGCGGCCGTTCCAGAAAACGCGTGCATCCGGCCCCGTATCATGCGCGGGCAATCCCATCACGACGCTTCCGCGACGCACCACCTCGAGTCGTCCATCCGCGCCGCGCGCGAGCATCACCGAGCGGAAGGCGCGGCTCGTGGTGTCGGTTGCCTCACGAGTGACGAACAGGAACCCCTCGGTGCGCCCCGAGCCAAGGCCGACGCTTTCCACACGCTGCGTCGGGTCGAGCAGCCGAACGCGGAACACGACGCGTCCGTCGGCCGCGTACTCCGCCGCTCCGATCCGCCGATTGGCCTCCACGGCCTCGATCACCACGCGCACGCTGTCCGCCCCCGCTCGGCTCGCCTCCACCAGCTGCGTATCGGCCGCCGCGTACTGCAGCCCGTTCAGATACCGCGCGACGGTGAGCGAATCGGCCTCCCACGGTGCCACCGTGGCGCCGGTCACGGTCGACCAACCAGCCAGTGTGTCGGCCGGCGCGAGTGACGAGCCGGCGCTCAGCCGGCTTGCCTCACCATCGTCCTGCGTGGAACATGCAACCCCACTCACGAGCAACAGCATGAACGCGGGAATACGACAGCGGAGCAGTCGGGACATATCTCGAATCAAGGAAGGAGGATACGACATGATGCCTGCAGCCGTCCGGACGCAGGCGGATATTCGCCGAATGGAGGCGAATGGAGGTGTCGGCGCTGTTATGGCGCGGGCGGCACTCGAGGGGACGATCTACTGGAGGCCCACCGCTCGGCGGAGCGGCTGATCCGCCGTCGCCCAGAGGGTCTGGAGCTGCTGTCGAACACGCTGGCTGGTGACGCGATCTCCGCGTGCACTGGCAAGGCGTTCCTGCTGCAGCAAGAGGAGCGGGATCGCGATCATCCGATGCGGTTCGTACGACGCACGACGCGCAATCGCAGGAATCGCGATGACCGCATTCGATACCAACCGCTCCGCCGATGCTGAATCCCCGACGGCGAGCGCGATTGCGGCAAGTGAGAGCGACTCGTTCACCAGCATGCCGTCCAGCGGGCTTCCATCCAGCGTCGCCAGCATCTCGGCGAACTTCTCCGTCGCGCCTGCGGAGTTGCCGCGCCGCAGGTCCAATTGCGCTGCCAGGAGCCGGTCGCCGACCGGCGCGCCCGCCGGGTAGTACGGCAGCACGCTCGCCGGCATGCGCATCAATCCGTAGTGCGCGGCTTCACCGATCAGCGCAGGATACAGCCGATCGCGATCGGCGCCCCCGAGTTCCGTCCGCAGCAGACCTTCCAGCTCCGCCAACGCGCTCGCTAGCAGCTGCTCGTAGCCGGGGACTGTCACGAGCAGCGGAAGGATGCCCGCGACCTCCTCGACCCGCGGCGAAACCGTGACGCCGAACGAGCGCTGCTGCGTGACGAAGCCGGGCGAGCCTGACGTGGCCGTGAGCGCTAACGCAGCGTCCACGCGGCCGAGCAGCGCCGCGACTGCGGCAAGTTCGCGGCGCTGCGTCAGTCCGTCGGGCGGCGCCGCGCGGAGGAGCGCCTCACCACGCGTGCGCACCTCCGCGTACTGGCCGGCCTTGAGCCGCATGCGGATGTCGATGATCGAGAGGCGGAAGATCTCGGCGGGCGAGTCTTCCCGGCCGTGCAACTCTGCCAACTCCAACGCAGCCAGCGCTGCACTACCGGCGACCGTACCGCTCTTCAGTTCGCCCAGCGCTTCGAGGGCAAGCGCCTGGCCCTCGTGCGCCCTTGGATTCTCGGCGTCCAGGCTCGACCAGCGCGCCATGAGTTCCGCGAACCGGCGGCGGTTCACCATGATCGCCGCGTGCCGCGACGCGGGGATCTCGCCATTACTGATCGCCCGCCCGTTCGAGACATCTACCGGAACAAAGGCGAGCGAATCGCCGATGCGCTCCGGAAATCCGACATAGATCGCGGCATCGGCGGCGGCGCGGCCGCGCCGCACGCGCACTGGATCCACATAGAAGAGCGACATCAACCGTTCGAATCGCTCTCCCTCGAACATCCGGGCGGCAGTGGGGACGGTCGCGAGGACACGCTCATACGACTGGATGGCAGCCTGATAGCTGCCGCGGAAGCGGAAGCCGCCCGCGGCGCGCGCGTCAGGCACCACGAGATCGTCCTGAGCGTTGCAATCGCCGCGGCCCAGCCACCCCACCACATCGAGCGAGTCCGCCGCCACCAGACTGTCGTAGCGTACGCACGCTTCCTGGTACCTGGCCGAGAGCAGATCGTGCAGCGCGAGTGCGCGCGCCCGATCGCGGGGCGAGAGCCGATCCGCCGTCGCCGCGGCGCGTCCGGCAAGCACCTGACGCTCAGCACGCGGTCGATCACCGACCCAGTGCTCGACCTGTGCCAGCCAGTAGCGCGCCGGCGCGTACCCGCTATCGGCGACGACGGCGGCCTCGAGCGCCTCACGAGCGACCGCGAGCCGCCAGTCCGCCAGTGCGGCACGGCCTTCCGAGAAGCGCTGCCACGCGGCGAGACTCGGAGTGCCCAGCGGCGTCTCACTATCTGAACTCCTGCCGCCGCCGAGCAACTCGGCGACGAGCGAGCGCATCGCAGGCCCCGCCTCGGCGGGCGACGTCTCGATGGTGGCGGCGGCGCGGTTGAGCAGCCGCCCGGTGCTCACGTCGTACAGCGCGGCGCGAACGATCGGCACGCCCACCCCGGGCCGGATCGAGGGGACCACCGCATACCGCGCGCCCAGGTCGCGCGCCACCGCGAGGCGGGCATCGATGGAGAGGCCGGGCGTCCGGGTGACGGCGTCGCGCAGACGAAGTTCGTCCGCCAGGTCGACATCGGCCCACCCCTGTAGCGCATCGTGGAAGAGCAGCTCGCACTCGGCCGGGGTCAGCTCCTCGGCGGGGCTCAGCTCGCCGTCGGACCCGCACGGCAACACCGCATACCGCTGGTCATGCAGGGCGGGCGCGGCGCCGTAGGCGATTCGGCTGCCACTCAGCATGCCGCTGGCACCGATAATCCCCAGGACAGCCATGCCGCCGAGCAACGCGGCGCGACGCCGCGTCGTTCGCCGGCTCGGACGCGCGATGGCTGCGGGCGCAATGCCAGCCTCCTCGGCAGCGTTGCGGCGGACGAGGCCAAGCACCGGTGCGGCGGGCACAGCGCTGCTCCCCGCCTCGGGATCTGCGTCCGGCCTTGCGGGGACGGCGCCGGCGGGAGGTAGCGCGGCCGAGGAGACAGCGGGCGCCTCGGTTCGCGCCCGCTCGCTGCTCGCCGCAGCTGGACGGGAGAGCGCAACAACCGGCCGCGCTTCGGGCGGAGCCCCGAGCCGCAGGGTCCCGACGAGGTGCGTCACCGCGGCATCCGGTTCGGCGCCGAGCTCGTTGCGCACCAGCGTTTCGTAGACGCGCGCGTGCTGCATGGCGCTCGCGGGATCACCGCCTGCGGCAAGCGCACGCATGAGACCCAGCGCCGCGCGCCCGCTGTAGGGATCCTGCGCTGCAAGCTTCCGCCAGATCAGCACCGCACCGTGGCGATCCCCCGCGTCCGCGGCCGCGGCCGCGGCCTGTTCTGCCGAGGCGGCGAACATGGTCGCGAAGCGCGCACGGTGTGCGTCCACCCACTGATCGAGATCGGTGGATCCGCCGGGATTCACTCCGTCGAGGAAGGGGCCGCCGTACACCGACACCGCCGCCGCATGGTCGCCCGCCCTGACTGCTTGCTCGAACTCGGCGACGTCGCTGGTGAGGCGCTCGGGATTGACGTAGAGATCCTGCGTTCCCAGCAGGAGCTCGCCCTCGTCCAGATCGCGGCGCAGCGCATACAGCGTCTGCTTCAGCGTGTTGCGCGCGCGCTCGTCGGAACTATCCGGCCAGAACAGCCCGAGCAGGCGCTCGCGCGTCATCCCCGCAGCTCCCGCCGCCGAGATCAGCGCGAGAATCGCCAGAGGGCGCCGCTGCCCTGCCGCACCGCTGGGGGTGCGACCATCGCATTCTATGGTCAGTCCTCCCAGCGTCTTCAGGCGAATCACGGGACGGCGGGAATCGGGGGAGTTCGACGACGGCTGTGCGGAGCGCGACTACGTTACGCCTCGCCGGCCCGTATGGCAAGCGAGACGTGGGGCGCAATCCGGAGCGACTCGCAACGCGCGCGATCGTAACACGCGACGAGCAACGGTCTGCGGCGCGATGCTCCCTCGCCACCGGCACACCGTGCGGCCCGTCCGGCTTCCCTAGACGTTCTTGACCTCGCTGACGAGTGCGGAGAGCGATTTCTTGGCATCGCCGAACAACATGGCCGTTCGCGGATTGTAGAACAGTTCGTTCTCAATGCCCGCAAACCCGGCGTTCATCGAGCGCTTGAGGACGATCACCGACTGCGCGCGATCAGCGTCGAGGATCGGCATGCCGAAGATCGGAGAACCGGGATCCGTGCGGGCGGCGGGATTCACGACGTCGTTCGCGCCGATCACGAGACAGACATCGGCTCGCTCGAACTCAGGGTTGATGTCCTCCATCTCGAACAGCTTATCGTACGATACGTTGGCCTCGGCGAGGAGCACGTTCATATGGCCAGGCATGCGGCCGGCTACGGGATGGATTGCGTACTTCACCGTACCGCCGCGCTTCTCGATCTGTTCGGCAAGTTCGCGGACCTGGTGCTGCGCCTGCGCCACGGCCATTCCGTAGCCGGGCACGATGATGACGTTGCGCGCATAGGCGAGCTGGACCGCCACGTCCTCCGCGGTCGTGCTCTTCACGGTGAGCCCCGATGCCGTCTTCGCTGAGCTCGCGGCCGCACTGCCGAAGGCGCCAAAGAGCACGTTGGCGAGCGAGCGGTTCATCGCCTTGCACATGATCTGGCTCAGGATGATACCCGACGAACCCACCAGTGCGCCCGCGATGATCAGCACCTCGTTACCGATCACGAATCCCGTCATGGCCGCGGCGATGCCAGAATACGAGTTGAGCAGCGAGATGACGACGGGCATGTCGGCGCCACCGATCGGCAGCACGAGCATCACACCCAGCACGAGCGTGAGGCCGATGAGGACGTAGAACGGCGGAAGCAGTGGATCGGGTGTGAATATCTGATACGCCGACACCGCGAGAATCGCCGCGAAGAGTAGTCCGTTGAAGATCTTCTGACCGGCGAAGGTGATCGGCTTCCCCGTCATCAGCTCCTGCAGCTTCGCGAAGGCGATGAAGCTGCCGGTAAAGGTCACCGCTCCGATGATCACGCCGAGGTGGGTCGCCACACCCGTAGCCGCGTCCATCGGGCGGCCAAGGAGTTCCGAGCGAAGAAACTCCGCTCCGCCCACCAGCAGCGACGAGCCGCCACCGAAGCCGTTAAGCAGCGCGACCATCTGCGGCATCGAGGTCATTTTGACGGTTCGTGCCACGTACAACCCGAGCACGCCGCCGACCAGCATGCCGGCGATGATCGTCGTGTAGGAGATGATCTCGCTATTGAACAGCGTGACCGCAATGGCGATGAGCATGCCGACGCCGGAGACAGTGTTCCCTTGGCGCGCGGTAACCGGGCTGCCCATCCGCTTGAGGCCGATGATGAAGCAGACTCCCGCGATCAGATAGGCGAGCGTGGTGATGGCGACGGGCATTAGCGGCTCCGCTCCGTGCCTGACGACACGTTCGTCGTGGGCGCTGCGGGCTCCTCCTTCTTCCGGAACATCTCCAACATCCGCCCTGTAACCACATACCCGCCCGCCACGTTCAACATGGCAAAGACGATCGCGAGGAAGCCGAGCACGTTGGAGATCCAGCCGTATCCGGCGCCGGCCACGACGAGCGCACCCACCACGGTGATTCCACTGACCGCGTTCGCGCCAGACATGAGTGGGGTGTGAAGCGTGGGCGGCACCCGCCCGATCAACTCCACGCCGAGAAAGGTGGCGAGCGTGAAGATGACGATGCCCGTGATCAGTGTCATGGCGATGGTTTCAGTGGAATGGGAGTGGGTCAGCGGTCGGGAATGGTCGCGTGCGGTCCGGATGAGGCGGTGGAGCGGCGTCTACCGCACCTCGCCGCCGTGTGTCACGCACATCGCGCCCGTGATCTCATCCTCCAGATCGACGCGCATCGCGCCCTCGTGTAGCAGGTGTTTGACGAATGTCTCGACATTGCGGCTGAACATCATGCTCGCATGCAGCGGTACGGTGCTGGGAATGTTCACGGGCCCCACCACCAACACGCCTTCGACATCCACCGTCTGTCCGGCCACCGTCGCCTCGCAGTTGCCGCCGGTTTCTGCGGCCAGATCGACGATCACACTGCCGGCGTGCATCCGGCGGACCATCTCGGTGGTGATCAGACGTGGGGCGGGACGGCCGGGGATCTGGGCGGTGGTGATCACGAGATCCTGGTCGGGGAGATGCGCCCCGATCACCTCGAGGGTGCGCGTCTGCTCGTCGCTGCTCTGCGCCTTCGCATATCCGCCGACCGCTTCGGCGGCACCGCTCACCAGTTCGCCACCCACGAACGTCGCGCCGAGGCTCTGCACCTGTTCGGCGGCCGCGGCGCGCACGTCGAACGCACTGACCACGGCCCCCAGTCGGCGGGCCGTGGCGATCGCCTGCAGTCCGGCGACGCCGGCACCAAGGATGAAGGCGCGGGACGGGGGGATGGAGCCGGCTGCGGTGGTGAGCATCGGCAACAGCTTGACGAGGTGCGAAGCGCCGAGCAGCACGGCCTTGTAGCCCGCCACCGTCGCCTGGGAGGAGAGCACGTCCATCGATTGCGCGCGCGTGATGCGCGGCACGCGCTCGAGTGCGAAGGTCGTCAGGCGCCGGCCGGCCAGGAGCGGGAGCAGCGCGCCGGCGGTAGCGTGGGCGAGCAGACAGACCAGCGCGACGCCCTCGGGCACGGCCGCCAACTCGTCAGGCGCGGGCCGTTGTACCCGGCACACCAGATCGGCACCGCGGCAGGTCGCTGCCGCATCGTCGGCCAACTCCGCGCCGGCCGCCGCGTACTGCTCGTCGGAGAAGCCGGCCGACCGGCCCGCCCCGCGCTGCACCGCCACCGTCACGCCGACCTTCGTCAGGCGCTGCACGCCGTCGGGGACGAGGGCGACCCGCCGCTCGTGCTCCGCCGTTTCCGCGGGAACGCAAACTCGCATGGAACTCCGGACCTCAAGGGAACAAGGCGACCCGCAACGGCGCGCCGCGCGCGGATGGTACGATGCACCGCATTGCGCGCGCGGGATAGGGGCGCCGGCGCAGCATGATCGTACGGGCGCAGCAGCCCGCGCCGCGCTCATACGCACGGGCGCAGCATGCTGCGCCCCAACCCCCCCCCACCCCAACCACTCGTACGGGCGCAGCATGCTGCGCCCCAACAGGCTGCGCCCCAACGATCTGCGTCCCCTAATTTCTCTTCGCCCCCCGCTTCCGCAGCCAGTTGGCAACTAGCGTGAAGACCCGCTCCCGGCCGAGGTCCACGCTCACCACGTGACCCGGTTCGTCGAGCCAGACGAGCCACTTCTCTCGTGAGCCCAGTGCGGCGAATCCCCGTTCGGCGTCAGCGGCGGAAATTCGGTTGTCCCGGCGTGCGAAGATCGCCAGGGTGGGGCTGCGCACGTCAGGGGCGACGGCGCGCGCCTGCTCGCTCACCGAGAATAGTTCGGCGAGCAGGTTGGGTGCGACCGCGCCATACCCGAGGCTCGCCACCCGCTCCTCGGGGTCGCGGATGGAGCGCACGTCAGCGGCGACCACCCACGGGGCCCAGACGCTCCAAACTCGGTGCGTGCGCGCAGCCCAACGGACGCGTCCGGGCATGCCGAGGTAGGGGGCGAGCAGCACCAGCCCCGGGACCTCCGGATGCTCGGCGGCCAGAATGGTCGCGAGTGCGCCGCCCATGGATTGACCCAGGAGAAAGACTGGCCGTTCGCGGGCGCGGAGTTCCGTGAGAGCTGCGCGCGCACAGTCGAGCCAGGCGGCCTGCCCGGACCGACGGAACGCGTCGAGGGTGCTGCCATGGCCAGGCAGCAAGGGCACGCGCACCGTCCACCCGGCGCCATTGAGGTGGCGCGCCAGGTGGCCGAGCGACTGCGGCGTGTCACCGAATCCGTGCAGGAGAAGCACCGCCCCGCGCCCGTCGCCGTCCAGCGCGATGGACTCCGCCCCGAACACCGCGCCGTCGCTCCCTCGCCGCAGCCGGCCGGCGAGTGCCGCGGCGCGCGAATGCGCCCGCGATCGCGACCAGAGCACGACCGCGGAGGCGGAAACAGCGGCGGCGACGAGGAAGATCGAGCGGCGACGCATGCGATTGGATTTCGGGTGCCAGCTGTCAGGGTACTCGCGAACGCTGCTGCGCGCCGGGCGCGGACTCGACCTAGGATCGATAAGGTATTCGGCCGGCGCCGCACTCGGGCCCGCACCACTCCGCGAATCGGCGGTTGACACGGTTCCCAACCGGCGCAATCATGCTCTATCCACATTCTGGATAGAGGCCAATGACCGAGCAGCTTCCAGTAGTGAAAGGCACCGTCGACGCGCTCGTGCTGCGGGCGCTCACCTCGGCCCCGATGCACGGATTCGAGGTCGCGGCCTGGCTCGAGTCCCGCTCCGAGGGGGCGCTGGCGCTTGACGACAGCGGGCTCTATCAGGCGCTCTACCGACTGGAGGGGCGTGGGCTCGTGGCGGCTAGCTGGGGTGTGACCGAGAACAACCGGCGGGCACGCTATTACACGCTCACGCCCGCAGGCCGCGCCCACCTCGCGCGCGAGACGGCGACCTGGGTGCGGTACGCCGCGACCGTGACCGCCATCCTGACCGCGCCGCCGACCGCTCCGCAAACCGCCAGCTGACCGGAGCGCACCATGTTCGAGATGCTCCGGCCGCGGGTGCGGCGCGCCTTTCACCTCGCCGTCCGCCGGAAGGTTCGGACCGGCGTCGACATCGAGGCGGAGCTCCGCTTCCACCTCGAGATGCGCGTGGACCAGCTCGTCGCCCGCGGCTGGTCGCGGGAGGACGCGGAGCGGGAAGCGCGCCGCCGCTTCGGTCCCTCCTGGGACGATGCGGTTCGACACCTTCATCGTTCCGGGCAGGCCCGGGAGGAGCGGTTGGCCATGCGCGAACGAATCGCGTCGCTCTGGTACGACATGCGGTATGCTGTCCGCGCGCTGCGCCGCGCGCCCCGCTACGCCGCCGCGGCGGTGCTCACCCTCGCGCTCGGACTCGGCGCGACGACGGTGATCTTCTCCCTCGTGGATCACATCGTGCTCCGGCCGCTGCCGTACGCCGAGCCGGAGCGGCTCGTGGTGGTGCGCGAGATCGTTGGTGAGCTGCGCGATGTGTACCCGACGATGCCGGCGAACGCCAGCCACTTCCTCGAGTGGCGGCGCAGCTGCGAACTTTGCGACGGGCTCGCTGCCGTCACCCGCTCCGCCGTGACGCTCACCGCCGACGGCGACCCGCAACGGCTCGGCGCCGCGCGCGTGTCGGCGAACCTCTTCGCGCTGCTCGGCGTGCGGCCGGCGCTCGGCCGCGATTTCCGCGCTGAGGAGGATCAGCCCGGGCGCGGCCGCGTCGTGTTGTTGAGCGACGGCTTCTGGCGGCGGCAGTTCGGCGCCGACCCGTCGGTGATCGGCCGTACGATCACGCTCAACGACGCCGCTTTCGTCGTCATCGGCGTGCTTCCGCCTGGGGGGGCAATTCCCGGCGGCGACGGGCTCGGCGCACTGGTCGGGCTGCCGCGACAGATCGACATTTACCGCCCGCTCGCGCTCACCGAGCAGCAGGCCACCGCCGGCGGGCAGTTCGACTACGCCGTGATCGCGCGCCTGCGTCCCGGCGCGACCGCGGACCAGGTGCGCGCCCAGCTCGACATCGTGGGCGCCCAATTCGCCGAACAGCTGGGAGGGGGGGCGACGCTCCATAGTGCCGTTGTCCCCCTGCAGGCGCAGATCGTCGGCGACATCGACCGACCGCTCCTCCTGCTGCTGGCCGCCGTTGCCGCCGTGCTGCTGATCGTCTGCGTGAACCTGATCAGCCTCTCACTCGCCCGGAACGTCGGCCGCCAGCGCGAGTCCGCCGTCCGCGTGGCACTTGGCGCCGGACTCGGACGGCTCGCCCGCCTGGCGCTCATCGAGAGTCTGGCGGTGGCGGTCGCGGGCGGACTGCTCGGGCTGCTGCTGACGCGGTGGGGGCTCCACGTGCTCGTCGCACTCGCACCCGCGACGCTGCCGCGCATCAGCGAGGTGCAGCTCGACGGGCGGGTGTTCGGCGCGGCGCTGATCCTCACGGCCGTGGTGGCGCTCGCCGTCGGCGCGCTCCCCGCGATCCGAGCGGGCCGCGTGCACCCCGGCGAGGCGCTCAAGGCCGGGGGGCGGACGGCGACCGGGAGCCGCGCGGCCTCGCGCCGTCGGTCGTTGTTCATCGGCGCGCAGGTGGCGTTCAGCACGCTGCTCCTCGTGGGGGCGGGGCTCTTCCTCACGAGCTTCGTCCGCGTGCTAGGCGTGGACCGCGGCTTCGACACCGATCGTACGATCGCCTTCGACGTGGCGCTGCCGATGGCCACCTATCCGACCTTCGACGAACGCACGCCCTACTACGACCGGGTGCTGGCGGAGATCGGGAGCATCCCGGGGGTCGACGCGGTGGCGGTGGCGAGCGCGCTTCCACTGGAAGGGGAGACATGGGTGGATGCCGTTGGAAGGGCAGAAGACATTGGCACGACGACCGAGGCGGCGTCGGCCAACTTCCGCTTTGTCAGCCCCGGTTACTTCGCCGCGATTGGTACCCCGATCCGCCGCGGGCGCCCGATCGAGGCGGGCGATCGGGGGCGGCAGGTGGTGGTCGTCTCGGAGCGCACCGCGCGGACGCTCTGGCCGGCAGAGAACCCGATCGGAAAGCGGGTGACGGCAGGCGCGAATTCGCAGGGTCGGCGCGTCGCTGAGGTCGTCGGTGTCGCTGCGGACGCGGGGACGTCGACGCTGGAGGAGGAGGGGAGCCTCGTCGTCTATCTCCCCTCCTGGGAGTATCCGCCGTCGCTAGGCACGCTGATCGTGCGCACGACGAGCGCGCCACAGACGCTCGCCGCAGCCGTTCGCACGGCGATCCGTCGGGTCGACCCGTCGGTTCCGGTGCCGAGGGTCCGGACGATGGCGGAGGTGGTCTCGGCCACGGTCGCCGGCCGTCGCTTCCAACTCGGGCTGCTCGCGCTGTTCGCCGGGATGGCGCTGGTCACGGCCAGTATTGGGATCTACGGCGTGATCTCGCAGTCGCTGGCGAACCGCACAGGCGAAATCGGCATCCGTATGGCACTCGGTGCCCGCCCCCGCGACGTCCACCGGCTCGTGCTCCGCGAAGGATTGTCGCCCGTAGCGGTCGGTCTCGCGCTAGGCATCGGCGCCGCCCTAGCCGGGGGGCGCACGGCGGAGGGTCTGCTGTTCGGCGTCCGTGCCGCCGACCCGCTCACCTTCGGCACCGTCGCGGCGCTGCTGACGCTGATCGCCGTCGTGGCCTGCACGATCCCCGCCCGCCGAGCGACCCGGACGCCCCTGGCCGACATGCTGAGGGGCCCGTGAGGGCGGGTCTGAGACTCCCGCCCCTCCCCCCATGCGCGCCCCGAGCCCCGTAAGGGCGG
>PPFU01001747.1_pt1 | contig 13799 bp, 13 predicted proteins | sample 1535991 | NCBI WGS metagenome assembly PPFU01 (sample SAMN04901290, study PRJNA319586) | Hypolithon metagenome, whole genome shotgun sequencing project. | isolation source: Antarctic Hypolithon | place: Antarctica: Miers Valley | collected 2014
GGATAATTTCGCTTTAATTCATAGGCCAATGGATAAGGTGACCCCATATTCTTATGAATATCATTGGGCATGATATCATGGGTATTAACACGAAATATTTTTTCTGCCTGCGCATGGGTGCGATCGAAGCTAAGCTCATACTTAATGATCAGAAATAATATGATTACACAGGTAACACCAAGTGTAAGTCCTGCCACGTTGATGACAGTGTAAGAGGTGTTTTTGACAATATTCCTGAATGCAATTTTAAGATAATTCCTGATCATGTGGCAAGTGTAATAGTGAAAAATACCCCATCCTAAAAGTAGAAAAACTACATCCTAAGACAGGGTATCAGCATCTTTATGATCATAATTAAAGATGTTGTCTTTACCAGCTAAATAAAACGCCTGAAATTTTAAATAATTTAAAACCAGTAAAAACCTCCATCTAAAGCTAAGATCATTAAGAATTATTAGATCATGCGATAGTTCTTAAGGCAAACCATGCGTTCTCATATGTAAGTATAACAAAAAATTTCAGAAAATTAAATGATGTGGTAATTTAATAGAAGATTTTTTTTACAAAAAATTCCTTATAACCCTCAAAGATTAGCTACAGTTCAAATTGCCCCAATTTTTACCAGGAAAAATAAGCATGTACGCGAAGAAAATTCTTAGAATGTATACTTATCAACACAGCTTTCGCAAGGCATTGCCAATAGCACTACTTCCTTATCAGCTCCACAAAGGCGTAGTCGTGTGGATTTTTATCATCTGCTTTGTACTGTTCGCGCTTGGTTTCTTTCCACTTGCCATAATCTATTTCCGGGAAATAGGTATCGCCCTCGAAGGTCTCCTTTATTTCTGTAAGGTATATCTTATCAGCCATATCCATCGACATTTTATAAATTTCACCCCCGCCCAGGATAAATACCTCTTCTTGCTGGTTTTCCTTTCCCAAATCGAATGCTTCCTGAATATTGTTGACAATAATACACCCCTCTGCCTTATAGGCTTTGTTGCGGGTAACTACGATGCTTGTTCTTCCCGGAAGCGGCTTCTTGGTAGCTTCAAAAGTCTTCCTGCCCATAATAATGTAATGGCCCATGGTGGTGGAACGAAAATGTTTCATGTCATGCGGCATATGCCATATCAGGTCATTATTGTTTCCAATAACGTTATTGGCGGCTTTGGCTACTATAATAGATTTAATCATTGCTTTTTTTATCGTAATAAATTCGTTACTAATTGACCAGCCCTTGCCTGGACGTAAAAATCGGGGTAATATCATTTGGCCTGATCTTGCACGACTTTATTTCCTCGCAGAAATGCATCAATTTTCATCTTCTTTTTACCTTCCAGCTGCAGTTCTTCAATAGATAGGAGATGTGTCGATGTTTGAAAATACAGATATGTTTGGTCATCGGATACATAGGCGCCAGGTGCTAAACTTTTATCCTTGAGATTAGTTCTGCTGGTTTTATAGATTTTACACGTCTTATCATTCAATACGGTCCATGCTGCAGGATATGGCGATAGGCCTCTGATAAAATTATAAACCTTATCTGCGTCCTGATGCCAATTAATTTTACAGGTCTCCTTGAAGATTTTAGGGGCATGTTTAGCTTCCTGTTTTGGCATTTGCGGGGCCTCTTTATAAGTACCCGCTGCGATATGATCTACCGTTTTCAGAACCAATGCCGCCCCTGTAATCATTAGTCTTTCATATAAACTTCCCGCATCGTCATCGGCAGTTATGGGTTCTTTTTCCTGAAAGAGGATGTTGCCGGTGTCTATGGCATGTTGTAAAAAGAAGGTAGTAGTGCCCGTCTCCTTTTCTCCATTGATGATCGCCCAGTTAATTGGGGCAGCTCCTCTATAATCGGGGAGCAACGAAGCGTGTAGGTTAAATGTGCCTAACAAAGGCATTTGCCAGATCACTTCTGGAAGCATTCGAAAAGCCACCACAACCTGCAGATTAGCATCAAAAGCGCGGACTGCTGTGATAAAGTCCGCGGATTTCAGATTGGTCGGTTGTAATACAGGTATGCTATGTCTGAGTGCTGCATCTTTCACAGCCGATGTAGCAACCTCCTGCCCCCGCCCTTTGGGCTTATCTGGCGCAGTAACCACCGCCACTACCCGGCAGCCGTTTTTTACAAGTATTTCTAAGCTCGGAACAGCAAATTCCGGCGTTCCCATAAATATAATCCTAAGGTCATGTATTGGCATACGTTGGTACTAAAAGCATGTTAGCTATTATTTGAAATCCGGATACAACAAATATGCGGTACGCATCCGCTTATAATCTCCCAGGGCCGGCTCCCAGGTTTTTCTAATGTCACTCTCATTGAGGCCAGCTTTAATTTGCTCCATTAGTTGGGCGGTACCCGCAAGTTTGTTGAAAAAACTATTGAAAAACTTACCCTTGTCAGGAGATTTTTGGTAGAAATCTATCAGGTACTTTAGGGTAAACTGCCTATCTTCAGACATTGTTCTTAAATCTATACCATGACATTGTTGCTGGTTATACATGGGGCTTTTGGCCCCGGCCATACTGGTGGGTGTAAATGTAAAGTTGCCAAAAACTTCATCAGGATGTCCGGCCACCTGGAAGGGAAAGGGTGTGCCCCGGCCAACGCTGATGATGGTGCCTTCAAATAGACACAGCGACGGGTATAAGGCAATGGAAACCTCATTGGGCAGGTTTGGTGATGGTTTAACCGGCAGGGCATAAGACATGTCATGTTGGTAATTATGCATCTGGATAATTTCCACCTTGCACTGTAGTCCTCCTTTGAGCCAGTTTTCCCCATTGATCATCATGGCTAGTTCCCCAACGGTAAGCCCATGAACAATAGGTATAGGATGAAGACCAACGAATGAACTGAAAGCAGGTTCTAGAACAGGTCCGTCGACATAGCTGCCATTAGGGTTTGGCCGGTCTAAGACAATTAATTTTTTATTGTTTTCAGCACAGGCTTCCATGACATAATGGAGGGTGCTAATGTAGGTGTAAAATCTTGCCCCCACATCCTGGATATCGAATATCACGACATCTATATCTTCTAATTGTTTTGCAGTAGGTTTCTTGTTGTCGCCATACAGAGAAATCAAAGGTAGTTTTGTTTTTGGATCCGTGCCGGATTTGATGATCTCGCCAGCGTCTGCCTCGCCCCGAAACCCATGCTCGGGCGCAAATACTTTTTTTACATTCATCTGTAGGCTCAGTAATGTATCTACCAGGTGCTGGTCGTACACCTGAGAGGTTTGATTTACCACCAGAGCGATTCTTTTTCCTTGAAGCAAAGGAAGGTAGGCGTTCATATCTTCCGCACCCATCGTCAGCTTTTCAGCTGCCGAAACTGAAGCTATTTTTTCATTTATCCCACATTGACGGGCCAATAAAAGATTAAATAAAAATGAGGTGATTAAAATAGTAAGATTCATGCTTAATTTTTTAATTTGCAATCGAAAATGATGCGATATGCCTGTGCTGTTTTACTTTTTTTAACGTTATAAAGGCCATTAATATATCCAAATTTAATTTTTTAAATTGAACCTATCATATTTTATATCGAAAAGAATTCATAAAACAGATGAAAATTCCTTTTCGTCTACGATCCATAAAATAGCAATCGCAAGTATAGCCATAGGTTTGGCTGTGATGATCATCTCTTTTCTGATTCTTGGGGGCTTTCAACAAACGATTAAGGAAAAGATTTATGGCTTTGCTTCGCATCTTCAGGTAACTAAATACACCTTAGGCAACTCCATGGAGGAGGTGCCGATATCAAAAAAATCAGACTTTTATTCTAATCGGGAAAGTTATGAGTTTATTGACCATATACAGGAGTACAGTCATAAAGCAGGCCTGTTAAAAACAGAAGACGAGGTTTTAGGTGTGCTACTCAAAGGTGTGGGTAGAAGTTTCGACCTCGACAGGTTTCAGGAAAATATCATATCTGGCACCTTTATTAATTTCAAGGACTCAACAAGTAGTACCGATGTGCTGCTAAGCCAAAGAATTGCCAACAGATTAAAGTTAAAAACAGGCGATGATGTAGTCATTTATTTTGTCCAAAACCCGCCGCGCTTCAGGAAGCTTAAAATTGTCGGCATCTACGAAACGGGCATGGAAGATTTTGACGACAAAGTTATCATTGGTGATATTGCGCTTATACAAAGGCTAAATGATTGGGAGGAAGATCAGGTAGGAGGATTCGAAGTTTATGTTAAAGATGATGGGAATATAGATTTTGCTGCAAAATCCTTATTGGAAGATCTTGATTATGATCTTTTTATCGAAAAAGTCAGCGACCGCTATATCCAGATTTTTGAGTGGCTTACCTTGTTGAACAGGAATGTCGTTATTTTTTTAGCGCTTATCTTATTCGTCGCCTGTTTTAATATGGTGTCCATTTTGCTCATACTGATCATGGAGCGTACCCATATGATCGGCGTGTTAAAAGCGCTCGGCGCCACCAACGGGCAGGTGCAAGATATTTTTAGGTACAACGGGATGTTACTGATTGTAAAAGGAATGTTTTTGGGAAATCTGATTGGATTAGGATTAGGTGCTTTACAATATTATTTTCAAATTATCCCGCTGGATCAGGAAAACTACTATATGAGCTTTGTGCCTATCGCCTGGGATTGGCCGATCCTGTTATTCTTAAATTTTATCACCTTTGTAGTTGTCACCCTCATATTGGTGATACCCACGATGGTTATTTCCCGCATCAAGCCCATCAATGCTATAACGTTTGATTAGAGCGTTGGTATCTTTTAAAGTAGCTGTTGATTTTGATCTGCAAAACACCAAAAATAGCTTCCTTGAAAATTCCCTTGCTCATTTTTGACGTTCCTTTAGATCTGTCGGTAAAGATAATCGGCACCTCCTTTATTTTAAATCTGTATTTCCAGGCCAGAAACTTCATTTCTATCTGGAAAGCATAACCGATGAATTTTATTTTTTTAAGATCAATAGTTTCTAAGACGATCCTTTTGTAGCATTTAAAGCCCGCCGTAGCGTCATTGAATGGCATACCAGTGATAAAGCGCACATACCAGCTGGCAAAATATGACATCAGTACGCGCGACATGGGCCAGTTCACTACATTTACACCCTTAACGTATCTTGAACCTATCGCCATATCGTAGCCTTCTTTGGTACAGGTATTATACAAGGCGACCAGGTCTTTCGGGTTGTGAGAAAAATCGGCATCCATTTCAAAAACGTAATCATAGCCCTGGTCAAGGGCATACTTAAAGCCATGAATATAGGCTCTCCCAAGCCCTAGCTTACCAGGCCTTTCCATCAGGTGCAACTGACCATCGTATAATTGTTGTAGCTCTTTCACCTTTGTTCCTGTGCCATCAGGGCTATTGTCGTCTATTACCAGGATGTCGAAGGATAACGGCAGTGAAAATATCTCCTTAATGATAGACTCAATATTTTCAATTTCATTGTACGTGGGAATTAACACCAATCCGTTGGTTGGAGCATGCATATATGCCAGATAAGATTTGTTAAAGTTCAAAGCTAAAAAAATATTTTATGGAAATGATTTATTCCCCAGTTTCTTTTCAGACAGGATGATGGCGTACTTTTTATCCTGATTTTCTTTAAGTTTGCACTGCCTTTTGAGGTAGTTGATATACAAAAAGTAAAACGATGAAAATTGCGATAGTTACCTGTGCAGATATGCTTAACTATAATAGCAGCGTGGGCAGTGAGGACGAGCTTATCCACGAATATCTCTCCGATCGGGGCCTTGATTTGACTTTTGCGATTTGGGATAGCCCTTCAGTAGTCTGGAAAAACTACGATCTTCTTCTTATAAAATCGCCGTGGGATTATTTTGATAAGATCGCTGCTTTCTATAGCTGGCTGAAAAATATGAAATCGGAAGGTATTCCCATGCTAAATAGTACTGAGATTATTTACTGGAACGCGGATAAGATCTATCTCAAAGAGATGCAGGAATCGGAGATTTCCATTGTTCCCACACTTTGGCTGAATAAGGGGAGTAAATTTCAGCCCGCAGCACTTTTCGATCAGTTAAAATGCAACAAGTTGATCGTAAAGCCCCGGATCAGTGGCGGCGCGAAACAGACATTTTCTATCGAGCGTACGGACCAGGCAGTATGGGAAAAGGTTTATCCGCTAGTGGATGAATCAAATTTTATGGTGCAGCCCTTTCTTGAAGGTATTGTGACAGAAGGAGAGTATTCGCTTATTTTCTTTAATGGCAAATTCAGCCATTGCGTATTAAAAAAAGCAAAAAAGGATGACTTTCGGGTACAGCATTTTTTGGGAGGCACGATTCATCCTATGGAACCTCCTGCTTCTATTTTGAAACAGGCCCAGCATGTAATCGATCTATTTGCAGCGGACTGTATGTATGCCAGGGTGGATGGTGTACAAGTAGCTGGTGTTTTGCAGCTCATGGAACTTGAGCTGATCGAGCCTTTTCTTTTTCTTTTTAGCCATAAAAATGGGGTGAAAAATTATTATAACGCTTTACAGGAGGCTATCCAAAATTTAGATCATTCTAATGGCTCATAAATGCGTATTTTTAGATAGAGATGGCGTTCTGAATCGCGAAAGAGGTGAGTATACCTTTTTGCCGCAGGATTTCGAAGTGATAAAAGGCGTTCCCACAGCTATTGATGAGTTGAAAAAAAATGGGTTTTTGGTGATTATAATTACTAACCAGGCGGGTATTGCCAAAGGTATTTATACGCGGGAGCAGATGAAGCAATGTCATGAGCTCCTGCAGGAAGCATGCCACCATGCGATAGATGCGATCTACTATTGCCCCTATCACCCTACCTATTCAGCTTCTCTTGCCCGCAAGCCCGATTCGCTGATGTTTGAAAAAGCCATGGCCAGGTTTGATATTAAGCCCGAAACCTCGTGGATGGCTGGAGACAAGGAGCGGGACTTGATACCTGCCAGGAAGTTAGGCATTAAGACCATCGGCATAACCGAAAGCCAGGCAATTGGTGAAGCTGATTTTATGGCCAAAAATCTAACCGAAGCTGTAGCTATTATTTTGGAACAGCATAAAAAAGCCCCGAACAAATGATTTGTCCGTGGCTTTCGAGCATTTGGGCTTATTTCTTATAGCCTAGCGTCCTTAGCATCGAGTCGCTATCTTGTTCTGGAGCAAAAAGACTCGTCTCTATCTCTCCTTTTTCGTTCCTATCGATAATGACGTGTTTGGGCGCAGGAATTAAGCAATGTTGGATGCCGCCATATCCGCCAAGGGACTCCTGGTAGGCGCCGGTATGAAAAAAGCCCATGTATAGTTTGTCGCCATTCTGGATCATTGGAAGGAAAACCTCGGTGGTGTGCGCTTCGGAGTTATAATAATCCATGCTGTCACAGGTAAGTCCTCCAAGATTCACACGGTGAAAATTGTCATCCCACTTATTTACTGCAAGCATAATATATTTCTGGTTTAAGCCCCAAGCATCTGGCAGATGGGTAATAAAGGACCCGTCGATCATATACCAAAGCTCCTTATCATTCTGAAGTTTCTGGTCTAGCACCGAGTAGATAACGGCACCACTTTCTCCCACCGTATAACTGCCAAATTCGGTCATAATGTTAGGCACTTCTACATTATTCTTCTCACAGATCCACTGCACGTTTTCGATAATCTGATCTGCCATATATTGATAGTCATAGTCAAAATACACGGATGTCTTGATTGGAAATCCACCACCAATGTCAATGGTGTCTAGCTCAGGGCAGATTTTCTTAAGTTCACAATATTTATATACGAAGCGGCTTAGCTCGCTCCAGTAGTAAGCAGAATCTTTGATGCCCGTATTGATAAAAAAGTGTAGCATCTTTAGCTTACCCTTTGGGTGCTTCTTGATTTTATTGTTATAAAAGTCGAGGATATCATTGTATCGGATACCAAGTCGGGAGGTGTAAAAACCGAAGTTTGGTTCCTCATCTGCTGCTATTCTAAGTCCCATTTTAAACTCCCTGGTGACCTTCGCATCATAAGCATCGAGTTCCTGCATATTATCAAGTACGGGTATACAGTTTTCGAACCCGTCATTGATCAATTCTGCAATATAATTGGTGTAAAGCTCTCTTTTATACCCGTTACAAATGATATACATGTCTTTTTCAACCTTTCCTTCTTCATATAAATTTTTGATGATGGGAATATCGAAAGATGAAGAGGTCTCCAGGTGAATATTGTTTTTCAAAGCCTCTTCCAGAACAAATTTGAAGTGCGACGATTTTGTACAATAACAATAGGTATAGTTGCCATTATACTTGTGTTTCTTTATAGCATTTTGAAAGTACTTTTTAGCGTTTTGTATGTTTCCACTAATTTTTGGTAGGTAGGTTAACTTCAGCGGTGTACCATATTCTTTGATGATATCCATTAGGGGCACATCGTTGAAGAGAAGTTCATCGTTTTCTACTTTAAATTCTTTTGTAGGAAAATCAAATGTTTGTTCTATTAAATCTATATAGCTTTTCATCCTTTATGTTTGGTGATTAATGGGTCGTCAAGAAACCTTAAAATTTTTCGCATAACATTTTTTGAATTGTACAGTATCCTAATGTTGTTTATAAGGTAAAAGTTTATAAACCGTGTAAATTTGCTATAATTTTATAATCTTTGCAAAATGGAACAAGTTAAATTATTAGAAGTAAAATCAGAGATAGCTGCCGGTACCAGAGGGGCCAGTTTAGGTGTCGATGCTTTAAAAACTGCTTGTTTGGATAAAGGTTCTGATTATTTTGCCTTATACGATGCAGAAGAGGTCGAAAACGTTAATGATATATTGTTTGATACCAACAAATTTCCCCATGCAAAATTTATTGACGGGGTGCTTGTTATGGAAGAGCGGGTGTGTGAAGCCACTGCAGAGGCCCTGGCCGGGAAATATTTTCCTATTGTTCTTGCAGGAGATCATTCCACCTCTGCAGGTACCATTTGCGGTATTAAAAAAACCTACCCAGACAAGAGGCTCGGCGTGATTTGGATAGATGCGCATGCCGATCTGCATACACCTTTTACCACGCCGTCAGGCAATATGCATGGTATGCCCCTTGCTATGGTGTCGGCCATTGACAACCAGGCGTGTCAGGTAAATCAACCTGGGGTAGAAACGTTGATGTATTGGGAGAAACTGAAGCATGTGGGTTTGCCTGGTCCTAAAATTTATTTGTCGGATGTCGTTTTTATTGCGGTAAGGGATACCGAGGAGCCAGAAAAGCACCTGATGGAACAATATGGCATCAAAAATTTTTCCCCTGCGGAAATCAGGGAAAAAGGCGTCAAGAAAGTAGTAGAAGAAACTTGCTTTCTCCTTGATCATTGCGAAATGATATATGTCTCGTTTGATGTGGATAGCATGGACTCCAAATATTCAGAGGGAACGGGTACGCCTGTCGCGGATGGATTAACGGTTCAGGAGGCTTCGGATTTTAATACGCTGCTCATAAAGAACAAAAAAGTTTGCGTTTGGGAAATGGTAGAGGTTAATCCTACGCTCGATACACTAAATTCTATGGCAGAGACAGCTTTTGATATACTTGAGGCTACCACACAGGCTTTGCTGGAGAGAGATATAAGGTTAGAAAAAGCAGTATAAACTAATCGGCTGTTTAATGCCTCTTTCATAAAATTATTGGCTACTCATCATTCAAATATCCTATTATGGACATAGAAAATCTGCTGAAGGAACAAATAGTAAAGTCATTTGATGCCATCTTTGATATAGACCTCAGCAAGGATGAAATCCACCTACAACCCACCAGGAAAGAATTTGAAGGCTCTCATACATTTGTAACCTTTCCATACGGAAAAGCCACCAGGAAAAGCCCTGAAGAAACAGGAAAGCTTTTGGGCGCGTTCTTGAAAGAAAATTCACCGGAAGTACAGGATTTTAATGTGGTGAAAGGTTTTTTAAATATAGTCGTGGCAGACGAAACCTGTATGGCCGTACTTTCTGCCATCAAAGAAAATCCTGAACATGGCGAACTCCCTGCCAATGGCAAATCTGTCGTCGTAGAATATAGTTCACCCAATACAAACAAACCCCTTCATCTCGGTCACCTGCGTAATAATTTTTTAGGGTATAGTATATCGGAGATTTTGAAAGCCGCTGGCTACACAGTAACAAGAGTAAATCTGGTTAATGATCGGGGAATACATATCTGCAAGTCAATGTTGGCTTACCAGAAGTGGGGAAAAGGGGAAACACCGGCATCTTCCGGCATTAAAGGCGATCACCTGATAGGGAATTATTATGTGAAATTTGACAAAGAATATAAGAAGGAAATTGAGGCGCTGGTAAAGGCAGGGATGGATGAGGATATAGCCAAGAAAAAAGCGCCGCTAATGAGAAGTGCCCAGGAGATGCTCAAGAAGTGGGAAGAGGGCGACCAGGAAGTAGTTGGCTTGTGGAAGCAGATGAACGACTGGGTGTATGAGGGTTTTGAAGTTACTTATAAAAATATGGGCATCGACTTTGACGCCTACTTATATGAATCCAACACCTATATCCTAGGCAAAGATATTGTGGAGGAAGGATTGGAGAAGAAGGTCTTTTTCAAGAAGGATAATGGGTCGGTATGGGCTGATCTTTCTGACGAAGGCCTCGATCAAAAGCTGGTGTTACGTAGCGACGGCACCTCAGTATATATGACTCAGGATTTAGGTACAGCAGATTTAAAATATCAGCATTATCATTTCGACAAGTCTATTTATGTGGTGGGCAATGAGCAAGACTACCATTTTGTCGTATTATTTAAGATCTTAAGAAAGCTTGGCCGGCCTTATGCTGAGGGGTTGTACCACCTTTCTTATGGAATGGTAGACTTACCTACAGGTAAAATGAAATCCCGTGAAGGCACTGTAGTAGATGCTGATGAACTGATGCGGGAAATGGTGGACACAGCGAAGAAGCATACCATTGAGCTGGGTAAAATCGAGGATTTTTCTCAGGATCAAGCTAATGACCTATACCATATACTTGGTTTGGGTGCTTTAAAATATTTTCTCTTAAAAGTAGATCCTAAAAAGAGGATGCTTTTTGATCCACAGGAATCCATAGAATTTCAGGGACATACCGGCCCTTTCATTCAATATACTTACGCACGCATTGCAGCTATTGTGAGAAAGGGGCATCAGTTAGAGATAGAGCCAGATCAAATTGATCCCAAGGGTATAAGTTCGCTGCACCCTATCGAAAAAACATTGACCCTACTGTTGCACGAATTTCCTTCCAAAGTGAAAGCTGCTGCCGATGATTTTTCGCCTTCCGTGATTACGCAATATGCCTACGATTTGGCCAAAGAATACAATCGATTTTATGCGGAGGTTTCCATCTTTAATGTGGCAGACCCTAAAGCAATGGAATTCAGAATTTTACTCTCTTTTTTGGTGGCAAGAACTTTAAAGAAAGCGATGAAACTTTTAGGAATTGACGTGCCGGATAGAATGTAATACATTATCAAAAAAATTAGAAATCATGTCATCCCAAGCCTGGCTTTCAGCAATTCGACTACGCACTCTGCCACTTGCGCTGGCATGTATCGCTATGGGTAGCTTTTTAGCTGCTGCAAATCAAAGTTTTAACTTACTGATTTTTCTCTTATGTGCTTTAACTACCATCTGTTTGCAAATACTTTCCAACCTTGCCAATGATTATGGAGACTCCGTACATGGTATAGACAGCGCTCTAAGAGAAGGGCCCGCGCGGGCTGTTCAGTCAGGTAAAATATCATTGAGTGCCATGAGGAAAGCAATGATCCTGCTAGCATTTTTATCATTGATCAGTGGGATTAGCTTACTTGTTGTAGCGCTGCGTATAAACTATAAGGCTTTTTTATTTTTCTTTTTCCTCGGATTGTTATCGATTACAGCTGCAGTGGCCTATACTGCGGGTAAGAAACCCTACGGATATGTCGGCTTGGGCGATATTTCAGTTTTTGTTTTTTTTGGCATTGTAGGTGTATCAGGTACCTATTTTTTACATACGATGCAATTTGAAAGGTTGATTTTACTGCCTGCCATCAGTTGTGGTTTTTTTGCAACCGCGGTGTTAAATGTGAATAATATCAGAGATATTAACTCGGACCGGGTAGCTGGGAAAAAATCAATTCCGGTTAGAATTGGAAGGGAAAAGGCTGTACATTATCATTGGTTTCTCCTGACAGCGGGCTTAGTCGCTGCTTTGCTTTTTGTGGCGTTTTATTTTTACAGTTTCTGGCAGTTGATCTTTCTTGTGACGGTTCCATTATTAATTGCCAATGGCAGCGCTGTGAAGAACAAAAAAACAGCCTCTGAATTAGATCCGTTTTTGAAACAAATGGCGATGACGACCCTATTGTTTGTGCTTACTTTTGGCCTGGGGCTCATGCTTTCCGTTTAAGGAGAGAGGAGCGAGGTTTTAACTTTTTACTGACCCGACTGAAGACGATGAAGACGATGAAGATACTGGTACCAACTGATTTCTCGGAACAGGCTACATTTGCCCTTGATTTTTCGGCAGAACTAGCCCATCTGTTTAAGGCTCAGATCCACCTTATTCATATTGTGGAATATGCACCGGGTTCTACTGCTGACATTACTGGCATTAACCCAGTGGAGCATTTCGACAGCCGCTATCTGATGCAGCTTTTGGATGGCGCCAAAGGTAGAATGGAGGAGATTTCTGCAAAGGCAAGGTATAGCAATATTGAGATGACTTATGATGTGAGCGTCGGTAACGCTTTTACGGGTATAACAAATACCATCACGGAAATGGAGGTTGATCTTATCGTCATGGGAAGTAAAGGGTCTAGTGGGTTAGCAGCGCTTTTTATTGGTTCGAACACCGAAAAAGTGGTAAGAAATGCGGCATGTCCGGTAGTCACTATTAAAAATCATACGTCGGTTCATGATATCAAAGAGATATTATTTGCTACCGATCTGGAAGATTATGCGGAGAAGGCAATACATCAGTTGAAAGTTTTGCAAGAGAAATTAGGGGCCCACCTTCACCTGTTGAAAATTAACACAATAAAGGATACAGCAGTCGATGCTGCCTTTTTACATCGACTAAAGCTGCTTGCAAATCAGTGTGGACTCACAAACTATAGCGTACATGTTATCTACGATAAGGTGGAGGAACTGGGAATTAAAGATTTTGCAACGCAAAACGATATTGATATGATTGCGTTAGTTACACATGGCAGATCCGGATTTTTACAGTTGTTGAGCGCCAGCGTTGCTGAGGATCTGGTAAATCATGCCTCCAAACCTGTGTGGACTTATTTGTTAAATGACTAAATGAAATGAAATGGCAAAAAAAGAGAACGAAAATAGGAAAAATCGCGTAGGTGTAGTTTTCTCCACTAATCCCGATTTTGAATACGAAGAGCGGGTTGATGAAGAACCTGCCACCTTGGCTATTCATCAACAGCAACTCAAAGTAATGCTGGATAAAAAAATGCGTGGCGGCAAGCAAGTGACTTTAGTATCGGGTTTTATCGGGCAGAGCCAGGATCTGGAGATCTTGGGAAAATTTATCAAAACCAAGTGTGGCGTAGGTGGTACAGTAAAGGATTGTGAGGTTATAATTCAGGGCGATGTGAGAGAAAAAGTAGTTTCAATCCTCGTGAAAGAAGGTTATAAGGTGAAAAAAGTTGGCGGGTAACCTTATTTTGGTATTATCATTAAGATAAAATTTTATCATTACGGCATTAATAAAAATATACAACAAGTATTTTTACTCACTTACGAACAACATTGGCTATTTTGATAATTTTTTAATATTTTATATTATTTT
>PPFU01011175.1_pt1 | contig 13788 bp, 9 predicted proteins | sample 1535991 | NCBI WGS metagenome assembly PPFU01 (sample SAMN04901290, study PRJNA319586) | Hypolithon metagenome, whole genome shotgun sequencing project. | isolation source: Antarctic Hypolithon | place: Antarctica: Miers Valley | collected 2014
AAAATAACCTTCCGAAGGTAAGGTATAATATTGAACTAAAGTCGTCTGTTGCCGGTGATGAGGTATTCCACCCTTCGCCTGCTAATTTTTCATATCTGGTTTACCAGGTGGTCGACGAGCGGCTTGCTGTGGAGCGTGTGACCATCCAGTCCTTCGACGAGAGAATCTTGAAGTTTTGGCATCAAAATTACCCCGCGTATGAACTTGCCATCCTGGTAGAGGACAAAAGAGATCCTCATGCTGTTATCGCTTCTCTTGGTTTTCGACCGGAAATTTATAGCCCTTCATATGATTTGCTTACAGAGGCAATTATCTCTGAACTGCATGATAAAGGCATGAAGGTAATTCCGTGGACCATCAATGAAAGAGAAGATATGGAACAAATGGTGGCCTGGAAGGTAGATGGCATTATTACAGATTACCCCGACCGCGCTATTGGATTATAGCTATTGACAAGGCGAGTTTACTGACATTCTTGTTTTCCCATGTCAATATAACCGCTATTGCCTTGCCTAAAATTTTATTGTTTCAAATAAGGTAGTATTTTTGATGCTATAATTTGAGGCATGAAATTAATTGAAGTAAAGGATAAAAGTAGTCGAAAGGCATTTCTCGAATTTCCTGTGAAATTATACAAGCAGGAAAGAAACTGGATCAGGCCACTTGACAAGGACATCGAGAGCGTTTTTGATCCGAAGCAGAACAAGTATTTCAGGCACGGCGATGCTATTCGGTGGGTGTTGGAAGACGAAAGTGGAGAAATTGTTGGAAGGGTTGCTGCTTTTGTGGATAGGAAGACAATGAAAAAAGGTGTAAAAGCCGGAGGCATGGGGTTCTTCGAATGTATCGACGATGAAAAAGCGGCCCATATCCTCTTCGACGCATGCCGGCAATGGCTCGAGAAGCATGACGCCGAAGGCATGGATGGGCCGATTAACTTCGGTGACCGTGACAGATGGTGGGGTTTATTGGTAGATGGTTATACAGAACCAAACTATTGCATGCCTTATCATTTTCCCTATTATCAGCAACTATTTGAAAATGCCGGGTTCCAGTTATACTTTAAACAATATACCTACGCGCGAAGGACGAAAGAAGGCGGGCTTCTGGAGAAGGTGCAGGACAAAGCAGATAGGATTTCCAGAAATCCTGCCTATTCCTTTAAACACATCGAAAAGAAACACCTCGAACGCTACGGCGAAGATTTTCGCACGATCTACAATAAGGCGTGGGTAAAACATGCCGGTGTGGGAGGAATGTCCAAGGTACAGGCCATGTCGACCATGAACAAATTGCGGCCCGTTCTAGACGAAAAAATTGTTTGGTTTGCGTACTTTAACGATGAGCCTGTAGGGTTTTTTATCAACCTGCCTGAGCTAAATCAAATCTTTAAACACCTTAATGGCAAATTCGACCTTTGGGCAAAGCTCAAATTTCTGTACCATAAATGGACGGGAAGCTGCAGGAAAATGTTTGGCGTAGCGTTTGGGATTGTGCCAGAGCATCAGGGAAAAGGGCTGGAAGGCGCATTGGTCGTTGCTTCTACAAGCTACGTCTGGTCTAAAGAGTCTCCTTATGAAGATTTTGAAATGAATTGGATTGGAGATTTCAATCCTAAAATGATGCGTGTAGCAGAAGATGTAGGGGGGCGGATTTTTAAAACCCACCATACCTACAGAAAATTATTCGATCCAACCAAGCCTTTTGCCCGGGCTCCAATTATTGAATAGCGCTGGTTAAAGTAGTAGTCATCTTTCAAATATAATAGTTTAAATAATCATAAAAACAGGAGGTAAGTCCTTCGCAGAATTAGGCGTTATGAAGAAAAAATATGATGTGTTTGGCATAGGAAATGCCCTTGTAGATATTGTAACAGAGGTAGATGAAGATTTTTTAAAGAAGTTCGAGGTGGAAAAGGGTTTGATGACGCTAGTCGATGAAGAACGACAGCAGCAGCTCATGAGCGGGATACATCTACCCGGTAGCATTATGAAATGCGGAGGATCCGCAGCAAACACCATCATTAGTGTTAGCCAGTTTGGCGGCAAGAGCTTTTATTCCTGCAAGGTAGCCAAAGATGAACTTGGCGCATTCTACCTTAAGGACCTCGGAGAGAATATGGTGGATACAAATCTGACCTTCGACAAGGCAAAAGAAGGAATTACTGGAAGGTGTCTTGTCATGACTACACCTGATGCTGAGCGTACCATGAATACGTTTTTAGGTATCACGGCAGATTTTTCTGTCGATGAAATTGACGTAGAGGCCTTGAAAGCCTCAACCTGGTTGTATATAGAAGGATATCTCGTAACCAGTGAGCAAGGTAGGGAGGCCATGAAAACAGCGAAAAAAATTGCCGAAGCTAATGGCGTGAAGACTGCCCTTACTTTTTCAGATCCTAGCATGGTGAAATATTTCCGTAAGGAAATGGTGGAAGTAATTGACGGAAGCATAGACTTTATATTTTGCAATGAGAGCGAGGCCATGTTATATACAGAAACTAATGACCTGGCTGGTGCATTTGCAGGCTTAAAAAATACGGCTGCAGAGTTCGTAATCACCCGAAGCGCCAAGGGTGCCATGGTTTATGATGGGCATAGCACCATAGAAATAGCTCCGTTTCCCGTCAACGCCATAGATGCCAATGGTGCAGGTGATTTGTTTGCGGGTGCTTTTTTGTATGGCATTACAAACGGATTGAGTTATGCCGATGCCGGAAGGCTGGCCAGCAGGGCTTCATCGAAGGTTGTAGCACAATTTGGACCAAGGCTGACAGAGGAAGAGGCGAAAGCAGTATACCGCGAACTTTTTTAAGCGTAACAGCATGCTACCTATGGATGGACGAGGCATGGCCTGAACCTTTCAAAATTCTTGTTTTCCTTAATTGGCAAAATACTGCCTCCCCATCCACCGGTCTCTTTTTTCAGTGTTTTATACCATTTTTCGACAGTTGTTTCTCGGCTCTAAATTTTAACCGGTTGAGCTCGTGGTCGCATTTATCTTTCTGTTATTCTTGACCTTATGTCAGGCACTTCTAAAAGGGCAAACTTCATACCTTATTGCCTAATAGACAGCGTATTTCTGAACCTAACCATTTCTGTCGAGGGAAAATGCTTGAATTTAGCTTAAAGAAATTTATGCAAAGCTATGCAGTACCGTCTGAAACAATTTCCAAAAACATTATTCTCGTTGAACACTTATACCCCCAGTAAGCATAATTTATTGAATCCAATAACTAAATAAAAACATCTATTTTCATGACTTCCGTCATATATTCTGATGTTGGCCATCCCTAGATTTGCATAACAATCTGAACAAATCAAAGCCGAAAAGCCATGAAAACGATCAAGCTGGGTGGTTTGATTAAAACTGACAGTACAATGCAAGATACCGTGAATCTTATGTTGTAATAGCGGAATGGACTAACCGTCAACATGATAGATTTGGTTAAATTTAACGAAATCTAAACATTTCTATACTTTATAATTCAAAGGTAAAGTCCTGTTGAGAAAGATCCACGAGCCTATCTTTAAAAGCGCTTTCTCACTGTTATGGCCAATTACCTCAAAGAAAATGCTGGTGCTATCCTCGCCATAGCACATGCCAAACGCCCATTTATCGAAGCTCTTTTTAAGTAAACCCAATACACAGGAAATGTCTTTTCAGACGCAGATTCCATTGCTGATCTTCAATTTTAGATCATGATGCCGTCAACAGTTTCTACCATATGAGAGCGGCAAACGCTGGCTATCCACTACAAAACCGGCTCCCGCTCACGAACAGATATAAATAATATACGCTACCTATATAATGCATCTGTTTTGAGTCAGCGGGGGCCAGTTCCAAAGCACAGTTTTCTGACTCATCGGTGGGCAGTTTTTTTATTAACGTGTGATGTTACTTTTTCGGTTTTGACATCATTAAGTAAATAACTAACTTACTTCAAACTGTTTTAGAAAGCTTTAATTATGCAAAAAGCAACGTGGCATTTTATTTTATATATTGTTTTACTAACCCTTTGGAGTTGTGATGCCGGAAATGATTGGGAGAATGAAAGTGTAGTAGAAATCAATAAAGAAAGAGCAAGGGCAACGAGCATTCCCTTTTCGGATGAAGCAAGTGCTTTAACAGGAGACTTTGATTCGTCTGTTTTTCACCAATCTCTCAACGGGCTGTGGAAATTCAACCGGGTAGCGAAACCCGCTGACCGACCCCTTTACTTTTATGCCGATACGTTTGACATGAGTTCCTGGAAGCCTATTACTGTTCCTTCCAACTGGGAGTTGCAAGGTTACGGCATACCAATTTATACCAACTTTACTTACCCATTTCCTAAAAATCCTCCTTATATCAACCATAATGATAACCCGGTGGGTTCATATAAGACCACTTTTACGGTGCCCGGCCATTGGGAAAGCCGGCCGGTCTTTATACAGTTTGATGGTGTGAGTAGTGCGTTTTATATCTGGGTCAATGGCCAAAAAATTGGGTACAGCGAAGATAGCCGATCACCTGCTGAATTCAATATTACACCCTACCTCAAAAAAGGAGAAAATACCCTTGCCGTAGAAGTTTATCGTTGGAGCGATGGAAGCTATCTCGAAGACCAGGATTTCTGGCGGATGAGCGGCATTTTCAGGAACGTATTCCTCTATTCACCACATCAGGTTCACATCCGCGATTTTTTTGTTCATACTGAGTTGGATGATGCTTTAAACGATGCATCTCTTCAAATTGAGGTTGATATGAGGAATTTATCGCCCGAAGATGCGGTCGATTTTTCGATAGAAATGAAATTGTTTCATGGCACTAATGGCACTGACCCTATTTTGAGCCAGCAAGGAATATTCTCGCTGGATGCTGAAAATGAAAAACAGGTAAAGCTAGAGGCTCCTGTCGCTGCTCCAGATAAGTGGTCCGCTGAAACACCGAACCTATACACGGCTGTCTTGACGATGAAGAATGGACAGGGTGAAGTTATTGATATAAGAAGCTGTAAAGTAGGTTTCCGGAAAGTAGAAATCAAAGGGGGCCAACTCCTTGTAAACGGGAAAGCCATATACATCAAAGGGGTGAACCTGCACGAACATGACCCGGTATTGGGGCATGCCATTACAGAAGAAATTATGATAAAGGACATTATGTTGATGAAGCAAAATAACATTAATGCCGTGCGTACCAGCCATTACCCACATACCCCTAGATGGTATGCCTTGTGCGATCAATACGGGCTGTTTTTAGTAGACGAAGCCAATATCGAGTCGCATGGAATGGGATACGCAGCCGACGAGACCCTGGCAAACAAAAGAAGTTGGAAAAAAGCGCACATGGACCGGACGGAAAGGATGGTGGAAAGAGATAAAAACCATCCATCCGTTATCATCTGGTCGTTAGGAAATGAGGCAGGGAATGGAACGAATTTCGTAGCCACCAGTGAATGGATAAAGGAACGTGATCCCACCCGGCCAGTGCAATACCAGCAGGCAAAGGAGAAGCCATATACCGATATCGTATCTCCGATGTACCGAAGCATTGAGGAGGTAGTAGCCTATGCAGAAAAGGAGCAGACCCGGCCCTATATCATGTGTGAATATGCACACGCCATGGGCAATAGCGTTGGAAATTTAAAAGAGTATTGGGACGTATTTGAGAAATATAAGCACCTCCAGGGTGGCTTTATTTGGGATTGGGTAGACCAGGGCCTGAAAAAGCAAGCACCGGACGGCACTTTTTTCTTTGCCTATGGTGGTGACTTTGGGGATACTCCCAATGACAGTAGTTTTTGTATCAATGGTATTGTAAATCCCGATAGAAATCCCAACCCTTCATTACATGAAGTGAAAAAGGTATATCAATATATAAAGATATACCCTGTGGATCTTGCACAAGGCAAGCTAAAAGTAAAAAACGTTTACGATTTTGTTTCCTTAGATTTTCTAAATGTGCATTGGCAGCTAAGTGCTAACGGCGAGGAAGTCTTTGATGGGGAGCTCCCAATGATGACTTTGGCGCCTGGGGTGGAGGACATTATACAGTTGCCCGTTGATAACCTTGAGAAACAACCTGGAACCGAATACCATGTAAAACTTATCTTTTCGTTGCGGGAAGATATGCCTTGGGCTACAAAGGGCCATATCGTTGCCTGGGAGCAATTTCAGCTTCCCGGCATCAAACCAAAGGAAGCAGTTTTAGCACCAATAGCGACCGGGCGACTTGCATTTAACACCACTGATGAAGATTATATTATTTCAGGAAAAACCTTTGCTTATAAAGTCAGCCGGCAATTGGGTGCCTTGGTATCGTACCAACTGATGGGGCAAGAGTTGCTGCTATCTCCCCTTGTACCCAATTTCTGGCGTGTCCCTACCGATAATGACCTCGGCAACAAAATGCCTGTAAGACTGGATGCATGGAAAAAGTCTGCACCAGAACGTAAGTTGGAAAGCTTAACTGCAGAATCTTTGGCCGACGGGTCGATACATCTTAAAGCGGCATATAAGCTAGGATCCAAAACAGCGACTTATAAAAATCTGTATAAATTCCTGCCCGATGGCGATATTACAATTGATGTAGAACTCCATGTTGCTGACAGTATGCCAGAAATTCCAAGGATAGGCATGCAGATGGTGCTTGCCGGATCTTATGACCAGTTAAAGTGGTTTGGAAGAGGCCCGCATGAAACCTACTGGGATAGGAAAACAGGTGCGGCTGTTGGTGTTTACCATGGAACTGTGCTGGAAAACATCAGCACTTACATCAAGCCACAGGAAAACGGTAATAAAACTGATGTTCGTTGGGTATCACTGACCAATGTAGAAGGACTAGGTATCAAGGCAAAAGGAGCACCGCTGTTAAATGTGAGTGCCTGGCCATATACGATGGAAAATCTGCAGAAGGCGCTACACACCTATGAGTTGCCCTTCGAGGATATGGTAACCGTAAACCTTGACCTACAGCAAACAGGAGTCGGAGGCGACAACAGCTGGGGCAAGAAAGCACATCCGCAATATTTGCTTACAGAAAAAAATTATAGCTATAGCTTTACTTTATCGCCAGTTTATAAGGGGAACAGTATGAAGGCTCCTAACATTTCACTGGCCAAAAAAGGCGTAAAACTATAACCGCGGCTCAGTGTATTAGTGTCTTGCGCCGGCAATGATGTGGAAAAGATGCAATACCGGTGGAAAGATGGCCTCCATAGATTCTGCTGCGCCCCTTGTGGAGCCAGGCATGGCAATCACCAGGGTGTTGCCTATCAGGCCGGCTACGCTGCGCGATAGCATGGCATAAGGAGTCCGCTGCTGCCCATAGCTGCGGATAGCTTCTACAATGCCGGGTATTTCCTTTTCCAGCAGCGGGCGGACAGCCTCTGGCGTCACGTCCCTTCTTGATAGACCGGTACCGCCAGTGATCAGTACCATATTACAGCCTGCATTACAAAACTCCTTTACTTTCTTTTGTATCTCCGCTATTTCATCGGGAATGATTACGTAAGAAAAGAGGGACACATGGCTTTTGTTCAGCACATCAATGATCGCTTTGCCGGCTTTATCTTCTTTCTTCCCTCCTGAAATGGTATCAGAGCAAACGATGACGCCAGCAGTAAGCCCTTTTGGAAAGTTATCCTTATAATCCGATTTACCACCCCTTTTCTCTAACAGCTTTATGTTTTTGATTTCTATGCCTTTATCGATAGGTTTTAACATATCATAAATGGTAAGTGCCACTACCGACGCTGCATGCATAGCTTCTACCTCTACACCTGTTTTGTATATGGTGTGGACCTCTACCTCAATTAATAGATCCAGCCCATCGATTTGGTACCGGACTGCCGTAAATTCAATCGGGAGTGGGTGGCAGTCAGGGATCATGTCACTGGTGCGTTTTGCCGCAAAAAGCCCTGCTGTTTTAGCCATTTCAAATACGTCGCCCTTTGGAACTTTCTTTTGCTCAATGGCATCGATTGTATCTTGTACACTTACACTTACAGTGGCTTGTGCAGTGGCTTTGCGAAATGTGCTGTTTTTATGGGTAATATTGATCATAGGTTCGTGTTAGCAAAGATTTTGTTGCAATATATTTGTCTCTACGCTAGGTGTTTACCTTCCAGGTAAAGGAGTCGTCTTCAAAGATTTCCATACCCCAGATCGGTACTTCTTTTTTGATTTTCTCCACAATCTCGTTGCAGGCATCTATAGCATCTTTCCGATGTTCCGAAGAGGTAAAGACAAACAAACATATTTCACCTGTCTCAACCCTGCCCAGACTGTGATAAATATGCATGCATGTAAGCTGGTATTTGCTAAAAGCATCTTCACGTATCTTTCCCAGAGCCTCCTCTGCCATGTCGGTATACGCAGTATATTCTATGGCTTTTACTTCTTTTTCGTCTATGATATCGTTGCGCACCTGGCCCAGGAAAATGCTATGGGCACCAATACCGGTTTTGGTGCTGTGTTTCGCTATGGATTCTCCTATAAAATTGGCTGGAATAGCACCCACTTTAAAGGAGTTTCTGACTTTCTTATTTTTCATGAGGCTTTCATTTAGTTTTTAGAAGTTCGACCATCCCCCCTTTAACTGACATTATTTTTTTATGTTGAAATTTTTGAAGCGTTATGCCTGCTGCTCTTCTACTACGCAAGCCCGACTGGCATATAAAAACAATGTTTTCTTTATGCTTTAGCTCATGCATGCGATCGCTTAATGAAGGTAACGGTATGGAATGGAATGGGTGGTCCAACAGCTTAGGCATTTCGTCTTCATGGCGCACATCCACGATGGTGACGGCCTCGTGTAGCACCAGATCTCGGAAGTCTTGCGAGCTAATCTCCAAAATATCATCTTGTTCTATGTTACAAAAAGCCCCATAATCCATCAGCTTAAACGCTGCTTCACTTTGTGGCATCAGCGCGTGCCTATGCTCCTGAGGTTGTATTTGAAAAGTTTCAAAAGCATTAAACAATGCATTAAACGTAAGTACCTGATGCATCAAAGGCTCGCCCAAACCGGTTATGATTTTGATAGCTTCATTCGCTTGCAATGTACCCATAATACCGGCTAACACCCCCAGGACACCTGCTTCGGCACAATTAGGTATTTCACCCTGGCCCGGTGGAGCTGGAAATAAGTCCCGATAGTTGATGGTGAGGCCAGTTGTCGGATGGGGAACGTTGAATACGGCAAGTTGCCCTTCAAAACGGTAAATCGAGGCGTGCACAAGAGGCTTACCCAGTAAAGCAGTGCCATCGTTGGCAAGATACCGTGTAGGGAAATTATCTGACCCGTCGATAATTACATCATAGCCAGCTAAGATCTCCAATGCATTTGAAGAATCCAGGCGCATATCGAATGCTTCAATAGCGATATTCGGATTCAAATTTCTCATGCATCGTGCTGCTACATCCGCTTTGGCTTTGCCGATATCGCCCTCGTGGTAAAGCACTTGCCTGTGTAGGTTGGACATCGTGACTACATCGAAGTCTGCAATCCCCAGCTTTCCGACACCTGCTGCTGCCAGATAAGGCAAAGCAGAACAGCCAAGGCCACCGGCACCAATCATCAGCACGCTTGCTTTTTGTAATAGTTCCTGCTTCTCTCGGCCAAAGCCAGGGAGACGCATTTGGCGGTCGTATCGTGTTGTTGGGGCTTCCATTTAATACTATCCTCCTGCGTAGGGTGGTAAAAGGGCTATCTCCGCATCTTCACTAAGGGCGGTTTCCCCGTGCATAATTTTTTTATCTACGGCTATCTGGTACTGCATCCCTTTCAGTAAAGGGTACATTTCCTCCAGTTTTTCTTTCAATACTTTCGTATCTGGGATATCCTGCCAGCGAAGTTCCTTAGCGGATACGATTTCTGTAATTTTTCCAAAAGTTATTATTTTCACTTCCATTTGATCGTATATTTTAATGCCTGATCATACGCTTCCGGCGTGTTGATATTTTCAAACTGGTGTACGAAGTCCATACCGCTACTTTCCATGGCAATCAATTGATGGTCGGAGGCACTAATGAAAGACATCATTTTCAATTGATTGGCTTTAATTTTTTCTTCTATCAAGCCAACACAAGCCTGGGTATAAATACCACACAATGGCTGCATTTTCCCACCTATTGTTGGAATCGTGACGTCAGCATTGACGGCACGATCTATCAGATAATTTACGATTTCATACCCTAGGAAGGGCATATCACAACCTACAACAAAGTTGTAGTGCGTTCCAGAATCTTTTAAGGCGGAATAAATGCCTCCGATCGGCCCCAGCCCTTTATAGATGTCGGGAATACATCGGAAGCCGAATTGAGCATAATCAGACTTGTTGGCTACAATAACTACCTCGTCAGCACAGCGCTTTACCTGGTCAAGTACATGATTAATCATCCTTTTTTGACCCAATTTCAACATGCCTTTATCCTCACCCATCCTTGCACTTTTACCTCCGGCCAATATATAAGCATTGATATGCGCTGTTGTTTTGTTCATGTAAAGAGTAGCTTTAAGGCGGCAATCAATAAAACCACTGCCAAAATTCGCTTTAGCAAGGCACTGCTAAAGTAGCTAGCCCCAAAATATGAACCTAATAAACCTCCTGCAAATGCATCGACGACCAAAAGATAAATTTCTTGCCCGAGAGGAATGCCTGTAGTCGCAGCGCCCGCAAGGCGTCTGCCGCAAATGCGGGTGGAACAAAATATAGTTTTTTAGAAAGAATAGATAATCATAGCTATGGGAGGTAAAAGTATTTATAAGTTAATTTACGATCAACCTTTCTGTTGAAGGCGAACTTTCCCTGTTCAGATATTTAACCATGTATATACCCTTCGGAATGTTTCTGATATCCAGCCAGGTATTCCCAGTAATGGAAAATTCTTTAACGATCTGTCCATTTCCATTGATAAGCATTAGCGTTAAATCTCTATATTCTTTATCTTCGATATGTATAAACACATAATCTGATCCCGGATTAGGATGTATACTTAATGATTTCACCGGCTTTGAAGTTTTATATGGAACTTCTAGAATTCCTGAATAATTAAAAGTTCCGTTGTAATCAACCTGCTTTAACCTGTAAAAAATCTTTTGAACATGTTTCGGAAGCATCTTGTCGTCAAAAGTATAATTCAGAATTTTACCGCTGGTACCACTTCCTTTTACACTTCCAATTTTAAACCAATGAAGAGCATCGTGAGATCTTTCGACATCAAAAAAGTCATTATTTCTTTCTGAAGCTGTGCTCCATTGTAGTTCAAGGTGATTATTATTTCTTAATACAGCTTTGAAATTTAAAAATACAACAGGTAGTGACAAGATATTAAATTCCACCGCTGCAGTTGATGCATCATTAAATGCTATAGTCAGGGTTTTGTTGGTAATGTCATAATTCCATGATGAAATCTTATTGCCTGAAATTGAATAAACTTCATGATCAAATTGCATCTTTAGCAGTGCTGCCTTATTGGTTTGTATGGTAAATAAATTTTCATCAGTTTTTCTCCAGTAAAGGTTGATGTTGTTATCTGAAACTACCAGTTCTTCCTCATTACGGATAAATCTGCTTCCATTCGTAAAATAGTATTCAACAAGCTGCCCTGTTTTCGTTTCAGAAATATATAAAGTAGCTGCATCGCTCTCTATATCATATTGAAGCTCAGTTTCAGTCTCTGAAAATTTTACAGTTTCTGTCGCTGTTCTTGAAAATGTAAAATCATTAAAATCTTCATCCCGTATGCTAATGGCAGCAGAAGAGCCTGATATAATTTTCGATGATATATTTTCCTGAATGTAAGGAGCTAACAAAGAGAGAAAGGCAGTATTATTAACATTGTTTTTTGAGAATACCATTGTGGTATGATCTTCTGTTCGATTATAGCCCAATTCATGCTGATCTTGTCGTGTCTGAAAGCTGCTGATGCCATTTTCTGCCGTTACCTGAGCCAAAAGAGTAACTCCATTTTTTAAATAATGTCCTTTTTGTTCATTTGTATTTTTTATAAATGTCCCTGTTGTACTTGTACCATTTTCTAATCCATAACCGTGAAGTTGCCACTGATAATCTGAAGGGGAAGAAGATGAAAGTGAATCTACTACAATGAAATATTTGTTTCGAATGAACATAACACGCCTGCTGATATCTGCCCCACCATAAGAAGTAGAAATTTTTGATGTTGAAAAATCATCAACACTAAAGGCTTCTTTAACAAAAACATCAGCTCCATTTGTTTCCCCGGGAATTCCAAATTTCGGACCTGTACCATTTACAAGAATCATATTATGATTTTGGGCATTTGCAAGCTCTTCTCTTCTTGCCCAGCTGAGGTAACCCGGATCTAAAGCAAGCAGCTGACCATGTGAATGAATGATAAAATTTGTTTCATCTGCCTGATTATGTCCGTCTGTCTCAGAAAGCGCCCTTCCACTTTCAGCTTGTAAGTGCATGTAAGTTGCTTCTGTATTCCATGAAGAACGGAATACAATATTTCCGCTAATGGGGAGCGGATGAAATTTTTTATCTTCAAAAAGTGCCATTGGGGTATTTGCTGCAATATAATTCGACCGAAGATCGACAACGACTCTCAGTTGCTTATCAAGGGTATTATTTTGTGATGTATGAAGGTTCTGAAGATCTAATGGCCAATGAAATTTTGATTTGCCAGTTAGTGCTAATTCGGGCATAGCCATGTCTATATAAGAATCATCAAGAGCAGGCATTCGTCCATCGGGCATTCGTATAATTCGCATCCAATCGTACAAATTATCATAGTCAGGATTAAAAAATGGATTTCTGATGTTCCGTATGATTCCATTAAAGGAATATGACTCCACATGATCACCCTGAAAGTTGCCCATGGCTCTAAAAAATGGAAGACAGTTAATGAATGCGTATCTGAAGTAATACGGACCTTCTGCAAAACCTGCAACTATTCCGGGTTCTGACTGTCTTTTTTCATCTCGCCAGATGACATTATCAATATTCCACATAGCAGCATCTATCCATTTTCGAGGCTGGAAATTTTCATCTGTATGTTTCAGATCGTTCAAAACTACGGCAGCAATTCCTAAAGCTGCTGCTGTCATTAATGAATGATTGTTTTTGATGTTATTAAATAAACTTATTCCAGAAAGCTCACTTGTTGATTCCCTATAAAGATTCCCGGCAAATTGCTGCAGTTTTAGTTTTGCGTTGATTAGTTGTTCATCCGGAATACCTGTGCCTTTCAGCATATCATAAGCTATAGAATAATCAATTAATTCTTTAGACCTCCATTGCCATTCTGGAAAGTAGATGAGCGTCTGAACATCAGGATTTATTTGTTCTAAAAGTCCCACTACTTTGTCTTGAAGGGAAGCCCTTTCCGTTGTAGTTAGTGCAACAGCATTTCCGCTGGCTATTTTTCTGTCAAGCAAAATTACAAATCCTGCATTTTTAGCAATTCCGGCTCTTATCCTTCTGTCACTACTGTTGGTATTTCCTGGAATTCCGCTGAATGCACTGCTGCATACTCCACTGTAAAGACTTTGTACGGGTTCATGCTGTAGTGTTGTTTGTATTATCTCTACCTCTGAATATTTTAACATTGTTCTGGGGTAAGAAAGATCTGCTTCCGCGGGATACCAACTGCCCTCTTGTGCTACAGAAAATTGTGAGATGATTAAAAGAGAGATTAAAAACCAGCGCTTTAGCATAGAATAATTATATCCGAAACAGCGAAAAAAATCCAATATTGAATATGGAGACTCAACGAAAATATAATTTAAGTATAAAAATCATGAATAAAAACGCTTTCA
>PPFU01005477.1_pt1 | contig 13784 bp, 13 predicted proteins | sample 1535991 | NCBI WGS metagenome assembly PPFU01 (sample SAMN04901290, study PRJNA319586) | Hypolithon metagenome, whole genome shotgun sequencing project. | isolation source: Antarctic Hypolithon | place: Antarctica: Miers Valley | collected 2014
AGATAGATTAAATTAAAAAGTTTCATCTGTATTTTTTAATACTTTTTTTGCCTATTAGTGTTTTTTGTTAGCGCACCTTACACGCAGCTTGTTTTTTTGTCCTGTTTTTGTATTTGGGGCTACGATCCGACAAGAGGACACCAGAGGGATGGTTTAGCGGTGGGCTAGCCGTGGGTGGGCTGGGTTCGTAAAAGTGTCTAAGAAAGAAAATGAACATACTGAGTGAGCGTAAGAGGAGAGGAGCTAGCGTGAATTATGCTGCGCCTGAAAAATCATCTGGTGTGAAGTCGTTTGCCATCCCTATCTGGGAGAGCGGTTGGGAGAACAAATGGGAGAGCCTGAGCTTTACATCTACGCTATACCTTCATCCCATTTTAGAAACGCTCCTGGCACCGACTCCCGACCCTTTGCATGACGAACTCCGGCTGGGCCTACAAGAAGCGCTGGTGAATGCAGCCAAGCACGGCAATCGGCTTGATCCGGCGAAGCTAGTATTTGTGCGCTATGCCAAAATCAACGGCTGCTACTGGTGGATAGTGAGCGACCAGGGTGAGGGCTTTGAGCAGCCCGATTCTCTCTGCTGTCCTTGCCCCGATGGGCTGCCGGGCAATTCGCTCGTGAGCGAGGGCGGGCGTGGGCTCTACATTCTGCATCAGGTGTTTGACCAGGTGCGCTGGAGCGAAAACGGTAGGGAACTGCATTTGGCGAAGCAGCTCAGACCTGTCCCTACGCTTGGGTTTGTCAGCCCCCTTTTCTTTCTCAAAACCTTTGAGGCTTGGTGGCGCAGATGGTTACCCACTTCTGCACACAGTGCTTAAAACCTGCGCTTGACGGCTGTGTTCGACACCTGCGCTTTTTGACCATCGCAGAGCATTACGAACAGCCCTAAATGTACGAGCCATTAACCGAGCTTTTTGCCGTGGCTTGGGCAGGGCGGTGCCTTGAGGGTTTTATCTAGCCAGCCAATGGCTTGAGCAAGCCTGGGGAGTGCTTCTTCTGGCTTGTCTTTGAGCATGTATACCAGGGCAGCCGCTGCCTGCTCTCGGGCCCGGACAGCCCGGTTGGAGCTGAGTCTATGCCAGTCGTTGGCAGGAATGGCAAGCTGCTGGGCGAGTGCCTGAGCGAGCACTTCAGGGCTAAAGGAGGCGAGTATTGATGGGTCAGGTGAGGCAGTTTTAGGCGTAGGCAAAGATGCAGGCAAAGAAGTGGGGCTTCCCAAGGTAGTGATCTCCCTTTACAGTAGTGGCTATTTGTACTCTACCGCTTATGAAATTACTCCGCCGACCGGGCCGACAATCTGGCAAGCGATCGCCTCATTTGCCTAGCGATGATGAACTCGCTAGCTTTGAAGGGGCGCTTAAGGAAACTGCTGATGATTTTTTATTGCTGCGCGATCGCTTCTTTGCGATTCGCCGTGCCAAAGCTAAATACGAACAGGCAACGGCTGCCGACCTCGGCGGGCTACCTGCCGAAGAGCTTGCCCAAATGCAGGATCGCATTGAGGCGCTCAAGGTGACGCTAGAAAGCCATTTGCTGTCGTGGCGTGAGGTTCAAGAACCTTTTTGGCAGATCGTTCGCTTTGGTGGGCTGGGGCTGGTGGTAGGCTGGTTTTTACGGGCGTGGATTAGAGGATGATGGGCTTTTTGATCTGTGCTGGATGGGGATTCCGAATGGTGGGTGTTTCAACATGTGTGGGATGGTGGGTGTTTTGACACATGTTGGATGGTGGACATTAGGATTGAGAATGTCTTGATCCAGTGAGTTTTTTAGTTGCCCACCCTACTGTAATCCCCGATTCCTCAATGACTTCCCAGCGCATAAAACATATCCTTACCAACGGTCAACCTGGCGAAACCTTGACGGTAAAAGGCTGGGTTAGAACAAAACGTGCAGCTAAAAAATTCACCTTCATTGAAGTTAATGATGGCTCAGCCATGGGCAGCTTGCAGGTAGTCGCTGGGGAAAATATCCCTGACTATGCTGCTAGCATGGAGCGCATCAATACGGGCGCATCGGTTGCTATTAGCGGCACTTTGGCAGAGTCTCCGGGCAAAGGCCAGCGCGTAGAGTTGCAGGCTAGCCACATAGAAGTCTTTGGTGAATCAGACGGCGCAACCTATCCGCTGCAAAAGAAGCGTCACTCGTTTGAGTTTTTGCGCGGCATTGGGCACTTGCGCAGCCGCACCAATACGCTCGGCGCGGTCTTCCGAGTGCGCAACGCCTGCGCCACCGCCATTCATCAGTTTTTCCAGGAGCAGGGCTTTTTATGGATGCACACCCCAATTCTCACCGCTAGCGACTGTGAAGGAGCAGGCGAAATGTTTACCGTTACCCGCTTCAACCTCGACAGCATTCCGACCGATAAAAGCGGCAAAGCCGACTACAGCCAAGACTTTTTTGGTAGGCCAGCTTACCTCACCGTCAGCGGCCAGCTCGAAGCCGAAATCATGGCGATGGCCTTCAGTAACGTGTACACCTTTGGCCCCACCTTTCGCGCTGAGAATTCAAACACCTCGCGCCACCTGGCCGAGTTTTGGATGGTAGAGCCCGAAATGGCCTTCTGTGACTTAGAAGGCAATGCGGACTTAGCCGAAGCCTTTCTCAAATACGTGTTTTCTTACGTGTTAGAGCACTGCGCTGATGACATGGAATTTTTCAACCAGCGGATTGACACTACTGTGCTAGAGACCGCTCGCAATATCATTGACAGCAAGTTTGCTCGGATTACTTATACGGAGGCGATCGCCCTCCTAGAAACCGCCATCCAAAAAGGCGAAAAAGCCTTCGAATACCCCGTTTCCTGGGGCATCGACATGCAGTCAGAGCACGAGCGCTACCTGGCCGAAGAACACTTCAAAAAGCCCGTCATCGTCACCGACTATCCAGTTGGCATCAAATCCTTTTACATGCGCCTCAACGACGACGGCAAAACCGTCGCCGCCATGGACGTCCTAGCCCCCGGCATTGGAGAAATTATTGGTGGCTCACAGCGCGAAGAACGGCTAGACGTACTAGAGCGCCGCATTGAGGAAGCCGGACTCCCCAAAGAAGACTACTGGTGGTACTTAGACCTACGCCGCTACGGCACCGTCCCCCATGCAGGCTTTGGCCTTGGCTTCGAGCGCCTAGTCCAGTTCATCACCGGCATGACAAACATCCGCGACGTCATCCCCTTCCCCCGCACACCAGATAATTTGGACTTTTAGAGAAACAACGCCCCACGTCGTAACAGGAACTACACAAAACCGCCATCCCGCGACCAATAGCCCTTATTCTTAATCTCATCAGTGATGTTTAATTTGATAATTTAGTTCGGTCGCTTTCCCCCGCTTGCGAACCCGCCCATGGCCCCCCACATCCTCGTCATTTTCAACGGCAAAGGCGGCGTCGGCAAAACCACTACCGCCGTTAACCTCGCAGCCATTTTCGCCGAACATCAATCCGTTCTGCTAGTCGATGCCGACACCCAAGCCTCCGCTAGCTGGTGGGTCAACCGGGGAGACCACAACCCAGGCTTTGACATCAGCAAAGAAACCGATCCAACATTGCTTGGTAAACTAAAAAGCATCGAAGGCTACGACCTAATCATAGTAGATACCCCCCCAGCGCTCAGCTCAGAAGCCCTTGCCGCCGTCATCCCGATCGCCGACTACCTGCTACTGCCCACACCACCCGCCCCGATGGACATCGCCGCCCTCGTACAGGCCGTCAGAAAAACCATCGCCCCTGCCGGCGTCCCTCACCGCGTCCTGCTCACTAAAGTAGACTCGCGTAGCCTGGGTGAAGCCCTAGAAGCTCAAAACATGCTCATGGAGCTAGATATTCCAGCCTGCTACGCCTTTGTAAAATCGTACAAAGCCCACGAAAGGGCCGCACTAGAAGGGGTTCCCATTACTCAGTGGAAAGGCAGAAATGCCCTCGAAGCCAGAGCTGACTACATTAGAGTTGCTGACGAAATTCAAACGGACTGGAAAGATTCATGACTAAGAAGAGTATTGCTGACCTGCTCAAGGAAGAGGTGGAAAAACCGTCGGAAGATGGCGCAGCCGAGGCCAAACCGGCAAGTGCGGCTAGCAAAACCGGCACTCGCAAACGGGCATCCGCTGGAGCCTCTGCTGCCTCTGCAAAATCTACCGCTAAAGCCCCGGCTGCTAAAACATCTGCGGCTAAACCACCCACCGCCAAAGCCGATAGCACATTGGCGACCCCTGCCGAAAGCGCAGCTCATAAAAAGGGGGCTGAGCTAGAGACCTCGCTCAAAAAAGCTACCGAGCAAATCAGCGCCCTGCAAGAAGACGTAAAGACGCATCAGGAGCGCATTTTTGAGCTGAAGGATAGCCTGAAGACGGCTGAGAGCGAGAGCAAAAACAAAGACATTCAGCTCAAAGTGCTGACTTCGGAGCTAAATGAAGCCAAGCAAAACATTTTGAAGCTCACTGAAGCCAACGAAAAAGCCAGTAAAGCCGCCAGTGAATCTGCCAGTGAATCTGCCAGTAAAGCGGCCCATAAAGCCACCACTGAAAAGGCCAGCCCACCGGCTACCGATAAAGCCGACGCCAAACCGGCTGATCGTCAGTCCCTCAGCCTACAAAATTCGCCCCGTCGCAGCTACAAATCTATCCCTGAGTACGCTATTCAGCGCGGCACCCCACTGGCAGGGCAAAACAACAGCATGATGAGCGACGATGACATTGGCTGGGTGGACTAGCTGTCTGGGTTGGAACAGGCGAGAGGCCTATCCTACAAGAGCTGAACGCTTGGTGTTTTTCTATCAATCGTTTTTTCGCGGATCGTTTAGGATTGCAAAGAACCTGCGGCAAAATTTCCTATGATCTCCAAGCAGCCAGTTGCCCTATTAGCACTTGCCCTATCTATCGCTTTGTCAGGCACTTTATTGGGCTGTAGTGATTCGTCAACCTCTACAGCCGCTAAATCAGCCGTTGACTCAGCCGCTGAGCCGACCCAGGCCCCGCCAGAGGAAAGTGCTGAAGCTGAGAAAGCGGCTAGAGCCGACTGGGAAGCTCAAATGCAGCAGATCCAGTCTGTGCTGAAGTCGATGGATCGCGATCAGCTTGTTGGAGATTCTGCGACCAAAGGCCCGCGTGACGCTGAAATTGTGCTGCTGAAGTTTTCAGACTTTCAGTGCCCGTACTGTGCGATCGCCGCCGCCGACATGAAAACCTTTACCCAGAACCATCCAGACGATGTGCTCTACGTTTATAAGCAGTTTCCGCTGGTGAACATTCACGACCAGGCACTGCCTGCGGCCAAAGCGGCGTGGGCAGCAGGCCAGCAAGATCAGTTTTGGCTGTATCACGATGGGCTGTTTGCCTATCAGGACAAGCTGAGTGAGGACTATTACGTGGAGCTAGCGAAGCAAATTGGGCTGGATATGGAGAAGTTTGAGCGCGATCGCAACAGCCCCGCAGCCCAAGCCACCATCGACAAAGACGTTGAACTCGCCCAGGCTCTAGGCATCAGAGGCACCCCGACTTTCATTATGAACGGCCTGCTGATTCCAGGTGGGGCACCCCTAGCGTTTTTTGAAGAAGCCGTTAGCCGCTTCAAAGCCAGCACGGCTGCACAACAACAGTGATGCATTATGGCTTCTGCTGAACACATTCTCGGCATCGACATCGGCACCACCAGCACTAAGGTCGTGCTATTCGCGTTAGATGGCAAAATCATTGGCCAGCATTCTATCGGATATCCGCTGCTCTCACCCAAAGCTGATGTACAAGAGCAAGATCCAGAAGAGATTTATGAGGCGGTGGTTCAAAGCGTCCAGGCCGTGGTCAGCGAATATCCTGATCAGGCAAAAGGTGTTATCGGCATGTCTTTTAGCACGGTGATGCACAGCTTGATTGTGGTCGATGACAAAGGTAATCCGCTCACCAACAGCATTACCTGGGCCGACCGTCGTAGCGCTCCCTGGGTAAGCAAAATTCGGCAGCGGTGTGATGCTCACGGTCTTTACACTCGCACCGGTACGCCCATTCATCCTATGTCTCCTCTGGTAAAGCTGATGTGGCTACGCTATGAGAAACCTGAGCTGTTTAACCGGGCCGCAAAGTTTATCTCTATTAAAGAATATGTAATTTACCGTTGGTTTGAGGCGTATGTAGTGGATTATTCTATCGCTAACGCCACGGGCCTTTTCAACATGGCAGCGCTGGACTGGGATGAGGAGGCGCTAGCGATCGCTGGCGTAAGCAAGGCGCAGCTATCGCAGCTAGTGCCGACAACTCATATTCTTTCACCGATGTCCTTAGAGGCGGCTAGCAGCATGGGCATTCCGGCTGATACGTCAGTGGTGATTGGGGCTAGCGATGGGGTGTTGGCGAATTTGGGGGTGGGCGCGATCGCTCCCGATACCGTTGCCATCACCGTCGGCACCAGCGGAGCCGTACGCACCATGCTAGATCACCCGCAAACCGACGAAAAAGAGCGGCTGTTTTGCTACGCGCTCACTGAAAATCATTGGATAATCGGCGGCGCTACCAACAACGGCGGCATTGCGCTGCGCTGGGTGCGAGACACCCTGGCAGACACCGAAGTCGATACGGCCAGGCTGCTAAAAAAAGACGCCTACGACCTTTTGACCGAGATTGCAGCGACCGTTCCAGCGGGCTCTGAAGGACTGATTTTTCATCCTTACTTGGCAGGCGAGCGAGCACCACTGTGGGATACCAACGCCCGAGGCAGCTTTTTTGGGCTTGGGTTAGACCATACCAAAGCCCACATTATTCGAGCCGTATTAGAAGGCATTGTTTACAACCTGTACACCATTTTAATGGCGCTGCAAGACGTGGCGGGCCCTGCTAAAAGCATCCGGGCAACCGGCGGATTTGCCCATTCCGCCCTGTGGCGACAAATGCTGGCAGATGTATTTGACCGGACGGTGATTATTCCTGAGAGCAACGAAGGCTCCTGCTTCGGGGCAGCCGTATTGGGCCTCTATGCCCTAGATCGCATTCCTAACCTGGAGCATGTTACGAGCATGATCAGCGAGACGCACGCTCACAAACCCGTTGCTGAAAACGTCGAATGCTACCAAAAAATACTGCCTTTATACGCTCAGCTACTCGAAAGCTTTACGCCACTCTATGGCGATATCGCTACGGTTCGGTCTACTCGCTAGCTTTGCTTTATTCGCAGCCTGTAGATTTTGACAGACATTAGGCTGCAAACCTGTGCCTGTTCGGGCCATTTTCTTGGTAGGGTTGACCATACTAGAGCCCCAATGGAAGACCCATGGCGTACGACTCTAAAACCTATGGCCAAAGTCCGTTTGGCAATCCCAAGCGGCCAGACGCCCCAAAGGCAGAAGATGCTGAAAAATTAGGCACTCAAAGCCAGCCCTTAGAAAAGTTCCCACAAAAGCTGCCAGAAAAGCCAAAACCTCCCGCTGATGATGGGCTTGATCAGGGCCCCAAAGAGGTTGCTCAAAAGAGCAAAGTGGGCTTATCGGGATTGGTCAATAAGTTTCCAAAACTGGGCGGTTCAAAATCTGATTTGTCAGGTGACACAGCAGTCGGCCCAGACACTTCGTCAGGATTGACAGAAACCCGTAAATCACGAAGCAACAGCAGATCAACAGCCAAAGCGTCTAACCGTAAAAGCAAAAAGAGCAACGCCTCTAAAACCGCTAAGGCCGAAGCGGACGCTGCCGACCAGGCTGTTGCACAGCGCTTTTTTGAAGAAGACCGCAGCGCTTATCTTTCACTTCTATACAAAACAGTTATCTCAGGGCTGGTATGGGCGGTGCTGCGGCTGTCTTGGGCGGTGCTGCGGCTCTCTGAAAATGGGCTTTCTAAGGAGGCGATCGTCGCCCTCATCAAAATTACGCTCCATCCCATCGTCATCGCTACTGTGGCCCTAGCCTGCGCCGTCGCGCTCACCTTTTGGGCACGCCGCCTGCTCAAAGATTTGGCCAGGCACACCCAGCAGCTCCACCTCGACGCCGAAGCCCCAGACGGAAAAAGCTTTCGCCCCACCTTAGAAATTGTGGGCGACTCGCTAGACTACAACCCTAAGCTCCGAAAAAATATTGCGCTGCTATTTGATACGACCTCTATATTGATATGTAGCCTGGTGAGCTACCTGATTGCCTTTGTGCTTTTCCCGATCAGCAGCTAGCCTATCAACCCCTCGACTAGAAACCCCATGAACAGCTCACCTAAAATCATCGTGCTTGATGATGACCCTACCGGATCGCAGACGGTTCATAGCTGCTTACTGCTGCTGAAGTGGGATGTTGAAACGCTGATGCTGGGCTTACAAGATGCGTCGCCGATTTTCTTCGTGCTGACGAATACCCGATCGCTCACCCCCGAAGCCGCCGCCGCTGTCATTTCCGAAGTCTGCGAAAATCTCAAGACTGCCCTCCAGAACACAGGCACCGAGAATTTTCTGTTGGTCAGTCGCTCTGATTCTACGCTGCGCGGCCATTATCCTGTGGAAACGGATGCGATCGCCCAGCACCTCGGCCCCTTCGACGCCCACTTTCTCACCCCTCAATTCTTTGAAGCAGGCCGCGTCACCGTTAACAGCACTCACTATATAGAGTCAGCCAGCCAGCGAATCCCCACTCACGAGACTGAATTTGCCCAAGATTCCGTCTTTGGCTATAGCACCAGCTATCTTCCCGACTACGTTGAAGAAAAAACAAAAGGCAAAATTCCTGCTAGTAAGGTAGAGCGCTTTCTCCTTCAAGATGTCCGCCAGGGAACGCTAAAGCACTTAATGGCTTTAAGGAACAATCAGTGCGTTGCCGTAGATGGAGAACAACAAAGTGACCTAGATCGGTTCGCCGCCGATCTCCTCGCTGCCGCTGCCCAAGGTAAAAAGTTTCTCTTCCGCAGCGCTGCTAGCCTGCTTACAGCCCTTGCCAAGCTCCCTCCTCAGCCTACGCCCCCCGAGGAAATGAACCGCATTACCCGTTCCGCCTTTGGCGCAATCATCATCGGCTCTCACGTTCAAAAAACAACCGATCAGCTCCAACAACTCTTGAAGGCCCCCGGCATTGTCGGCATCGAAATAGACGTTAGCCGCATTAAGAACAATCCCGTTACTAGCCACGACGAACCCCTGAGCGAAGTGTTATCACAGATAAAACAAATCCACGCCAAAGGCCAAACGCCTGCTATTTACACCAGTCGCGAAGAGCTAACGTTCTCCGATAAACAAACTCGCCTCGCCTTTGGAGAAGCCGTTTCCACGCTACTTATGGATATCGTCAAAGGGCTTCCAGACGACATCGGATTCCTGATTAGCAAAGGCGGCATTACCTCTAACGACACGCTCAGCAAAGGGCTTTCGCTGACGTCTGCCAGATTGCTAGGTCAAGTAATACCCGGCGTTTCAATTGTGACGACTGCTTCCGATCATCCTCAGTTTGCTGACTTGCCGGTGGTGCTGTTTCCGGGGAATGTAGGGGGGGATGATGGGTTGGCGATCGCCTACCAACGCCTCACCAAAAAGAAGTACAAGCTAGAAGACCTACTTGAAGGTGTCACGCCAGATATGCAGCACGACGAAATTGACTGGGGAAACCCTGTGGGGGAAGAGGCTTGGTGAGTGTAATGCCAGCATCAACTTTTTTGGGTACGCTACAGTCGGCATATTTTTGAGGGATGTAGTTTGCCAACACAGCAGCAGTCAAATAAGGCGGTGTCTCTTTGCCAGTCGATGTCAAATATGTACCAATCGATTAGCATTTTTCGCTACGACCAAAGGCTGAAAACGCTTTACATTCAAGGTGGAGCGAACGACGAAATCGCGCTAACAATAGAAGAAGATGGAAACTAGGAGTTCGTTCAACACTATTAGCTCTGACTAGCCTGCACTTGTAGCTCGCCGATCAGTTCCTGTAACTGGTCGCTATCAGCATGGTACTTTTCATTGCAAAAGTGGCAGACGGCTTCCGCGCCATCGTCTACTTTGATCATGTCTTGCAGCTCGTCGGTGCCGAGGAGCTTGAGGGCGCGTAACATGCGATCGCGCGTACACCCACAGCTAAACTGCACCATCTGCGAACCGGGCAGCATCTCCAGCCCAATATCACCCACCAGCTCATCAATAATCTGCGGCAGCGACTTACCCGCTCTCAGCAAAGGCGTAAATCCAGTCAGCGCAGCCAGCCGCTCTTCCAAAATCGTAATCAGCAGCTCATCCCTTGCCGCCTTGGGCAATACCTGAAGCAGCAAACCGCCCGCCACTTCCACACCATCTGCGCCTACGAACACGCCCAGCACCAGAGCCGAAGGCGTTTGCTCAGAAGTCGCTAGATAGTGCGTCAGGTCATCACCAATCTCACCCGAGACGAGTTCCACCGTGCTGGAATACGGATAGCCGCGCCCAATATCACGTACGACGTATAAATAGCCGTCTTGACCAATCGCACCGCCCACGTCCAGCTTGCCATTCGCAGTCGGCGGCAGCTCCACTTCGGGCTTCTCTACATAACCACGCACCGTTCCATCCAAGCCAGCGTCTACCATCAGCCCGCCCAAAGGGCCATTGCCCTTCACCCGAATGTTCACCCGCGACTGCGGCTGTTTCATACTCGACACCAGCAGCAGCCCTGCCGTCATCGCTCGACCCAAGGCAGCGGTCGCCACGTAAGATAAACCGTGCCGCTGCCGAGCAACTTCTGTCAGGCGCGTGGTTGTCACACCCACAACTCGAATGCCGCCATCCGCCGCCGTTGCTCGAATTAACTGATCTGCCATGCCTGTTTAATCATTTTCTACTTTACTTATTCTTATTCTATCGCCGGATAAGGGTTCAAAAATCCAGTGTGCAACTTAGCAAACAAAAAAGCGCCTCCTGAAGTCAGAAGACGCTAAAGACAAAGAGAATAACGCAGTCGTGATTAGGGAGCTAGCGCATAGCCGCGCAGCAAGCTGCCTACCGTTTTCGCAGTGATTTTCATCTGCGTTAGCGGGTTAGCAGGCACAACCGTTTTATACAGGTAGCTGTCAAACGTCAGCTTTTGTACGTCAATATCGGAGCACATTTCCACAAAGGCTTCGCGGGAAGCGTCGCTGCGATAGAACACGCGCTGCAATATGTCGAGCACCTTGTACGTCAGGCCGTATTCCTTATCCCACTGCTTGATGTATAGCTTCAGCTCATCTTCAGTGAGCGATCGCGCGCCATTTTCAGAATACTTAACGATGGTTTCAGCACACATGCGAGCCGACTTAGCCGCAAAGTAAATGCCTTCGCCTGAAGACTTGGTAACCGTACCGGCAGCGTCGCCAACCAGGGCAACCCGGCCTACAACCCGGCGAGGTCTGGGATGCTCAGGAATCGGATGCGCTTCGACTTTGATAATTTCGCCGCCTTCTAAGCGCTTAGCCGCACGCGCCCGAATGCCGCGCTGCAATTCTTTGATGCGAGCCTGGTTGGGACGCATAGTGCCAGTGCCCACAGCAACGTGGTCGTACTTGGGGAATACCCAGGCGTAGAAGTCAGGAGAGACGTCATCGCCAACGTACATTTCGGCCAGCTCTTCGTAGTAGGCCATTTTGTCTTCAGGCAGACGAATGCGCTCTTGGAAGGCGATCGCATAGTTATAGTCGCCCGCATCAATCGCCCGAGCCACCCGCGAGTTAGCGCCATCTGCGCCAATCACCATGTCTACCTTGAGGGTTTTCGCTTCGCCCTGCAAGCCTTCCTTGGAGTGATCTGCATAGTGCAGCACGTAAGGATCTTTGTCATTACTAGGAATTTCTAGCTTATGCAGGGTGCCGTTGATCAGCTTGGCACCGAGTTTTTCAGCTCTATCGCGCAAAAAGCCATCAAGCACCTCACGCCGACACATGCCGATGTACTCTTCATCCTTGAGCGTTTCGCCGATGTTCACTTCCACATTTGAAGGTGAAATCATCTTCATACGGCGAACCCGACGATCAATGATCTCAGGCGGCAAATCAAACTCATCAACCATACATAGCGGAATTGCTCCACCGCAGGGCTTTGCATTATCTAACTTGCGCTCGAACAGGTAGGTTTCAATACCTGCTTTAACGAGTGTCTCGGCGGCGGAAGAACCCGCTGGCCCAGCGCCGACAACTGCTACCCGAAGTACCAAGGGCTTATGCTCCACGTAATGAATAATCCGTTATGGAATGAATCGTATCACTGCTTCTCTACCCAGGGAGAGGGACAGGCCTAAATATGAACCATATTGAAACACTGGTTTACATTTCGAAAAGATAGTAACGGTATTTAGTCAGTTTGTGGATCCACTTCTAGCACTACGAATCGGATTACAGGTGGAGAACGGCAGCGTTATCAGAGCATTCAAAATTTCCTTAGCTCTCTCTTCTGTGTCCGTCATAATTCACTCACTATATCGACAATTAGTGTATCCCTTGCGTACCTGCCTTTACGCAAGTCAAACTAAAAGTCGTGTCCTTCTATTAAGTACGCTTGTTCTTCTTCTACTAGAATGAACTGTGTTCTTCGGCTGTGTTCTTAAACAGCGTGTGACCTATGGCGATTAAACCCTCTCAGATTCAAACGGTACTGGGCCGCAAACGCGCCGACTTTGCTAGCTTTGATAAAAGCACGTCGGGCTATTTGGATCAGTACCGCGATGCTTGGACGTCGTGGATTGCGCTCAGTGAAGATGATCGGGACGACTGGGTCAGCAGACAAGAGAGTGATTTAGGGGCAACGCCGCTAGAGCCGGTAAGTAATCGTCACAGCAACGGTATTTTTCGCAGCGGCCTTAGCTGGGACAACCGAGAGCAAAGTCTGGACTGGGCAAGGCAGCACATTGCCGATGTGACGACCTTTGCAGTCGATGGCTCTCAGGTATTTCCACAAAAAGACTTTTCGATTCCAATCGCCCTGGTACAAATCGGCTGGTTTGAAAACCATCACTGTGCGGCGGGCGACTATGAAAAAGACATTCTGCTCGACGTGATGACGCCGAAAGATTTGGTCTCAGACCGGTCGCAGCCGATGGACAGATGGATCAACATGCGCCGATTTTCTATGGAGGTTCAGCGTCTGATTGATTACATCACTCACGCAAAAGCGCGGGCGCGATCGCACAACCGTGACCCTGAAAAGTGTCTGGTTTTTTTCGATGGCTCGTTAGTCCTTTCCTTTGCTGCCATGCTGGATGAAAATATCAGATCGCCCTATATCGATCAGGTGCTGGCGCTGCTTAGGGCCAGTGAAAAACATCAGGTGCCCCTGGTCGGCTATGTCGATACGGCCCAGTCCAACGATGTCACCACTTTGCTACGCACCCTTGATAAGTTAGAGACCACTCGGGCCATTCATGACGCTAAGCTGCTAGACCCGCTCATGCGCTGGGGCGATCGCACCCCACTCATGACCTGCTGTCGCGGCGACATCCTCAACTATTACGCCGAAATGCGCACCCGCATTGCGTTTACCTATCTTAAAACCAACGCTAACTACCCGGCTCGGCTGGAGCTACCCACCTGGATTTGGGAGGCAGGCCGCGCTGAAGATGTGATCAATCAGGTGCGAGCCGAAGTGATTATTGGCAACGGCTATCCTTACGCGATTGAAACGGCTGACCAAACCGCTGTGTTGCAGAGCCGCGATCGCCAAATCTTCTATCGCATTTTACAAGACTGGGCCGAGCAAGAAAATCTTTCTCTCAGCCTCTCCCAAAAAATGGTGAGCAAAGCCAGACGCCGTTAGCCCATAGCAACCGTAGCACCGCCGCTCGGCTCAGCCTCGCGGTCGGAGGGGCCATACCGACGCCTTACACAATTGCCACCCCTTTTATT
>PPFU01003311.1_pt1 | contig 13773 bp, 21 predicted proteins | sample 1535991 | NCBI WGS metagenome assembly PPFU01 (sample SAMN04901290, study PRJNA319586) | Hypolithon metagenome, whole genome shotgun sequencing project. | isolation source: Antarctic Hypolithon | place: Antarctica: Miers Valley | collected 2014
ATATCCTGATTAAAGGCTACGGCATTTTGAAACATTCGCTGCATATTGGTTGCCAAAGAAACATTCCAACCTCCGATATTATGATTAAAGATTGTTGCCCCCGAAAACATTTCTGAAAAATTAGTGCCTGCTGAAACATTCCAAGTTGAAATATCCTGATTAAATGGGGATCCACCCGCCAAACTATAATTAAACATTCTTGAAAAATCAGTTACTTTTGAAACATTCCAAGTTCCAATAGGCTGATTGAAACTCGCATTGACAAAAACCCTAGACATATTGGTCACATTTGATACATTCCAGCTTGAAATATTGTTATTGAAAATCGTAAATTCAAACATGGCAAACATAGTCGTTACATTGCCGACATTCCAACTTGAAATATCTTGATCGAAAGCAGTAGCACTAAAAAACATTGTTTCCATATTAGTTACTAGAGAGACATTCCAACTTGAAATATTAGAATTGAAAACGAGTGCCTGATAAAACATATTAGACATATTCGTTACCTTTGAAACATCCCAATTGTTAAGTGGCTGATTGAATGCACTCGCTCGATTAAACAATCTTGCCATCGTAGTAACATTTGAGACATTCCAACTATTTAATGGCTGATTAAATATTGTAGCACCCTCAAACAAAGCTGTCATATCAGTTAAATTCCCTACACTCCAACTTGAAATATTCTGGTTGAACACATAATTGTTTGCGAACATGCCAGCCATATTGGTTACCAAACCAACATTCCAATTTGTTATATCTCCGTTAAAGGCATGGGCATTAACGAACATCAAATACATATTTGTTACCTTTGAAACATCCCACGAATTTAATGGCTGATTAAACATTGTTGCCCCACTAAACATTTCTGACGTGTTAGTTACCTTTGATATATTCCACGAATTTAATGGCTGGTTAAAAGGTGTTCCTGCAAACACTCTTTCTAATGTAGTAACATTTGAGACATTCCAATTATTCACCGGCTGATTGAAAGGTGTATTTTGAAACAAAGCTATCATATTCGTTACATTACCAACATTCCAAGAATTAATAGGCTGGTTAAATGCCGAATTTTGAAAAAGCGCTATCATAGTAGTAACGTTCGATACGTTCCAGTTTGAAAGATTCTGATTAAAGGCACTTGCAGTTAGAAAAGCATAATCCAAGTTAATTATACCAGATACATTCCAGGTGTTAAAAGATGCGTTGCCTATTAATGATGTACAATTCCAGAATAATCCAGCTAAACCTGTACAGAATGAAAAATCTGGTATATCAGTTGACGAAACATTAAGATTAGCGCACCCGAAAAATGCGCCACTCCCAGGATCATTAATTGTCAATAATTGAAGATTAGCCCATCTTTGTATATCAATGATCTTCAATCTATCACCATTATTTTTAAATTGCCAACCCCTACAAACCCCTGAAATTCTTATTCTAAAAGTTCCTGAACTGCCGTAAGTATGTGTAGTTGCAGCATCATTCCATGAGGTTATCTCCGAAGTAGTAGAATCGCCCCAATCAACGAACATATTATAAGTTCCGTTTATCATTAACGGCAGCTTAAACTGATTTACTGCCGTAGATCCCGGAGAAATATTTGCCGTATTAACTAAAAAGGTAAACGCTGCCGTAGAAGACATTAAACTAAAATGATGTAAACTCATATCTATATACCCATCATTTAGATTGTTTTCAGTTTTGAGTATTGCCAAACCCTCGAAGTTCCATCGTTCTTAAACGATAGGTCTATGCTCTTACCAGGATCAATTGTTATTGGAAAAAGAAGTGTTTCACCACCACGATCACCCGCAGGAAGGATTACAGTTTTTAAAACCGTATCATTATTGTAAATAGATCCTCCGCAATATAAACCATTTGTTCCATTCTCTACCACAATAGTAGCCGATGCCGTTGTACTTCCACTTGGAATTAATACCTTCCACTTATGCGTTTTTATTCCTTCGGGAATCGCAATTGTAACAGTTGCACCCCATGTAATAGCGCCAAATTCGGCAGTTTCAGTTAGACCAATGTATTCTCTTTTTCCCGTTGCCGTTTTAAAAACCAAAAACCGGTTGTTTCCCTGGTTGCTTTCGTCTACGTCAGAAGTACCAACCCTCGCAACAAGGTCTGCCTGATCATTCAAAGTGCCTTTAAACGTTCCCCAATTGGGCTTAAATTTCTTTGTTACACTTCCTACGGCCATTTTATTTAGCTTTACTTAATATTTTTTGCTCTGATGATGTAATTAATAAGCTCTAATTGATCAGTCAAATCGACCTTCAACTTTTCCATAATCGGATCAGCCTTTTTGATTACAATTCCTATACCCATTTGAAATACAAAGTTTTACAGTCGTACTTAACAATCAATGTAATCACCAATATATTTGACGATTCTAACCAGATCCACCCGGTCAGCTTGCAAAACGCCAACGGCAGGAATAAACCGCCCTTCAAGAACGTCATCTTTGAAAGGAACATGCGCAACGGAATCAAAGACAACCGTTTCCTCTGCCCTTATAATCGTTTCTCCCCCATCGGAAAGAAATTTGAAAACAACATCCGAAGTACCCAGGTTTGCAATCGAAAACCCGTGACAGTTTAAGATGTCGCTCTGAAATTGTTCGCTTTTTTGCTCGATCCGTATGGAAACACTATCTATTACCTTCATCCTCTTTTTGCAGTCTGAAAGTGACTTGAATTCGTAAAGGCGATACAACAACGGCATCGGGTTTAACCCGTATTTTGACCGCCTGACCGCCATTTATAATACTAATTGATTTGTAACGCTGATCAAGAGGAAGACCAGAACCAGGAATCCAATCTGATTTGTCTGTAAGGTGATGATAGGTATTGGTATCGTCTGAAAGGCCAATATCATAGCTAGATATGCCACCGTTTGTTTTTTCGGAAACGACAACACCCGTAACGAAACGATAACCTTTGTCCAATTCAACATCGTAATCGGTCGCTTGCGCTGCGGATCCGGTTGCAATTGTAATGTCTTTAGTTTGGTATTTGATCATAATAATTTATGTGAAAAAGGTTGGAAAAAAGCACTTACAGATACTTGTAAGTGCTTTATAATCATATATACCAAATACTACTTGGTGCGTATCTTGGTTCCGATCAAACGGATTTCAACATGGTGCCTTGGCGTACCGGCTGCTCCTGCTGCCTGAACTGATTGCCCTTCTGGATATTCCAGTTGGATAGTTAATTTACTACCACCTTTCAACAATCTCCAATTTTCAAGATCATAGCCTCGGTCAGATCCTCGTTCTGATTCATCTGCCATTAAATCGGCAACCGGACGTTCAAACACAATTTTATCTTCCTGTCTGATCAACAAATTAGCTCGTAAAACGGCTTGATCCATATCGGCAGATTTTACATGAGAAAATTTCACTTTGCCCGGATCTTCTTCACTATCAATTTTTGCATAACTGAAAACGATTGTTTTCAAACCTAAACTTTGAGAAACAGGAAGCATGGCCTTGTCAAAATTTACAACACCCTTTTTCAAGTTGGTTGATTCAGTAATCAGTTCGGCTGTTCCACCCTGACCTGACACGTGGACAGCTGCGTAAAATACGGCATCTTCCATTCTAAGCTGTTGTTTATCAAGCTTTGTTTTTGTTTCAAGATCAAGCTGAGTTTTGATTGCATCGGTCTTAAACCATTCGTTCGCTGCTAAATCAGCATACATTACATTTTTCATTTTAAGAGAATTTAAATTTTTTAATTTTTTTAATAATTGTAAAATCGTTTTTTTTAGGCTGACTACATCATTAGACCTTCGCCAACACCCATCAATTGTATTTCCTGACTTTCGTATTCAGGAAATTCGTTTGCTGCGCTTATACGAGGCACGTTGTTTTCTTCGTAGTCGGTGAATACACTACCCAAAGAAGGTGCGCTACCGAGTTGAGGAATAAACTTTGCAGCAATACCTTTAATGCCGACTGTTGCTACATTGCCGGAGGCATCCTTTGTGAACTGACTAACACCGGCTAACATACCGTAAGTAGCCATACCTGTACCTAACTTTTTTGCTTCATCGCTTTTCCCGGTAAAAAGCACAAGAGCTGCTCCCGCTATTCCTGCGCCAATTGGAACGAACTTCCTGAAATTGGCAGGGATAATTTGAGAAGCTGCATAAGGTGCTGCAATACCCGCGAAAGTTAGACCTGTTCCTTTTAAAAATGGAACCACATCTTTCTGGTTAAACTTCATTTTGTTTTTGCTTTAAATGATAAAATTTTAATCTTGCACAAACCTTTTGTGACTAACTTCACCGGACATTGCTACAAGCTAATCACCTGTATTTCCCTGCCGGATATTTTTGCAGCCTTGCCTTTTGTGGAACTCTTTGTGTTTTTCCTTTTGGTTCTCACGCTGGGCAGGCTGCGAATGCCTGAAAGACCTTTTTCCTTGCTTTCCTTTTTACCGGAAAAAAGCATAAATGCGCCTATTACTGCTGCGATACCCCAAACACCTACCGGAACAGATGGAAGATTAGGTGCTATTCCTGCTGCTTTCACACCAGGAGGCAATAATGCGACTGGAATTGTTCCTTGCTCTGTTTTTAGCATTTCTGCTAGTTTTGTGTTGGTTGCTGCTGCTGCTGCTGCTGTGGTTGTTGGCGCAACTGCGATAGGCTGAACGGCCGTAGGTAATTGCGGGAAGTATTTTACCAAAGGGAGCGGAGCGGGAAGTTTTGGTAATGGAGCAGGTTTTACCAAAGGTAAGGGTAGAGGTGCTGGCGATGGCGATGCCACATATTTTACAGGAGCAACAAAAGGCAAACTCGATGTCGCGCGGATAACAGGACTTGCTATTCTTTGCTGAAACGACGTTAAGAGGCTTTTTGCAGCGATAGCAGGTTGTTGCCGTTGAAGTGCTAACTGACGTTGCAGTAGCAATGAATTCGTTGTGTTTAAGATTGACATATCCTGTTTTTGTTCTTCATTTTCTGTTTTAGGGCGATTGCAACACATACCCGGCATATTTTTGATCATTTCTTCCTCATTTTTATGGCCAATACGACAAGCAATGCCCCACCTGCAATAAATGGAATGTTCATATTTGAATTGCCAGCGACATTTCCCTGTTCTACATTTTCTTTATAGGACACATTTTCGTTATATCCGGCAGGATTGGCTTCAACTTGTGTAAGGACTTGCTTGTATTGATCTTCGGAAAGGTTATCATCCGGGTAGGAAGTATCATTTTTAATCCCTGTAAATGTTGCAAAAAGCTTGTCAAAAGGAATAAATTTCAAGATTCCTGCGATAACTGCTGTAATTGGTGCTGCTGTGGCTGCGCCTGCAACTGGTACTACTCCTAGTCCCTGAAAGCCTTTAAGCGTACTTATTTTCTTGCCTTCTCCGGTTTCTGTGCCGTTTTTTGTGCCTTTTTTCCAGCCAAGCAATACTGCCTTTTTGAAACTATCTTCATCCCCACCAAATTTGCCCCAGGTACTTATTGCTTTGTCAAGGCCAGACTTCGCTTTTGCGAATTCAGTTATGTTCAATCCTTTTGCCCGCGCTTCGGATTCTGTGAGATACCCCCATCCCAACCGTTCGGCCATTTTGAACATATTCACAGCTAAAAGCCCTCTGAATGCGAGCCTCATAGTCACAAAAAGCGGATTGAACTCTTTAATTTTGTCAACCGCGAAAACAACGGCATTCTTAATTCCTTCTCCTGCTGCTTTTGCTGCCGTTACAACTGTTTTTCCAGTCCATTGCGTTGCATTTGATACACCCGTTCCTACTGCTTTTGCTGCGCTACCTACCGCGCTGGTCACGGTTTTTACTGACTTCTTTATCCATGACCCGAAACCGCCCAGGCCAGAAAGACCTTGTTCCAGATTTTCAATTTTTTCAATGTAATCCAAGGCTATTTCGCGTTTTTGTGGATCGTCAAAATTTTGTAGGAGCCACGTATAGCGCGTAATAAACTTATCCGGTTCGGCCATCAACTTCGGATTCGCTTGTACCTCTTTCACCGTGTTGATGATGTTCTGTTTGAGCCTAAATAAAAAGTCAACAGCCACCATTTCATCGGTTACTATCACATTTCCAAGACCTTCAAAGCTTCCTATGCCTGAAAACTCGTTACCAAAAGTCATTTTTCGTTCTTGCCCGGCTAATAATCCAGCAAACTGATTGCTTATGCCACCATTAATTTCTGAATTGTCAATACCTGATAGCATTTGAATAGGCATCATATCTTTATCATGTTTATCTGAAAATTTGACCTCGTAATCGAAGCGATCAACAACCGGATCAACCGTAAAATAATCTCCCCTGTAATCCATGTTGCTGCCTTTTCCTGATTTTGGCACAACGACATAGATATGCTGGAAATAGCTTTTTCCGTTGTATTTTGCCATCCGTAGCTTGTGAGGGATATTAAGATTGGTAAGTATCGAGCTGACAAGGATTGAGAAATCGTCACAGTCAATTCCTGTCCTCCTGTCCTCCCAGGATCTTCGAGGCGTTCTTAATTCTTCAACTCCTGCGTTGTCGAGCTTATATTTGTGATGATTGTATGCGAAATCCCATATCTTCCGGCACGTTTCAGCCAGGGAAACCCCTTTCAATGTTGGTGCAAGCTCCTTTGTGTCGGCAAGGCTTAATTTGATCACCCTTGCCATTAGGATTATCGTATCGAAAACGGTTCCTAAATCAAGCAATTCCTCTGTTTTGTTGTTTAAGCTACTACCAGGGAAAAACATTATGTATTCTTCACCTTTCCAAAGATTTTTTTCGGTTGTTGAAACGATCCCTAATCCTGAAAAGCTTGTTGCCTGTGTCATACGCTCTGTTCAAAGTTTTGCGTGAACGTCTGACCTTCAACCCCTATCCTTACCTCTACCTTATAGTTTGTTTTGGGCTTTGGCATGGTATTATTCGAAAGAAAATTCATAGCATAAGCAAATACCTCCTGCCCGGCTGCGACCAGGGGAACCTTCACCAAAAAATTTAGTGGTGTTGTTGCGCGAGGCTTAATAAGTTTGTTTGTTAAGTTTGGCTGCGTGCTGCCGATAAAACTCCATTCATTGCCATCCTTTTTATACAGACTTGCAAATAAGGAATCAATGAGCAATCCCGTTTCGGTAGAATTAATGATATTCACTGCAACCGGAAGTTCCATCATACCCTTGCTTATAGAGAAATCCTTTAGAGATCGTAAAGGATCAATTTGAAATTTCAAACCATCTACCAGGTTGTTTCCTGTCTTAATTATACCAGTTGCCACAAGGCCAATTAAAACAAGAGCTGCCGGAATGATTAATTTCATAGTTCTTTGATAGAAGGTAGTGGCTGGCTGTAAATGAAATCCCCCGTTGCATGGCTGCAACGGAGAATCCTTATATCTGCAATTGCAAATCAACTAACCCGGATCAAAGATTGTAGCAAATGGATTGGTGCTTCCCGTTCAGGGATTATTAGGTGAGAAATTGTAAAAAGAAGATTGAATTTATAATTAGAGGAAAACAAAGGTTCTTAGGGTATCAAATTGGCAAAAAATGTAACTTTTCATATCATATTGTACTTTTTTTGCGTATATTCATTAGGAAAAACACGTGAAAACATACTATTTTTAGTAGCATTTTCAAAAAACACCCAAACGCCTATAAGCAATGATTGAAATAAGGAGAGGAAGATCAGCAACGGTTACTGACCTGGCAACGGACTATGATATATCAACAAAAACATTTAGAAGTTGGCTTAGGAGAGCCAATATTCAAAAAGGAACCTCGCATTACTTATGCCCAAAGGTTATTCAAAAAATCTACGATCATTTTGGCGTGCCGAGTAAAGAAGTAGCTTAAAATACAAGAAAAATTCCTCCTTCCATTACGCAAATAAAACCACCTGTTTTACATTCGTCTTTATTATCAAATTCATTGCTCGATCTAAAATGTATTTCCCGATTTCGGGATGCACAAGGTTTCTGGCAATTCTATCTTTTCGTTGAGTACCCTTGTAATCACGTATATCAAATCCGTAAAAGCTAGAAACCTCTTTAGCATCTGATCCTTTGATAGTTGTTTTCGTACCCAAATTAAATCTACCTAGCTTGAAATTTGCCCAAAACAAGTGTCGATCTATCTTTTGGGCTGGTATCAATGGCGTATAGTATGGTATCACATTTTCAATTACATACTTGCCACTAAACCATTGATCCAATAGTATTATTTCTTGATACAGTTTCATATCAGGGTATTCAAATTTCTTTCGCTTTGAATCCTTGAATCCATACATTAAAGTATTCATCTTACTATGTGATGGGCAGGGTGGAGATGCCCAAATGAAATCAAACTTTTCAAAGTTATTCACTAAGTATTCATGAGCATCTTCAATTATTACAGTATCGTTTGGAAAGTAATTTTGATATATTCTCGCTACTTCTGGATCAAGTTCAACCGCAGTTACCTGATGGTCTTCACCCCATAATTTCCGGTTACCTCCTAATCCTGCATATAAGTTTAATATTTTCATTTTTTGTATATAGTTAAAGTAGCCTCTCCATGCCTTATAAGAACGACACTGCCTCTCCTTTGTAATCATAAGTCATAGAAAATGGCTTACCACAAATACAATTTATTTTTGTTGTCCAACTTTTATTTTTTTCACATCTCTTTAGATATTTATCATCAGCATCACTATACTTTTTTTCGCAAGTTGGACATTCAAAGTCTGTTTTTGCAAAATCTAAAAAGCCATTTTCTATTTGTATTCCTATCATAATTTAGATAATTATATTAAACGTTAGCCACAATTAGAAATCCGCTTAAATCTATTAAGTAGTTCACTAATCAACATATCAGTATCTGTTACCATTGGAGGTACACACATAGTTAGGCTCTTGCCACCTGTTTTACATAGCTTAAATTGATAACCCTAGATAAAAATAATCTACGGTCGCTAACGCTTATTTTTATCCGGTCGTTATCTTTAATTAAAGAAAACTCGGTGCATTTCATTAGTATCGCTTTCTGCTGGTATTAAATAAGGTCTCAATTTCAACGCACCACATATTTCTAAATACACACCTAAAGGCATTTGCACCTTCATATTAAAATAACGCCATAAGGTTGTTACGCTTGTGTTTAATGTTGCAGCAAGTTGCTCTTGCGTTACTTTTTGTTCTTTCATTCTTTCTTTTAAGTAGGTCAAAATCATTTCTTGACCTACTTTTGCTGAGTGTTTGTAATTTTCCATTATAGTTCAATATCATTTGCAGTTAATATTTCACTTATCATTGATAATTGAGCCTCTTCCATACTCTCATAATATCTACCATCATTATCTTCATCATCATAACAATCATCAAATCCAGCATCTATTGCCATTGTATTAGTTGTTGTTGTTCCAACTTCTTTTCCATCTATTTCTATTGTAATATAAAAATGTCCGTAACCTATTTTCTTATTTCTTAATGTTTTAATTAAATTTTTCATCTTATTTGTATCTTAAAGATATGCTTCATTGCTTATCTGGTACAAATATACAAATACTTTTCACATCTGCAAACTATTTTAACATTTATTTTCATTTATGAAAAGTGTTGTTTGTAAAAACTAAAGATAACACGGTATAAAATGCAGTTTTTAAGAAAAATAAAAACCGACATCTTATACTATCTGTTGGCTTCGCCTCTTTTTTTTCGATCTCCACAGCGACAGCCTGGTTCGTCTCTCATTTAGGTTGAGACAGTTTAAGATTAATCTGCTTCAATTGCATTAGCCAAAATCTTCTTGTGCGCTTAATTGTCCATAATTCCCGATTAGGTGCAGGAATGGTTGTTGCAATTTTTAGTTTGTTTTCCATTGCTATTTAAAATTTAATTATATGTGCAGAAAAAGTGCCGTAACCGCTAAAAAATCAAAGTGATGATGTTTGTATGACGTATTGACCACTAAGGACAGTCCAGTTTAGACCTCTATCATCCTCCACGCAAACCATTTTACTATATGATTTAACAATATGGAGAGGCTTTCCTTTGATATGGTTTTCAAAATAATGCTTTTTACAGCCAAACTGACTATTGTTTATGCTTGATTTAAGAATAAGATTTGCCATTTGTTGTATATAATAAAAAAGCCTGTTTGTTGAAAAAATCAACATACAGGCTTTTTGCTTGTTTTAAAATGGTAAATCGTCTTCTCCTTTTTCCGAAGCATGGACAAGTTCCTTGATTCCTTTTTTGGCCATGTCGCCATCCATTTTCTCCTTTAGCTTTCTAAAATAAGTTTCAGTAACCTTTTGAATATCAGAAATAGAATCGGCATACCAATAACAAATATAATCTTCGTTATCCTTTTTTGTTGCTACGGCCAGTCTTTTTCCAACAATACTTTGAAGGCCATCTTCTGATATTTCCTTAATGCCAAAACATCTTTTTAGAAATTTGGCCAGCATGTCAATTTTTGGATCTCCGTTTGGAAAAGAACCTCTTAAATGGAAGGTTTGATAGAAAAGCCTTTTTTCGTCACTATTTATTTTTGAAAATCCTGTGTCAATGGTCATTAATATATAAGGATCTCCATTTTTATCAGTCTTTCGTTGCAAGCCTTCAATTTTCATAGGATATACTCCAAGGGTTAAAAAATCAAATTCAGGAACGTTCTCAATACTTGTGTTCAACTTTTTTAATTCGTTTTTTTCTAATAATGACATAGTTTTACGGGGTTAAATTGTTTGTTAAAATTTATTTATAAAATGAAAAGTGTGTTCTTATTATGGTTATGTCTAGTTATCCTAAAAGTCAAGCTGTTATAGATTTCATTAAGTTTTCTAATTGCTCCCTTTTTTTTAAATCTTCTTCTTTGTTTTCCCCAGGGGGCATTAAACTTCCGTACATTTTGTTCCAATCATTAATCCTATCGTCAAACCACCAATTAAGCCTATAATTGTCTAAGCATTTTTTAGCATGATTAATGGCATTTATGGCGTCTTCTTTTTCTATAACTCCTTTAAAAATATCCCTGACTATTTGATGAACTGTCATTTTAATTTTATAGGTTCCATCGGAAGGGGTCTTTTTTACCCTATCTAAAAGAGCCATATCCTTCATAAAATGTTGGGGAAGAAATTTTATTTTTTCCTTTCTGGTTACTATTTGGGTTCCATCTTCAATTACAAACTCAAAAAAATTATGGCATCCTAGCTTAAATAGTTTAAATAAATATTCAGGTTCAGTACATTTGTCTAATCCAAAATTTTTTATGCTATTCAAATACCCGCTACGCATCCTTAATTCAGTTCTATAAACATCACTATCAGAGCTCAAATGATTTAAATTCCAAAAATCCCTAATATATTGCTTATTGCTTTTTAGTAATTCGCTGGTTTTAAGATAAACTGTTATTTGTTTTTCGCTGCTTGATGATCCTATCTGAAAGTTTTTGTAATACATTTTTTCTTTGTCTAGTATCTTTGAAGCAAAATTTCCCCTCCCTAACATTTTTATTATCTTCTTTGACCCCCCCTGCTGCTTATTGAAAGCATTTAATAGATCGGGGATATGATTTAATCCATCTATGCAAACATCTATTCTTGAATCATTTTTTTTTCTATAATCAAGTGCATCTATAACCTGTAGAAGGTCTCCGTACCATCCCTCGGTGTACAACATGTGATTTGCTATACGTAGACTTGCGCTTTCAGGCTTTAAGATTTTCGTTAGTTTTCTAGGATGACAAGAAATTGTACCAAAATTTTCACCATGCAAGTAAATATCGAGAACAGATTTAAACATTGGCGTTCCAATAGTCCTTTTTAATAATTTTACTTCATTGCAATATTCCAATATTTCACTTTCTATAATGTCCTCTTTAATATGTACTGAACCCATCATTTCAACCATGTCTAAACTGATCGTAAATACTGTTTTTGAAAAGTCCGTTTCCTTTAAATCAAAGGGGTTTTTGAAAAGTTTACCCCAACTTTGTCTGTGGGGGTAAACATCGGCTTTTTTTAATGATTTTTTGACTTCTTCCGAAACCTCCATAGTTAATTTTTGTCGTTTTCATAAATTGTACTTTTCTGTTATTTCGGAATTTTATTCTAAGATATAATTGTTGAATAACTCGGCTTGTTCAATTTTAAACCGAGCAGGCATACCGTGATGTTTTACGTCGATTAGGTCGTTTATTAATTCTTCGAGCATTTTTACATTTTCTTCCAGCTCTTTGCAGTCGCCTAACGAGTTTTCAATCCTCTTTTTGTAATAGACAGTCAGTTTTTTTAAAAAAGTAATTTTTTTTTGCACATGGATCAGTTTCGGTTCTTGGGTAGCCATAAGGGAATAAGTTAAAATTTTAAAGTATTATACTTCGTGGGTTTTCGAGGCATGTACCAGAACCTTTGAGTGTTTGGAAAAAAACAGTTTCACTTATCAGGTTGCCAAAAGACCTAGGGCTGGCAACCTGAATAAGCAAACTACCACCCAATAGGACTGGCTCCGGTTATTCCTCCACAGGTTGCACCCCTGCATTGCCTGTTTCTGCTTCACCGGATTTTTTAATTTCTTTCATGCTGTGCATTGATTTTTTTTATGGAGGAAGGCTTAGCTTTAAAATCTGTCTTTTCGTTTTTTTTAGCTGTAGTTATTATCCTATCAAGTTCAGATGCTAATATTAGCCATTTGCCTGCATTTTCCTCCTGCGTAGCTTTTAGGATATTGTTTTGACACCATTTCTGAATGGTTTGTTTTTCTATCCCTAAAAGAGTTGAAAATTCGGAAACTGAATAAAATTGTTTTGGTCTTAATTTATCCACATGGCTTTTAAACTCGTTAATTAGCCGGGTTTCTACGATAGCTAGAGCGTTCAGCATATTTGCCATCGTTACTAATTCGTTATCGTTTATATTCATAGCCCTTTATCTTTTATTTTTCGGGAAAGTATTCTAAGATTTCGCATGTCTTTCATTTTTTCGTATGCCAATCGTCTTCCAGCACAGGTTGCACCCCTGCATTGCCTGTTTCTGCTTCACCGGATTTTTTGAGTTTTTCTTACGTGTAATTGTTATTGCCTGGTTCTGTAACAAGAAATAATAGGAGGGGAGGGATTAATGGGTTATATTGTGGCATAGTTTTAAATTTTTTGGTGTTTCTGGATGGCCGGGCTTTTAGTTCGGCCATTTATTTTTTTGAAAGTTCCTGGTGCTGGTTAATGGTCTTTATCCTCTTAGTAGTTCTTCTTTTCCCCTTATTGGTCGGTCGAGCGATAAAATCCGTATCTGAATTACCATTTCTCCACACGATCAAGTCTTCAACTTGAACGCCCAAAACACGTGATATTACAGCAGCTTCTTTTAGCTTCATTTCCTTACTATTATTTAGTAGGTATGACAATTTGTTGGAAGAATACCCTAGTTCATTTTTGATTTCATCAAATAAATCAACCGTGCCGCTTATTTGCATGTTCTTTTCATCCAAGATTGATTTAGCCCTATTGCCAGCATATATCTTTGATTCTTTTTGCTTTTCCATAGGGCGAAAAATTTTTGATGTTTGTAAAAGATTGTAAAAGATATAAGACCAAAAGTGAACATTTAGTTTAAGCTATCCAAAAAACTGTAAACCAGGTACATACATATAGTTTAAAAGTTTTGACAACTTTGTAAATAGTTCACAAACTTTTAAAAAGTTTGTGAACATTGAAAAATTAAGGATTTTGAACTATATTGCTTTTTATTCAATTGAAAATCTATGATGGGAATATATTATTGTACTATTCCTA
>PPFU01000168.1_pt1 | contig 13767 bp, 11 predicted proteins | sample 1535991 | NCBI WGS metagenome assembly PPFU01 (sample SAMN04901290, study PRJNA319586) | Hypolithon metagenome, whole genome shotgun sequencing project. | isolation source: Antarctic Hypolithon | place: Antarctica: Miers Valley | collected 2014
AGAATTGTAAAAATTTAGAATATAAAATAATATAAACACTAACATTAAATTTAAAAATTATGCCTTGTGGTAAAAAAAGAAAGCGACATAAAATAGCAACGCACAAAAGAAAGAAGCGCCTTAGAAAAAACAGACATAAGAAGAAATAATATTTTGCCGTATATCTTCATGTCAATGATGGGGTATCCGGCTATTTTTCTAATTATACACATCAGAAAGGAAATTATTTTCAACCTTTAATCTTAAAGTATTGAGTAACGAATTAGTTATAAATTCTACTCAAAATGGATGTCGTATAGCCCTTTTAAAGGATAAAAGTCTTGTAGAATTCCACTACGATGAGAGTGGAAATCAGTTTACGGTTGGTGATATTTACCTGGGTACGGTTAAAAAAGTAATCCCCGGGCTCAATGCCGCATTTATAGATATTGGATACGAAAAAGATGCATTTTTGCATTACCTGGACCTTGGTCCTCAGGTTTCGTCACTTAATAAATTCACCAAACTAGCGCTTTCCAAGAAAAATACTGCCTTAAAGTTATCTAAGTTTAAGCTTGAATCTGATATCGACAAGCTCGGTAAAATCACGCAGGTTCTAACGAAAAATCAACAGATCCTTGTACAGGTAGTTAAAGAACCTATTTCAACAAAAGGGCCTCGGCTTTCATGCGAGTTATCTATTGCAGGACGTTACATCGTTTTAGTACCGTTCTCCAATACAGTAAATGTCTCCAAGAAAATTACCGACAACGAGGAACGTAAGCGCCTGGTGCGTTTGCTGTCTTCCATCAAGCCAGATAATTTTGGTATTATTATCCGTACAGTTGCCTCGAAGAAAGAAGTAGCTGAGCTCGACAAGGATCTTCGGAACCTGGTAGAAATCTGGGAAAACGGCGCCACAAAGCTGGTGAATGCCAACCCTCGCGATAAGGTGATTGGCGAAATGAGTCGTGCGTCATCTATACTACGGGATATGCTCAATGAATCTTTTGATAGCATAACGGTGGACGATAAACAAATTTTGGAGGAAGTAAAAAGCTATATTCATAAGATTGCTCCTGAAAAGGAAAAAATTGTAAAGCAGTACAACGGCAAAGCGAAAATCTTCGAAAGCTTTGGTATAGAGAAGCAATTTAAGTCTTTATTTGGCCAGTCAGTAAGCCTTACCGGCGGTGGATATCTGATCATCGAGCATACAGAAGCTTTGCATGTAATAGACGTGAATAGCGGAAACAAGTCTAATGCTGAAAAAGACCAGGAAGCTACCGCAGTGAGTGTCAACATCGAGGCTGCCAAGGAAATTGCCCGACAACTTCGGCTGAGAGACATGGGCGGAATCATTGTCATCGACTTCATCGATATGAAGAAAGCAGAAAATAAAAAACTGCTTTACGACAAGATGAAGGATGAAATGAAGTTCGACAGATCCCGGTTTACGATTCTTCCCCTCACAAAATTTGGGCTGATGCAAATTACCCGCCAACGGGTAAGGCCGGAGATGAATATTGCTACCAAGGAAAAATGCCCTACCTGTAACGGAACAGGTAAAATAACGGCCTCAATTCTGGTTTCTGATTTAATAGAGAAAAACCTCGATTACATCCTGGCCAAGCAAAACAACAGCAAGGTAACGATCGCCTTACACCCATACCTATTTGCTTACTTTAAAAAAGGAGTAATGTCGCGTCAGGTGAAATGGTTTTTTAAATATTACAAATGGGTTAAACTAGACAAAGATTCCTCCCTTGGCGTAACGGAATATAAATTCCTCAACGAAGTAGGTGATGAAATAGACATTATCGTTTAGCTCCCGGAAAAGTTTCGGTTGATCATATATAACCCATCAAATGGCATGGGTTATATATATCACCAGAAAAAAGATGTTTAGGCATACCGCCGATATCGTATTAAGCTGCATCGTAGACTTAAAATTAGCCGCCCTGGCATCCTTTCTTACCCTTCCAAACCAATAGAAAAAATAGAGCAGCATAGGCAAAATAAATACCTGAAAAAGGATTGCTTCTCTGGGGGAGAAGTACTGGAGAAAGAATAAAATGAAGCCAATATTTGCCAGTACAAAAACACCCGCTGTAAACATGAAGGTGCCCTTGATCCCCAGCCTGATACTCAACGTATAATCACCTCTCCGCGAATCCTCTTCGTGCTGGTAAATCTGCGTCATCGGGTATGACCCCCACAGCAGGACCGAACTTAAAAATGCAGGAAATAAAACCGCCTCCTGTAACGACGCCGACAAAGTGAGCTGGTTGATCCCGATATAAATCATTATAAAAGTAAAAAAACCCTGAAAAAGTCCTGCCATCAACCATCCTCCAAAGGGGTATTTCTTTAACCGGATCGACGGATGACTATAGGCTTTTGAAATTAACCCATAAATCAACAGCATAAGCGCAAACTCAAGGCTGATAAAAACCCCCATGATAAGCGCGATCAGATCAAAAAATAAAGAGGTATAATATAGTTCTTTTCGAACTGGTGGTGGATTTTCCAATCCACCGATACTAGACTCATCTTTATCGAAATAGCTATTATAACCATTGCTGGCAGGGTATAAAAAGAGGTGGAGAATAACAAAAACCAGCAGCGTATACCCTGTGTTGGCAGATGGTGAAATGCTCAGTGCAAATAAAAATACGGGCATCAAGTAGAAAGAAAAAGGAATTCTCAAATGAAGCCATGTTGATTTGTGGAGCATATAATGGGTTATTTAAAACAAGTTATCACTTTTTTGCTTAATATAGAAGATCTATCCAAATAGGACGAGATAATCCTTCTATGATGACAGAACAGGGTATAGCTCGAATGAAAATCAAAAGCAAGGGTTTTACTTTAAGTGACGAGTATCTTGTACTACACACTTTGATCTATATCCAAACGCCTACTTTTTTCAGTCATGCGCCTTAAAACTAAGCCTACGGATTAAAACTGTTGAATTAAAAATAAATAGGGCATTCCTGTACATCATTATTTAAAAGATATAACTCATTTGAAAACTTATATAACTGCGATAGGCACGGCAAACCCTCTTCATTCTCTTCCACAAGCAGAGATAGGAGAGTTTATGGCTGATGCATTAAATCTGCAAGGAAATGAACGACGAAGACTAAAAGTGCTATACCGGGCGTCTGGTATACAGTCACGGCAATCGGTCATAGAGGATTACGGCAAAAAAAACGGTGATTTTACTTTTTTCCCCAATACCCGAGAGCTTGAGCCCTTCCCTGACGTAGCCGATAGGATGGCACTATACAAAGATTCGGCGCTCGATCTGTGTGTAAAGGCAGCACATCGTTGTTTTGAGGGTACCAATGGCATAGCCAATAAAGATATTACCCATATAATCTCGGTAAGCTGTACGGGCATGTATGCTCCCGGATTGGATATTGAATTGGTGGAAGCCCTTTCACTAAGCACCCATGTACAACGAACAGCGATTAATTTTATGGGCTGTTATGCCGCTTTTAACGCTTTAAAAGTAGCTGATGCAATCTGTAGGGCAGATGCTGATGCTAATGTGTTATTGGTATGCGTAGAATTATGCAGCATACACTTTCAGAAAAAAAACGACGACGACAACCTCCTTGCCAATGCACTATTTGGCGATGGTGCCGCTGCAGTAATCCTCACATCGAAACCAAAAAAGGGATTATCGCTCTCGCTGGAAAATTTTTATTGCGACCTGGCCTATGCCGGAAAGCAGGAAATGGCCTGGAACATAGGTGGTCTTGGTTTTGAAATGCGCCTCTCGGCTTATGTACCCGATATTATCAAGTTGGGCATAAAGAAGCTTGCTGATAATCTTTTACAAAAGATCAGCCTCAGCCGTAAAAACATCGACTTGTTTGCTATACATCCGGGAGGAAAAAAAATACTTGAAACCATAGAAAAGGAGCTTGGCTTAACCCGGCAAGATAATGCCTGTGCCTATAAAGTACTCAGGGAACACGGCAATATGTCTTCACCAACAGTACTATTCGTGTTAAAGGAGATTATGGACGGCATCGGTATTGATGAAGAAAAGAAAAATATATTGAGCTTTGCCTTTGGGCCGGGATTGACCATGGAAAGCATGCTTCTCAAAAGTCACTATAACTAATCCAGTAACTCATGACCGGGAAGTTTCGACATCGTTCTACTCAAAAAGAAATCATGGATGATTTTAATGGTGCAGGAGCCGAAATGGATCAGACGCTTCGCGAACTGGATGCTGTCAACCGGATATTAGGCGGTAATAATATCAGTATCGACGGCTTGCAAAAATTTCTTAACGATAGAAAAGTCGGCGCATCGATAACCATTGCTGATTTAGGATGCGGTGGAGGCGATATCATGAAGAAGATGGCAGACTGGGGAAGGAAAAAAAACATTCAAATGGCCTTAGAAGGTGTTGATGCCAATCCTAACATCATCGGCTACGCCCAGAACAATACGGCGGAATATTCAGAAATAACCTATAAAACGCTTGATATATTTTCTGACGAATTCAGACAGCGCAAGTATGATCTAATACATTGCAGCCTTTTTACACATCACTTCACAGATGAGGAATTGGTCTGTTTATTTGGCCAGCTAAAGGACCAGGTGAGAATAGGGATCATTATCAACGATCTGCAGAGAAACTGGTTCGCCTATTATGCCATCAAGTACATTACAGCGGTTTTTTCCCGATCTGCTATGGTCCAAAATGACGGCCCGATTTCCGTACTGAGGGCATTTCACAAAAAAGAGTGGGAGAATATCCTGGGTCAGGCCGGAATAAAAAACTTCACGATGAAATGGATGTGGGCTTTTCGCTGGCAGGTTTTAATAAGTAGGAAAGCATAAAGATCAGGGCAAAAGGCTAATTTTTAAAATTTTATCCCCAACCTCGAGAAGGTGCACAATGTCCATCCCTGACGCAACCTTAGCAAATATAGTATAACGCCCATCTAAATGGGGGGTAGGATTGTGGGTAATGAACCATTGGCAACTTTCAGTGTCCTTTCCGGCAGAAGCCATCCCTACATAACCTTCTTCGTAACTTAACGGTGCAAATTCGGAGCGAATGGAGTAGTCGGTACCACCCCAGCCATCGCCCCTTGGGCAACCTCCTTGCGCCACGAAGTTGGGTACTACCCGGTGGAAAAATCTGCCATTATAGAAGCCCTGTCGTACAAGACTTAAAAAATTTATAACCGACCCTGGCGCATCTTCCACCACTAATTGTAATGTAATAGTTCCTCTATCTGTCGCTATGCTTACCTTTTGGGTAACCGGTACTTTCTTTACACCTTCCCAATCTATCGGGTGGTTGTATGGATTGGCGGGAGCTTCTGATTTCACGTTTTGTTTGGTAGATCCTGCAAGAACGCCTTCAGCATAATCAATCGTCTTTTGAAGCTCTATCAGGGTCTCTATATCCTCCGGTAGTTCGAGCTTATTTTTTGCCGTATACAAAAAGCCTATGTCTTTATAAAAGCCGTCTTTGGTAAAAAGAGGATTTCGGATGGCGGAAGCCGCGAGTCCTATCATGGCCATATCGCCAGATAAAATACCCCGTTGAAAAATCTCTCGGAAATGAGGGGCCAAAGTATCTGGAAAATCTTTGCTAAATCTCATGGCCATCAACGACTCCATACCATAGGTGCTTACAACAGGAACTTTCGTATTGAACGTCTGATCTTCTACAAACCTGTAAGATTCCGGATCTGCACCAAGCGCCTTCAATAAAGCGGCTTTTTTATAGCTGTTTTTCGTTTTCTGGATATGCTCTTTTACATTCGCGGCAAGCGCACTTCCTTTTTCCGGATCCAACTTTAAGAATGCCGCTATGATATTAGCCCGTACGCGAGAATTAGGATGATCCAGCAAGGGGAGTAACGAATGCGCTTCGTCAATGTGCGAGGCATTAGCCAAAAGCACTTCAGAAGCTACGACAGCGACATTTGGGTTTTTTGCATTTAATCCCTGAAACAGCACTTGGTGCAGTGGCTTTGTATCTCCCACGGCACGCAATGCGCTCACCCTTACCCTGTAATCTGGATCGCTTTCATAAAGCATAGCTAATGTATCCTGAATTTCTATGGCAGTAATTTTACCCAAAGCCAAAACGGATGCCAGCCTCACATGGGGAGAAGTATCATGATGAGCATTAACAGTAAGTTGCGCCTGATGGGGCAGTAGCTCCTCAGCATTTACACTCCGGGAGAAAAAATTCGCTGCTGCCAGACGGGCGCGGTAGGGGGAAGCCGGCTGGAGCAGGGTCGCGGCTTTGTTTTGTGATTCTAAGGAAACGATATTTCTAAGGCCAGCGCGATAGATTCCCCACGCACACCCTGCTGCTTCAGAATCATTGCGTACCTGAAAGTCTGAAAGATATAACAGGCCTTTGGCTGTACAAATTTTGCCTAAGGCTTCTAACATATTTGCCTTTCCCGTAAGATTCCCTTCGGCACTAATTGCTTCCATTAAAGCATCTTGAGCCTGTGACGATCCAATCTGTCCTAAAGCATACGCTGAAGCACTTCTCACCGCTGCGGCAGGGTCATGCAATAGTTTGATCAGCGGCTGTAAAGCAGCGGAATCTTGTACCGAGGCAAATGCCATAGCCGCCTCGGCCCGATACACTGGGTTTTCATCGTTAAAATAGGCCAACAACTTTATACTTTCCCGCCGATCCTGAAGGTCATAAATGGCGACAATAGAAGGATCCGAAAATTTATTGACGGAGGCTTTACTTCCTGGAGATGGTCTGATGCCCTGGCAGCTAAAGCAGAAAATCATGATGATAATGTAGCTGTATCTGATCATTATAATGACTTTGCTTTATTCCAATAAGCATCCATTTCCTCCAGGCTCATCTCCGATAAACTTTTACCTGCCTGTTTGGCACCATCTTCTAAATATTGAAAGCGTTTGATAAATTTTTTGTTGGTTCGTTCCAGCGCTTCTTCGGGATTTATATCAATAAACCTGGCATAATTGACTAGCGAAAACATAAGGTCGCCGAATTCAGCCTGGGCCTTGTCTTTGTCTATTTCCTTGCCATCTTCCACATTAAATTCCTCTTTGAATTCCTGCATTTCTTCTTCTACCTTCTCCCAAACCTGGCTTTTCTTCTCCCAGTCAAATCCTACACCCCGTGCTTTCTCCTGAATTCGCATTGCTTTGATCAAAGCAGGCAATGAAGCAGGTACTCCTCCTAAAACCGATTTATTGCCTTTTTCTTTCAGCTTTATTTTTTCCCAATTCTGCTTTACCACGTCTTCAGATTCTGCCTGCACATCGCCATAAATATGTGGATGTCTCCTCACCAGCTTTTCACATTGTTCTTCTATAACTGCCTGAATATCAAAAGCACCGGCTTCGAAACCCAGACGCGCATAAAATAAAACATGAAGTAAAATATCTCCAAGTTCCTTTTTTACCTCGTCCAGATCACCATCGATGATGCTATCCGAAAGCTCATAGGTTTCCTCCAATGTTAAGTGACGCAGGCTTTCCATGGTTTGCTTCTTATCCCAGGGACAGTTTTCCCGTAGCTCATCCATGATGGTGAGCATCCTATCAAAAGCATTCAGCTTTTCCTTTCTATTTTCGTCGTGGGTAATTTTCATAGTCTAATGTAAAAATTTAATGTCCAAATAAGAAATTCGAGATAAAATTTACTGTATTGTAATCATTAGCCATAGAATACCTTTTTTATTTGGGTATAATGGGTAAAATTGCAGACTGAAGTTTACCATCATCCCAAGGCCAAAGATCGCGCTAATATGCAAATATTCTTTTATCATCGATGCGAGATTATCAAAACATAAAGTCAAAACGCCTTCTCACCCGGTTTCTAATCTGGAGGTTAAGACATATCAACCGCAAAAATTTTATATTGATCTTAAGTGGATTGATAGGGATAATTTCGGGTATTGCGGCAGTTATACTTAAACAAAGTGTCCACTTTATCCAGCAGATCTTAACTGGTAACTTCGATATTCAATATGCCAATTATCTTTATCTAAGCTATCCTCTTATTGGCATTTTGCTTACGGTTTTGTTGTCAAAATATGTGCTTAAAGAAAAACTGGGACATGGAATCACGAATATACTCTTTACAATCTCGAAAGGCTCAAGCGTAATCTCTGGTACCAAGATGTATTCCCGGATGCTCACCAGTGCCGTTACAGTGGGGTTTGGCGGGTCCGTGGGTCTGGAGTCTCCCATTGTTGTTACTGGCTCAGCCATAGGCTCTAACATCGGGCGCATGGTGCACATGAATTATAAAAGTCGTACACTGCTAATCGGCTGTGGTGCAGCAGGCGCGATATCTGCAATATTTAATTCCCCTGTAGCTGGCGTAGTTTTTAGTATAGAAGTCATCTTAGTAGATATAACCATTGCGGCATTCATTCCTCTTCTGATAGCTTCTGTTTTCGGTTCTTTAGTAACCCTTGTACTATTGGGTGATGAAATTCTCTTTAGTTTTCAGCTCCAGGATCCCTTTGTTGCAAAGGATGTTCCTTATTATATTGTATTAGGGGTTGTCTGTGGGCTGGTATCGGTATATTTTGTCCGCATCACTTATGCGGTGGAAGGGTGGCTGACATCTTTAAAAAACGATATCGGCAGAGGGTTGGTAGGAGGAATTTGCCTGGGGATTATTATCTTCGTCTTTCCTCCGATTTACGGAGAAGGATATAGCTTCATTAAGTTATTACTCACCGGCAATGGTTTTGAGATTTTCAACAATAGCCTGTTTTTCGACCAGTTTAATAACTATGTCTTATTGGCCGTATTTATATTTGGCTTGATACTGGTAAAGCCCATAGCTGCTGCCTTAACCATCGGATCTGGCGGTTCAGGAGGTATCTTCGGTCCCTCACTTTTCTTAGGCGGCATGACTGGCTATTTTCTAGCCAATATCATGAATTTTCTGCCGCTTGATTATGCCTTAAGTACTAGCAATTTTACACTTGTAGGTATGTGCGGCGTGATGAGCGGGATAATAAGTGCACCTTTGACGGCTATTTTTTTGATAGCAGAAATCACAGACGGATACACTTTATTTGTGCCGCTCATGTTGGTAAGCGCCATATCCTATAGTACTTTTTCTTATTTCGAACGCTACTCATTTTACAGCAAGCAACTGATAGAAAAGGGAGACTTGATCCCCTATAACAAAGATCTTCAGGTACTTAGTCTTATTGATTTAAATAAAATTATAGAGACTGACCTGCTCGCCATTCATCCGGAGGCAAAGCTTCAGGATATCGTAAAATTAGTCAGAACTTCAAAAAGGAACATTTTTCCTGTCGTGGAAGACAATAAACTAATGGGCGTAGTAATGCTTGATGACATTCGTGAAATTATGTTTGACGAAGATTTGGGAAAGCGCGTGGTCATCAAAACCTTGATGCATCCTCCCCCTGCACAAATTTCGTCGCTGGAAAATATGCAGTCGGTCATGCATAAGTTCGAGAAGACAGGTGCCTGGAATTTGCCCGTAATAGATGACGATCAATATGTTGGCTTTGTCTCCAAATCACGGATCTTTAATGCTTATCGAAAAAAATTAATCCGGCAGCATCAGGATTAGCGCCCAACATTTGCTTAAAATCCTAATGCGACACCTTTTTTTCGCGATACAAGCCACTACCAAAGTAGTTGATCTTCTATTTTTTATTCCCGAAACTTTGACCAATATCTACGCGTTGTAAAAGAAACCATTATTTTTGCATATAATTTACTTAACATGGCTACTATATTTTTGGCAATAGGCTTCCTGGCATTCTTTTTTATCCTGATGTCGGTGCGGCTGATATTTTTAAAAAAAGGAGAATTTAAAGGAACATGCGCTTCCCAAAGCCCATTCCTGAATAAAGAGGGAGGCACCTGTGGCTATTGTGGAAAAAACGTAACAGCTGGAGAAGATTGTGGCAATCCGGAATCAGAGGTAAACAAGGTATTATCACGATTCAAATAATTTATAACCTTTTAGATATACGGTTACCAAATTTATTTTTTGTTACCTTTGTGTGCATTGACCAAACTTTTTTATATACGTGCCATTAATAAAATCAATTTCAGGGATTCGGGGAACCATTGGCGGCCAGATAGGTGATGCGCTAACGCCCATAGATGTTGTTAAATTTTCAGTAGGTTTCGGTAATTGGGTAAAAAGCAGGCCAGTAAGCCCAAAGATCGTGATAGGGCGCGATGCGCGGCCATCTGGGGAAATGGTTTCCAGGTTGGTAGTAGCATCGTTGCAGTCGATTGGTATTGATGTGGTCGACCTGGACCTGTCCACTACCCCGACTGTTGAACTGGCGGTGACGGCCGAAAAAGCTGGTGGAGGCATTATCATCACAGCGAGTCATAATCCGATTCAATGGAATGCGCTAAAACTACTGAACGAAAATGGTGAATTTATCTCTGGCGATGACGGCGCGGCAGTATTAGAACTCGCAGAAGCTGAATCGTTTGATTTTTGCGATGTAAAGAAATTAGGAAGCTATACCCTGAAAGATGGTTATATCGAAAAACATATTGAACAAATCGTAGCCCTGCCGCTGGTAGATGTTGAAGCAATACGGGCGAGAAACTTTAAAATTGCCATTGATTGTGTGAATTCTACAGGTGGTATCTCCATACCGCCCCTATTAAAGGCATTAGGAGTAGAATTAGTGACGGAATACTACTGCGATGTTAATGGGTTTTTTCCACACAACCCCGAGCCTCTTCCCGAAAACATTACCCACATTTGCAATGAAATCCGCCATGGGCAGTTTGACCTGGGTATCGTAGTAGATCCCGACGTAGATAGACTGGCATTGGTTTGTGAAGATGGAACACCCTTTGGCGAGGAATATACACTGGTAGCAGTTGCTGATTATGTACTTACGCATGTTCCCGGAAATACCGTATCTAACCTTTCTTCAACCCGCGCTTTGCGCGACGTAACTGAAAAAAGAGGAGGAAAATATACCGCGTCGGCCGTTGGGGAAGTCAATGTGGTTACCGCCATGAAGGCTACAAAAGCTGTAATTGGTGGAGAAGGCAACGGTGGTATCATCTATCCGGAGCTCCACTATGGCCGCGACGCGTTGGTGGGCATAGCCTTATTCCTGACACATCTCGCCAAATTTGGAAAGTCGGCTTCGATGCTGCGGGCCACCTACCCAGGCTACCATATTTCTAAGAACAAAATTGAACTTACCCCACAGATAGATGTTGATGAGGTGTTGGAGAAAATCAAGGATCGGTATAGCAAACAACCTGTCAACACGTCAGATGGCGTTAAGATAGAGTTTGGCTACGAATGGGTTCACCTCAGGAAATCTAATACTGAACCCATCATCAGAATATATTCCGAATCAGAGTCTTTAGCCACCGCAGATCACCTGGCTCATAAGATCATGATGGACATCAAAGAAATTATTAGTAACAATGGTTGATTCAAAGCATATATATCTTGATAATGCTGCTACTACGCCTTTAGATGAAGAAGTATTTGAAGCCATGAAGCCTTATATGCTTGGGTCTTTTGGAAATCCCTCCTCTATCCATACCCATGGTAGAGAAGTAAGATCGGCCATTGAGAAATCGCGCAAAAAAGTTGCAGACTTATTAGGCACATCACCATCAGAAATTTTCTTTACTTCAGGAGGTACAGAAGCAGATAACACCGCTATATGTTGTGGTATCAATGCCCTTGGAATAAAAAGAGCAATAACTTCGAAACTGGAACATCATGCTGTTTTGCACACCCTACAGCACCTGGAAAGGCAAGGAAGGATACACCTGGAATATGTTGCCCTTGACGCAAAGGGCCATGTTAGCCTGGCGCATTTAGAGGAGGTGCTGAAGGATCAGGAAAAAGCTTTCGTTTCCCTGATGCAGGCGAATAATGAAATTGGTAATATTACAGATATTGCTGCTGTTGGAGAGATCTGTGCTGCTTATGGCGCTTGTTTTCATTCTGATACTGTACAGACAATTGGCCACTATAAGCATGAATTAAGTAATATTAAATTGCAATCGCTGGCAGGTGCTGCCCATAAATTCCATGGTCCTAAAGGCATAGGGTTTTTGTACTTAAATAATACACACAAGATCTCGCCATTTATCTTCGGTGGTGCACAGGAAAGAAATATGCGAGGCGGTACAGAAAATGTCTATGGCATCGTAGGTCTTGCAAAAGCCCTGGAAATTGCCTATCGCGATATGGATGCTCATCGCACACATATCCAGTCGCTAAAATCACGAATGATTGAAAGGCTAAAGGCAGCGCTGGATGTGTCGTTTCATGGAGATTCTGACAACTCAGAAAAAAGTCTTTATACAGTATTAAACGTATGTTTACCGCCTTCTGAGGATAATGATATGTTACTTTTTAATCTTGACATCAACAAGATATCTGCCTCTGGAGGGAGTGCCTGTTCCAGTGGTAGTAGCATAGGCTCTCATGTGTTGACTGCATTAAATACTGACCCTGCCAGGGGAGCTGTTCGTTTTTCTTTTAGCAAGTACAATAATCCGCAGGAGATTGATTATGTGGTTGAAAAATTAGTGGATATATACCAGGTAAAAGCCTGATAGGGCTTTACTTCTCAGCTATTTTTTTGTACCATTTCTTTTAGGCATGCCACCCACATGGGGTGGTCATTGAGGCTTTCTACCAATTGCCATTCGGTACCTCCCGCTTCTTCAAATATCTCCTTAAATTCATCTCCTACCTCTATTGTCGTTTCAAGGCAATCGGCTATAAACGATGGTGAAAAGGCCAGCACCTTTTTGATACCTTTTTTCGGCAAATCGGCAATGACAACATCAGTATATGGCTTAATCCACGGATCTCGCCCTAATCTCGACTGAAAACTAACAGTGTATTGATCTTCTTTTAAATCCAGCGCCCTGGCTAAAAGCCTCGAGGTTTGAAAGCATTGGGCTCTGTAACATAAAAAATTCTTTTTATGATATACACCGCAGCATTTTTCATTAAGCTGACAATAATTATCGCAAGAACCTTTCTTTATCTGTCGCTCGGGTATACCATGATAGCTAAATACAAAGTGGTCGAAGGTGGTTTTCGCCATATGCTCTTTAGCAATTGTTGATATTGTTTTAATAAAAAGGTCTTCTTCCAGAAAATTGCTAATAAAATTGATAGAAGGTATTACTTGCCAATCTTTTACAATCTCCATTACCTTGTCAATTACCGACCCGGTACTCGCAGATGCATATTGTGGAAACAAAGGAATAACAATGATCTTCCGGACATTTTTAGACTGCAGTTCAGTCAAAGCAGATTGGATGGAAGGTTGTTGATAACGCATTCCCAGGATCACGATAAATTCGTCACCCAAAGTTTGCTGCAACAGGCCCTTTAGATCTTCCCCGTAAAATTTTAATGGTGATCCACGGTCTTCCCAAAGCTGTTTGTAAATAGCGGCAGATTTTGGCGCTCGAAACGGAGCAATAATTAAATTAACCAGCGCCCATCTGGGTACTGCATTGATGTCTATAACCCTTTTATCCCATAAAAACTCACGCAGATACTTCCTAACGTCTGGCGTACTCGGGCTATCCGGCGTTCCCAGGTTAACCAACAACACCCCAATTTTACCTAATTTACTCATAAAGTCTTTTCAATTTCTATAGGGTAAAGATAAACATAAAAAAATGTACTCTTCCATTCTGTTGGAGGTTGTTCACCAACATTTAAACAAAAAATACAGAAAAAATATGAATTTGAAAAACTTTTTTAGGCTTGGT
>PPFU01000877.1_pt1 | contig 13751 bp, 10 predicted proteins | sample 1535991 | NCBI WGS metagenome assembly PPFU01 (sample SAMN04901290, study PRJNA319586) | Hypolithon metagenome, whole genome shotgun sequencing project. | isolation source: Antarctic Hypolithon | place: Antarctica: Miers Valley | collected 2014
GCGGCCCCTGCGCCAGCCGCTCAGTCCACGGCCCGGCCCCGGGGCCGAGCGGGCTGAGCGAGGCGACCATTCGCCCAATCACCGCACCACGGCGGCGCATCACCGCGCGCGCTTCGCCGCCATTGGGCAGCAGCCGGCCGACGAAATTGATGTTCACCGGCTGGCTGACGGAAATCGCCGTGGTGCGAGTGAAATTGACGATCGTTAACCGCGCATCGGCACGGGGAAAGGCGGTGCTGCTCGGCTGCGCAAAATCGAGGCTGCCGGTGGCACGCCCGCCAAGGCCGAGATCCGGAACGAAGGCATTGAACAGCGCCAGGTCGAGCGCATCCAGCCGGCTCTGCAGCACGAGGCCCTCGCCATAGGTGCCGGCGAGGCGGATGTTGCCGCGGCCGAAATCGATCTGCGTGGGCAGCAGCTCGTATTCGTTCTCGCGCGGGATGATCCTGGCGGGGTTGACAGTGGCGAACTCGATTCCGCGCACCCGGCCGCGCACGGCAGCGCGCCATAATTCGGGCTCGAGCTCGGCATTGGCGGCGATGCGGAAGGGCACGCCGCTGTCTCCCTCCGCCAGCAGCCGCGCGGTGCCGCGCCCGCCCTGGTAATCGATCTTGGCGCGCGCGGCGTTCAGGAACAATCCGCCGATCTGCGTCTGCTGGAGCGAGGCATCGGCCACCACCAAGGGCTGGTCGTACAGCACAACCCGCGCATCGACGAGTGCCGCGCCAACCGCCAGATTGCCGGGGCCAGGCAGCACAGTGTCGCGCGCGCGCAGATTGAGCAGCGCTTCCTGGTAGCCGTCTGCCGAACCCAGCCGCACGATCGCGCCGAGGCCCTGCCCATCGGCCACCAACTGCCCGGCGAAGGGGCCGGCCGGAGTCTGGCGGAGCGAGCCGGTGAAATCGATGCCGGCGAGGTTGGCGCTGTTGATGTCGAGCGTCAGCGGGCCGCTGGTGCCCAGCACCACATCGGCGGTGAGCGGACCATAATCGGTATCGGCGGTGGCATCGAGGCGGTAGCCGGCGCCGCTCCCCGTGATCCGGGCGCGCAGATTGGCGAGGCCCACGCCGAGGTCCGGCCGCTCGGCGGTGACGATGGCATCGGGGTTGCTGATCGTGCCCGCCACCTCGACGCCGACCGGCCCGTAGGCGTTAGTGACCCCTTGGGCTGCGAACTGGATGCGCCCGTCGGGCGAATAGAAGCCGCTTCCACCGGTGATCCGCGCCGCCGGAGCGTCGAGCCGCAGGGCGGAGAAGCGGATGGTGCCATCAGGGCCATAGCGCACGTTGGCGGCCGCGACGGCATTGCCGCCGAGAAAGTCCTGCACGCCCTCGTTGAACAGCGCCGTTGAGCGAGCGCTCACGCGGCCATTCAGCGCGAAGCCGCCGCTGGGAACCGTCTCCAGATCGATGTCGGTCTCGATGTTAAAGATGCCGACGCTCTCGATCCGGTAATTGTCGATTCGCCCATCGACCGCGCCGGTGTAGAGCCCGGTCGACATATCGGCGAGGAGGATCAAATTGGCGTCGATCCGGTCGGAACGGATGCGCATGTCGTCCGAGAGGATGCGCGGGCCGTCGATTGCCAAGGTGCCGTCGAGCCGGACATTGGTGAGTGTGCCGCCCGCGACCGTGTCGAGGCCGACGATGCGGCTGGCGCGCGCGGCGACCGGGATCATGATCTGCTCGGCATCGATCCGAGCGGCGCCGGTGGCGGCGAGGTTCTCGATGCCCATGTCGTTCATGAACAAGCGGTTGGCATTGAACGCATATTGCACCGTGGGGGTGGCGAACGCGCCATCGAGCACCAGCTGCGCGCGCAGGCCGCTGCCCGAAAGGTTCTCGGCCAGCGCCGAGGGGCGCAGTAGCACGAAACCGAGGCGCATCTCTTCGAAGCTGTTGTCCGACAGGTCGACTACGCCGTTCGCGTTGAGCCGGAAGGCGTCGGAGGCCAGATTGCCGGTAAGGTCCACCGCGCGCTCGGCCAGCGTGCCGGTCATGTCGACGTTGAGGATCGGCCCAAGCAGCGCGGCGGTCTGCCCTTCGAACAGCCGCGAGACACGGGTGGGCCCGCGCACGGTGAAGGTGCCATCGCGCGCCGCGACTCCGAGCCGCGCAAAGGGCGTGCCGGCAAGATCGGCGGCAAGGCGTCCGTCCCATTCGGCCCAGCTGCCGCGACCCTGCAGCTGCACGCGCAACGCCTCGTCCAGCCCAGCCAGCGCCGCGACGACACCACCCTGGGGGGCGTTGAGTTCGAGTGCCAGCGCCAGGCGGTTCGCCTCGGGCACGGCGTCGAGGACCAGCCGGATGCGGTCGCCACCGCCGCGGCCTTCGCCGGCAAGCGTGCGGCCGGCAAGCTGTACCTGCGCCCGCCCCTTCGCAATGTGCGCCTCGCCCGCCAAGGTGGCGACCTGCCGCACGCCGGTGACCGGCGCCTCGGCCACGAAGCGGTCAATCCTGAACGTGCCGATATCGATGTCGAGATCGGGTAGCAGCGGATCATCGTCGGGCGGAGTTTCGGCGAACTCGGGCAGGCGGTGTAGCGTGACCAGCGAGCTCGTCAACGCGGTGATGTCGACGTGGTTGCGCAGATAGGCGAAGGGGCTCCAGCCCACCGTGATCTCTGGCGAGGAGAGAAACACCCCCTGCGGATCGGCGACGCGAACATTGCGCAGCACCATCTCGCCGTAGATCGAGCCCTCGATCTCGCCGATGCCGATCTGCAACCCGGTCTCGAATTCGAATGCTTCGATCTGATCGACGATCAGGCGCTTACCAGGGCCGGTGTTGAGAAACAGCAGCAGCGCCGCGATCAGCACCGCCAGAGCGAGCAGGGCGATGCCGAGCCACTTCAGGATGCGCCAGCCCAGCGGCCGACGGTGCTCCTGCGCCACCGGCTCTTCTTCGTGCACTGTTTCGGGCGCCATGCTGTCCACCTCGGCCATCAGAAGGCCTGACCGATCGAGACGTAGACGGTGATCCAGCTTTCTCCCTCACGCCGACCGATCGGCGTGGCCACATCGAGCCGGAGCGGGCCGAAGTTGGTATAATAGCGCCCGCCGATGCCCGCGCCGAAGCGGATGTCCTCGAAGGTGGGGTAGGTCTCTTCATAGACCTGCCCGGCATCCACGAAGCCGACCACGCCGAAATTGCCGAACCGATAGCGCACCTCGGCCGCGGCCTCGAACAGGCTGCGGCCGCCGATTGGGCGCAGCAAGGTGGGATCGGGCAGATCCTCCGGATCATCCTCGGGGTCGATGTCTTCGGGATCGGGGAATTTGGGGTTGGGCGCCACGACCTTGGGGCCGAGTTGCTGGTAGCCGAAGCCGCGCACCGATCCGCCACCGCCGGCATAGAACCGCCGTGAGGGAGCGAGCTGGAACCGTTCGATCCCCTGGATCGTGCCGAAGCGGACGCGGCCTGCGAGTACGATCGAATCGGTTGCCGTGAAATAGGTCGAGCCATCGATCTGCGCACGGGCGTAGGGCGTAAAGCCGCTCTCGAGCGAGCCTTCTGGCTGCAACAATGCGGTCAGCCGGAAGCCGCTGACCGGGTCCAGCAGGCTGTTCGTGGTGTCGAAGCCGATCTGCCCGCTGGCGCCGCCGATGAAGAAGGTGCGCCGTTCGACATCGCCGAGTTCGGCGTTGAAATCCTCCTCGATCGTGCCGAGCAGTTCCAGCCCGTAAGCGTACGTCAGGCGCTTCTGCCAGATCGGCGTCGATTCATAGGTGACGATGCCGGCCAGCCGACCAGTGAAGGCTTCGAAGGCATCGAAATCGCTGTGCAGCGCTTCGGCGACCAGCAGCAGCGCCCGGTCGCGCTGCTTCCAGTTCGAACGGCGGAAGGTGACGCCTGCGCCCTGTTCGCGGGTGCCGGCGACACCGCGCGCGATCAGCGCGCCTTCGGGCGGGAACAGGTTGCGATGCGTCCAGCTGGCCTCCAGCCGCAGGCCCTGGCCGGTGCCGAAGCCCGCGCTGCCGGCGATGGTGCGGGGCGGGCCGGCATCCTGGACCACCAGGATGTCCGCATATTCGGTGTCTTCGCCGGCTTCGAGGGCCGGTACGCCGCTGCGTTCAGGCGTCACGGCGATCGACTGGAACAGTCCGGTGGCCACCAGCGCTTGCCGCAGATCGTCCACCATGCTGGCATTGTACAGCTCGCCGCGCTCGAAGCGGGAGAGCACCGCGATATGCTCCTCGTCGAAAGCGAGCTCGCCGCTTGTGCGGATGTTGCCGAACACCGCACGGGGGCCGGTGACGACGGGCAGGGTGTAGACCCCGTCTTCCGTCTCGGGATCGAGCAGGATATCGCGCTGGCCCAGCTCGGCGAAGGGATAGCCGCGCTCGGGCAAGGTGATCGCCAGCAGCGCCTCGGCCGCGAGCACGCGCTCTGTGACGATCGGCTCGCCCACCGCGAGCGGCAGGTGCTCGGCGATCAGCTCGGGCGGTTGGGTCGGCGGCGCATCGACGTTGATCGCCGCGAAAGTGTAGCGCGGGCCGGGCGCGACATCGATCACGGCGGTCAGCGGCTGCCCGTCGGGAACGTCGGTGCGGTCGATCCGCGTCTGCGCCTCGGCCGCAAACCAGCCCTCGGTGGCGAGGATGCGCTTGAGCAGCTCGCTGTCCTCGGTCAGCCGGGCGGCGACCTGCGCAACATTCTCGGCCTCCGCGCCGCCCTCGTGCAGCGCGGAAAGGTCGCGGAACATGCCCGCAAGGTCGATCTCGGTCTCATCGTCCGCCGCTTCGAGGCCGTTGACGACGATCCGGTAGTCGATCTCGACGGGCCCTTCCGTGTCTTCCTCCTCGAGGAACTCGACCGCCTGCACCTCGAACTCGGAGAGCGGCGGCAGCGGAGCGGTCAGCTCGGCGTCCCGGATCGGTGCGTCGCCCCCGGGTTCGAACAGGTCACCATCGGCGAGAGCCGGCTCGTCGATTTGAACCTCAGTAATAGCGGCATCTTCCTCGACTGCGGCGAGGCGGCGCTCGAACTCCTCGATCGATTCGAGCGGGCCGAGCAACTCCACATCCTCAGCCGCCTCGAGCGGCGGCACCGCCTCCTCGAACTCCTCCTCTGAGATCACCGGCACCACCTCCGGCAGGGGAACGCCGGGGGGCGGGGCGGGCACGGGCAACTCGCTCACTGCCGGCGGCAGTTCCACGGGGAGTTCGGCCGGCTGCACCTGCGCGCCAGCCGGCACGCCAGCTATCGCGGCGGCAAGCGCCAGCGTTGTGCCGAAACGATACTGACCGGCACATTTCGCTTTCTTACCGGTTGATGGGGCAACCGCCCGCAGCTTACGCATTCACCTAGGAAAACTTTCCCTTGGCACTCGACGATGCGATACAGGATCACGCCGCCGGCACCGAACTGCCCGAAATCAGGGCAAGTTCCTCTGAAAATGACGCATTCACCAAACTTCCGCCCGGTGCAACCGCCAACTCGCCCCTAGAGATGCCGAAAGGGGCCTGGAAGCTTATTTTCAAACGCATGTACACCATGTGGGGGTTTCACAACCTCAGCCTATTGGGCGCGGGGCTGGCGTTTTTCACCTTCCTCGCGCTCACCCCCCTGCTGGCTGCCACGGTGATGCTGTATGGCCTGATTGGGGACCCCCAGACGGTGCAGCGGCAGATGCTCGCCATTGTCGAGGTGGTCCCGACGGAGGCCGCGAGCCTCATCGAGGAGCAATTGCTGGGTGCGGTGAGTGCCAATCAGGGCGTCACCGGCCTGGCGCTTGCCATTGCGCTGTTCTTCGCGATTTATGGCGGCACGCGCGCGGCCAACGGCATGATCGGCGCGCTCAATATCATCAACGAGGAGCATGAGAGCCGCGGCATTGTCACGCTCACTTTGCGGGCCTTCGGGCTGACGTTGGCGGCGATATTCATCGCGCTTACCGGCCTTATCAGCGGCGGCGCGTTCGCCTGGCTTCAGACGCAGACGCAGGACTTAATGGCGCAGGGCCTGCTGGGGGAGGGCACGGCGCTGGCGTTCAAGATCGCCACCTGGACGGCGGCCATCCTGCTGGGCAGCGCGGGCTTCGCCCTCATCATGCGCCACGGCCCCGATCGCCGCCCGGCGCGGTGGCGCTGGCTGGCGCCGGGCGCGCTGCTGGCGACGTTGCTCTGGCTGCTGATCTCCTTCGGCTTCTCGTTCTATGTCGCCTACATCAGCGATTACAATGCGACCTACGGCTCGCTTTCAGCCATCGTGGTGTTCCTGATGTGGCTGTTTCTCTCGGCCTTCGGTATCCTGGCGGGCGCGCTGCTCAATGCGGAAATCGAAAGGCAAACCACGGTCGACACCACCACCGGGCCCGAGCGCCCGATGGGCGAGCGCGGTGCGGTGCTTGCGAATATTGCCGAGGGTGGCCTGACGATGGAGCAATGGCTGCAGAAGACCGAACGCCGCGCCTTGCAGCGGTACATCAGGAAACAGCGGAGCAAGAAGTGAGGGGGAGGATTTCCGCTTTGGGCTCACCCTGACGGTTCGAGCACTGCCGGGGCGACTCGCCTTCGGGTGACTTCGTGGAGCAGGAAGCTGCTCCTGATTTTGGCGACATGCGGCAGGTTTGAAAGTTCCCTGCGGTAGACGCTATCATAATGGTCGAACGAGCGGACCTGGATCAGCATCAGGAAATCATTCTCGCCCGAAATGAAGCTGCAGAACGACATTGAAGGGCAGCGCATTGCTGCTTCCTCGAACTCCTTAAGCCGGCTTTCGGCCTGAGAGCTCAATTCGATCAGCACCAGCACCGTAATCGCGTAACCGAGCTTCTTCTCGTCCACGATCGCACCGTAGCCGGAGATGATCCCCCGCTCCTCGAGCAGCTTGCGCCGGCGTGCCACGGCCGTGCTTGAGAGGTTGGCGCGCTCGCCCAGTGCCACGTCGGAGGCGCGGCCATCCTCGACGAGCGCCCGCAGGATGCGCATATCGGCTCGATCGAGGCCATCGTCACCCGATTCCATTGTCAAAGCATCCTTTCACGCTTGAATCCATCAGGGCGCGGGCGAACTCATCTCGTATTCGCCGGGATATGCAAGCGCAGGGGTGCTACTAGCCGCTCCGAAGCGAGATTATGACCCAAGCAACCGAACTCTCCGCCCAGCCTCAGCCTCAGCCCGAGCCCCAGACGCTGCCGCTCGATGACTGGCACCGTGCTCGCGGAGCAAGGATGGTGGGTTTCGCCGGCTATTGGATGCCGATCCAATATTCCGGGGGCATCATTGCCGAACATGAGTGGACCCGCAGCCACGCTGGGCTTTTCGATGTCAGCCACATGGGGCAGCTGATCGTATCCGGCGAGGTCGCTTTGGAGGCCTTGCAGGCGCTGCTACCGGCGGACCTTTCCTCGTTGCCACTCGGGCGGATGCGCTATTCGCTGCTGCTGGACGAGAACGGCGGCATTTTGGACGATCTGATCGTCAGCAACATTACCGGCGATGAGGGTCCGGCCTTCTATGTGGTGGTCAACGGTGCCACCAAGCAGGCCGACATCGCCCATATCGAGGCGCGCCTGCCCGCCGGCGTCCGGCTGGACCACCTTGCCGGTCACGCGCTGCTCGCGCTGCAGGGGCCGGAATCGGCGGCGGTGCTCGAGCGGCTGTTTCCCGGGATCGCGGGCGAATTAGGGTTCATGCAGGGCACCTCGCGAGCTTTCGGTGCGGCAACAGTGGGCATCGGCCGCTCCGGCTACACGGGCGAGGACGGGTTCGAACTCTCCATCCCGGCCGAACACGCCAAGCGCCTCGTCAATTTGCTGTGCGCCGAGGCTGAGGTCCAGCCGGTTGGCCTAGGCGCGCGCGACTCGCTGAGGCTAGAAGCCGGCCTGCCGCTCTACGGCCATGATCTGGACACCAACACTGACCCGGTCAGCGCCGGGCTTGCCTTCGCCATCAGCAAGGCACGGCGGGCAGACGGGGGCTTCCCCGGAGCCGGGAGGATCGCCGGGCTGCTGGCTGACGGGCCGCAGCGGCGCCGCGTGGGGCTGCTTCTGGAAGGCAGCGCCGCCGCGCGCGAGGGCAGCCTGGTGTTTGCCGGGACACATGAGGCCGGTAAGGTGACTTCCGGTGGTTTCTCGCCAACCTTGGGTTGCTCAATAGCGATGGCCTATGTCGACGCTGAGCATGGGGCCGAGGGCACCGTGCTGGAGGCCGAGGTGCGCGGCAGGCGCCTGCCGGCTCGCGTGGTGAAGATGCCGTTCGTTCCGCACAAATACCACCGCAAGGGAGACGCCTGATGGCCCGTTTTTTCACGGCTGAGCACGAGTGGATCGAAGTCGATGGCGACAGCGCCACCGTTGGAATCACCGATTACGCACAGGCCCAGCTCGGCGATCTGGTGTTCGTCGAGGTGCCGGCTGTGGGAACCGCTTTGGCGAAAGGCAAGGAGGCCGCGGTCGTCGAATCGGTCAAGGCCGCCAGCGATGTCTATTCGCCCGTCTCGGGCACCGTCACCGAGGCGAATGGCGCGCTGGAAGACGATCCCGCGCTGGTCAATTCGGCCGCGGAAGGGGAGGGCTGGTTCTACCGGCTGACCATCGCCGATGAAGGCGAACTCGACGGGCTGATGGACGAGGGCGCCTACAAGGACTTCGTGGCCGGGCTCGACTGATCGGACTGCTTGGGCCCCTTTGACGTCGCCACCTGAACGGATCAACCGATGCGCTACCTACCCCTGACCGACCCCGACCGCACAGCCATGCTTGAGGTGATCGGCGCCTCGTCGATCGACGCGCTGTTCGCTGATGTGCCTGAGGCAGCGCGGCTTACCGGCCCAATCGAGGGCCTGCCCGTGCATGCGGGCGAAGCGGCGGTGGAGCGGCACATGGCCCGGTTGGCCGCGCGCAACCTTTCGGCCGCCGAGGCGCCGTTCTTCCTGGGGGCGGGGGCCTATCGCCACCACATTCCCGCCAGCGTTGATCACCTGATCCAGCGCGGCGAGTTCCTCACAGCCTACACGCCGTACCAGCCCGAAATCGCGCAGGGCACGCTGCAGATGCTGTTCGAGTTCCAGACGCAGGTCGCCCGGTTGTTCGGCTGCGATGTCGCGAATGCCTCGATGTATGACGGCTCGACCGCTGCGTGGGAGGCGGTGGTGATGGCGCGGCGCATCACCAAGCGCAGCCGGGTCTTGCTGGCAGACGGGCTACACCCGCATTACGTCTCGACGATGGCCACGATGGCGCGCTTCACCGGCGATGCGATTGTATATGCCCCGCCGAAGCTGGCAGCTAGCTGCGACGAGGACGCGCTGGTCGTTCGGATCGACGAGGACACGAGCTGTGTGGTGGTGCAATATCCCGATATTCTCGGCCGCCTGCCCGATCTGGAGGCCATCGCCGAGGCCGCGCACCAGTCCGGTGCATTGCTGATCGCAGTCGTTACCGAGCCCGTTTCCCTTGGCGCGATCCGCAGCCCCGGCGAGCTCGGCGCCGACGTGGTGGTGGGCGAGGGGCAGGCGCTGGGGGTGGGGCTGCAATTCGGTGGGCCCTACCTAGGGCTGTTCGCCACGCGCGAGAAGTTCGTGCGTCAGATGCCCGGAAGGCTGACCGGCGAGACGGTGGATGCAGAGGGCAAGCGCAGCTTCGTGCTCACCCTCTCCACGCGCGAGCAGCACATTCGGCGCGAGAGGGCCACGAGCAACATCTGCACTAACTCGGGTCTGTGCGCGCTGGCCTTTTCGGTCCACCTCACGCTTTTGGGCGAGAAAGGGCTGCGCGCGCTCGCTGCCGAGAACCACCGCCTCGCCTGCCTCGCCGCCGATCGGCTGGGGAAGGTTCCGGGCGTGGAGCTGGTCAATACCAGCTTCTTTAACGAGTTCGCGCTCCGCCTGAACGGCGATGCCCGAAAGGCCGTGCGCGCGCTGGCGGATCGCGGCCTGCTCGCGGGCGTGTCGCTCGGCCGGCTCTACCCCGATCAGCCCGAACTTGGCGGAGGGCTGCTCGTGGCAGTTACTGAGACCGCTGACGAAGAGGATATTGATTCCCTTGCCGCAGGGCTGGAGGATGTTTTGGCATGAACGCGCCCAATCGCAGTGGCTCGAAGCCCGTCACTCCTGAGGCTTCGACGAACGAGACCGGAGTACAGACCGTCAGCGGCAACCGCGGGCTGATGCTTGAGGAGCGGCTGATCTTCGAGATCGGCACCGGCGAGACCACCGGCGTCGACCTGCCGCAACCTTCGCCCGAGGCGCCCAACCGGCTCGGCGGGCTGGATCGCAGCGCGGCCATCGGCCTGCCCGGCCTCTCCGAGCCCGAAACGGTGCGCCACTACACGCGCCTCAGTCGGCAGAATTATGCCATTGATTGCGGCATTTTCCCGCTTGGCAGCTGCACGATGAAGCACAATCCGCGGCTGAACGAAAAGGTAGCGCGGCTGCACGGCTTCGCCGACCTCCACCCGCTTCAGCCCGAGGCAAGGGTGCAGGGCGCGCTGGCGGTGATCGACGAGTTGGCCGAATGGCTGCTGGCGCTCACCGGCATGCAGGCGGTGGCGATGAGCCCCAAGGCCGGCGCGCATGGCGAGCTGTGCGGCATCCTGTGCATCCGTGCCGCGCTGGAGGCGCGCGGCGATCCGCGCGCTGTGATCCTGGTGCCGGAAAGCGCACACGGCACCAACCCCGCCACCGCCGCCTTTGCCGGGTACCAGGTCGAGGGGATTCCCGCCACGGCCGAAGGGCGGGTCGATCTCGCCGCGCTGACCGCCCGGCTCGGCCCCGATGTTGCCGGCGTGATGATCACCAACCCCAACACCTGCGGCCTGTTCGAGCCCGACATGATCGCGATCTCGGACGCAGTCCATGCGGCGGGCGGATTGGTCTATTGCGATGGCGCCAATTTTAACGCCATTGTCGGCCGCGTGCGCCCAGGCGATCTCGGCATAGATGCGATGCACATCAACCTGCACAAGACTTTCTCTACTCCCCATGGCGGCGGCGGCCCGGGCTCGGGCCCGGTCGTGCTGTCGGAAGCGCTGGCTCCGTTCGCGCCGCTGCCCTTCGTGTCGCGCCAACCGGATGGGCATCTGCACCTGATCGAAGAGGAGAACGCCGGGGAGGAGCACGGCCAGGCGTTCGGCCGGATGAGCGCGTTTCACGGCCAGATGGGCATGTTCACCCGCGCGCTGGCCTACATCCTCAGCCACGGTGCCGACGGGCTGCGGCAGGTCTCGGGGGATGCGGTGCTGAACGCAAATTATGTGCTGCGCAGCCTCGAAGACGTGCTCGACGCACCCTTCGCCCACAGCGGCCCGTGCATGCACGAGGCGCTGTTCGGTGATGCCGGCTTTGCCGAGGGGATCGCCACCCTGGACGTTGCGAAGGCGCTAATTGATGAAGGGTTCCACCCGATGACGATGTACTTCCCGCTGGTGGTGCATGGGGCGATGCTGATCGAGCCGACCGAATGCGAAAGCCGGGCCAGCCTGGACCAGTTCATCGCCTCGCTGCGCGCCGTCGCGGAACGGGCCAATGCGGGCGACCCCCTGCTGACGCAGGCTCCGCTGCTCGCCCCCCGCCGGCGGGTGGACGAGACCGCAGCCGCCAGGAAGCCGCGCCTCGTCTGGACCGAGCCCACGGGCGGGGACACCGCCGCGGCTTGAGCGCAAAAGCGGGGAAGCCGCGCATCGTTGCTTGCTTCGGCATCCCCAACGGGCAGGCGCGGAACACCCGATGCGCCTGCTTTCTCAGCTAGCCTGCGCTCGTAGTCCCACCGAGCATTGCGTGTGCCCACGGCCGGAGCATTCCGGCGATCGCGACTACCTTAAGCGAGCGCAAGAATGATGGAGCGGGAGCGCTTTCCCCGGTACGGTCTGCCTAACCCGACCGTCGGTCAATCGGCAGGCGCCCCCGTCGAGACCGATCCTTGCTGGGCCTATTGCGACAAGCGATAGCTCAATGTGCCGCTCGTGAGAGTGATCGCCAGCCAAAAGGACGTGTCCGCTTCGGTTTCCTGCCAGACCGGCTCATTGGCATTGCCGCTAAAGCTGGCCCAAGGTGTGCCGCCCACAGTCAGCCCCTGTCGCGTTGCGCCGCTATCTGTGGACCGCTGGAGGGAGACAGTGCCCTGCCAGTTGCCGCTCAGTTGCAGGTGCATCGGCATGCTCCGCTTCGGCACGTAAGGGCCCGCAATCAACGATTCCGTGCTCGTGCCCGAAAGCGGCGGCGGTGGCGGCGATGGGGGAGGTAGGCCCTGGGTATCTACCAGTGAGACAGGGAGCGGCGCCAGGGCGGTCACCAGTGCGAGGTCGCCGCTTGCATCGGCGAAGCCGACGGCGGTGGGCGCCACGTAGCGTCCGACCGTGGTTATTGGAACTGGCTGAGTCATCGGGCATCTCACAGCTGGAACAGAGGCAAACCGATTGAGCCAGGCGACAGTCTGTAGGAAAGCATTTAATCCGCACCCACGAGCATAGAATCGTGACGCGCCAGAATAGCGTGTTATGGATCCTATAGGTCGAGGGTGGGCACCACGGCCGGCGGTGCGCGTGCGCTGCCCGGCGGCGAGTGGGATGCGACGAGACTCACACGTGGCGATGCGCTAAATCCACCGGAAGGCGCTCGGTTGCTGGGAGCGTGGAGACCATTGCGGCGTGTGAGCAGTCACCGCTCCGCAGCGGGAGTATCCAGCCCAGACGGACACCTCCCATGGCTGCGAATGGCCAACCGTTCGCCACGGAGGCAGGTCACGGACCGCTGCTGCGCAACGTCAGCACTAACAGTGAGGGTGACGTGGTCACGCTGTATTTCGACACAGTGCTCGATGAAGGCTCACCGCTCGATGGTGAGGCGATCCCTTTCAACGCCCCCGCCGGCACGGCACCGGCGGCGATCACGGTCGAGAGCGCCCAGATCACCGGCAACGGCGCGCCGCTGCAGCTTTCGCGCGCGATCAAACCGGGCGAGTTTGGATCGGTTACGCTCGCGGCCGGTGCCGGGCTGCGCGACCTTGCCCACAACCCCGCCTTGGCCGCGCCCGGTTTCGCCTATCGGGAACCGGCTCAAGCTCGAAGGCAACGGCGCGATCGGCAACGGCGCGAAGGGACGAATCCTCCTCGCAAACCTGATCCTCACCTACGGCGACCGCTCCTTCGCGACCCTCGATTTGCGCGGCTGATAATGTTCGACACCGGGTCGCACATGGAGCGGTTCATCGCCCGGGGCGGCCCGTTCCACCCTTTCACGGGGAAGGGCCTGTTCGACGAGCGCCGCTCGGACGACAAAAGGCCGGAGCCCGAGGGCGTCACCACTGACATTACGGATATGCGGCGCTGGCCCTTGTGAAGATCGAGCGCGGCGGCGGCGGGGCGATGATCTACGACGTCACGATCCCAGGACTGGGCAATTCGTGACCCACATCCGCGACAGCCGCGAAGTCAGCCCCGAGGGAGTGCTTTATTTGCCGGTGGTGGATAGCCCGTCCGGCAAGGCGCTGCTGGTGCTCGCCAATGAGGGCTCGAACATGCTGACGCGTTCGAGATCGATCCGCGCGAATGGTTTACGCAGCAGCTGCTCCACTTCGCCCATGCCGAGGCGGGCCTACTGCTTCGCAGACTGCGCGCCATCCCGCAGCGCTGGTCGATGCGTCCGAGGACGATACGCCAACTCAATCAAGCTTGTGGGCGGCGACCATTTCATGCCGGTCCGCTCTTCGCCGCCGGTGCCGATCCCTCAATCGGTGCGGTGCTGGCGCCGACGCGCAAGGCGCTGCGCCTCCTCCCCCCCCCCCCCCCCCCCCCCCCCCCCCCCCCCCCC
>PPFU01042266.1_pt1 | contig 13750 bp, 11 predicted proteins | sample 1535991 | NCBI WGS metagenome assembly PPFU01 (sample SAMN04901290, study PRJNA319586) | Hypolithon metagenome, whole genome shotgun sequencing project. | isolation source: Antarctic Hypolithon | place: Antarctica: Miers Valley | collected 2014
CCGCACCCGGTCTAGATCGGCAATCGCGAGCAGGTCGCGCACGGGCAGCGCGAAAAGAAAAATCTCGCGGTCTGGGCTCTGGCGGATCCGGAGACAGGGATACGGCGGTCGAGGCATGATGAATCGTAAGCTAACACGCTAGTCAAGTACGCGCCTGACGGAGCGCAGCTCCCCAACCCCGTACTTTTTTCTGCCTCGCCATCCCGGCCAATTCGCGGGCCCTCCGCGATGCCTACTGTATTTTGCGCGCCTGATCACATCCGCAAAAAAGGGTAAGGGCTTGAAGATCCGGGTACTGACCTCCTGTACAGGGGAAAAGCAACATGTAAAGGGCGCCGGGACGCTGACGCAGGAGCAGATCATGTCGGAGGGCAACCCGAGGGCATGGCTTGAGGCGACGGACAGGGCGCATCACCTCCCAGCGGGCACGCTTTATACCGGTCGCCAGCACCGGGCGCTCATGGAGGGGGTCGGCGCGGTGCGGGCTCCTTCCTCTGGTCATCCTTTGGAGGTCGAGGTCGCCATCGTGTCGGCAGGATTCGGACTGGTGGCGGAAGAGACCCCCCTGCCACCTTATGAATGCACGTTCACGGGCATGGGCACCCGCCCCAGACGCGCCTGGGCTGAAGCCCTCGGCCTGCCGGAGGCGGTGTACGCTTGGCTTGGGGCGCCGGCGGCGCTCACGCTTGTTCTGCTCGGGGATCACTACCTCGACGCGTGCGCCCTCAGGCCGGATCAGCCCCTGGGCGGCCCTACCCTCTTTTTCGCTAGCAGCACCGCGGCGCCGCACCTGCCTGCTGGACCGAACGCTCGCACCCTCGCCCTATCGAATAGTCACGCCCGCCGGTACGGCGAGGGGCTCGTCTGGCTTAAAGGAACGCTAGCAGCGCGGGTACTACGGGCTCTCCACCACGGAGCCGTCTCTGTGGCCACCCTCATAGATCCTGTTTTCGACCTCTACGGCGCGCTGGACGCGTGGGCCCTCGAAGCGCTCGATCCGGACATCCAGTATGTCGCCGAACCACCCCCCGCCTGGTATGCGCAGTCGCACGCACGCCCCCTCAAGTTCTTCATGCCGGACTGGGATGACCTCGTGGATCCAGATTTCAACTTTGCGCAGGAGTCCTATGCGCGCGGACGGGGCGGCTACTTTACCGAGGTCTTCTCGCACCAACTCTACCGGGCGACAGGGCCTAATTACGATGGGCTGCTTGTCTCCCGCGCAGTGCTCGAGAAGAACGCCCGCAAACGCCGCCTGCTTGATGCCTTTAGCACGCGGGGCGGTGTGCACGCGTACCTGCGCATCCCGCATGATGTGCCGGTGCTGGGCGACTGCGGGGCGTTCTCGTATGTGACCGAGGACACTCCTCCTTATGACACGGCGGAGGTGCTCGACTATTACGACCGCTACGGCTTCGACTTTGGCATTTCCGTCGATCACCTGGCCGTCGGGGCGCCCACGCCCGAAAAGCGCGGCCATCGGTATGATCTCACGCTGCGCAATGCAGAGGCGTTTGTAACAGGACACCGCGCGGCCGGCTACGCCTATACGCCCATCGCGGGCGTGCAGGGGTGGGATCCTCCCTCGTATAGAGCGGCCGCGCAGGCGTGCGTGGCGATGGGGTACGACTACCTCGCGCTGGGTGGACTGGTGCGCGCACGCACGCCCGAAATCATTGCGGCGGTTGAGGCCGTGCGGGGCGCGGTCAGCGCTGAGGTCCGCCTGCACGTGCTTGGCTTTGGGCGCCTCGAAGCGGTGCCGGATCTGCTGCGCCTCGGGGTCACGTCGATAGACACAGCGTCGTACCTGCGCCGCGCATGGACGGATGCCACACATAATTACATGACGCGCGACGGAAAGGTCTATACCGCCCTCCGCATCCCGGCAGCAAAAGAAAAACAGGGGGCCGTCCTGGAAAGAGAGGCCCTGAATGCCGTGCGGCACTACGACGCGTCTCCGTCCGCCGTGCAGCGCAGCGCGGCTCTCGAGGCACTGCTCGTCTACGCAGAGTCTACGCACCTTGGAAGTGCTGCGCGGCTGCGTCCAGCCTATGAGGCGACGCTGCACGACCGACCCTGGCAAGTATGCGGCTGCGCCGTCTGCCGCGACGCTGGCGTGGAGGTGATCCTTTTCCGCGGCAACAACCGCAACCGGCGCCGAGGCTTCCACAATACGCATGTCTTCTACGAGCGGCTGGGGGCATACCTGCACGGAGAACTGCAGAAGCCCCTGGGATTCACATACGTTGGTGCGGCGGTGCCATCACCCCTTCCGCTTTTCGAGGGACTCGGCACGTGATACTTCTGGTACCGAGCACGTCTATCCACACTTCGGAGCATCAGCGTAAGGGGCGGGGCCACGGAAAAGTCGGTGAACCGTGCCGCACGTAAACACAGCAGGACGCCAGAAAACAGGCACGCCCTGCGACCCTTTCGTGCTTCCGTTAGGCTTGGAGGTTGACCGCATAGGAGAGCGTGACCATGCCGCGCTGGACTGCCTCGAAAGAGCGTCGGCCCAGAAGTACCGTGTCGACGTTCGCGAACAGAGCGGCAAAGTCGACGCTCGGATCCAGGGGATCCAGTCAATCTCTCCTCCAGGATCGGCGATATTCCCGTCAAGGCTGGCGGCCACGTTGTAACAAACTGGACGCATGGATATCCGAAATTATCAGTTCACGATCCCCTCCCGAGCCGCTTTCGCTCACCGCGTAATGGACGTGGCGAGGCAAAGGATAAGCGCGCCTGCGCCGATGCGTGCACTTCTTCGCCCGCGATCAGGTGCGCCTCGATGCAGTAGTAAAAAGGAAGCCGCGCAATATCAATAGCCGCTGGGCAGTCGGTTCGATGTGTCTGATCTGAACCTGGGCACGGCTTCTACTGCGCTAGCTTCCGCTCTACACCTTCGCAGCAGGGCAAGTCGGTCCTGATATGCGCGCTGTTGTAGCGCCGTGCACTCTCTCTCTCCACTGTCTGATGTAACCCATTTAAACTTTCATTCACATCTTGACACATACGTAGCGCCAATTGTAACATGCCGCCGCCGGAAGCGCTTTTCTGAATTGCTTTCGGCCTCCCGGCCTCACGTCGCGGTCACGGCGTGGGGCCGGTTATTTTCTTCCTGCCTTGTGTGGGCGCTGACTCCCCCCATCAGCACGCGCACAAGAGCTCCTCCTCACCTCTACCCACTTTATGTCCCTGTTCTCCAACATACCGGCCTGTAGGGGTTCTCAGGCCGACGCGGTCGCTGCACTCCGCCAGCAGCCTACCCAGTCCACGCACGTTGCGTTCTGGCCCGTGCGCTTTGTCTGGACACCCCTGCCCCTTCGGCCGTTTCCCCATCCCGTTCGGGTCACGACCAATGGACAGTTTGTCTCGACACTCACGTCGGGTCACGTACGCGATACCTCCGGGGTCGTTCGACCCGTAGGGCTCCCCTATGGCATGCTCGCCCGCCTTATCGTGCTCTTTCTCGTGACGCATGCCGTCCGGCGAGGTGAACCCATTGTCCCACTGGGCCCCTCGCTCGCTTCTTTTCTGCGCGACCTCGCGGTGTCGTGCACCGGTGGAAGCAACGGTCGCATTAAATATCTCTACGACCAGCTCGCGCGCCTTTCCTCGTGCACGCTTTCCGAATGCTGGTCACAGTACGAGCGTGACCCGAAAGGCCGCACCGCCCAGGTCGATATGGGCACTAATGGCGCGCTTGTCGAGCGCTTTGCCCTCTGGCACCGCACCGAAGGGGCCGCACACCAGCCTCCAAAAGGGTGCTTTGAGCTTTCTCCGCACTTTTTCGAAACCACGCGGCAGGCGGCTATCCCGCTCGACATCCGGGCCGTGCACGCGCTGCGCCGGCACCCGCTTGCCTTTGACGCCTATAGCTGGGCAACGTACACGGCTGCGCGCCTCGAAAGGGAAGGGCGCAGGCTGGTGGTGGTGGGCTGGTCCCAGTTGCACGATCAATTCGGGCGACCCAACCGGCGCACGAAAGACTTTGCGCAGGCGTTTTGCCGCGCACTTCGCCTGGTACAGCTTGTCTGGCCCTCGTTTCACTTTCACACCCTGCCGGGCCGTCTCGTCATTACGTCTGCCCGGCCCCATGTGCCGCGTACTCTGTCGCGCTAGCTACCGCTCGGCGCTGCAGCTCCCACCCCGGTAGCCTTGCCGCACGGCCCGCTGCACCCCGTGTGTAGCGGGCGTTTTTGCGCGGGGGTCAGCACATGCCGCGCTGTGGATATCGACGCTCGTTTCAAGGACACGCGCGCCCATCACAAGGTTATCCACGCATACGGACACGACCGTTTGCGCATACCGACTCGACCTTTCTGCGCATACGAACTCGACCATCCTATAGTATCTATCTTTACTCTTATAATAGCGCCTGCACACGCTGTGGATAGGTGGAAATCAGGGTAGGCTGACGCCGATCAGGGGGCGCGCTGGCAACCCGCTCTTTGCTTGTTTTACTGTCTATCCCGCATTTGCATCATCGTTCTTCCCATCTCGGTCTAGCACGTCTCGCAGCCCGTCGAGAAGCCGATGCGCCTCGTCTTTGCTGTGATGCACCACCAGGATCTCCAGTGCCTTCTCGCATAGCGCTGCTGCCAGCGGCCAGGTCTGCGCCCCTTCGGCGGCCTGCGCCTCAACAAATGCCTGCACGCGCGCGCGCATTCGCCGAATCTCTTCCCTGTATGCCTGCTGCGCCTGCTCGTCCATGTCGGGGTTGCTTGAGGATACCCGCTAAGATCGGGTCGTTTTGCTGCAACGCATAGTAAACAATCGGTATTTATGACTCATCGTCTATAACGTGGGCACACGGGTAAAGGCCACCTTCGGGCCATGCCTGCCCGTCTTCCTCTCCCCCTGCTTCCACACCGCCGCGCGTTCGGCGAGGCGGTGCGCACGCGCCGGGGCGAACTGGGCTTGTCGCAGGAAGCACTCGGGGAGAAAGCCTGCCTCGATCAGACGTATCTGTCGGGCATCGAGACGGGCCGCCGCAATCCCTCGCTAGACGTGCTCGTGCGCCTCGCCGCTGCGCTCGAGCTGCCGCTGAGTACGCTTGTAGGCCGCATGGAGATAAAGGACCCTGACGCCTGAAGGCGCCATCCGCGGGCTGTGTCGTGCTATAGACACCTACCCCGACGCCCCTCTGCCGCGCCGCGTGCGTTTCTCTCGCTCCCAGCCGCGCTCCTCGCGGCGGCCTCCCGGCGGCTAACGGGGTAGCAAGGCCTGTTACACATTTTGTATATGTGTCATATGTTGCACCTGTGTCAATAGTGCATGTAGGTTAGATAGCACCCCCACCTATGTGTTTTGAGCTATGATCACCTGCCTCCTGATTCCCCATCTCTCGCTTCGCGCGCTCTTTGAAACCCAGCCGGGCACCCACGACCGGCTTGTCGTCATCCACCGCGGGGGCGTGGTTGACGCGGCGCGAAAGGCCCGCCTGTCGGGGGTGGTGGCGGGCATGGCGGCTACCCGTGCGCAGTCGCTATTTCCATCGGCCTGCCTCGCCCTGCGCGACGTGGCGCGCGAGCGGCACTATAGCGAAAAGGTCGCCGCTGCCCTCTACAAGTGCACGCCGCGCATTGCGGTTGCAACGCCCGACCGGCTATTTGCCGCTGATGTTTCGACGGCTGAACTCCGGCCTTTCGTGTACGCGCAGGGCCTGAAGGCGGGCGTGGGCGCTACCCGCAACGAGGCGCTGCTCGTGGCACTGCGCGCGGCCAGCGGGTACCTGCTCGCGCCGGACGTGCGCGCGGAGGCGGACTTCTGGAGCCGCTACCCGGCTGGCCTGCTGGCCTCTCTCTTCGGGCGGGACATCATGGAACGGCTCGACCTACTGGGCTTCTCTACCCTCGCCGCGCTGCGCCGCCTGACGCTGCGCCACCTGCGCGTGCAGTTTGGGAGCGAGGGCGAGCGCCTCTACCGCCTGCTCCACCCCCCTCTTTACGAGCCGCCCATCCCGCTCTTCCGCCCGCCGGCGTGCATTGCGGCGTCGTGCGACTTTGACGAGACCATTCCGACGCGGGAGGCGCTCGCGCCGGCTGTTCAGCTGCTGCTCGGTCATGCACTGGCGCAACTCGGTGAGCGCCGCTTTCGACGGCTCACGCTGGAGGCGGCTACACGTGCGGACCGCCATGCGGTCCCGGTGCTGCTGCGCGCGCCTTCCGCTGGTGGCCCCTATGTCTGGCGTGTGCTCTCCGACCTGCTCCCGCGCGTGGCGCCTGTACCGCACGACGTTACCCGTCTCACGCTCTCGCTCGAAGAACTCGGCGCGCCCGAGGGGACGCAGGGCGCCCTCTTCAAGTGCAACGCGCTCGCCCTCCGCGCCGTCCGGCAGGTGCACCTGCGGTATCCCGGTGCCATGCTCACGGCGTGCACGGTGCCGCATGCTCTCCTGCCCGAAGAGCGCACCCGGTTCGAGGTCATCGCCGCCTGAGAGACGAGCCTCGGCTTAAAAGCTGCCGGTGGTGCCTCCAGACGTCCTACCCCACTTACTACCTACTCCCCCACCACTCTCATGAAAACCCGTCTCACGCCTGTTCGCGTCGTGCTCTCCGGTTGCAGGCCCGTCCGTGTTGAAGGCCGCAGGGTGCTCGCGGTGCTCGCGGGCTACATGATCCAGGGGCGCTGGTGGGCGCGTGAAACGCGTCGGAGATACGTGCGCGTCAGGATTGAGGAAATGGGCGTCGTCGACCTTTTCGAGCAAGAGGGACGCTGGTTTATCGGCGCTGAGCACGACTGATTCATACCGTGTTTGTTCATCTGCACACGCGCTCGTGGTTCTCTTTTCTTCGGGGTGGCTCGTCCCCGGAAGCGCTCGTGGCGCAGGCAGCGGCAACAGGTATAGACGCGATGGGGCTTGTAGATCGGGATGGCGTTTACGGTGGCGTGCGATTTCTCAGGTCGTGTGAGGCAGCAGGCATCAAGGGCATCATCGGCTCTGAGATCACGGTCACGTCCGACACCGTCCCGCCGGGCACGCTCGTGCTCATTGCGCAGGATGCCGGGGGCTACGAACACCTGTGTAATCTCCTCACGCGCGCCCATTTCAGAAGCCGGGACACGCCCTCGGTGACGCTGGACGAGTTGGCAGCGCGGCAGCAAGGGCTGCACGTACTCACGGCCACAGACCAAGGGGCGCTCTGGAGACTCGTCGCTGACGGGCGCCTGGAGGCGGCGCGGCGCTGGCTTGGCCTTCTACAGGATACGTTCGGGGACAACCTCTCGGTCGAACTGGCCCACCACGTGCGCCCCGGCGACACGCGCTGCCTGCACCGCCTCGTCTGTCTCGCCGCGGAGGTAGGCGTGCCTACCCTCGCCACCGGCGATGTGCGCTACGCCGTCGCGGACGACTACCGCCGCTACGACTTGCTCACCTGTGTTCGTCTCGGCATCTCCGTGTTCGAGCCGCACCCGGAGCGGCCCACCAACAGCGAGGCGCATCTGTGCCCGGAAAAGGTGCTGCGCCGCCGCATCCCGTACCCGGAGGCGTTTGACCGGGCCGTCGCGGTCGCCCACCGGTGCAACCTGAAGTTGTTGCCCGGCCGCGTGATGCCGCCGCGCGCGCACGTGCCGCAGGGTCTTTCGGCGCGGGCGTACCTGCAACGCCTCTGCCTCGATGGCGTCGAGGCGCGCTATGCGCCGGCTATGCGCCAGCAGGCGCTTGCCACGCTCAAAAAAGAGCTGCGCGTCATCTTTAGACTCGATCTCGAGGAATACTTTCTCGTCGTCTATGAGGTCGTGCGCGAGGCGCGCCGAAGAAACATCCGCTGCGCCGGTCGGGGCTCGGCGGCTAACTCTATCGTGGCTTACCTGCTCGGCATCACGGGCGTCTGTCCGGTAGCGCATAACCTGCTGTTCGAGCGCTTTCTGCACACCGGCAGAACGGGCACCCCGGACATTGACGTGGACTTTGACGCGGAACGCCGGGATGAGATTATCGCGTGGATGGAAGCGCGCTTTGGCACCCTGCACACGGCGATGACGGCGACGCTCCAGACCTACCGCCTGCGCGCTGCCTTGCGCGACGCGGCTAAAGCGCTGGGGTGGGACGCCAGTACCACCAACCTCCTCACCGCGGCCGTGCCGCACAGACGTGCGTGTGAAGCGCCCGCGTACGAGGCGGCGGTGCTGGGCGTGCTGGGGACGTCGCCGCTCGCGCGGAAGGTTGTCGAGGTCGCCACCTGGCTCGAAGGGTGCCCGCGGCACCTGGGCCTGCACGCGGGGGGTATGGTGCTCGCACGGGAGACGCTCGGTCACTATACGCCTGTGCAGGTTTCTGCCAACGGGGTGAGCATGGTGCAGTTCGACAAAGACGATGTCGAGCGGCTTGGCCTTATCAAACTCGATGTGCTGGGCCTGCGGATGCTTGCCGCTATCAGCGAAGCAGAGGCGCTGGTGAAACGCTTCGAGACGCCGGACCTGGACCTCGAGCGCCTCCCGCTCGATGACAGCCGTACGTTTAATCTCATCCGGGCCGGCCGCACGCTGGGCACGTTTCAGATCGAGTCGCAGGGACAGTTGCATCTGCTTGGTGTCAACCAGCCCGAATCTTTTGACGATCTCATTGTCGAGATCGCGCTTTTCCGTCCAGGCCCGCTTCAGGGGGGCATGGTGCATCCGTACGTGCGGCGCAGGCAGGGCCGCGAGACGGTTACGTATGAGCACCCCTCGCTAAAGCCGATCCTGCAGAACACACTGGGCCTCATCCTCTTTCAAGAGCAGGTGCTCGAAGTAGCACATCAGTTTGCCGGGATGTCGCTCGAAGAGGCCGATGCCTTCCGGCAGTACATGTCGAAGTACAGAATCAAAAGCGAGATGGAGACGATGCGGGATACGTTCGTCTCGGGTGCAGTGGCAAAAGGGGCCGACGTGGATACCGCGCGCCGGGTGTTTAAAGGGGTGTCGAGCTTTGTCGGCTACGGCTTCTGTAGATCCCACGCGGCGGCGTTCGCGAAAACGGTCTATCTCTCGTGCTACCTCAAGGCGCACCATCCGGCTGCGTTTATGGCGGCTGTCATGCAGCAGCGGCCGGGTATGTATCCGCTCATGACGCTCGAAAATGAGGCCAGACGCTGCGGCGTGCCGGTGCTGCTGCCGGACCTCAACAAGTCTGGCATTCGCTACGACCTCGAGCGCGATGCCCGGGGTAAACTCGCCGTTCGCAAGCCGCTCACAAGCGTAAAGCAGGTCACCGAAAAGCTTGCCCGGCAGATCGTGTGGGCCAGACTGGACGGCGACTTTTCCTCTATCGAGGACTTCTACCGGCGCGTACGGCCGGAAAAAGAGGTGGCTGCGTGCCTCGCCCGCAGCGGCGCGCTCGACAGCCTCTGCGCTGGCGACAGCCGCAGGGCCCTGTGGGAGGTGGGCGTGCTCGCCCGGCGCATTGGCTCGACCGCCCCGGATATGGCGCAGGCAGAGCTTTTCGCGGCGCCTCTATTGCTCGCAGACGATGTGCCGGATCTTGAGGTGCTCACAGTGGCCGAGCGGCTCTCGTGGGACCTCCAACTCCATGGGGGCGCTCGCGCCCATCCGATGACGCTGCTCCGCCACGGCCTCGCCTCGCTCGAAGTCCGCACCATCGAAACGTGCTTCCGCATTAAAGGCAACAGGCCGATCCGCCTGGCCGTGGCAGGCACGGTAATGCTGCGGCAAAAGCCGCCCACGGCGAAAGGGTTTATGTTTGTCACGCTCGAGGACGAGACCGGGCACCTCCAGTGTGTCGTGCCGCCGCACGTGCAGAACCTCTATGGGCCGGCGCTTGCGTCGGGGGCGCTTATCGTGCGGGGACGTGTAGAGGCGGCTGGCAACTGGCGAGGCCTGCTCGTCGAGGGCGCGTGGCGGCTCGACCGTGTCTTCGGTGGCTATAAAGGCTACGCATCGGCCAGCGGTGGGCGCGACCGGCTCGTGGTACATCCATCACACCCGTAGGGGCGCAATGCATTGCGCCCCCTCCGAACGCATCGCCTCGTGGTGACGCCATCCCGGTCACGCCTGCATAAGCTACAGGACGAATCGTAGCGGCGGCGAATTTCTACTACCGAGCCAGGCCCTGTTTCGAAGCGCTGCAGCAATACCCGATACCAGCACACCGCCACCGTCCTCGAACAACATCCCAGGGAGGCCGCGCGACCCAGTCGTCTCTCTGAGGGGATCTCGTGCGACCTAGGACCGTACGGGTGTCATGCATAAATCTGCATTGACATGCGTACCACCCTCGACCTCAACGATGACCTCGTAGCCCGGGCAAAGGCCGCGGCCACGCACGAGCGCACCACGCTGACCCGTCTCATCGAGGAAGGGCTGCGCCTGCGCCTGCGGACACCGGAGCGTAAAGCTGCACCTTCTGCACTGCCCGTGTATGAAGGGCGCGGCGGACTCTGCCCCGGCGTCGATCCGCTCAGCAACGCCTCCCTGCTGGACGCGGCCGACCAGGCGGATCTGGCCGAGGGCAAACTGCGATGACGCCTGACGTGAACGTGCTGGTGGCGGCCTCGCGCACGGATCATCCGCATCATGATTCTGCACGGCAGTGGCTGGAATCGGCGCTCGCCGCTAGCGAGGCTGGGCAGCGGTTCCTCCTGCTGCCGATGGTTGCCACCGGCTTCCTGCGCCTCGTGACGCATCCGAAGGTTTTTGAGGAGCCTACGCCGCTCGCGGCGGCGCTCCCGTTTGTGGAGGCGATCCGCTCCGCCCCCGGCGTGGAATGGTTCGCGCTCGGCTCCGAATGGGAGGCGCTCGTGCGCCTCTGCGCCGAACATGACCTCCGCGGCAACCACATCCCCGACGCCTGGATTGCGGCGGCGGTGCTGGTGCAGGGCGATCACCTCGCCACGTTCGACCGCGGCTTTCGCTCCTTCCTGCCATCCTCCCAGCTTACCCTTCTTCCTCTGCCCTGACCCGCACCCTCTGCCCCGCCTGGGCAGGGATGATCCCCCGCGACCGGCACGTAGTGCATCCACCACAACACCCGTACGGGCGCGATGCTTTGCGCCCCCTCCCAACCCAGGCCCCGGCGCTATTGTCGTTGCTGCTATGACGATCAGTGCACGCCGAGCAGATGACGAAACTCGGTTTCCAGTCTCGCCCGCACCTCTGGCACCACCCCGGTCAGCACCTCGTGCGCATGCCGCTCTACCTCACTTTCTTCCTCAGAGCCCCGGCCACCAGACTGGATGAGGAGTCCCGGTGCTCGAGCGCCTGCGTCACCTCTGCTAGCCGCGCGCACATCCCGTCGATAAGCGCGCATAGCTTCGGCTCAAAAAAGAGGCGCTGCGCCTCGCTCATCTCCTGCAACCGGCGCATCTCTTCCACGGCCTCGCGTGGCTCCACCCGGGCAGGCGCGATCCCGACGGGCATATAGCGGTAGTAGAGGTCTTCGTGCTGCTGCTGCGTCCTGACCAGCGCCTGGTAGAACGCCTGGATGCTTTCGGCTCGCTGCTCGGCCAGATGCGTCAGTCGCGCCTGACTTACGCCTTTACGCACGTCCCACAGCTCTCGGACTACCCAGGTCACGATCATCAGGGGCACGATCCACCATCCAATCCGCCCGAAGAGTTCTTGCCAGACATCCATCGCGGTAGGGTTTTGGTGCCCGCCAGGTCTATTCAAGGGGTCTGCCGCAGGCATGACGACCCGCGCCGTGTCCGGCCCTACCCCTGCCGCTTACCATAATACGTCCACCCCCGGCGCGCTACAAGGTGCCTCTCTCTGCTCCCCTCTCTTGGCACCACCACGTAGCGGCGCTGCAGCTGGCCAAAAGAGTGTCCTGGCCTGCAATCCCGGATGGCGTGTGAGCATCGCTTCGAGCTCGGGTCATACGTGCTCGAAGGGGTCTTCGCGTGTGCGCCAGCTGTGGGGCGTGCGCTGCTAACTCAGCAGCGTGCCCGCGCGGCGGTACTTGCGGGCGGTCTTCTCGTCCATGCCCGTCGTTCATGTCCGCGCGGGCGGCAGAGGTGGCGAGCGTGTGGCCGTAGGAGAGCGAATCCATGAGTGTGCGAACAGCTTCTCGGTGACCATCCAAGCCACCGGTTGGTGCGCTTGGAGGAAAGCAAATCGAGGTGCCACCGGGGGCATCATCGGTGTCCGAGACTGGGAGAAATAGGTGTCGCCCGACGGACTTCCTAATTGTCGTCACTCACTCGACGGCCTTTACGCCGGCTTCCACCAGGGGTGATAACAGATATTATCAGCACACCCGCTTTTTTTGGCGTCGCTGAATAAGGCCAGGATCCCTTATAACGGGCCCGCACAGGGCGTTTTCTGCTGCTCGCTTTTTGCGCTCCCGCCAGAGGGGTTGACAGGGCATCTGGCGCTTTCTTTTCATGCGGTTGCAGCGTGGCCGAGCTGCTTTCCTGTTGCTTTTGCACCAGCCGCTCGCCTGTTTTGCACACGCCTGTCCTCGCCTTTCCGCCCGCCCGTTCGTTTCCGCTGTTTAGCATGGCGGTGGATGCGTTTCTCGAAAAGACGCGCCACACGCGCTCGGCGAGCCCGCACACCCACCGGGCGTATGCGACGGATCTCGCGCATTATGGCCAGTTTCTCGACAAGGCCGGGGTGGCCTTTGATGCCCTCTCGCGGGCAGAGGCCGAGCGCTACACGGCCCACCTCGCCTCTGCTACGGGGCCGCGTACCGTGCGGCGCCGCATCTCGTGCATCCGTGGCTTCTACCGCTGGCTTATCCAGCTCGGCGAAGTAGAGGTCAATCCGTTTACGACGCTTTCTCTTCCAGCCTTTGATTCGCGCTCGGAAACGCACAAGGTGTGGACGGAAGAGGAGACGGAGCGGGCGCTGGCGCTGCTGCGGGACGAGGTGCGGGCGGCGGCGCGCGACTATGCCCGCTCCCGGTCGGCACGCGACCTGAAGCGGCTTTTCCTCGCCACGCGCCGCCGAGCCCTCCTGGTGGTGATGCTCGCGGCAGGGCTGCGACGGGCCGAGGCGTCCTCGCTTACGCGCACGTCGCTTATCCACGAGGAGGATGGCTATTACCTCCGCATCATGGGAAAAGGGCGCAAGGTGCGGGAGGTGCCGGTGCATGGATACGCGTACCCGGCGCTGTGCGACTGGCTCACGCTGCGCCGCACGGTGCCGTCGCGGTCGGATGCGCTTTTTCTCACGCATGAAGGCCGCCCCTTCTCGCCCCGGCTCGTGTACCAAACGTGCCGCTACGTCGAGCGCCGCGTGCATACGGCGCACCCGCTCCATCCACACCTGCTCCGGCGCACCTTTGCCACACGGCAGCTGGAGGCGTCGCGCGACCTCCGGGCCGTGCAGGAGCTGCTCGGCCACGCTTCTATCGTGACGACGCAGATATACACGCACGTCGACCGCAAAAGCCTGCGCCGGACGCTCGAGGCTGCGCCCATCCTGGCCTCTGAACACCAACATGGGCCCCTCCTCTCTTCCGCGCCCGCCCGCCCCGCCGCCTGACGCGCACGACGCCTGCCTCTCTCCAACATGCGCTCCTTCGCTTTCCACACCCTATAGCCGACACTGCCGTGGTCTTCTCACTTTACTCTCCCGTTCACATGGCCGCTGACGGCCGGCTCTTTGCCGAACTGCTCGACGAGCATGGCGATGCGCTGGCGGCCTATGACGCTAAAACCTCTTACCGGTACGTGCGCTCGCGTGTGTGCTGGCAAACGCGCGACGGGGTTGCGTACGCGCACACCTTTGCCGGGCCTGCGGGCGAGCGGGTCGTCTGCACCCGCCACGTACGGGGCAGCGATGACATGGGAGGGCTGACGGC
>PPFU01010069.1_pt1 | contig 13729 bp, 8 predicted proteins | sample 1535991 | NCBI WGS metagenome assembly PPFU01 (sample SAMN04901290, study PRJNA319586) | Hypolithon metagenome, whole genome shotgun sequencing project. | isolation source: Antarctic Hypolithon | place: Antarctica: Miers Valley | collected 2014
AAAGACAAAGCCGATCGCCGTCGCCCCCTTGCGGATGGAAGCGGTGACGCACAGTGGCCGGCGAGAAATCTCCTGTGCGATCAACGAGGTATCACTGCTGCGCGAGACCCGCCAGACGGCCAAGCTCGAGGTGAGCGTGGGCGGCCGAGTGCGCATAGCCGAGCTCGCCTGCGATGGCGTGCTGCTGGCAACGCCGGTCGGCTCGACGGCCTACAACCTGTCCGCTCACGGCCCGATCCTGCCGCTCGATTCGCGCATGCTCGCGCTCACCCCCATCTCGCCCTTCCGCCCGCGGCGTTGGCGCGGCGCTATCCTGCCCGAGCGCAGCAAGGTCAGCTTCCGCGTGCTCGAACCCGGCAAGCGCCCGGTCGCCGTGGTCGCCGACCAGAAGGAATATCGCGACATTGCCGAGGTGCATATCGAGATCGCCCGCGAGCAGGAGCTGGTGCTGCTGTTCGACCCCGGCCACTCGCTCGACGAGCGGATCGTGGCCGAGCAATTCATCGTTTGAATGCCAGCGGGGCGAGGCTTGCCAAACCGGCGAGCCGCCCATATACGCGCACCCCTGCCTGCAAGGCTGCTCCCCGATAGCTCAGCGGTAGAGTAGGTGACTGTTAATCACTTGGCCGTAGGTTCGAATCCTACTCGGGGAGCCATATTTCGACGCGGCTTTTGCGAGCGGCGTCACATCGGGCAGCTCCATCCCCTTGAAAGCCGCCTCAGCTAGCCTGAACGGGACCTCATCTACCCAGGGTGAGGAACAGCAGCGCCACCAGCAGGATCAGCGCAGTATAGCCACCGAGGCCGATGAGCAGGAGGGGCAAACCCCTCGGGCCCATCCAGGCGCGGGTCAGCGTCTTGGCCTGGTTGATGAGGTCGGGCCATGTGTAGCTGACGAAATCGCCCTGCGACATGATCGTCACCAGCCGCCCGTTTTCGTCGATCACGGGGAGCCGGCGGAAGCGCTCGTTGGACATGACGCGCAGCCAGTCGACCAGGTCGTCATCGGCCTGCGCCATGCGCACATCGGTGGTCATCACCTCGGCGACGCGCGTGGTCTCGGGGTCGAGCCGCCGCGCGATCACCCGGCGGAAGATATCGCGCTCGGTCATCATGCCCAGCACCCTTCGGTCATCATCGACCACCACGATCGAGCCGAAATTCTTCTCCGCCATCGCCTGCGTGGCCGTCAGCACGGTGGTGTCCGGGCTGCAGGTCAGAGGATCGGGCTTGGTTTCGAATTCCTTGCGATCGCGGATCTTCATGAGCATCCCCCTGCTGGCCGACATTGCGGTTGCGGCTGGCCGGCAGCCCCGAACGACGAAGCTACGACGCGCCGGACCGCCCGCCGCGCCGCACTATGTTGCACTCGGACGAGAGGCGCAAGGCCGCCTTCCGGGCAGCAAATGCAGCTCGCGTCTCCTCATCCATGTGGAACGCACGTCGCTGCAAATGGACGCCGGGGGCGGCAGATCGCTTCGCCGCTTCCCCCGGGAACGGATCGTCCGCGAGGCGCAGCGCGCCCCCTACCCGGCAGCGCCGTGGCAGTGCTTGTACTTGTTGCCCGAGCCGCACGGGCATGGGGCGTTGCGGCTGACATTCTGGTCCGCATAGGGATCGGCGGTCGCCGCCCCGCCCGGGCCCACCTCGGCCATGACCGATCCCGCCAGCGCGCCGAACAGCGCCTCGCGGCCGCGCGAACCGTCGTGGTCGTTTGAATTGTCCTCACCGGTCAGCGGGCTGACATGGCCGGTCAGGAAGTCGGGCAGATCGGGCAGGCGGATCGGCGGCGGCGGCGCGGCGGGCCGCATCGTCGCGGTCATCAGCACCCGCGTCACGTCCTCGCGGATCGTCTCGAGCATGGTCTCGAACAACCCGAAGGCCTCGCGCTTGTACTCGTTGATGGGCTGCTTCTGGGCATAGGCGCGCAGGAACACGACCTGACGAAGCGCATCCAGCGTGGCGAGATGCTCCTTCCAGTTGTGATCGAGCCGCTCGAGCAGCACCTGCTTCTCGATCCGGCGCCAGATGTCGGGATCGATCTCGGCCGATTTCTGCGCCAGTTTGTCGTCCGAGGCCTCCAGCAGCCGCTCCTCGATCAGCTCGGGCTCGACCGCCTCCTCCTCGAGCCACGCGTCGATGGGCGCATCCATGCCCAGCACGTCGTCGATCTTCTTCTTCAGCGCCTCGATGTCCCATTGCTCGGGATAGGAGCCCGGCGGGCAGGCGCCGACCACGATCGCGTTCAAGGCATCGCGCCGCATTTCGCCGATTACATCGTTGACGCTGTCCGCATCCATGATCTCGGCGCGCTGCTCGTACACCACCTTGCGCTGGTCGTTCATCACGTTGTCGTATTCGACGACCTGCTTCCTGACCTCGTAATTCCTCGCCTCGACCTTCTTCTGCGCGGTTTCGATCGCCTTGGAGAGCCACTTGGAGCCGATCGCCTCGCCATCGGCCAGGTTGGAGTTCATCATCTTGGAGAACAGCGTGTCCGGCCCGAAGATGCGCAGCAGGTCATCCTCGAGGCACAGATAGAAGCGGCTGAGGCCCGGATCGCCCTGCCGGCCCGAGCGGCCGCGCAGCTGGTTGTCGATCCGGCGCGATTCGTGCCGCTCGGTGCCGAGCACGAACAGCCCGCCCGCCTCCAGCACCTGCGCCTTCTCCGCCGCCACCTCCTCGCGGATCCCGGCCAGAGCCGCCCCGCGCGCCTCGCCGTCCTCCATGCCCTTGAGCTCGTCCTCGATCCGGAACTCGACATTGCCACCCAGCTGGATGTCGGTCCCGCGCCCGGCCATGTTGGTGGCGATCGTCACCGCGCCAAGCCTGCCGGCCTGCGCCACGATGTGCGCCTCCTGCTCGTGGAAACGGGCGTTGAGGACGTTGTGCTTGACCCCCTCCTCGTCGAGGAACTTGCTCAAAAGCTCGGATTTCTCGATCGACACCGTGCCCACCAGCACCGGCTGCCCGGTCTCGTTCTTTTCGCGGATGGCCTTGGCGATGGCGGCGAACTTGTCGGTCGTGTTCTTGTAGAACTCGTCCTCCTCGTCCACCCGCCCGATCGCCACGTTGGTCGGGATTTCGACCACGTTCAATTTGTAGATATCCCAGAACTCGGACGCTTCGGTCGCCGCGGTGCCGGTCATTCCGGCGAGCTTGGGATACATCCGGAAGTAGTTCTGGAAGGTGATCGAGGCCATCGTCTGGTTTTCGGGCTCGATCTTGACGCCCTCCTTGGCCTCGACCGCCTGGTGCAGGCCGTTGGACCAGCGTCGCCCCTCCATCATCCGGCCGGTGAACTCGTCGATGATGACGACCTTGTCGTCCTTGACGATGTAGTCGGTGTCCCGCCGGCGCATGACCACCGCCTGCAGCGCCTGGCTGAGGTGATGGACGACCTGCGTGTTCTCGACATCGTACAGATTGTCGGTCTCGATCAGCCCCGCCGCCGCCAGCCGTCGCTCGACCACCTCGGCGCCGTCCTCGGTCAGCGAAACCGCGCGGCTCTTCTCGTCGCTTTCGTAATATTCGCTTTCGACCTCCTTCACGATGGCATCGAGCGCGACGTAGAGCTCGCTCTTGTCCTCGGTCGGGCCGGAAATGATCAGCGGCGTCCTCGCCTCGTCGATCAGGATCGAGTCCACCTCGTCGACGATCGCGTAATTGAACGGCCGGTGGACCTGCTGGCTGCGTTCGGACTTCATGTTGTCGCGCAAATAGTCGAAGCCGAACTCGTTGTTGGTGCCGTAGGTGATGTCGGCGCCATAGGCCTCGCGGCGCAGCGCCTCGGGCAGGTTGGGCACGATCACGCCGACGGTAAGCCCCAGGAAATTGTAGAGCCGCCCCATCCACTCGGCATCGCGCCGCGCCAGATAGTCATTGACCGTGACGACGTGCACGCCCTTGCCCGGCAGCGCGTTCAGATAGGTGGCGAGCGTCGCCACCAGCGTCTTGCCCTCGCCGGTCTTCATCTCGGCGATCTCGCCGCGGTGGAGCACGATGCCGCCGACCAGCTGCACGTCGAAATGGCGCATGCCGAGCACGCGCTTGGAAGCCTCGCGCACGGTGGCGAAGGCTTCGGGGAGGAAGTCGTCTAGCTTGGCACCCTCGTCCAGCTTCAGGCGGAACTTGGCGGTCTGCGCCTGCAATTCCTCGTCTGAGAAGTCGGCGAGCTGCGGCTCGAGCGCGTTGATATGCCCGACGATCCTGTCGAGCGACTTGATGTAGCGCTCGTTGGCGGAGCCGAACAGCGACTTGGCGATCGCCTGGAACATTGTGGATAACCTCGTGGAAAATGCGGGGGATAGGCGCCGTGGCCGACCATCAGCGATCGGCCAAGAAGGCAAGGTCCCGCCTGGTCAGCAAGACCTTTGCCGCAGCACTCTTCCTATTCGCGCGCGCGATCCGCCTGAAGCTGGATCGTCGGCACGACGCTCGTCCTTACGGTGCGGCGACAGGGCAGCCGCTCGACGTTGCGCGTCTTGCGTGCCTCGCCGCTCAGCTCGAGCACCCTCGGCACGCGGACGCACGGCGCTGCCTCGCCCCCCTGCCCGGCCGACTCGACCGCCACGCCAATCTCCGCCGCCCGCAGCGGCTCACCCATGGCGGCAAGGCCGGTGACGAGCGCGAGGATGGCAAGGAATTGGCGTAGCATGGTCTTCCCAAGATATAGCGTTACGGGACTAAGGTCCAGTGTCGGCTTCCGATGTTGCTTCAACGTCCTGCATCCGAACGAACAAGACCAGCCGACCGTCAGTCGTAAGGCTCACGGGATCGATGCCGAATTGTCGCATCTGTGCAAGCTCCTCCCGACAGACGGGCGTCGGCTCGAAGGTTGCCGACCCCGAACTGGTCCAGTCGCATCCGGCAAGTTCGCCATGCTCTCTGAATGTCGCGTCCACCAGATGATAGCCATCGGCGACCGTATCGTTGAACACCCAGACCACCGTGTTCTCATAGGTGCTGGCGACCTCCTGCTGATCCTCGTCGAGAGCGGGAAAGAACCGGGCCCGCGTCGAAACCGCCTCGCAGGCCCTGCGATATGGTAACTCTTGCTTTGCTCTAGCCGGGAAAGATTGACAATTGGTTGATGCGCCGAGGGCATGCCTTGCCGCTTTCGCAATTCGTCCATAGGCGCGTGAGGTTCATGGACCTCGCCCGCTCCCCCCTCGCCCTGCCTTTCCCAAATATGGAGCCCATCGCCGGCGTCACGCTGCGGGTCGCGCGCGCGGGCTACAAGGCGTGGGATCGGGCGGACCTCACCTATGTCGAGCTCGCTCCCGACACCGCGCTCGCCGGCCTGTTCACGAAGAATGTCTGCGCCAGCCACGAGGTCGATCTCGGGCGCGAGCAGGTCAAGCGTGGGCGGGGGCGGGCGCTGGTCGTCAATGCAGGCAATTCCAATGCCTTCACCGGCCATCGTGGGCGCGAGGCGGTCGCCCTGATCCAGGCGCAGGTGGCGCGCCATCTGGGATGCGACCCGGACGAGGTGCTGGTCTCATCGACCGGCGTGATCGGCGTCCCCCTGCCGCAGGACAAGGCGCGTGCGGGCATCGAGGCGGCGCTATCCGCACCTCAGACTTCGTGGCAGGAAGCCGCGCTAACTATCGGAACGACCGATACTTTCCCCAAGGGCGCAACGGCGAGCGCCATGCTCGGCGAGACCCGCGTCACGCTCGCCGGCATCGTCAAGGGCAGCGGCATGATCGCCCCCGACATGGCCACCATGCTCGCCTACGTCTTCACCGATGCTGCAATCGAACCCGCCTTCCTGCAGACGTTGCTCGAACGGGCGAACAAGACCACCTTTGCCTGCATTACCGTGGACGGCGACACCTCGACCAGCGACACCTTGCTCGCCTTCGCCACCCGAACAGCCGGCAACCCGCCGCTCCGATCCTATGACGATCCCGGCGCCGACGCCTTAGCCGACGCGCTGAGCGACCTCTGCCGCCAGCTCGCCCAGCTCGTCGTCCGCGATGGCGAGGGGGCGCAGAAATTCGTCCGCATCGCCGTCACCGGAGCCGCGGACGACGAGAGCGCGCGCCGCATCGGTCTCGCCATCGGCAATTCGCCGCTGGTCAAGACCGCCATTGCCGGCGGTGACGCCAACTGGGGCCGGGTGGTGATGGCGGTCGGCAAGGCGGGCGAACCGGCCGATCGCGATCGCCTGTCGATCGGCTTCGGCGGCACCTGGACCGCGCGCGAAGGCCAGCCCGTCGCCGGCTACGACGAAGCACCCGTCGCGGCGCACCTCTCGGGCCGCGACATCCTCGTGGAAGTCGATCTCGGCATCGGCGACGGGCGCGCAAACGTGTGGACTTGCGATCTGACGCAAGGCTACATCGCGATCAATGCGGATTACCGCTCGTGAGCATTCTCGACCGCGAAATGCTCGCACTGATGCGGCAGGTGACCGACGCCATCATCCTCCCGCGCTACCGCAACCTGGCGGCAGGAGAAATCGAGGAGAAGCAGCCGGGCGACCTCGTCACCATCGCCGATCGCGAGGCCGAAGCGATGCTGTTCGAGGGGTTGGCCAAGCTCGACCCGGGGATCGCGCTGGTCGGCGAGGAGGCGGTCCATGCTGACCCCGCGCTCGCCGACAGGCTCGCCGGCTCCTGCTGGATCGTCGACCCTGTCGACGGCACGCGCAATTTCGCCCGCGGCCAGGCGCCGTTCGGCATCATCATCGCCCGCGCCGAGGGTGGCGAAGCGCAATCGGGCTGGATCTTCGATTGCCTGACCGGCCGCTTCTGCGCCGCCCATCGCGGCAGCGGCGCCTTTATCGGGGGAGAGCGGATAGAGGCGCGAGCGTCGGGTGAGGCTCCACCGGTCGCGGCGATTTCGCTGCTGTTCGCCGACCAGGCCCAGCAGGCGGCCCTGACCGACTACGTACTCCCGCACTATCGCCTCGCCGACATTCCCTTCTGCGCCGCAGAGCAATATCCGCGCCTCGCAAACGGGACGAACGATGTCTCACTCTTCACCCGCACGCTCGCCTGGGACCATGCCGCAGGCGCCTTGTGGCTCAACGAGGCGGGCGGCTGCGCGGCCCGGCCCGACGGCTCGCCCTACCGTGTCGACCGGCCCGCGCGCACGAGCCTCATCGCCGCTGCCAGCCCGACGCTGTTCGAGGGACTGGCCGGGCGTCTGGCAGCGAGCGCCGCGCTTTTTCCGACGGGGGCCTAGAGCTCGCTCTCGATCCAGTCCTTGAGCCGGCTCTTGGGCGCCGCGCCCATCTGATTGGCGACTGGCTGCCCATCCTTGAACAGCACCAGGTAGGGGATCGACTGGACGCCCATCTTGCCCGGCGTGTCCGGGTTCTGCATGATGTCCATCTTGGCGATGATAACCTTGTCGGCCATTTCCTCGGACAGCTCCTCGAGCGCCGGCGCGATCATCTTGCAGGGTCCGCACCAATCGGCCCAGAAGTCGACCAGCACGGGCTTTTTTGAATCGAGCACCTCGGCCTGGAAGCTGTCGTCGGTTACGGTCTTGGTGGCCATCAATGCATGCTCCTTCGCTTGGCGATCCGCATGTAAGAAGCGCTCGCAAAAGGGCAACAAAGGCGCGCTCACTAGCTTTGCTCGCCTGTGGACAAGCCCCGCTTGTGGCGGTCGAGCAGCTCGGGCGTGATGGCGATGAGCCGCGGCGTCTGGGTGTAGAGCACGGCGGCCTCGATCGCGCGGCCGGGATAGGTCTTTTCCAGCGCCGCGGCATAGGCCGCCATCTGCCGCAGCGTCGCGGTCGGAACCTCCTCGAGCGTCGCGGGCGGGCGCCGCGCGGTCTTGAAATCGACCACGAGCACGCGGTTATTCTCGACCAGCAGCCGGTCGATCGTGCCTGCCACCACCTGCCCCTCGACCAGCGCGGCGAGCGGGACTTCGGCAAGCGCGGCGGGCGAAAACAGTGCCGCCCAGCGCGGCTCCCCGATCACCGCCAGCGCCTGATCGAGCATCCGCGCGCGCAGCCCCTTGTCGAGCTCGCCGCCCCGGCGCGCCAGCCAGGCCGCGCCGCGCGCCGCGCGTTCGCCCTCCGGCACGTCGGGCAGACGTTCGAGCAGCGCATGGATCAGCACGCCGCGCCGTGCCGCAAATCCGTCGTCGCCCGGCGGGAGCGGCGGATCGGCGCCCCGCTTCTCGCCCGCGGACGAGGGCGCCAGCGGACGCGGCGGACGCGGCTCCTCGGGCGGCGGGCGCATCGCCCAGGCGGGCGGCACGAACGGCATCGGCAGCTCGCGCTGCTCCTTCACATCGACCCGCGGCGCGCGCTCGCCCCGCTCCATCCGCGCGCCCCAGATTGGGTCCGCCAGCCAGTCGCCACCCATCAGCGGGGCGAGGCGCGCATACCAGCTGTCCTTGGCCGGCTCGTCCTCGCGCTTGCCCAGCGCGCCGCCGATGAACAGCGCCTCCTCGGCCCGCGTCATCGCGACGTAGAGCAGCCGCCAGTGCTCCTCGCGCTCCTCGGCGGCAGCGGCCTCGGCAGCAGCGGCGATCGGCCCGATCCGCTGCTCCTTCGGCAGATCGGGCAGCGGCACCGTGCGTCCGCCGCCGCCCGGCAGCACCTCGGCGAGCGCCAGCCCGTTGGTCGGCGAACGGTCGGGATCGCCCGTTGCATCGGCCAGCACCACGATCGGCGCCTGCAACCCCTTGGCCCCGTGAACCGTCATCACCCGCACCAGCCCCGCATCGGCGCCGGGCTCGCGCTTCAGCTCCCCCTCACCCGCATCGAACCACTGGATGAAGCCGGCGAGCGAGGGCGTATGCGCGGCGCAGAAGGCGAGGGCGGCCGCCACCAACTCGTCGATCGGATCGTTCTGCGCCCGCCCAAGCCGCGCGACGAGCCGCTGCCGCCCCTGCCACGGCCCGACCAGCAGCCATTGCAGCAGCGCCTGGGGCGGCTCGAAATCGGCACGGGCGAGCAGATCGCGCAACCGGTCGGCGGCCGCCACCGCCTCGGGCCCGGACGACTGGCGCAGATGATCCCACAGCCGCACATGCTCATCCCGATAGCCGTGGGCGAGCAACTGCTCCTGGCTCCACCCGATCAGCGGCGAGACGAGCAGGCAGGCGAGGCTGAGATCGTCGAGCGGCTGCGCGGCGAAGCGCAGGGCCGCCATCAGATCGCGCACCGCCAAAGGCTCCGCAAGGCGCAGCCGGTCGACGCCCGCTACCGGCACCCCTGCCGCGTGCAGCCGCGCCACGATCAGCCCGGCGAGCTCGCGCCGCTTGCGCACCAGCACCATGATGTCGCCCGGCCCGGCATTGCGATGCTCGCCCTTGACCAGCGGGAAACCGCCGACGAGCCAGGCCTTCACCTGCGCCGCGATGCGGTCGGCCATCCGCCGTTCGGGCGGCGAGATCCAGCCTTCGGGCCCCTCCTGCGCCTCCTCAGGCTCCTCCCCCTCCTCCTGCTCGTCGGATGCAGCCGCCGAGACCGGTCGCCAGAGCGTCACCAGGCCGGGCCGCGCATCGCCGCGATGCGGCTCGGGCGACTGGTCGAGCCCGAAGGCCCCGTGCCCGATCACCCCGATCGCCTCGTCCACGAAATCAAGCACATCCTGCGCGCTGCGGTAGGACCGGCCGAGCCCCAGCTCGACCAGCCCGCGCGGCTCGTAATCGGCCCTGATCTGCGCCGCGGCGAGCGCGCTCTCCCGCATCGCCTGCTTGAACCGTTCGCCCGCCAGACGGAAATTCTCCGGATGGGTCCCCTGGAAGCGGAAGATCGCCTGCTTGTAATCGCCCACCGCGAACACCGTGCGCAGCTTGCCGTCGCGCTGGCCCAGGCCCGCCTGGAACTCATCGGTCAGCGCGAACACGATCGTCCATTGCGCCTCGTTGGTGTCCTGCGCTTCGTCGATCAGGATGTGGTCGAAGCGCCGGTCGAGCTTGTAGCGGATCCATTCGCCCAGCGCGGGCGAGGCGAGCAGCGCGGCGGCGCGGCGGATGAGGTCGTCGAAATCGATCAGCCCCTCGCGCGCCTTCGCCTCGTCCCAGGCGAGCGCGAAGCGGCGGCCGATCTCGAGCGCGGGGGCGATGAAATCGGCGAGCGCCATCAGCGTGCGAAGTTGCCGGATGCCGTCAAGACAAGTCGCCACCTTCGCAGCGCTCGCGGCAATCTCGGGATCGAGCTTCTCGAGCGATTTGAGCGCGCGCACTTCGCCCTTCTGCGTGAACAGCGCCTTCGTCAGCGCCTCGCACTCGGCCAGGCGATTCCCGCTCGCCAGCCACCGGTCGACGGTTTCGATATGGTCGCGGCACTTGGGCGTGTTCCAGGCGGCCAGTGCCGCAAGACATCGCCGCAAGGCCGCGCAATCGAAGGCATCGTCGGTACACAGGGCCGCCAGATGCTCGTCCCCCGCCCCCTCGGGCAAGCCCAGCAGCCGCTCGACCCGCGGACGCATCGGCGGCTGCCAGGCGCCCGGGCCGAACCACATCGCGCGCGCCTTTGCGCAGCGCATCAGCCAGCCGCGCGCCTTCTCCTCGCCGAACCGCACCGAAAGCATCTCGAGCGCGGCGATCGCCGGCCGGTCGCCCTCCTCCTCGAAGCGCGCCACCAAACCCGCCAGCACCCGATGCGCGAGCAGGTCACGATCGCGATCCTCCATCGGCTGCGTGCCCGGCACCAGCCCTGCTTCGGACGGGAACGCGGCGAGCAGCCACTGGGCGAAGGCATGGATCGTATCGATCCTCAGCCCGCCGCCCGGGCAGTCGAGCACGCTGGCGAACAGGGTCCGCGCGCGCGCCCTCGTGGCCCCGTCGACTGCCGCGCCGATCGCCTGTAACTCGCTGAAAAGCTTGGTATCTTCGAGGCGAACCCAGCGTGCGAGCACCTCGTTCACCCGGGTCGCCATTTCCGCCGCCCCGGCCTTGGTGAAGGTCAGGCACAGGATCTGCTCGGGCGTCACATCGGGCCGCAGCAGCAGCCGCAGCACCCGGGCAGCAAGCACCTGCGTCTTGCCCGTCCCCGCCGAGGCCGAAAGCCATACGCTCTCCTGCGGGTCCACCGCACGCTTTTGATTGGCCTGCAACGTGTGGACTCGCGCGCTCACCGGGCGAGCTCCGTGATCCATTCGTCGAGCCGCATCAGGTGGTCGAACGTATCGTAAACCTTGGCGTCGGGGTTGAGCCGCGCGGTAAAGGGCCGGTCGCCAAGGATCCAGCCATCGAGCGCGTCGTCGAGAAAGCGGCGGGCTTCGGGCAGGAAATCCCCGGGCGGTATCCCCTTCTTCTTGCTGCCCTCGAGGACCGCTGTCGCGACGTAGCCGAAGCCCGTCGGGTGGTCCTTCGCCTTTGCCCGGCCAAGCGACCAGTATTCGAAGCGTTCCGGCCTCCCCGCAACCCCCGCGAACGCACCTGCCTCAGCCATCAGCGCGAGCGTGCCGAGCTGGAGCGCGTAACCCGCCGTGACCTCGCGGCCCGAGGGCGGACCGCCGGTCTTGTAGTCGACAATCGCCAGGCCGCCGGCGGCCCCATTGCCTTCCAGCACGTCAATCCGGTCGGCCTTGCCGTGCACGGTGACGCCGCGCACCACCATCTCGCCCGCCGCCTCGATCGCCACCGCCCGTCGACCGGTCTGCGAAGCGATCTCCCCCGCCACCCATTCGAGCGCCCGTTCGAGCCTCGGCCGCCACAGAGCACGGGTCAGCGGATGGGCGTGCATTTTGGCCAGATGCCGCTCCATCAGCGCCGCCATCGTTCCTTCGCCCTTGTGCCAATCCTCGAGGATCCTGTGCGCGAGGCTGCCGAGCCAGGCAGGCGAAGGCGCGGCATCGAGCGGGTCGAGTTCGGCCAGTTTGAGGATTTTCGAGGCGTAGAACTGGTAGGGGTCGGAGCGCAGCCGGTCGAGCCCCGTCACGCTCACCCGAACCCGTCGCTGCTCGGCGCTTGGCATCGGCTCAGGTCTTGGATGCGTTGATACCTCGGGATATGGGCCGAGCGGCGCTGTCGCATCGAGCGCGCAGGCCAGCCTGACCGCCTTCTGGTCCCGATAGTCGTCGATCAGGTCGTCCCCCAGCAGCGCCTGCACGCGCAGCAGGAAGCGCGAGGGGATGGTCGGCCCGCCAGCATCGCGCACCGCCCGGCTGAGCACCACCTCGGGCGCGCCCATCGCTCCGGCGAGGTCGTGCGCGGCCAGGCCGACGCGGAAATCCGCCCCCGGCACGCCCAGCGCGCGCAGGACCGCCGGCGCGAGCGACGGGTCGGTCGCCGGACGCGGCGGCCAGGTGCCCTCGTTGAGCCCGGCGCAGATCATCAGGTCCGCCCGGGCGCCGCGCGATTCAAGGAGGCCATAGATCGCCACCCGCGGATGGCCGCCATAAGGCGGGCGCACCGCCACCCGCTCCATCGCCTCCCGCAAGGCGGCGGGCAGTTCGGCCGCCTCGAGCGCGGTGCCAACAGTGCGCGCGTGAAGCCGCAGATCCTCGACGAATTGCGCCAGCGCGCGCCCGTCCTCCTTCGCCCAGAGCCCCTCGCCGCACAGCGCCTCGCCCGCCGCCGCAATCGTATCGAGCCGATCGGCGAGGAGCGGCGTCTCGAGGAGCAATGGCGAGAGCACCGCCTCGACCCCACCCCACCATTCGCGCACCCGCGCCTGGTCGGCCACCTCGCGCAAGGGCGCCAGCCCCGGCGCCTTCCTCGGTCCGCGCAACCGCCGCTCGAACGCCCGCGCCTTCGCCAGCCAATCGCCTCGCGCCTCGCCCGCCGCCACCAGCGGATGAGCGAGCAGCGCCGCCAGCGGCACCGGCGCCGCTTCCTCGGCCGCCACGTCCGCAAGCAGTAGGAAGAGCCGCCCAGCCGCGGTCTGCGGAAGCGACCGGCCCGCCGAATCGTCCGCCGCGATCGCCCAGCGCGCCAGATGCTGCACCACCCGCGCGGCCAGCGCGCGATCGGGCGTCACCACTGCCACCCGCCGCCCTGCGGTCTCCAGCGCCTCGCGCACCAGCAGGGCGATCGCCTGCGCCTCCTCCTCGGGATTGGCCGCCTCCATCAGCCGCACTCCAGCCAGGCGCCGCTTCTCGGGCGGCAGGTCGACCCACCCGTTGCTTGCCTGGGGTGGCAGGAACAGGCTCGAGATCGCGTGGCTTCGCGCGGGCGGCCCCTTGCCCAGCCCCGCCCGGTGCCACGCCTGCACCTCCCCGCGCGCGATCCCCATCCGGTTGAGCAGCAGCTTCAGGTGATATTGCGGATGGGTCACCGCATCTCCCCGGGCGAAGGGTTCCTCGGCTCCGGAGCCCCCCGCGGAGCCGAGCTCGTCCCACACCTCGCCGCTCATCGAGAGGTCGAGATCCGGAAGGATCACCGCCCCTGCCGGCAGTTCCGAGACCACCCGCAGCAACCGCGCCAGGGCCGGCGCCGCGCTCGTCACGCCCGCGGCCACCACCGGATGCGCCGGGGGATCGGCCGCCCACGTTCTCGCGGCATGGCGGAACAGCATGTTGCGCCGGGTCGCCGCATCCACCTCCCCCCGCTCGGCCAGTTCGAGCGCCCAACTCTTGGCCACATGGCGGAAGGTTTCGAGGCTCCTCAGCCAATGCTCGGCAAGGTCGCCCAACAGGTCGAGCACTCGCTCGGCCTGCAGATCCTCCGGCCCGATCTCCTCGGCGAGCAGCCGGTCTATCACCCGTCCGGTCTCAAACGCCAGCCGCAGCAGCGCGCTCCCCTGCGGCGCCCGCGCCCCCTCGTGCGCGCGGATCAGCTGGGCGAGCCGCAACCAGCGCAAGGTC
>PPFU01023182.1_pt1 | contig 13729 bp, 13 predicted proteins | sample 1535991 | NCBI WGS metagenome assembly PPFU01 (sample SAMN04901290, study PRJNA319586) | Hypolithon metagenome, whole genome shotgun sequencing project. | isolation source: Antarctic Hypolithon | place: Antarctica: Miers Valley | collected 2014
GGGCCTTCGAGGCATTTGCCTTCGCGGACGTGGGTGAAATGCCAGGTGCCGCGGCGGGCGTCGCCGAGCGCGATGTATTCGGGGGCGGGATGAGCGGCGACGCTGGGGATGCCGATAAGCGGTGCGTTGCGCGCGAGGCGAAGGCCGATGGCGGCGGCGATGGCAATGCGGATGCCGGAATGGGAGCCGGGGCCGAGGCCGACGGCGATCTGGTCGATGTGCGGTGCGGCGGCGAGGGCGCGCTGTAAGGCGGGGAACAAGTGGGTGCCGAGACTGCGGTCGCCGGGGATTTCTGCCTGGAAAAGGAGTGCGCCGTTTTCCACGACGGCGAGGCTCGCGAACGACGTGGAGGTTTCGATGGCGAGGATGATCATGGGCGTACGATCTCGATCTCGCGGGTGTCGTTGGCGGCGTGGCGGAGGTGTATCCAAATCGCGTCGGCGGGAATGAGCTCGGGGAATTTGTCGGCCCACTCGATGGCGGTGATGCCGCCGGAGTCGAGGGTTTCGTCGAGGCCGATGCGGAGGGCTTCTTCGGCGGTGTCGAGGCGGTAGAGGTCGATGTGCGCGAGGGGGAGTCTGCCGCCGGGGTACTCGTGGATGAGGGTGAAGGTGGGGCTGGTGACTGGGCCGGTGTAGCCGAGGGCGGCGGCTAGGCCCTGGACGAAATGGGTCTTGCCGGTGCCGAGGTCGCCGGTGAGGGCGAGGACGGTGCCGGGGATGAGGGTCGCGGCGAGCTGGGCGGCGAGGGCGCGGGTCTCGGCGGCGCTACGCGAAATGGTCATGGCCGGTGGGCAGGGAGCTTGCCTCGGCGGTGAACTGGCCGATGCGGGTGAGTTTGGGGAAATGACTGGGCCAGGTGCGCTCCAATTTTTCTGAGGCGCGAGAGACGAGCGCAAACAGGAGCTCGTAGTCTTCACCGTCGGTGAGGGCTTGGGCGAGGGTGCGGCCTCGCGTGCGGGGGATGCGGCTTTCGTCGAGGGTGAAGCCGACGCCGCTGGCGCGGGCGAGGCGGGGGAGGTCGCTGCCGAGGCCGTCGCTGAGGTCCATCATGGCGTGGATGCGGAAATGCTCGGTGAGCCAGCGCGCCTCCTCGACGCGCGGGATGAAGTCGAGGTGATGCCCGGCGAGCGAGCCGCCAAGGCGGCCGGTGACGTACAGCGCGTCGCCTGCTTTTCCGCCGGAGCGGGTGATGCAGCGGATGCGCTCGACTTCGCCGGTGAGGGCGACGGAGATGAACAGCGGGCCGGGCGAACGGGCGGTCTCGCCTCCGACGATGCTGATGCCGAAGCGCGCGGCGCACTTTTTCAAGCCGGCGTAAAGGCGGTCGAGCCGCGCGATTTCCATGCTCTCGGGGGCGGCGATGGTGACGAGGGCGTGGCGCGGGAGGCCACCCATCGCGGCGATGTCGCTCACGTTCCGCGCGAGGGCTTTCCAGCCGACGCGGCGCGGATCGTCGGCGCTGGTGAAGTGCACGGACTCGACGAGGCAATCGGTTTTCAACAACTGCCAGTGGCGTGCGCGCGGGCTGCCGATCGCGGCGCAATCGTCGCCGGGGCCAATGCGCACGTCCGCTCCCGCAGCGAGATTTTTCACCAGTCGCGCGACGAGCCGATCCTCGCCATAGCCGACGAGTCTCATGCGGGCGTGGGCTGGAGCATGATGAACCAGAGGGTCGTGCCGTTGAAGAGCGCGTGCATGGTCATCGGGACGAGGAGGGAGCCGGTGGCCTCGTAGGCGGCGGTGAGGCAGAGGGCGAGGACGAAGATGGGGGCGAGGGAGAGGAGGTTGTTGTGGATCGCGGCGAAAAGCGCGGCGCTGAGGGCCATCGCGGGGAGGATGCCGGCCCAGCGCTTGAGGGCGGGGTAGAGGTAGCCGCGGAAGATGAATTCTTCGATGACGGGGGCGCAGATCGCGGCGGCGAAAAGGGTGGCGATGACCTGGCCGTGATCGCCCCGCGCCCAGGCGGCTTTGTAAAAAAGCACCATCTCCTGCGGCTGGAGATCGAAGCCGAACTGGAGCGCGCCGAGCAGTCCGGCGATCCAGATAAGCGGGTAGGCGGCAAGGAGGAAGCCGAGCGCGAGGGCGGGGACGAGGCCGGGAGCGACCTGGCGCAGGCCCATGAATTCGCGCAACCGGATGCCGCGGTAGCGGAGCAGGCCGGCGATGGCGGCGGCGATGAGGCCGAAAAATCCGATGCCGAGGATGAGGGTTTTGAGGGTGATGTCTCGCGAGGTTCCACCGGCGCTGCCGAGGAGGAGGGCGGTGAAGAGTCCGGCGAGGGCCACGAAGACGAAAAGGTCGGGAAGGCCGAGGGGGGTGGCATCAACTTTCCCGCCGCGGTCGTGGATGCGGAAGGCGACGAGGGTGTAAACCGCGATGGAGGCGGCGAGGAGGAACGCGCCGAGGAGGAGGGCGGCGGTCATCTGGGTAGCGCCCGCGCCTCGCGGGCTGCTTTCGGCGCCTCGCCGAAAGATCCAAGCTGACGGCGCAGCCGCTGACTAAAGCGAGCGTCGTTCAGCCGCGCGGTTTTGAAATGACGCTCCCGCGTTGGGTTGGGTGTTTCGGCGAGGGCGCCGAAACCAGCCCGCGAGGGCGCGGGCGCTACCCGGTCGATGCTTCGCATCGGTTAGGGGGCGTAGAAGCTCGGGAGCAGGTAGAGCCGTCCGGACTCGAGGGGGAGCATGCCGCCGGGGAGTTTGACTTCGACTTTCGCGGACTCGCTCTGGCCGAGGAGGCGGAAGATTTTCCCGAGCGCAAACGGGGCCTGATACTGCACGATGGCGGCTCCGGGCGCGCCGCCGAGCTCGCGCGCCTTGGCGAAGGCGTCCTCGATGTGGCCGAGGGCGTCGATGAGCTTCGCCTCGCGCGCGTCTTCGCCGGAGAGAATGCGGCCATCGGCGATGCCGGCGCGCAGGGCGTCGGCGGGGAGCTTGCGCTCGGTGGCGACGACGGTCAGGAATTTGTCGTAGGTCTGCATGACGAGCGCCTGGATGTAGGCCTGCTCCTCGGGGGTCATCTGGCGCGCGCCGTTGAGGATGTCCTTGAACTGCCCGCTTTTAAAAGTGACGGACTCGAGGCCGATTTTGCCGAGGAGTTCGCGGTAGTTCAGGGTTTGAATGATCACGCCGATGCTGCCGGTGATAGTGGTTTCATTCGCGATCAGGTGGGTGCCGCCGCACGCGATGTAATAGCCGCCGGAGGCCGCGACGGAGCCCATGTGGACGACGACGGGCTTCTTTGCGCGGGCTTTGACGACCTCGTGGTAAATGACGTCGGAGGCGGTGACTTCGCCGCCGGGGGAGTCGATGTGGAGGACGATGGCGCGGACTTTTTCGTCATCGGCGGCCTGCCGCAGGGCGAGCTTCATGTCCTGGACCATGCTCTGCCCGAGCGCGCCGGGGACGGAGGAGCTGATGAGGCCATCGAGATGGATGAGGGCGATTTTCTGGTCGCCGCTCCCTTTTTCCACGAGCACCTCCTCGTAGCGCGGGATCTCGCGGACGAGCATTCCGCCGGCGGAGGAAAACTTCGCGCCGATGACGCCGAGGAGGATGAGATTGAGCAGTCCGCTGAGGCAGACGATGGTGATGAGGGAGGCGATGAGGCAGCCGGGGCGTTTCATGCGGAGGTTGAGAGTTGGGATTGAGAGGCGTGGGGCGGAGCGCGGTGTAGATAGTGGAACGAGGGATGGGGCGCAAGATGGAGCATCGCGTATGGCAGGGTGGTTGATTTCCGGCGCGGGGGGCGCATCGCGACGGAAGATGAGCAGCACGAGGCTCTCGATCATCTGCCTCAGGGGGCCCCGGAGCCCTTGCGCTCCCGCGCAAGCTCCGCGACGATCCGTCCTGTCATGCGCCTTTTCCCCGTCCTCCTCGCGCTGATGAGTCCCATCCTCGCCACAGCGGAAGACTGGCGCAGCACGCTCTCGCCGATGAAGCCGGGGCCGTTCCCCCTGCCGCGCTCTTATGTGGCGCGCTACGACTTCGGCTGGAGCGGGGTGAAAGCAGGTTCGGGCACCTTCAATTTCGAGCGTGCCGGGCAGCGCGCCGTGCTGGTCGCGCAGCTCAAGACATCGGGGATGCCCCGCCGCCTCTGGCAAATCGACGCCTCTCACCAAGCGATCGCTGATCTGACGCGCCTGCGCCCAATCTCGGTGGTGCAGAAGGAAGTCTATCGGTCGCAAACGCAGGAGACGCGCCTCCTTTTCTCCCCGCAGGGCGTGACGAAACAGACGCGGGAGTCGCCGGAGCAAAAGGAATTTCTCAAGCCGAAAACCGTGAGCGAGCCGGGCGCGCTCGATCTGCTCATGACCGTGCTCGTCGCGCGCAGCCAGCCGCTGCGCCAGGGTGAGGTGCTGCGCTGCGTCGTCTTTCCCTCGAACGCGGCGTTCCTCGCCGAGATCCAGGTTTTGGGGCGGGAAAAGGTGACGGTTCCCGCGGGCGCCTACGATGCCATCAAGCTCGAGCTGCGCCTGAAAAAGATCGGGAAAGCCGGCGAGCTGGAGCGGCATGCGAAGTTCAAGAGCGGCACGATCTGGCTCTCCGACGACCAGGATCGGTTGATCGTGCGGGTGGCCGTGGAGGTGTTCGTCGGCAGCGTGTGGGCGGAGCTGCAAGGGGTGGACTGAGTCCTGCGGCGTGTTTTTTCAACGGAACACACCGGGGACGACTGCCTCGACTTGCGATCCGTCCTCAAGCGGGGCGTGGTAGGATCAGCGGCATGCAGCCGAGGCAGATCATCCATCTCGACATGGATTGTTTTTACGCGGCGATCGAGGTGCGCGATCGACCGGAGCTGGCGGGGAAGCCGGTCGCGGTGGGCGGGGCGCGGGATCGGCGGGGGGTGCTCACGACTTGCAACTACGAGGCGCGGGAGTTCGGCATCCGCTCGGCCATGCCGACCTACAAGGCGCTCCAGGCGTGTCCGCACCTCATCGTCGTGCCGACGCGCTTCGACGTGTATCGGACCGAGTCGGCGCGGATTCGCGAGATTTTTCACCACTTCACGGACCTGGTGGAGCCGCTGTCGCTCGACGAGGCCTACCTCGACGTCACGGCGCTCGCGCATCCGGCGGCGGGCGTGGCGGCGGAGATTCGCGACCGGATTTACGAAACCACCGGGCTCACCGCCTCGGCCGGCATCGGGCCGAACAAGCTGATCGCGAAGATCGCGAGCGATTGGAACAAGCCGAACGGCCAGCACGAGGTGCGACCGGAGCAGGTGGCGGCGTTCATGCTGACGATGCCGGTGCGAAAAATCTGGGGGATCGGGCGCGTCGCGGCGCAGAAGCTGGAGCGGCACGGCATCCGGACCTGTGGGCAGATGCAGCATTACTCGCGGATCGAGTTGCATGCGCTGTTCGGCAAGTTCGGGATCGAGCTTTTCGATTTGTGCCGGGGGATCGACGACCGGCCGGTGGAGCCGCATCGCGAGCGGAAATCGCTGAGCACGGAGCAAACGTTCAGCGACAATCTGACGACGCTGGCGGAGTGCGAGGATCGGCTCGCGGAGCTGCACGTGGAGCTGCTGCGCGATCTGGCGAAAAAGGAGACCCGCCCGATCCACAAGCTGTTCGTGAAATTGAAGTTTGCGGATTTTTCCCGCACGACGGCGGAATGCGTGGGGGATGCGCCGGATCTGGCGCGGTATCACGGATTGCTGGCGGAGGCCTTCCGCCGACGGGACATGAGCATCCGGCTCATGGGGCTCGGCGTGCGCTTCGCCCCGGCGGCGGAGGTAGATGAGCAGCTCGAGCTGCCGGTGGGATGATCCTCGGATCAGGCCGCTCTCAATTGCTCCCACAGCTCCCGCTCTTTCTCCGAGAGCGCCCGCGGGATCTCGATCTCCGCGATGATGTGCAGGTCGCCGCGCTCGCCGCCTCCCTTCGGCAGCCCCAGCCCGCGCAGCCGGAAACGCTGCCCCGGCTGCGTCCCCGCCGGCACCTTCAGCCGCACGGGCTTGTCCATCGTTGGCACCTGCACGTCCGTCCCGAGCACCGCCTGCGCCGGCGTCAGCTCTACCTCGTGCACGAGATCGTTCCCCTCCACGCGGAATTCCGGGTGCTGCGCGAATCGCACCCGCAAATAGAGATCGCCCGGCTCCCCACCCATCGGCCCCGGGGTGCCCAGGCCCGCCAGCCGGATGCGCTGCCCCGCATGCACGCCCGCTGGGATTTTCACCGCGAAAGACTCCGCCGGCCCCGTCTCCGACCGGCGAAAAGAGATCGTCTTTTTCGTCCCCTCGACCGCCTCCGAGAGCGTGACCATCACATCCGCCTCGATGTCCTGCCCCCGCCGCGGAGCCTGCTGACGCACTCGCGGATCGCCCATCCCGCCCATCCCGCCGCCCCCCTGCCGCGCCCCCGGCTGTCCGCCGAAAAACGCCTCGAAAAAGTCGCTGAACCCCGTGCCGCCGAAGTGGAACTCCTGTCCCCCACCCTGCGGCATTCCGCCCCGCTGCTGCTCCCAGCCCGGCGGCGGCTGGAACCCCGCGCCGCTCTGCCAGTCCGCCCCCAGCGTGTCGAATTTCTTCCGCTTCTCCGGATCGCCCAGCACCTCATACGCCTCGTTGATCTCCTTGAATTTCGCCTCCGCCGCCGCCTTCTCCTTTTTCTTCGCCATGTCGGGATGATGCTTCCGCGCCAGCGCGCGGAAGGCCTTGCGAATCTCGTCCGCCGTCGCCGTCTTCGGCACCCCGAGCATCTCGTAGTAGTCTTTAAATTGAACAGCCATGCGGCGAAATCATACGCGCCCGGCGTCAACGCGCCAGCCCCGGCGCATCTCTCAACCTCCGTTTCCGGGGTTGACACCGCCCCGCCTGTTTGCTCCATTGCGCCCACTGGTTCGCGCTCGCGGCTGGAAATCCCTTTCGGATTGGCCTCTCTGCTCTGAGCAACACAAGCGCGTCTCCGTATCCAATTACGCACACCCTACATGGCGGGTCATAGCAAGTGGTCAAAAGTAAAGCGCAGCAAAGGCGCTCTCGATGTCAAACGCGGCGCGCTTTTCAGCAAGCTCGCGAAAGAGATCAGCGTGGCCGCGCGCATGGGCGGCGCCGAGGCGCACGTCCACGCAACCTTTGACGTGCCCGAGGAAGTCCCCGTGCAAATTCAAACATAACTAACAAATCCACCCCACCAACGAATCATGATCGAACCTATCGAAAACCAGCCCGCTTCAGACGAAGCAAAATCCAACAAACGCCCGCGCCGCCGGCGCACGCCGACCCGCACCACGCATTCGCGCTCCCGCTCGCAGGATCGGCAGCGCGACGGCGATGCGCCCGCCCCCGGCGACCGCAGCGACGCAGCGTCCGAGCCGGAAATAATCGCGCCAGAAGCGAAGCAGCCCGAGCGTGCGAGAGACGATCGCAGGCAGGATGGCGAGACTTTCACCGAACCGCAGCCCAGCCAGCAAACGCAGGAATCCGACCATCGCCGGCAGGAGCCGCGCCCCGAAATGCCTCCGGCCGAACCCGTCTTTTCCGATGGCATCGTCGAGGTTTCCGGAAAAGGATTCGGCTTCCTCCGCGAGCAGCGCCGGAACTTTGCGCAGCATCCGAACGATGTGTTCGTGGCTCCCGAAATCTGCCGCCGCTACGCCCTGCGCGATGGCATGTGGGTGAAAGGCGAAACGCGCCGCGGTAATCGCGGGCCGCAACTTTTCCGCGTCACCGAGATCAACGGCGAAGACCCGGAGCGCTACGGAAACATGCCGAGCTTCGAGGAACTGACGACGATCAACCCGAACCAGCGCATCAAGCTCGAGACCGTCCCTGAGCGCCACACGACGCGCATCATGGACATGATGACGCCCATCGGCAAAGGCCAGCGCGGCCTGATCGTGGCACCGCCGCGCACCGGCAAGACGACGCTGCTCACGCACATCGCCGAGGCCGTGGTGAAGAATCACCCCGGCATCAATCTCATCGTGCTGCTCGTCGATGAGCGCCCCGAGGAGGTGACGGAAATCCGGCGCACCGTGCCGGAGGCCGAACTCATGGCCAGCTCGAACGACTCCGACATCAAGACTCACACCCGCATCGCGCAGCTCGCCATCGAGCGGGCGAAACGCCTCGTCGAAGCCGGGCGCGACGTTTTCATCTTGTTGGATTCGATCACGCGGCTCGGGCGCGCTTTTAACAACGCGACCGGCGGCGGCGGGCGCACCATGAGCGGCGGCATCGACTCGCGCGCGCTGGAGATTCCGCGCAAGCTTTTCGCCGCCGCGCGTAACACCGAGGAGGCGGGGTCTTTGACTATAGTCGCGACCGCGCTGATCGAGACGGGCAGCCGCATGGACGAGCTGATTTTTCAGGAGTTCAAAGGCACCGGCAACATGGAGATGGTGCTCGACCGCAAAATTGCGGATCAGCGCATCTATCCGGCGATCGATATTTTCCTCTCCGGCACTCGCCGCGAGGAGCTGCTGCTGCCGGACCACGAGTTGCACAAAATCAACGTCATCCGGCGCGGGCTGGCCGGGCACAAGCCGATCGAGGCAATCGAGCGGCTGTTGAGTTTTGTGCGGAAATTCCCGACGAACTTCCAGATGCTGACGGAGATCCCGGGCTAATCAGGTAAGGGTTTATAGGGCTCGGATTTAGTCCGCTAAAAACGCGAAATGACGGAGCGAAAAATTGAAAGCAGCATGAGCGAGAAAGTTCAAAAGGTCGATGTCGAGGTGCTGCCGCCCGAGAAGCGGGGTCAGGCCGGAGATCCGCTCATGCGGCTCATCGCGGACTTGATGGACAATGCGTTCAAGCTGCCCGGCACGAATCTTCGCTTCGGGCTCGATCCGATCATCGGCTTGATTCCGGGCTTTGGCGACACGCTCGCGGGAGTGATCTCGGCGGTGCTCATCAGCCAGGGAGCGCGGCATGGGCTGCCGAAAGTCGTGCTCGCGCGTATGGCGACGAACGTGCTGCTCAACGCCGTGGTCGGCGGGATTCCGCTGGTCGGGGATGCGTTCTCGTTTTGGTTCAAGTCGAATGCGCGGAACTACAAGTTGTTCGAGAAACACCGCGGCGCTCGGCGCAAGGCGACGGCGGGGGACTGGGCGTTCGTGGTCGGCTTGCTGGCCGGGCTCGTGATTCTGCTGGTCGTGGTGGTCGCCGGGGTGATCTCGCTGCTCGTGATGCTGAAGAAAGCGTCGGGGATCTAGCTAACAGGGAGGCTCGGCGGCGCTGCGGATATCCCCTCTTGAGAGGGGATTCGCAATGGTCGCCGCTCGTTATGCGGCTGTTTTCGCTAACGTCTCCCGGATTGCCGCGAGCGCGGAGTCGATCCGGCTGGCGTCTTTGCCGGCTCCGCGAGCCATGTCTGGACGGCCACCGCCTTTTCCGCCGACGATAGTCGCTGCTTGCTGAATCAGCTTCCCAGCTTGCACCTTCGACGTGAATTCCGGCGACACAACTGAGACCAACGCGACTTGACCGCCGGTGGTGCCAGCAAGAAAAACGACGCCGCTGAAACTTCCTTTCAGCGCTTCGGCGATAGCTTGGAGTTCGTCACCGGTCGCGTTGGGAATGTGTTCGACGATCGCTTTCCCCTCGGCGCGCGCAGCCAGTGATTGCGCGGCGGCGGCAGCTTGTTTTTGGCGGAGAGATTCGAGTTGTTTCTCGAGTTCCTTTTGCCGGGTGAGGAATACCTCGAGCTTCTTCTCGGCGTCGGGAATGGGCGCGCCGATCTTTCCCGCGAGCGCGGAGATTTGTGAGGTCTCGGCGAGCGTGCGGTCGTAGGCGGCGAGTCCGGCGACGGCTTCAATGCGTCGGACGCCGGCGGCGACGGCCGCTTCGCTCACGATGCGGAAAAGCCCGAGCTCGCCCGTCGCACGCGCGTGGGTGCCGGCGCAGAGTTCCTTCGAGTAGCCGCCGATATCGACCACACGCACGGTGTCGCCGTATTTGTCGCCGAAGAATTGCATGATGTCCGCGCGTCCTTTGACTTCGGCGTAAGGCACTTCGCTCCACGAGACGGCGGCGTTCTCGAGGATGCGTTCGTTCACCAGCCGCTCGACATCGCGCACCTGCTGCGGCGTGAGCGCGGGCGAGTTGAAATCGAAGGTCAATTTCTCCGGCCCGACGAACGACCCCTTCTGCGTCGCCTCGTGGGACACGACTTCATGCAACGCCCAATGAAGCAAATGCGTGACACTGTGATGCCGCTGGATCGCCCCGCGGCGCGTGCGATCAATCTCAATAGTGACGTGATCGCCCACGCCCGGCCCGTCCGCTTCCTCGAGAAAGTGCAGAAAGGTGTTCCCGCTCTTCTGCGTATTGGCGATGCGCCAAGCATCCGCTCCGCGCGAGAGCATGCCCGTGTCCCCGACCTGCCCGCCCATCTCTGCGTAGCAGACGGAGTTGTTGGCGATGACGACGGTCTTTCCCTTCACCGAGAGGACTTCCTGCACATCGGCGCCGGTGTGGTTGTGCTCGTACCCGAGGAAGTTTGTCGCGTCCTTGGTCTCGACTTCGGACAGCTCGATGACGATCCTCTTCTGTGCTGCGCGAGCGCGGGCGCGCTGTGCTTCCATGAGTTTTCCGAAACCATCTGTGTCCACGGTTAGGCCGCGTTCGCGGGCCATGAGCTCGGTTAGATCAAGCGGAAAACCGTAAGTGTCGTATAGTTCGAAGGCCCACGCGTCGAGGAAGTGTCCGATGAAGGCTGATCCGTTTTCGACCCAATTTCCTTGTACGAGTGTTCGTCCAGATTGTTGGTCGTGGAGTTGCCTCAGGTAAGAATCAAAAAGTTCAATTCCCCGATCCAGCGTCTTGTTGAATGCCTCCTCTTCCCGCTTCAGCACTTCCTCAATGTGCTTTTGTTTGGCGCGGAGTTCGGGGAAGACATCGCCCATTTCGCGGGCGAGGACGGGAACTAACTGGTAGAAAAACGGTTCGTGGAAGCCGAGGGTGCGGCCGTATTTGACTGCCCGGCGGAGGATGCGGCGGAGGACGTAGTTGCGGTCGGTGTTGCCGGGTTGGATGCCGTCAGCAATCGCAAAACTCAGGGTTCGGATGTGATCGGCGATGACGCGGAAGGCGATGTCTTCGGAGAATTGAGCGTTGATGGTCGAGGGTTGAGAGTCGCCCGGGAGCGTGCTCGCATACCGCTTGCCGCTCATGCTCTCCAACTCGTCAAAGATCGGGCGGAAGATGTCGGTCTCGTAGTTCGAGACATGAGCGCTTGCGAAGTCGGTGAAGTTTTTCGTCCCCTGAATGATCGAACAGACGCGCTCGAATCCCATGCCGGTATCGACGTGCTTTGCAGGCAGCGGAACAAACTTGTAGAGAGTCTCCAACATTTCGTCTTCGGCCTCCCCGACAACCCGATCGATTTGGCAGTTGAATTGGATGAACACCAAATTCCAAATCTCGATGCAGCGGGCGTCGCCGGCGTTCACCAGCGTGCCGCGGGTGTCTCCGAGCGGCGTGAGATCGACGTGCAACTCGGAGCAGGGGCCGCAGGGGCCGGTCTCGCCCATCATCCAGAAGTTGTCTTTTTTGTCGCCGTTCACGATGTGGACGGCGGGATCGAGTCCGGCCGCGGTGAAAAGGCGCGCCCACTCTGCGTGCGCCTCGCTGTCGAACTCCGAAGGATCGCCGGGGCCGGGTGCATAGACGGTCGCATAGAGACGCTCGGGCGGAAATTTCCAACGCTCGACGATCAGCTCCCACGCCCAGGCGATGGCTTCTTTTTTGAAGTAATCGCCGAAGCTCCAGTTCCCGAGCATCTCGAAAAAGGTGTGGTGGTAGGTGTCTAGTCCCACGTCTTCGAGGTCGTTGTGCTTGCCGCCGGCGCGGATGCACTTCTGCGTGTCGGCGGCGCGCGCGGGCGAGTAGGGGCAGGCGGTCTGGCCGAGGAAGATGGGCACGAACTGGTTCATCCCGGCGTTCGTGAACAGGAGGTTCGGCGAGTCGGGCAGGAGGGAACTCGAGGGGACGATGGTGTGCTGTTTCTCGCGGAAAAAATCGAGGAACGACTGGCGAATCTGGGCGCTGGTCATGAGGGCGGGGAAGCTGGCACGCACCCCGAAGCGGTGCCAGCGGGAAAAGCGCGCGCTTTTCCTCCACTCGGGCGGTAGCCTCCGCGGATGCTGACGCTGCTGAAAAAACCGGCCTATCCGGTGACGCCGCCGCTGCGAGAATACCTGGCGCGCTTCGGGCGCGAGGAGGCGCTGCCGGTGGTCTATTCGGATTTGCTGAGCTTCCACGCGAGCGCGCCGATTTATCGCGAGGGGAAGGATACGCTGTGGCAGTCGGTGATTTATTACTCGTGGGAGATGGAGCGGATTCACGCGGGGCTGAAGGAAATCTACGCGATCCTGAAGTGCGGCGGCGACCGCGCGGTGATGGACCATCTGTATGTCGATCGGGTCGATTTTTGCAGCTTCGGGAACTCACAGCCGTTCCGCATCCGCATCGTCAATTCGATCAACGAAAATCAGGACTACTATTATGTGAAGCGGGCGGATGCTTCGCGGGTCTACGGGCTGGAGCTGGAGCATCTGCTCTCGCCCAATCGCATGTATTTTCTGACGTCCGGGGACACGATCATCGAGGAGCACGTGGCGGGGGTGCCCGGCGATGTGTTCATCCGCAACTGGCTGCACGAGCCGCCCGTGAAAATCATCCGGGTGGCGAAGGAGCTGGTGAAATTCAACGAGCGCTGCCTGGTGCGGCTGCTGGGCGACATGCGGGCGTGCAATTTCGTGGTCGATGTGACGCCGGATTTCGAGGAGGCGCAGATCCGGATTCGGGCGATGGACTTTGATCAGCAATCACACAACGGGCGGAAGAATTTCTACCTGCCGCAGTTTTTCAAAGAGAACAAAGACTTCGTATTCTTTTGCCTCGATCATCTGAACCCGACGACGGCGCGGCAGTATCAGCACGAGGAGCAGGCGCTCATCGTGCGCCGGATGGGGGTCATCCGGGAGCGGCTGCGCGATCTGCTGGCGGTGATGGTAACGGACGAGCTGTCGGACGCAGAAAAGGTGGGCCAGCTCGGCGAGGAGCTGGCGGAGCATTACGGCGACGTGCGCTTCGCGGCGTGCGAGTCGATGGGCGAACTGGTGCGCCACAGCCTGGAGACGCTCGATGAGCGGCGCCGGCGCTGAGGAGGCTAGTAGGCGTGAGGCGGGCGGGCTCCGCCGCCGGTGATCGGGGCGGTGTCGTAGTCGGAACCGGCATCGCCGGGAGCAAACGATCCGCCGCCGGGACGGGCATTGACCGGCCGGGGTTCGAGAGATTCGCAGCCGGTGAAGGTGAGGCCGAGGAGTGCGGCGAGGGTGAGGAGAGGAAGTTTCATGAGTGTGCAAGATGCTTCGCCCCCGCCCGGCTGCGTGCGCGCATCGGCTCGCGGGAAAAAGGAAACGGTGGCCAACTGGATCGCAGCTGGCCGCCGTCCCTGACGCGTCTCCCGCGGGGGAGGCGCGGATTTCCGGGGAGGAAATCAGTAACTCATCGAGGACCGGTTGAGGTCGATGTTGTTCTGTGGCTTGTTCGGGGCGCGGGACGAATCTGGACCGTCGGAAACGGATAGCCTGGAGTCGCGGCTGGAAGTGTCGGTATGGGCGCAGCCGGTGAAGGAAATGGCGATGAGGCCCGTGATGGCGGTAATGAGAAGCAGGTTTTTCATAGTTTCTGCAAATGCATCGCCCCCGCCCGGCTGTGTGCGCGCATCGGCTCGCGGGAAAAAGGAATCGGCGGCCAACTGGATCGCAGTTGGC
>PPFU01034343.1_pt1 | contig 13705 bp, 6 predicted proteins | sample 1535991 | NCBI WGS metagenome assembly PPFU01 (sample SAMN04901290, study PRJNA319586) | Hypolithon metagenome, whole genome shotgun sequencing project. | isolation source: Antarctic Hypolithon | place: Antarctica: Miers Valley | collected 2014
TTAAATAATAATAATTTTACAATATTAGCGCCCAGTTATAGCTATATTTTGCCACTTTTGAAATTCAAGGAAAACCAAACAGATAAAAAATTGATAGAGGCCTTACAAGCTGGTAGCGAGAAGGCGTTTGAGCAGTTGTACATAAAATATGCTAAGAAAATCTACAACATTACGAGGAAGATGAATGTAGAGAAAGAAGAAGCTGAAAACGTAGTACAAGATGTTTTCCTTAAAATATGGCGGAATAGAGTCAATTTAGATTCGCAATTTTCATTTACTGCATACCTTATCACCATTGCGAAATCTATAATTATTAAACAAACGCAGAAAAGGGCCAGATTTATTGCTTTCCAGAACTACTCCATTGGTGTTGAACCAAAGGCTGCCAACTCTACAGAAGAATATATTATTTTCAAAGAATTAGAGGAGGCTTCAAAAGAAGCTTATAACACGCTGCCTGCTCGCCAACAGCAGGTGTATTTAATGAAAAATTCGGAGTATCTGACAACCGATGAAATTACTGAAAAATTAGGTGTATCCAAACGCACAGTCGAGAACCAGCTTTACAGAGCTACTAAAGCATTGAAAGAAAAACTTGGTAAAGCCGGATTTCTAAGTATAGTTTTTTTTGTCTCCTTGATGGGTATAAGTCTCTACTATTAGAATTTATTTTTTATCTGGTAAATATTTCTTGTCACCCTCAAGCGTCGGTTCATCAACTTCTGCAAATTTCTAACCTTGTGAATGCCACTACCTCTCATCGTCTCTATGGTGTTGTGTTCAAAACAATACCATTTTTTCTGGATTCAATTAGTTGTGGCATTTAACCAGTGCTGGATGGGCCTATTCCAATTTTCATCGCGAATCTTTCTTTGTTAGATAATAATTCCCAGGGCTGTATATGGCTTTCAAAAACATATGAAGCTTAAAGACACCAATGCGGATGAATTCATCATGACTTCAAAAAAATATTAAATTTTAATTAAACAGCAATGAGTAAATGAGCTTACTTGTGGCTATACAGCATAATAACGATGGAAAACCAACACGAACAATTCAATAAATTTTTTAAAGGCAAACTTTCGAAGTACGAAGCGAGCGAATTCATTGATTGGCTTTCAACTTCTGAAGGTGAAGAATTTTTGCAAACAGAAATTATTAAGGAATGGCTTAATAATGAAGAAGTTGAAGAATGGGATAGTACCTCGACGTGGAATGAGGTCAAAGCGAAAGCTGATAATCAAAGATTTTTAACAGAAATAAATCACAACCACACCACGCCAAAGCCTGACCCTGAAGTAATTAAAAGATATTGGCAGTTTGGTGAAAAATCGATTTATATACGATTTTCAATTGCAGCAGCGATGGCGCTTTTGATTGTTTGTTCAGCAGTATATCAAATGCTTTTTGTATCTGCACCCGTTGAATTAGCAGAGTCCTTTGCTACAGTGGTTAAAAGTACAACCGCGGGGCAAAAGTTACGCTTTTATCTGCCGGATAGTACGCTCGTCATCCTGAACGCCGAAAGTAAAATCGAGTATACTAATAATTTCGTGGGTGGTAGAAATGTGAATCTTTCGGGAGAAGGGTTTTTTGAAGTTGCCCATGATAGTCTGCGTCCTTTCACTGTACATGCTAACGAACTTAATGTAACAGCCTTAGGAACCTCATTTAATGTAAAAGCCTTTGCTAATGAAGAGAAGACTTCGGTAGCGCTTCTTACCGGTAAAGTGATCGTAGATGATGATAGAAGTAGAAATTCGGTATTTCTCACGCCTGGACAGCAGGCAGAAGTTAGCATAAATCAGATGGGAATTACTAAATCCTTTATTGAAAATCCGGAAGTGCTAGATTGGCGTAAAGGTGTACTATTTTTTAGGCAGAATAGTTTGGAGGAAGTAGCTTATGCTTTGGAAAGATGGTATGGTGTTGAAATTAACATTCAAGGGGAAAGTAAATCACTAAGTTTTAATGGCAGTTTTAATGACGAGAATTTGCAAAATGTCTTGAAGTTGTTAAGCCTTTCCGGTGGTTTTGAATTCAAAATAGAAAAGAAAGTAGTAACAATTGATTTAAGAAAGATCAGGGGCGCTAACCCCTGATCAATACTTACATGACGCATCAGAAAAAGTTGGAGCTTGCCTGATGTGTTCAATTTTCAAAATATAAGTATGACAAAAATATGAAAAAAAAGCTTTCTATCACTACGCTTATGGTTACAAAGTACACGCTAAAACTGCTCGGCATCATAGTAATTACTATTACCACAGCATGGGCTGATGACGTTGCTGCGCAAAACAAAAACATTAGAGAGGTAAATGTAAGCATTGACAAGCCTGTCACTTCTATAAGCGAGATTTTTAGAATCATAGAAAGCGAAACAGATTTTCGATTTATTTACGTTTCAGAAAAATTTGATGATCAGCAGGTGCAATTAAAAAGAAAAAACGGCTCAGTTGCAGACTATCTAACTGATGTGGCCAGACAATCTAATTATCGTTTTAAGCAGATAAATAATGGAATTAGTGTGATACCAGTGGAGGCAAACAAAAATGAAAAATTGCATGTGCAGGTGCAGACGGCTGCTCTGATTGTTAGTGGTAAAGTAATGAGTGAAGATGGGTTTCTCCCTGGCGCAACTGTTCTTGAAAAAGGAACAACGAATGGAACCATTACTGATAAAGACGGTAATTATAGCTTGGAGGTAGCAGAAGATGCTATCTTGATGTTTTCTTTCGTTGGGTACGAAGCTAAAGAAGTAGAAGTCTCCGGTCGGCAGACGATAGATGTATCGCTAAATGTAGATATGAAGACGTTGGGAGATGTGGTGGTCATAGGGTATGGTTATCAACAAAAGAAAGATTTAACGTCTGCTATTTCAGTAGTGGATGCACAGAAAATTCGGGATTTACCTATTATCAATCCAGCACAGGCAATCCAGGGCCTGGCCACCGGTGTTTCAGTAACCTCTTCCAGCGGTGCCCCCGGCGACAACCCATTGGTCAGGATTAGAGGTGTTGGTACAGTAAATAGTACCGACCCGCTTTATGTGGTAGATGGGGTGCCTACAACGAATCTTAATAGCGTTAATCCTCAGGATATTGAGTCTATTCAGGTATTGAAGGATGCAGCATCTGCTGCAATATATGGATCCAGGGGTGCAAATGGGGTGATTATAGTCAATACCAGGAATGGTTCAGGGGCAAAAGGCACAAGTATATACTTCTCTGGATTTTATGGTGTGCAGGAGTTAGGAAAAGATATCAGTGCACTAAATTCTCAACAGTATTCGGACCTCGCAATAGATATTGCCAAAGTATCCTCGACTGGCTTTCAACAACAGCAGCCACCACAAGCCGCAAAAGATTACTTAAATGGTGTTAATACGACAGAAACCACTTGGATTGATGAGTTATTCTCAAATGTTCCCGCCGCTATACAGAATTATAACTTTGGTGTAGCAAATTCGGGTGAAAGTGGTTCCTATAATATCTCGGTTGGTTATTTTAGCCAGGAAGGTGTTATTATTAATACTGGTTTCGATAAGATAAACTTTAGAATTAATTCTCAGCTTGAAAAAGGCCGTGTGCGAATAGGTGAATCTATTGGCTTAACCTATTCGGAACGGATGATAGCAAACAGGCCTTCAGGTCAATCGTTATTAAGGACTTCCTTTCTTTCAACGCCTACTATGCCCATTTTTGATGAAATTGCCTTAGGCGGATATAAGGGGCCTACTTCTTATGACGCCCACAATTTGGTAAATCCGATCGGTATCCAAAATTTGATTGGCGTTACAAACTACAGCTATGACTTGCTGGGCAACGCTTTCCTGGAGTTTGATATTCTCAAATCACTCACCTATAAATTTAACTATGGTCTTATCCTGGGATTCGACAATAATACCCGAACGGCCAAAGCTTTTAGAATGTCAGATGTAGCAGGAACCGGACTAAGAACAATTAGTGATAATTACAACCGGGGAGTACGCCATGTACTGGAGAATACCATCACTTATAAGGAGCGATTTGGTAAACACGATGTTACAGCACTGGTAGGTTATACACAAGAGCGACAAACCTTCCGTTCCGTGGGCGTGGAAACCGCAGGATTTTTATCAGAAAATTTTGTGACTGTAGGCACAGGATCTCAGATTTTGGGCGCTGACGGACAGTTTAATGAAGATGGGTTGAGTTCTATCTTAGGCCGATTATTGTATGCTTACGACGGTAAGTATCTATTAACTGCAAATTTCAGAAGAGACGGATCCTCACGTTTTTCAGAAGCAAACCGATATGGTATTTTTCCAAGCTTTTCTGCCGGTTGGAGGTTTTCTGATGAAAGCTTCATGAAAGGGTTACTTTGGTTAAATGAAGGAAAGTTGAGAGGTAGTTATGGCCTTATCGGTAATCAAAATATCAGTCGATATAATTATGAAACCAATCTAAACCTCAACAGCAATTATATTTTTTATAATGGCAGTGGTGATGAAATTATCGCCCAGGGGGTAGTGCAAAAAACGCTTCCTAATCCGAATGCCAAATGGGAAGCTACTGAAATGTTTGATATTGGTATTGAAGCTACTCTTTTCAATAATAAAGTAGAATTAGTTGCTGACTATTTTGTTAAGAAAACTAAAGATATGTTGCTACAAGTAGCTATACCCCCTTCTTCCGGTAGTAATAGTGCACCATTTGCCAATGTTGGCGAGGTGATAAATAAAGGCTATGAGCTAACACTGAATTATACCAATAATTGGAATAAACTCGGATTCGATGTAACTACTAATTTTACTGGCTTACAAAATGAATTGACACGGACGGATCTGAATGCTAATGCGCCTATTGTAGGTGGTGACATTGGCATAGGAAACGTAACGCTTTCTCAGCCTGGTCATCCTATTGGTTCATTCTATGGTTTCGTGACAAATGGATTGTACCAGAACCAGGAGGAAATTGATGCAATGAATTCTGTAAATCCACAAACAGGAAATCCAATAATTTTTGCTCCCAACGTAAAACCGGGCGATATAAGGTATAGAGATTTAGACGGAGATGGCCGTTTAACAGACAAGGACAGGGATTTCATTGGTAATCCTTTCCCAGATTTCATCACAAGTCTGGATTTGAACCTCTCTTATGGTTCCTTTGATTTAAGGCTTTTCTTTTATGGGGTTTTTGGAAATCAAATATTTAATGAAACTAAATTTTATACCGAGAGCCTTAATAGCTATGTAAATCAATCAACCAGTGTGTTGGAAAGGTGGACCCCGGAAAACCCCAATACGGATATGCCCAGAGCAACCCCACTTGGATATACCCATAATTTGCGTGTTTCCGATCGCTTCGTGGAAGATGGAAGTTATATAAGGCTTCAGACTGTTACACTCGGCTATTCTTTACCGACTAAGGTATCTAAAAAGATATCAGTAGAAAAGATAAGAATATACTTGCAGGCACAGAATCTCTTCACCCTTACCAATTATTCGTTTTACGATCCTGAGGTAGGGCAAGGTGAAACGGGTGCCGATAACAGGTATAATTTATATGCAGGTATTGACAGAGGCAATTATCCTTTGGTACGATCCTATAATGCAGGCTTTAAATTTGATTTTTAAATGATGAAAAAGTTAAAGAATACTGGTATTTATGCTTTGATCTTATTGGTCAGCTTCTTCAGCGGGTGCAATGAAGATTATCTGGAGGTTAGTAATCCAAATGCGGTTACTAAAGGCAATTTTTACAAGAACCAGGCAGAAGTGCAATTGGTGGTGAATTCAGTGTATTCTTCGTTGCAAAAAAGAGGCCTATACGGTGAGATATTATTCTATAGCCTTGATTGCCGCTCGGATGAAGCTACTACTACGCCGTTCGCTGCAGGCGGAGTCGATATTGGGATTATTGATTTCACAAATTTCAACACACCTGCTACCAATGTAGGTATTTATCGACTTTTCAATGTATTGTACAACGGGATCTATCGTGCAAATGAAGCCATAGAAATAACTAATAATGCTGCGTTTTTAAGTGAAGGCGTAAAAAATCAATTTCTTGGCGAAGCGCTTTTTTTACGTGCGCTTTATTATTTCCATGCTATTAATTTATTCGGAGAAGAAATACCGCTATACATGAAAAATCCCTCGTCTGCAAATGATTTGCTACCTCCATCTGCCGAAGTGGGTGCTATATGGGCCGCGATAGAAAAAGACCTTTTAGAGGCTAAAAGCAAGTTAAAAATTGTAGATGAAATAAGAGGTACGGTAGATCAGGGAAGAGCCACTAAGGGAGCAGCAACAGCTTTATTGGCTAAAGCATATCTGTTTCAACAGAAGTGGCAGCAGAGTGCCGATCAATCAGCAGAAATCATTAATGGAACAGTAGGTAGCTATGCATTGACAAATAATTATAGAGATAATCACACAAATGAGTTCGAACATAATATAGAGTCGATATTTGAAGTGGCCTTCAGTTTTGCGGGTACGCCCAATGAATTTTATACTGTTGATTCAGACAATAGAAATACCTCGGAAGGTACTTTGAAGGCCAAAGGTGCTGGCATGCGCAGAGATATTGGCAGAAGATGGTGGAATGAGCGGGCAACACAGAAAATATATGATGAATATGAAAGGGACGAAGACGGTAACGTAATTGATCCTCGTTGCTTCATGACGCTTTGGTGTCCTAATGGAGCTAAATTCTACGATGCTGATCTGGAAGGAGCAGAATCCGATTCATTAGATTTTGCTGCCCAAGGATGGCTGCCCGGCGAATTTGGTTGGAGGAAGTATGAATATGATTACGACCAGTGGGATGTTAGCACAAAAGGCGAAAACCTTGTATCTGATATAAATTTTAGAGTACTACGATTTGGAGACGTATTGCTGATGCATGCCGAGGCTATAGCTAATGGAGCCGCAGGCATAGGGACAGCAGAATTACATCTTAACAAATTGAGGGCTCGTGCAAATAATCGCTTGACGAGGGAGCAACCACATTTATTCTACGCTAATCGACAGGGTAACTTACCAACTGTAGAAGCCCTTATGAGTGCAAAGGGGTGGAATATAACAGAGGCTTTACGCCATGAAAGAATGGTGGAAATGGCCGGAGAGCAATGGCGGTGGTATGATTTGAAGAGATGGGGAATATTGGCTCAGACTATAGAAAATCAGAATTTTAATGTAGCCACTGACGATATTTATCCTATTCCGCAGCAGGAACTAGATACCAACCCTAATATGAAGCCGAATAGAGCCAATTAGTTATATAATTAATAAATGTTGAACAATAAATAAATAAACTATGAGAAGAATTAAATACTTATTAGGATTAGTGGCCGTATTGGCTGCAACTGTTGTGGCTGTGGCGCAACCAACAGCCCCCACGACTTTAAGCCAGGTCACTGGTGTTAATGGATTTTCATTGGGGGACACATATGCAACCTTCAGTTTTACAGGAACAGATAATAAAGCACTGGCAGGGTACAACATTTATCGTGATGGTGCCTTGGTAGATTTTGTGGACATCAAAAAATGGACCTGGGACCAGAAATTAGCAGCGCAGCCTGCAAGAAGAGGTTACATCAATCCTTTTTGCAGATTTGACTATTTTGGAGCTCAGGCTGGAGAATGTGGTTTTCCTGTAAATTTATACTACACTGCACAGGATTTGGAGGCAGAAACAACATATGCTTTCACAGTAAAATCTCTAGATACCCTTGAGAATGAATCAGCGGCTAGTGCAGCGCTTTCTGTTACCACTTTGCCAGCTGATAACCTGTACAGATTGCGGTCTCAAGATACATGGATTACAGGAGATGCAAGTCGTGCTTTAAATTTCTCAGAAGAGTATTATGTCCGCGTTTTGACGCGTGATGGGTTCGACTCATGGCATGCACAAAGAAGACCTTTTGTTAAATTTAGTATTCCAGACACAATAACGGAGGTGAAGTCTGCAACCTTCAGGTCTTATATAACCACCATTCAGAGGCCGGATGACCGTTCAAACCCTTCTCCTCCTGTAAATCAGGCTGTTTTTCTTTTCCCTGTGTCAGCAGAATGGGATGAGCGAACCGTCACTTTCGATAACAATCCAATGGAAGATATTGGATATGATCCTCAGGATGGACAAGGAATAAATGCAATAACAAATATTGATAGTATTGGAGGTTACGACCAGGCGTTAACAAGCATACTATTTCCCAGTAGCGCTTATGGTACTTATACTGTGGCGGAGTTGAACTTTACTGCATACGTTAATGAAAAGTTAGCTGAAGGAATCTATGAATTCGCATTTTCCTTATTAGATTCAGCTGATGGAAGCTACAGAAATGATTTATACCAGTGGTATTCGGCGGATGCTCCTGCCTTTCAATCACATTTTGAAATTGAATTGGAAGCAGAAGTTATTACTGCTAATCATAAACTGATAGATAATCAATTTAAGGTTTATCCCAATCCTGCCATTAATAAAACCGTGACTATGGAAATGCGTCAGGCAGGCACCTACGAGATCACTTTAATTGATTTACAAGGGCGATCAAGCTTACGCACCATTCAGGAAGGCTATAAATTTGAACTAGATCTTATGGGCGTAGGTAAAGGACTTTATGTTTTAAAAACCAGAAATATAAAAACAGGAGAAATTTCAAGTCCAAGGATTATGGTAGAATAAATAAGTTCAGCAATTTTACCGAATAAAGATATAAAGCCCCTTTTTAAAATTGAAGATTTCAGCCTTTAGTCTGTTTACTAAGTCAGACTAAAGGCTTAAATTTCCTTGTTTTCAAATAATACTCAGCAGATAGGCTAAACTATATATTCTCTTATTAGTACTCATGCGAAATAAATTCATTGTATTTGTTTTTTCCTTAAATCTATATTGTGTCACTTTAACGGCGCAGAAGATTGTTTCTGTTGATTTTAGTAAAGAACAGATTCCAGTTCCACCTGAAATGTTTGGTGTCAATATATTTGCAGGTATGGCGCCGTCAGTTGCACAAGAGCCAACCTATGTGGCTAAAATGGAGTCGCTTAATCTTCCCATCGTACGCTATCATTCCGCTCAGATTCTGGATCAAAACCACCCTAGAAGTTGGGTGAATTTTGAAACCCAGTGGTGGGATACTACTAAAATTGAAGCAGCTTTAGCAAGCCTAGATGGAAAAGTGGGTGCGCGAATGATCAACATTTATAATTTTCCTGAATGGTTGCAAAATCTTAACTCCGGTACTGCCAGTAAAAGACTGCTCGATAAAAGTAAAGTGGATGAATATGCCAATTTCTGTGCGGGCCTGGTTAGCATTGTAAACAAGCATCTTGGTTTGTATACCCAATATTGGGAGCCCTTCAATGAAATTGAAGATGAGTTTGCTGATGCAGGTGAAACACAATTCCTCATTGACATTTATAATGCAGTAGCAATAAAAATGAGAGCAGTAGATCCCACAATCCAGATCGGAGGGCCCGCAATCCAAAATCCATATTGGAATGATAGTGAGCAGACAAAGTGGTTCGAAGGCACTAAAGAGGAATTAGATTTTGTATCAGTTCATGCTTACGGTGTTGGTAATTCTGCTATACCCAATAACGAAATATATGAGAAAGCAGAAGGCGTTGTAACAGGTGCGGAGAGAATTCGTGGCTTGATGAACAACGCTGGCCTGCCGGCAGATCTGCCATTATTTTTGGATGAATATAACATCGTGTGGACTTTTACCGGTGATTCTCAGGGAAAAATGCGCGGTGCGGTGGGTGCAGTATTTGATGCCATTATTTTGAAAAAAGCGGTTGAAGGTGGAAAAATTAATTCACTAATGAGCTGGAATGAACGTGACGGCACGTATGGGAAGCTGAGCGGTGAAAACGTAGAACGCCCTGCGTACAGAGTGCTTGAACTTTCCAATAAATTATTGAACGGTGCAACTGTGGAGTCAAATACTTTTAATAATAAAGAGGTAATGGTAATGGCTACTAAGTCAGCAACACAGCGAACGCTTATGATTATAAACCGAAGCGAAAACGAACATGTAATAGCCCTTAATTTGGGAGGAATATCTTTAAATGCTGACACAAAATACAAATACCATTTTATCGGCAATGAATACTATACTTCTGTAGCCAAAATCGCGGACCAGCCACTAACGCAATTAGTACTACCAGCATCCAGTGTGCATTTTATTGACTTTGACTTCACAGAGAGCGCCATTACTGCCCCATCGATTAACATTATTTCACCCACAAAAAATAATAGGGACTATATTAGCCCTTCCAATGTTTTGATAAAAGTTGAATCTGAAGATGACGAATCCGTAGAGAAAGTGGAATTTTTTAACGGTAACAATAAGTTGGGAGAAGATTCGTCGGCGCCTTATGAATTTTTATGGCGAAACGTACCAAAAGGAAGCTATAACATCCAGATCATTAGTACCGACAAGGCCGGGAATAGAAATTCAAGTATCTTAAGAAAACTGGATTTATCTTTTAATGGCGGGGGGGATTATGGAAATTACACTGATTTCTCTTCCGATACTGATAATAGTTTCGAAGCGATTACCTTTTCAAAAGGGAACTCGGTTTATACGGATGAAGAATCAAGTTTTGTGGAAGTACCATTTTTTTTTGAAGGGATTGTTCTTAGCCAGATACCAACATATAATAGTAATAAAAATCTCACATCGGAAGACCACCTAAGCTTTGAAAGCCTGGAGGAGAACTATGTACTGGTCGCTTATCCGGTAGGAGTAACTACCTTACCCAATTGGCTCAGTATTTTTACTAATCTTGCTGATACAATTATTTCTAGTTCAGGGCAGCGGTATAACCTGTACGCTAAGTTTTACACATCGAAAAAAATTACTTTAGGAGCCGCTAAAGCAGCGGGTTTTGAAGGTGATGGCAATCTGCCAAATTACATGATTTTTCTCGTTTCCAACTTGCCAGATACAGAACCACCTACAACCCCCCAAAATTTATCTTTTGAGTTTGGTAACAATAACGTGGTTTTTCTAAGTTGGGATCCGTCTACTGATAACATAAAAGTGGATAGGTACCAGGTAAAGCAAAACGGAAATGTTTTACGCTCTATAGCGGATACGTCAATCACCATAATCGCCAATATTGGCGATGTAATAGCTGTAAGTGCCAGAGATATAAATGGAAATATGTCACCACCGGCTGAAGTTCAAATAGAATCGATTGTACTGGGTAATTCAACCCTTGACGAGACATTGAAAATATTTCCTAATCCTGCCAGTGCAAAAGTTTTATTATATTCCACAAAAGTAATTCAGGAAATCTCTGTTATCAGTACCACAGGAGCCGAAGTTTTATCAAATAAAACCTTTGCTGTCGGTACTAATTTATACACGGTAAACATTGCTTCATTACCACAAGGAATATACGTATTTAAAATTGTGAGATCAGGAGATATTCAGACGGTTCGCATCTTAAAAAAGATCTGAGAATGTTTAATGTCAGCATATTTTTTGCCTTATGAATACTTGAATATTGAAATAAATTCTAAGCCATAGTTTCTTCATCAAACTCAGCCTGGCCACAGGTTGTTGATCAAGAACGAATTTTTGGCTGAATTCCCTGGCAGTAAAGTACGACCCAAGGGAGGAAATAATAATAAGTCCGGTAAAAAACAATCATAAAGAATTTAATTAATGAAACAGTTTTTCACAGTAATAACCCTTTTGTTTAGTCTTCATGATGTGTCTTTTGCCCAAAACGAAGCAAGACCTAATATTTTATTTATTATGACTGATGATCAGAGTTTTCCACACGCATCAGCCTACGGTTACCAAGGCGTAGAAACACCTGCATTTGATAGAATAGCTAAACAAGGACTTCTATTCACCAATGCCTACACGCAGGCACCTGGTTGCAGCCCTTCACGGGCATCGATTTTAACCGGATTACACATTTGGCAATTGGAAGAAGCTGGAAGCCACGCGGCTGGTTTTCCAACCAAATTTAAAGGCTTTCAGGAATTATTAAAAACAGATAATTATCATACTGGCTACACTGGAAAAGGCTGGAGCCCTGGCGATTATGAGGCGCTCGGCAGAACTCAAAATCCGGCAGGAAAGGAATACAACCAGCAAAAAATTGTGAGCCCAGATGGCATGTCCTTCATCGACTACTATAAAAATTTCAGAGACTTTTTAGATGAAGATAGTGTTGAAGGTCCCTTCAGTTTTTGGATGGGGGGCCAGGAGCCGCACAGGGTTTATAGATATGGCGTGGGCATCGCAAGGGGGATGGATACTGCCAGAATTGAAGTGCCAGCTTTTCTGCCGAACGATCCCGTTGTAAAGGTGGATATGGCAGATTACTTGCTTGAAATAGAATGGTTTGACCAACAGGTGGGCCGCGTGTTGGATATGCTGGAAGATAGAAATCTACTGGAGAACACCATAATTGTCTACACATCCGATAATGGAATGCCTTTTCCTCGCGCCAAAGGTAACATTTATGACTACGGTGTGCATGTGCCCTTGGCAATTATGTGGCCTGCAAAGATCAAAGAAGCCCGGTTAGTGACAGATCCCGTAGGTCTCATTGACCTAATGCCCTGGTTTGTGCAAAGTGCAGGTTTAGATTTTAAAGCTTTGGAAAAGCAGCTTGGCTATACCATCAGTGGTGAAAGTATTTTGGATAAAATTTCAGGCAACAAACCAACTATTACCTATTCAGGCAGGGAACGTCATTCCTCCGCTCGTTGGAATAACTTACCCTACTCATCACGGTCTATTCGAAAGGGTGATTACTTACTGATTTATAATTACTTTCCCGAAAGATGGCCTTCCGGTGCTCCTAAACAATTAAATACGAATGGAAAAGAGTGTTGTGAGGGTTACGACGATATTGACAATAGTCCCTCGTTGGCATTGCTGATGGATGGTGATATGAAAGATATGACGGCGGGTACTATTGATCTTGAGAAGACTGGCCGATCATCTCCCAATAAATATACGCAATATGTGAATCTATTTGGTGATCTAAGGCCTCAGGTAGAGCTATTTAATGTAAATAATGACCCGGCATGTTTAATAAATCTGGCATTGCAGACGAAATATAAGAAACAAACTCAGTCCCTAAAATCTGAACTTTTGAATTACTTGAAAACTACCAACGATCCACGAATGAGCGGTAATGATTCATTCGATAAATATCCCAGAAGAGTGGGCAGCATTAAGGAATATCCGAAACCAAAGTGGGCCAAGTAACTAAGATATAGCGGACTTATGATGGATCAGCATCTTAGTAAATTTAATGTTCTAGAAAATTCCGGATTTTAACCGACCCAAGATTCAGCGTTTTTCAACGCACGAAGTATTTACCTTAAAGAAAGAAATTTTGTAGTGGCCTGATCCACAAAGACTTATATGTTGATATGAAAAATTTTAATGGGAGTTCTAAAAATGAAACTTCACCGTTTCCTGGCATTTATATTCTTTTTATATTGGCCTTGCTCTTACTGTATGCCAATTTTTCCCTGGCTCAATCGTCTCTTATTGCCAATATTATCAACAGGGAAAGTCAAAGCCTGAACGGTCAGTGGAAATATATTATAGATCCTTATCAAAATGGTTATTTCGACTATCGCTATACCCCGTTTGATCAGAAAAAGGGCGATGCCTATTTAGGTGGCTATTATGCTGATGCGCAAGCAGAGGGCGAGTCAGATAGGATAGAGTA
>PPFU01010271.1_pt1 | contig 13699 bp, 14 predicted proteins | sample 1535991 | NCBI WGS metagenome assembly PPFU01 (sample SAMN04901290, study PRJNA319586) | Hypolithon metagenome, whole genome shotgun sequencing project. | isolation source: Antarctic Hypolithon | place: Antarctica: Miers Valley | collected 2014
CATATTTAGAGAAGCAGGTTAAGCAGGCACTTGAGGAAATTAAGTTAAAGGAGCGTGAAGAATGAAACCCCAGTACAGCATGTTAATTCAGTGGTCTCCCGAAGATAGTTGTTATGTCGTATACGTGCCTGATTTTGAAGCTCATTTCAGACAGCCCTGTACGCACGGAGAAACGTATGGGGAAGCTGCTAGGCAGGGCGAAGATGTAGTTGAATCTATGATTGGTTGGCTACAAGATGAAGGAAAATCTCTGCCGGAGCCGCGAGATTTCGAGATGAATAGATTAACAGCTATTGATAGAGTTGCTTGAATGTAAGGCAGGATAAAAAATGAGTATTGCTTCTTACTACATCTTCCAGAAAAGCTGCGGAAATTTTCTTATAAGAAATTCAGTGCTTGAGAGGTCATAGGAGCAAATCCACCGTGTCTTTCCATTGACAAACCATCACTCCTGTTACGCACATCAAACTCGATGGGTAAATTAAGAAGGCGATTGTCACTAGGTTTTCAGCTTATGAGTAACCCCTCCCCACAGGCCGAAAGAGCCTATACCAATGTCATGGAGAGACTTGTTGCCGAAGAAGTCGAACGTCAAAAAGCAAAGCTTCCCCCCAAACTTCGCGAATACATTAAAACCGTCGAAGTCGAAACCTACGCGCTTAACCGTTTACCCGTCCTATACGCCTCCAGCGAAAAAGGCTGGCAGATCCAGTATGAAAAAGCGGCCAAAAGTCATGCCGAAACCGTCTTAAAAGCCGTCCGCCAAGGTATCGCTGCCGTTCAAGTAGACCCACTGCGGGCGTCTCAACCCCTATCTGTGCGTCAAAACGATGAATCGGAAGCCATTTTGGCCACCTTCCGCAACATGCTCAACCAGCCCGACCTCGGCTGGGAAGACATTTTGTACAAGTGCAAGCGCATTTTGCTGCCCCGCAATCATCCTGATCGCCCGCTGTTGAGAGACGAATCCCAACACAAAGCTTACTGGCAACCCGGTGCTTACGGCGGCAGTGAGTCCTGGGAAAAAGCCGCTAAGCGCCGCACGCCCCGAAGAGGTAGCGCCTTTCAGAACGAAGGTGATCAGGCAACGAGTGCCTGGTCGGATCCTCATTACCAGCAGTAGGCTATCTCCTGCGGAGCCGTTTTGCGTTCGCTTTTGGGGTTACGACTACGCTCAGCCGCTGCTGGAATTGCTAGCGGCTGGCAATTTTGTCGAGACCTAAGTCTTTCATGACTTTTTTGATGCGATCGCCCTCCCCAGCATCTGCCCCCTTCATCAGCGATATCGCCTTCTCAAACGCCCGCTTACTCTCCGGCAGCCTACCCAGCTTAAAAAGCACCACACCTAAGTTTTGATACGCTACGCCGTAGTTCGGGTCTAGCGCGATCGCATACTCATAAGCCCGCAGCGCAGGCTCCAAATAACCTCTGGCCCGGTGAACCACGCCTAGATTGAAATAAATCATCGGCTGAGTTGGGTCAATGCGAGCAGCGGCCTCGTACTGTGCGATCGCTCCTTCTAGATCACCCTTTTTCTTCAATAGGGAGCCTAGGTTGAGGTAAGCGCCCAGCTTAAGGAGTCCGGCGATGGGGAGCGCGATCGCCCGCCGATAGTTCTCCTCAGCCGCGTCCATCTCGCCCGTCAGCGGAGCCCGATGGCGGTGCGTAATGCCCAAGTGATACAGCAGCTCATACTGCGTCATCGGGTCAAAGTTGCCCGAGCGCAAAGCCATTTGCAGCGTCGATAGTGCTTTATCCCACTCATTACTTTGGGTATACAGCGCCCCTAGCTTGTTTGCCATGTAAGCATCTTGTGGATGTTCCTTTAAATGGGCCTCCATAATCCGCCGCGCCCGACCTAGCTTACTTTTAGCCGCAATTTCATCCACGCCGTAGCCCGTATGATCGATGCCAATGCTGCCAAACTGCGCTACTTGCCACTGAGGTTCTGCGGCCATGAGCGCTTCTACACTTTCATCTATGCCTTCGTGATAAGGACGAATGAATTCCACCTTATTGTGGTTGCGAAACAGACGAGACACCTGAGTGTAGGGCGACTGATTCGCGCCAATTTCCCGACGCATCATCGTCACCAGCAGCAAATCCGCTGGATTTATTTTCCCTAAAGGCTTGTCTTTTTTAATGGATTCAATTAGCTGCTTGCCCTGTTTCGTCAGGGTTTCGTCGGCATCCAGCACTAAAATCCAATCCTTCGTGGCCTGATCGAGCGACACATTGCGAGCATGGGCAAAGTTATCTCCCCATATCAAAAAATTCACCTTTGCACCCGCCTGCTCGGCAATTGTTGGCGTGGCATCGCCAGAGCCCGTGTCAATCACCACCATTTCATCGACCAAATCTTTTACGCTCTCCAGGCAACGAGGCAGATTTTTCGCCTCGTCTTTTACGATCATGCAAAGGCTGATAGTTGCCATGGCTAGGAATGTTTCTCTTAGAGGATGTAGGGCAGGGCGTTGCTATTATAAGGGCACTGGCTAGTTATTGAGGGCTAGTTATTGAGGACGGAGGATTAAGGATGACGGTTGCGATCGCAAAATGGACGCTGGAAGAATACCATCGCATGATCGAATCTGGCGTGCTAAATGACCGGCGAGTAGAGCTGATTAAAGGGGAAATTATTGAAGTGCCACCAGAAGGAGAACCCCACGCTTACTTTAGTACAGACGTGGGGCATTACTTAACTCGGCTTTTAGGCAATCGAGCTTTGGTACGGCCTGCAAAGCCTATTACACTTCCCAACCGATCTGAACTAGAGCCAGACGTCGCAATCGTTAAGCCGCTAGGTCGAGAATATCTGGCTCATCACCCTTATCCAGAAGACATTTTCTGGCTGATTGAATACTCAGATGCCACGCTTACCAAAGATCTGAATATAAAAAGTTTGGTCTATGCAGAGGTCAGCATTCCTGAATACTGGGTTGTTAATTTAAGGAACCGCTCACTCACCGTCTTTAGAGATCCTCAAAATGGGCAGTATGCATCTCGCAAGTCTTACACGTCAGGAAGCTTGACGCCTCTGGCGTTCCCTGATGTGTCAATTTCATTGAGCGCTGTAGTGAGCTGAGCTTTAAGCTTCAGTATTGAGTAAAGACTGGGCGCGGCTTAAGGCAATGCGGACTTGCTCAAAGCCGGTGCCGCCTGCGCTGTTGCGGGCTGAGACGACTTGGGCGGGGGCGATCGCCTCATAAATGTCCGCCTCAAACGCCGGATGCAGCGCTTTCCACTCATCTAAGCTCAAATCCTTCAGCAGCTTGCCTGCTGCCAAAGACGTTTTTACCACCTTACCTACAAGGTTGTAAGCCTCTCGAAAAGGCACATCTTTGGTCACCAAATAATCCGCCACATCCGTCGCATTAGAAAAGTCTTCGGCCACCACCTGGTTGAGTCGCTCTTTGCGAAAAGTAATCCCCTCTTGCAGCAAAATGGTCATTGCCTCCAAACAGCCAGACACCGTTTTTACCGTATCAAAAATGGCCTCTTTGTCTTCCTGTAAGTCTTTGTTGTAGGCCAAGGGCAACCCCTTCATCATCACCAGCAGCCCCTGCAAGTGACCAAACACCCGCCCGGTTTTACCTCGCACCAGCTCAGGAATGTCAGGGTTCTTTTTCTGAGGCATAATGCTCGATCCGGTTGAGCAAGTGTCGCCTAAAGTGACAAAGCGAAACTCTTCAGAGGCCCAGAAAATAATCTCTTCTGACAGGCGCGACAGATGCACCATGATAATACTGGCGGCGCTGGCAAATTCTATTGCAAAATCTCGGTCGCTCACCCCGTCTAAACTGTTGTGATAAATGTCATCAAATCCCAACAGCTCAGCCGAATAATGCCGATCAATCGGGAACGTGGTGCCTGCTAGCGCACCGCTGCCCAACGGCGAAATATTGACTCGCTTGAGCACGTCACCCAGGCGATCCCAGTCTCGCTGCGTCATTTCAAAATAGGCCAGCAGGTGGTGCGCTAAGCTCAGCGGCTGTGCTCTTTGCAAATGGGTATAGCCCGGAATGAGGGTTTCCACATTTTGCTGGGCAATGCCAAAAATGGCCTGCTGAAAGGCTTTAATTCTCTGTCGAATATCTGCAATTTCGCCACGCAGATACAGGCGTAAATCAGTGCCCACCTGGTCATTCCGTGATCTGGCCGTATGCAGCTTTTTTCCTCCATCGCCAACCAGCTCAATCAGCCGATGCTCCACGGCAAAGTGGACGTCTTCTTCATCGACACCTGGATTGAATTTGCCTTCCCGATATTCCTGGCGAATCGTTTCTAGCCCCGCCACAATTTGCTCGCATTCGTCGCTGGAGAGAATGCCGACCTTTGCGAGCATTTTGGCGTGAGCAACAGAGCCTGTAAGGTCGCACTCTAGGAGCTGAATATCGAAGCCGATGCTGGCGTTGAACTGGGCGATCGCAGGATGGAGGGCCGATTCAAAGCGATCGCTCCAAGTCTGAGTCTGAGTCTGAGTCTGAGTCTGAGTCTGGTTTGGGGTTTGGGTTTGCTGAGCGTTTTCTTTGGGGGCCATCGTCTGCTCACACTCCTGCATTAGGTCTTATTAGATGGGCGTTTATACGTTAAGCCCACCATACAGTAGCAGTTTGTGAGAGATTGGGAGCGCTAAACCGATGGCCCTAGCACCCTAACCATAAGAAGAAAATGACCTGAAGCCATAGCCTAAAACCACGCCAATCAGCAGCGCCCATAGCTGCCCAGACGTATAGAAGCCGTGTATTATTTTGCCGGTAGAGCCAATCAAATCTTGGTCAAACTGTTGAGCAATGATGGGGGTTCCCACTGTTGCCGACGCCTCAAACTGGGAGGGATAAAACTCAAGTAGTTCCATGGGTTCCTAGATATTTTGTGGATAAAGCTATAGATGTAAGAGACACCCAATAACGTGCCCACCGCCGCACAGAGATAGAACAAATCGGATTGGTTTTGTGATGCTTTGCCGACAATGCGCCTGAATCTCACGCCAAGCTCTACGACGCTATGGCAAATCGCAAGAAAGCTGGCGAAATTCGGCGGGCTGGGTTACCCGCATAACCACTAAAGTTGTATCGTCTTCTGCTTCGCGATCAGTGCCGACAAAGCGCTGAAGCATACCAAATAAGTACTCTAAAATTTCTTCAGAGCTGGGCAGGTTGCGACAGGCCCAACAAAAAGACTCGATCAAATTGTCCTCATCAAACCGTCGTCCGCTGCGGTCTGAGGCTTCTGTAAAGCCATCGGTGTAGTAAATTACAGTGTCACCCGGCTGTAGCTGAACCTGATTTTCCTGATAGTGAGTGTCCATATCGAGCCCTAGCAGCATTCCATCGGCGTCCAGGCGAACGACTTGCCCAGCAGCCGCTCGCCATAGCAGCGGTGGATTATGTGCTGCGTTCCCATAGGACAGCATTTGAGTCCGTGGATCGTACTGGGCACAAAAGAGCGTCACAAAGCGATTGGAGCTTTCTAAGTCGGTGTGCATCACCCAGTTGAGATGCTGTAGCAAATGCCCAGGTGAATGGCTGTTGAGCACTTCGGCCCGCAGCATTCCCCGTAGCATGGTCATCATCAGGCCTGCCGGAACGCCTTTGCCCATAACGTCGCCAATCGCAAAGTTCCACGGCTGCTCTGTAGAAGATGGGTCGTTGGGCGATCGCAACTGCTCGTAAGTGGTCGGAATAAAGTCGTAGTAGTCTCCCCCTACCTTGTTAGCCGTGTTGCATCTTGCCGCTAAATCCACCCCTTCAATGGTGGGGCACTGGCGAGGCAGGAGCTGCGCCTGAATCTCAGCGCCTAGCTCTAGCTCTCTATCTATCCTTTCCTTGTGTCGCAGCTCGTGGGTTAGCTCGTTATTTTCAATCGCGACGGCGGTTTGGTCGGCCACGAGTCGCACCAGCTTTTGCCGAGTTTCGCTCCAGGTGTAGTCGCCCTCATGACTAAACACATACAGCCGACCGCGCTCTACGTTTTGCACAATAATGGCCGTACCAAAAATCTGACAGTCTGCCCCCAAATATCGGCCTGCCTGACGATCTAGCGACACCATTGTGGCGTTGGTCATCGCCATGGCTTCGTCTACGGTGGAGCTAGAAGCGGCTAAAGAGGCAGTAATTTGGCGGGTTGCCATTTCCAGCGCCATGCGCACCCCCTGACAGTTTTCGTCGCTGGCGCAGTGTAGCTGTTCTAACCTGAGCTGGCCGTCGGGCTGAAACATCACCAGCGCTCCGCCTGAGGCATCGGTGACTCGGCTGGCGATCATCGGAATGAGTTCTAAAAACTGGCTGAGGTTGTTGAGGCTACGAAGGGCAAAGCCCAGCGAACCTAGTAAGTCTTGGATTTTGGCCTGCTCTCGTTGCAGCCTGGATACTAGCTCTCTTAGCGCATACACAGAGCCGTTGCCGGGAACGGTCACGTTAGCACCCACGTTAATGGCATGGCGACTTCCTTCTGCGGGTGAATTTAGGGGTGGAGTCGGCCTGGATTGCATAGGGTAGGAGATGCACTTAAGGAGGGGGAGTAGGACTGAAGATCGGTAGTCAGATGCCAAAATTAGCCCTCACGATAGCACTTCTCAGCACTTGTCAACGAAAGAAAGACATTTGGCGCAAAATTGGACGGCTGCTGGCACAGCGCTCGTCTGTTGGGGATAGCTTACAGCAGGGCGCGCAATTAGTATGAGGCGAGTGCCTATTTCATTGGCGACCTGTCGTTTGATGGCTTCACCGCCGGGGCGACCGGAGGCTTTGGCAACTACCCTGGTGATGCTCCACTGCTGCCATAGCGCTTTTTCGAGTGCGGCAGAAACTGGGGGGCGGAGGGCAACTATCTCTTGAGGGGAAAACCCGGCTGATGTTGCCTGTGCGATCGCATCAGCAGAGGGCAGTATCCTAGCAAATAGTTTGGAAGTTTGCCTGAGTGTGGAAAACCGATACAGCTCTCTACATCCCAAAGTGAACAGAACCCGCTGATGCTGAAGCAGATCGCTAGCCAGAAGTTCGTCGATAGAGCCGACGGTTGTGACGAGGCGATTGTCTGAAACAGCAGGCCGTTCGTAGCGAAGGTAGGGAAGGTGAGCAGGTTGCTGAGTGAAGGCGATCGCCTGCCGAGATATTTCACAGGCAAACGGATGAGACGCATCTAAAATGCCGGCTATTTGCTGCTGCTGGATGAAGGTTGCGATCGCTGCCGGCGTCATTTTACCCACCTGGACTTTGGCCATAGGTGGATACAGCTTTCTAGCAGCCTCAGTAGTGACCGTCACTATATAAGATAGGCACTGTTGGGTGAGGGCGATCGCTAGCTCAGCACTCTCACTCGTGCCGCCAATCAGCCAAATCTGAGGCTCTGATCTCACGCTACCAGCGTACCTACCAGCGCACCTTGTACAGATGAAAGAGTTCGCCTTCCTGCTGCTTGATAACTTTCGCACCGACGGTTTTTATGAGCTTCCGCCAGTTGCTCAGGCTTTCTAAAAATACGTCTGCGCCTAAGTAGGTCTCTAGAATCGCCCAGTTTTCGGCCAGCTCTTGCTCTGGGTCGATCACGTCAAATACAAAAGAACCGCTTGGCTTCAGCAGTGGCTTAACCGCCTCCATGACTGCCTGCCAGTAGTCCAGGGGATAGTAGCAGCTAAAGCCGGTTGCGATCGCCAAATCAAAACTCTCGGGCGGATAGTCAAGCAGATGAGCCGGGCCTAGTTTAACCCCTTTAAACAGCTTTGAATCTAGCTGAGGCCCACGCTGGTGCAGCGTTTTAGTCGCAAACTCGCTGATATCCTGACCGTGAAACAGCGCCTGCCAGCTTTTCCACTCGTACACCAAAAAGCTAAACCCACAGCCCAAGTCCAGGCAGTGCTGATTTTTCTTAGGCTGCGCGATTTCCCAAAAAGGAGACGCAATCCGAGAATTTAGCGAGCCGCCCGCCCAGTCGCGAAACACAGGCATCGCCTCCACTTCTTCAGGCAGCTCAAACGCCTTGCCCTGATATTCCGCGTCAAACCGCTCTCCCACCGCCGAAATCATCGGTGCCCAAGACGTGGACTTAGCCTGTAGAACCTCCCCTAAAGCAGAGGAGGGGGCTTTGGGCGTTTTACTCATAGTCAAAACCTATATTTAAACCTATATCTAAGAGCCCTTAAGCGCTTTATTAAAGTTACGTCTGTAGGACTTGTTGCCTATGATCAGCACTGGCCACATGAGCGTCAGATATGCCTTGCGTGAGCTAAAGTCAGTCCGATTAAAGCCTGTCCAAAACTTCCAAGCGCCGCCGCCGTATACGACCAGCAAAATAATCGCAACCAAAGTACCCATTTATTCTTCTCCTAACTTTCTCTAGCGTAGTTTTGTCTCCACCATTCTATTGATTTTTGACTTGACTGCCGCTTGACCCCTCACAACTGTCTGGAAATGTAACAAGTCCAATAGGTCAGGCCAAATGGGGATAGGTAGACGAGGCACCCCTATTAGAATGGCAGTGAATGGCAGTAAATATGACCGTACTTAACTTAATAAGCCCTTAATAAATATATTCGGAGAGCAGCTATGCGCGCAGTTTTAATGGCGGGAGGATCGGGGACGAGGCTGAGGCCGCTGACCTGCGACTTGCCCAAGCCAATGGTGCCAGTGCTCAACCGCCCCATTGCTGAGCATATTGTTCGGCTGCTGAAGCGCCACAACATCACCGAAATTATCGCTACCCTGTTTTACCTGCCCGACGTTATGCGCGACCATTTTCAAGACGGCAGGGACTTCGGGGTGCAAATGACCTACGTCATGGAAGAAGACCAGCCACTAGGGACGGCAGGCTGTGTTAAAAACGTTCGCGACCTGCTCGACGAAACTTTTATGGTAATTAGTGGCGATAGCATTACCGACTTTGATTTGCAAAAGGCGATCGCCTTTCACAAGGCAAAGGGCGCTAAGGCTACTATTGTGCTTACACGCGTGCCTAATCCTATCGACTTTGGCGTGGTCGTTACCGATGCAACAGGCAAAATCGTTCGTTTTTTAGAGAAGCCTTCTACCAGCGAAATTTTTTCAGATACGGTCAATACTGGCATCTACATTCTGGAGCCAGAGGTACTCGACTACCTGCCTAATGACTGTGAGCAGGATTTTTCTAATGATCTTTTTCCGCTGCTGCTGGCTAAAAATGAACCCTTATATGGATATGTTGCTGAGGGCTACTGGTGCGATGTAGGCCATCTGGATGCCTATCGCGAAGCTCAGTACGATGCGCTCGAAGGCAAGGTTAAAATTGACTATGCCTACCCTGAAATAACAGCGGGCGTGTGGGTGGGCGCTAGTTCTTTCGTCCATCCTGAGGCCACGCTGAATGCGCCCGTAATCGTGGGCGACAACTGCCGTATTGGCGCTAGAGCAGTCCTAGAGCCCGGTACAGTGGTAGGTGATAATGTGACTATCGGCAGCGATGCCAATCTTAAACGGCCCATTATTTGGAACGGCGTGGTAGTGGGGGAAGACGCTCACCTGCGGGCCTGCGTAATTGCCAGGGGAACTCATGTGGCTCGGCGATCGCACATCCTAGAAGGGGCCATTATCGGCGCACTTTCTACGATCGGTGAAGAAGCCAAAATTAGCCCAGGGGTAAAAGTTTGGCCGAGCAAGCTAATCGAAGCGGGGGCCACCTTAAACATTAACTTGATCTGGGGGCACACGGCCCAGCGAAATCTTTTTGGGCAAAGGGGTGTAGCGGGTCTGGCAAATGTCGATATCACGCCAGAGTTTGCCGTTAAGCTAGGGGCGGCCTATGGCTCTACGCTTAAGCCCGGTGCTTCGGTGACAGCCTCTCGCGATCAGCGGAGCATTTCGCGCATGGTTTCCAGGTCGCTTATTGCTGGGCTGATGTCAGTGGGCGTTAATGTGCAAAATCTAGCAGCAGTTTCTATTCCGGTGGCCCGCAACGCGCTGCCGACGCTCAAAGTCGCGGGTGGCCTTCACGTCCGACTACATCCTACGCGCTCCGACCATATCCTCATTGAGTTCTTTGACGAGAACGGCATTGATATTCCCAAAAGCAAAGAAAAGAAAATAGAAGGCGCTTACTTCAAAGAAGACTTTCGCCGCGCTCAAATTCATGAAATTGGCTCGGTTAGCCACCCCAGCAGCCTAGTCGATATTTACACCACGGCCTTTGAGAAAAACTTGAATGCAGAGTCCATCCGTAACAGCAAGTCTAAAATAGTGATTGACTACGCCTATGCGCTGTCGGGGGCGGTGCTGCCTCAAATACTCGGCAGGTTTGGCTGTGATGCAGTAGTGCTAAACGCCAGCTTGAGCCACACTGCGCCTTCGATGGCAGAGCGTGAATCGCTGTTAGAGCAGCTCGGACAGGTTGTGCAGGCTTTGCAGGCGACCTTTGGCGCGCAGATATCGGCGCATGGCGAGCAGCTAGTGCTGGTAGATGAAGTGGGTACGCCCATTCGGGGGGAGACGCTAACGGCGCTGATGACGCATATGATTTTAACGGCTAGCCCTGGAGGAACGGTGGTTGTACCGGTGCAGTCCTCTGGCTCGGTGGAGGAAATTGCTCGTCGTCATGCGGCTCGCGTCATTAGAACTAAAGCCAGTGCTACTAAGCTGATGGAGGCCTGCCACACTCATCACAATGTGGTGCTGGGCGGCAGTGGTGATATGGGCTTTATTTTTCCACAGCTTCATCCTGGGTTCGATGCGATGTTTTGCATTGCCAAGCTGATGGAAATGCTGCTAATTCAGGAGCGATCGCTCGGCCAAATTTGGGAAGAACTGCCGCAAACAACCCATCGCTCGCAAACGATCCGCTGCCCGTGGGCCATAAAGGGGGCGCTCATGCGTTATCTTGTAGAAACCCATCCAGCAGAGAGTCTGGAGCTGATAGATGGCGTAAAGGTCATTGACCCTGACTGGCCCTCTGGTAACTCACCCTCTGACGGCCAAACCTCTGACGGCCAAACCTCTAATCGCCAAAGCAATGGTCAACGCAATGGTCAAAGCAGCGGCACTAGCCACAGCAGCAGGCAGTATGATCGGCAGCGCAATCGGCAGAACTGGGTACTGGTTTTACCCGATGCCAGTGAGCCGCTGGTGCATATTTTCGCCAATAGCGAAGATCGAAGCTGGGCTGACAGGCAGCTTTATGCGTATCGGCAGCGGGTAAAACATTTTATAGCGTCCGAGCAGGAAACAAAGGAACAGAACTTGTATGAATAACTGCATCTTGATGGCAGAAATTGTAGAGGCTCCTCAGCTACGATACACCGCTGATAATCAGACGCCGATTGCTGAGTTTGTGGTGAAGTTTCCAGGCCTGCGCGAAGGCGATATGCCAGGGCAAATGAAGGCCATCGGCTGGGGCAACCTGGCTCAGGAAATTCAGGAGAAATACCGGGCGGGCGATCGCGTCCTCCTAGAAGGCCGCTTAGGCGTAAATACCGTAGAGCGTTCAGAAGGCTTTAAGGAAAAGCGCATAGAAATGACGGTACAGCGCGTGAGCCCAATTGCCGACTTGCAGTCGATGGCGATCGCCGAGCCCACACCCGTCGCCGCAGGCAAATACGTCAGCAGCGGTTCCACGCCCGCCTCTACCCCTTCAGCAGCCACCCCTTCAGCGGCACCAGCAGCGGTTTCGACGCCTGCCGCACCCGCTGCCGATGGGCCTGATTACGACGATATTCCGTTCTAGTGCCGTGCTAGCCCTCTCTTCTAGCCCTCTCTTCTAGCTCTCAAAGTGCGTATCCATCGCAATATCGGCATTTAGCAGTCTAGAAATTGGGCAGTTTTCCTTTGCTGTCTTTGCAGCCTTTTCAAAGGCTGCTTGATCGCCACCAGGGATCTTAGCCGTCACATCCAAATGAATTTTTGTGACCTCCGGCTCGTTGCCTTCTGTGCTGAGGGTTACTTTTGCTACCGTCTTAATTTGGTCAGCCGTAATATCTTCCTGGCCCAGCTCACTGCTCACCGCCATCGAAAAGCAGGCTGCATGAGCCGCCGCGATCAGCTCTTCTGGATTGGTGCCAGGGTTGCCCTTAAACCGAGTGCCAAAGGTGTATACCGACTCTTTGAGGACGCCGCTTTTGGTGGTAATCTTGCCCTCACCTTCTTGGGTGCTACCTTGCCATACAACCGTTGATGTACTGTCCATACTGAAGAATTCCTTTAACGATGTCATCACTGCTATTACAGCAGCTAGCTTGTAAGTGGCTATCCTTCAGTAGATTGATTTATAGGGCACAAAGCCTTTACCTTTTTGACGGGTTCTCTTCAATATGGTGGTTTTCATAGGATTGCAACGCCGCTGTCACTTCATTGTCAAACCAGCTATATATATTAAAGATATTCTTCTTAGCACATGCAGCACATATGTCAGGTCTTCACTCCAAAGTTTCACCGCCTCCAACTCAGCAAAGCCTGACCCCACGACGATCCGCTGGCAAAAAGTTAGCCACTTCTTTAGCGCTGGTGCTGATGGGAGCTGGCGCAGCTACAACAGGTGCCTATTACGCTTGGGGCCAGCCTGGTGAACCCACACCCGTTGCCTCAAAAGTGGCTCAGCCTACTTATCAAACCGTGCCCGCCAGCCTATCGCTGCCGACAGCAGCAAATTCTGTGGCCGAGGTCGTCCAGGCAGTTGGCCCAGCGGTTGTCCGCATCAATTCTTCTCGGACGGTTGCTAGCGGCCCTTCCTCATCACAGGTTCCAGAAGAGTTTCGCCAGTTTTTTGGCGACAGGCTCCCTTCTGAGGCACCTCGTGAAAGAACTGAAAGCGGCGTCGGCTCTGGCTTTATTGTCAGTGAAGATGGGCGGATTATTACTAATGCCCATGTGGTAGAAGGTGCCGATACCGTGCAGGTCACGCTCAAAGACGGTCGCACCCTTGAGGGAAAGGTAATCGGGAGCGATCCGGTGACCGATGTAGCGGTGATTGACGTCAATGCAAATAATCTGCCGACCCTTTCGTTTAGCAATGCTGAGCTGTTACCAGGAGAGGCTGCGATCGCCATCGGCAATCCGCTCGGCCTAGACAACACCGTAACCGTTGGCATCATCAGTGCTACAGGGCGCACGGGCGGTCAGGTCGGCATCCCTGACAAGCGCGTAGACTTCATTCAAACCGATGCCGCCATTAACCCCGGCAACTCTGGTGGCCCACTGCTGAATGCCAAAGGTGAAGTGATCGGCATGAACACGGCTATTATCAGCGGTGCGCAGGGCTTAGGTTTTGCCATTCCGACCGATGCGATACAGCGCATTTCTAACCAGCTTGTGGCAACTGGAAAGGTAGAGCATCCTTTTATTGGCATTCAAATGGTGAACCTGACGCCTGAGCTGCGCGACTCGGTTAACCAGAATCCCAATAGCGGCTTTACGGTGAAAGCTGACAGCGGCGTGCTCATTGGGGAAGTGGTGCCTGGTTCGCCTGCGGCTAAGGCTGGGCTTCGGTCTGGCGATGTGGTGGAGCAGGTAAATGGGAAGGCGATCGCCGATGGCAAGGAAGTTCAAGATGCGGTTGAAGCGAACGGCCTGGGCCGCGACTTGAAGCTACAAATAGACCGCAACGGCAGCCGTCAAACGGTTTCTTTGCGCCCTGCACCGCTGCCAAGCCAGGGCTAGGCTAATGGGATAGTTGGGTATCAACTTAAGCCGGGAAAACGTCTGCGTATAATGGTTTCGGCTGCTGTGTTTTAGCAGACCGT
>PPFU01003531.1_pt1 | contig 13694 bp, 13 predicted proteins | sample 1535991 | NCBI WGS metagenome assembly PPFU01 (sample SAMN04901290, study PRJNA319586) | Hypolithon metagenome, whole genome shotgun sequencing project. | isolation source: Antarctic Hypolithon | place: Antarctica: Miers Valley | collected 2014
TGCCCCGTAGGTCAGGATTCATCCTGACGTCTTCCCCGGCCGCCAGCAGGATGAATCCTGACCTACACCGGAGTACCGACTGCTTCATTGCACGACAACCGATTGACATCGGAGATTGACCATTACGCGGGAAGCTTCAGAGGGGGCCTCTGAATAACCTGCCGCCGACGTTGCTGGCGTGGCGAACCGGCCGCTAAAGCGGCCTCAGCCGGGGCGTTTCAGAACCCTCAAGGGTTGATCGGTGTGGTTCGGTGTGGATCGGCGGCTGATTCCTCTGCCGTCGAACGTTGGTTGGATCATCCGGGATGAATCTTCCACTCGTGGATCAACCATTTTGAAAGGTCGGGTGCCACACACCGACCCGCAGCGAAGCCGAGGGCGGTGTGAGCCGGACGTGCGTTGCCTCGACGGCACACCGCACCGCTCGCCTCGGGCTCGCGGATGCAGCGTGGCACCCGGGAACGGACATCTGAAGGTGGATGGTTCACTGGTTTGACGCAGCCCCGCCCGGAAGGGGAAGGTGGGGGCTAAGCTCCTGCAGGCCCCCGCCCTTCCGCGCGGGGATCTGCCTCCCCCGCCGGTGATGCCGCCGACCCCCGCGTCAGCGTCACCGGCACGATGTACCGATCGTTCGTCGGCGTCGGCGGGGGCGGGGCGGTCACCTCGGGCACATCCTCGAGCTCGCGGATCATCGCGATCTCATCACACGCCGCGTTCTTGGGGCACCGCACGCACTCGCTCCACACCTTCAGCGGCAGCTTCTGACGGTCCACCACCCCAAAGCCCAGCTTCTCGAAAAACGCCCGCTCGTACGTCAGCGTCATCAGCCGCCGCACCCCCAGGGTCCGCGCCTCATCCACGCAAGCCTCGACCAGCCGCCGCCCCAGCCCCCGCCCGCGGTGCGCCCGATGCACCGCCAGCGCCGCCACCTCCGCCAGATTCGCCCATACCACCGAGAGCCCGCACACGCCGACCACTTCGCCGCCGGGGTGATCGATCGCCACATGAAACTCCCGCACGTTCTCGTACATCGACGCGAGCGACCGCGGCAGCATCAACCCAAACTCCGCAGCCTCGTTGATAATCGCCGCGGCAGCGGGCACATCGGCGACGGTGGCGCGGCGGATCGGCACGCGGGGATGGTAGACCAACCCCCCCCGCCTCACACCCGATCCCGCGGCCCAATCGCCCGATCGACGCGGAACGCGCGGCTTCCCTTGTGCTGACCTACGTGTCCGATGTACTTTCGCCTGCCCTGCACCGTCAGCGGCAGTGGGGAGGAGACGGGCTTGTCGGTGGTGATCACATCGCCCTCACTCAGCGTCAGCAGTTCGCTGAGCTTCATCGTCGTCGTAGCGAGCTCGGCCACGACCGTCAGCTTCGCCCCCTCGAGGTGCCCGGTCAGCCGGTGACGCAGGCCGCTGTCCTGCTTGTTCTTTTTGTACGCCGCCCAACTTTGGTTGCTGAGCTTGTCGACCACGGGCTCGATGAGGTTGTACGGGATGCCCAGGCTCATCGTGCCCGCCCGACCGCCCATCTTGAGCTCAAACCCGACGACCACGACCACCTCGTTGGGCGGCACGATCTGCACCAGCGCGGGGTTGCTCTCGGATTCGTGCAGGTGAAACTCGAGCTCGAGCACGTTGGCCCACGCCTCGCGGAGGGCGGTCATCGAGCGGTCGAGGATCTTGCCCACCAGCCGCTGCTCGATCGCGGTCAGCGGCCGCTGGGGGATGAACAGGTCCGCGTTGCTCCCGCCCAGCAGCCGATCGATGACCGGGTAAATGATCAGCGGGCTGATCTCGAGGCACATGTTCCCCTCGAGCGGGTCAGCGCGGATCAGGTTGAAGCATGTGGGGTTGGGCAGCGAGTGGGTGAACTCGCTGAAGGTCATCTGCTCGATGTTGGCGACCCGGACCTCCATGATCGTGCGGAGAAAGCCCGACAACGCGGCCCCGAAGTTGCGGGCGAAGCTCTCGTGCAGTGTCTCGAGGGCCCTCATCTGGTCCTTGGACACCCGCTCGGGCCTCTTGAAGTCGTAGTGCCGCACCTCCACCTCGTCCTGCGGCCGCCCGTCCCGCCCCCGCTTGCGGGAAAAGAGCTGCGTCTCTCCATCCTCCCCAAAATCGCCCATCTCCCCCCCATCCACGGCGGCGAGCAGCGCATCGACCTCGGATTGATCTAAAACCTCAGGCATGTGGGGCGGGAGCGGCGGCGCGAGCGGGACAACACCCTCCCATGCATCATCGGGCACCGCCGCCCTCCCACTGCAACCGGCCCGCAAGAGCCGCGGACAATATAAGCCGGGTCGATCACCTACGAGTGAATCCGTCGCAAACAACTTCCCCAAGCCGGTCCTGAACGGCGTGCAAAGCGGGTCTCGAAGGTCTTCCCTGCCGCTCAGAAATTCGGTCCGGCTTCGGGTCAACTCGGAGGGGGATTTCCACCCTGTTCCTTCATCCATCCGCGGCTCCTACCGACGGCTGCTGTGAGACTCGTTAAACTACCCATCGCGATACGTCCCGCCTCAATGGAGTTGCCCGCCCATGCCCACCTCATCCACTCACGCCGACACGGCCGATCAGAAGGCCAAGACCGGGCTGGAATGGCTCGCCCGCGCGGGGTATGCCGCCCGCGGGGCGGTGTACCTGCTGGTGGGCGGGCTGGCGATCGACGCAGCGGTCTACGGCGGCAAGGCGGAGGGGAGCAAGGGGGCGCTCCACCGCATCGCAGAGATCCCCCTGGGCAAGCTGATCCTCATCGTCGTCGCAGTGGGCCTGATCGGCTACGCCCTGTGGCGGGCGGCTCAGGCCATCCTCGACGCGGACAACCACGGCACCGACGGCAAAGGCCTGATCGTTCGCACCGGCCTGGGTGTGTCGGCCGTGACCCACACCTTCCTCGCGATCCTCGCGATCAGCCTCGCCTTCGGCCTGGGATTCAACAGCGGAGGCGGTGACGGCGGCGGGGGTGGGGGTGGGGGTGGCGAACAGTCCTGGTCCGCGTGGCTAATGGGCAAAGGGATGTGGGGCAGGCTGCTCATCGGGCTGATCGGCTTAGCGGTGATCAGCGCGGGCGTCGCTCAGTTCATCAAAGGCGCCCAAGCCAAATTCATGAAGTACTTCGACCCTAAGTTCCGCGATTGGCCCTACGCCAAACCCATCTGCCGCGTCGGGCTGATGACCCGCGGCGGGGTCTTCTGCCTCATCGGCTTTTTCATCGTTCTGGCCGCCTACCGCTACAACCCCGACAACGCCCAAGGCCTCGGCGGCATCCTCACCTGGCTGGCGCGGGACGCCAGCTGGCTGCTGATTATTATTGCTGTAGGGCTTTTGGCGTTTGGGGTGTATAGTATCCTTGAAGCGGTGTACCGCCGGGTCTCCCCACCCGACCGGCTGGTGCCAAGGCTCACGTAGATGGGCCACCGACTGAAACAGATCGGGTGCGACCAAAACCCCCTTTCCTCAAAGGAAAAGACCATGAAACCGACCAAACTCCACCTGCTGTGGGCCCCCGCCCTCGTGCTGACTGGTATGACCATCACCGGCTGCGGCGAGGAAGTCACGCCCGTCGATACCAACGTCGTCGACCCCGCCCCGGCGAACAACCCCGACATGACCCCCCCCAGGGCCAACGGCACCGACCCGGCCGCCAACAACGGCATGTCCAATGACAACGACGTCCTGGGCACGCCCGGCATGGACAATCCCGACATGCCCGCCACCACGAACGATCCCCTGACCACCCCCGACATGGGTGACGGGCTCAACAACCGCATGGACAACTCAGGCAACGCCATCGAAGGCACCGCCCGCGACGCCACGCGGGGCCTGGACAACATAGGCAACGACCTCGATCGCACTATGGATAACGCAGGCGACGCCACCAACGGCGCCCTCGAAAACGCGGGTGAAGCCACCGGCGACGCCCTGGAAAACACCGGCGAAGCCATTGAAGGCGCCGGCGAGGAGATAAAGGACGAGAGCATGTCCGCCGCCCCCGTCCCCGGCTCCGCCTCCGTCGAAGCCGAGACCGAGCCCACTGACATGAGCTTCGACTTCACGGGCAAGTAACCCCCGCTCTGTAAAACTAAACAAAACCCCACCACCCCGCCCCGCGGCCCCGCCGCGCGGTGGGGTGTTTTTCCCCCAAGAGCCGCGGACGACGTCAGCGGATTTGCGGCATACCACGCACACCGATTACGAAAGCGAACCGCTTACTTCGTACGCGGCATCTGTAATCAGCTTGCCGCCGACCGTCCCGTTGCTAAACTGCTCGACTCGACTCGCCCGCCCATTCACCACCTACCCCCGTCCCAGCCATGGCCAAGAAGAAAGAAATCACCCATCAGTTCAAGATCCAGGCCCCCGGCGGGTCCGCGACCCCCGCGCCGCCCATCGGCCCGGCGCTCGGGCAGCACGGCGTCAACCCCGGCCAGTTCATCATGCAGTTCAACGAGCGGACCAAGGCCCTGGGGGGCAAGGTCGTCGGCTGCGTGATCACGGTCTACAAGGACCGCACCTTCGAGTTCGAAATCAAAAGCCCCCCCGCTGCCGTCCTGCTCAAGGACGCCGCAGGCGTCGACAAGGGCTCGGGCACCCCCAATACCGCCAAGGTCGGCACGATTACCGACGCCCAGCTCGAGTCCATCGCCCAGGAAAAGATCAAGGAACTCACCGGCCAGAGCGTCGAAGCGATGAAGCGCACCCTCGCCGGCACCGCGCGAAGCATGGGTATCACCGTGCAGGGCTGACCGCGGCATCGAACTGGGCGGATCTCGAAGCGTCGCGACGATTCATACCCCCCGGGCTTTGGTGCGGTGCTGAGTGGGGGTGCAGGCGTAGCGGCCACGGAACACGCGGCGGAAATGCAGCGGGCTGCCGAAACCGCAGGCTTGGGCGATGTGGTTCACCGGCACATCTGTCTCGATGAGCATCGGCAACGCCCCCCGGACCCTTCGCGGGCCGGGGGGCCTTTCGCTCATCGAGCTGCTCGTGGTGATCTCGATCATTGCGGTGCTCATCTCCCTGCTCCTGCCCACCCTCGGCACCGCCCGCGAGTCCGCACGGGGCGTCAAGTGCATGTCCAACCTCCGCCAGATCGGCATGTCCCACGCCATGCACTACGGCGAGCACGTCAACCGCGTCATACCCGCCAAGACCGAGGCCCAGTTCGACGCGGACGGGTCCACCGGCCTTCAGGAACAGAGCTGGGCCACCCTCCTGCTCTTTAGCGGGTACACCTCCGCCGCCACCAGCACCTCCCTTGCCACCGTCACGGCCGAGACCGCCTTCTTCTGCCCCTCCGCTCAGGCCAACCGTTGTCTCTGGACCGCGGGGATGGCCCCTAACCAAAACTGCCTGTCCGGGCTGGAGGAAGGGGACAACCCCACCTCGTTCGTCACCCACCCCGACCGGGGGACCGACGCCAACGGCAACGCCGCCTAACTCGACAACCACTACGGCATCAACGCCCGTGACCAGTCCGGCGGCAGCGAGCAGCGATGGCCCTTCATCGTGCTCCCCCAGCAGTCCGCCAGCACCGTCGCCCTCGACCGACTCCGCCTGATCGACCAGATCGAGGCAACCAACGAACTCGTCGCCATCTACGACGGCCACCGGGGACTCGACGGCTACAGCGGCAACCGCATCCAGACGCGACACAACGGCGCCACCGTCAGCAATATCCTCATGCTCGACAACCACGTCGAGCCCGTCCGCGGCGATGTGCTCCCCAACACCTACGGCGAGTGGAAAAGCAGCGTGCTCCACCCCAGATGGCGGGTCACGCAAAAGATTGTCTTAGTGCGATTCTCTTGATTTAATGCTAACCTTACAATCGGATGAAGGGGCGGGCATCCCGCCAAAATCAAGTCGACGATGGCAAGAAATCGAGCAAACCGCTCTATATCTGCCAAGACCGCTTACTTCGTGCGCGGCTCATTTGAGGCGGCGACCGCTTACGGCGTGCGCGGCTCTTTTTGAGCGGTCGTGGCGTTGGCGGGCTTCAGTTCGCGGAGGGGGATTTGGAGTTCGTGAAAGCGGCGGTCGGGACGGATGAAGGGGCTGTTGTAACCCAGCAGCCGGGGGTCGCCCGCGGCTTCATATTCCGCCGACGCATCGCTATTTTCGAGCGCTGCCCGCAGGCGTTGTTCCATTGCGTCGAGCGTTTGGGGGCGGGGGCTGCCGAAGAAGCCGATGCTCAGCACGGTCATCGCGGGCACATCCACCACGCGGACCTCCCCCACGTCCCCTGGCTCCACGTCTGCCTCCAGTTCCTCCTGTTCGCTCTCCCTGCCCTGGTCGGGGCTGCGGTAGAGGAACGCCATCGCGGTCATCCGCAGAGGCCCCGTGTCAGCGTTTGGGTCGGCGGCCGAATCGGGCTGATCGTCGGGCTGGGTGGCGGGTGTGTCGCGGCGCATCGTCATTTCGACCGGGGCGGTCATGGCGATGTCGTTGTTTTGGATGTGGCGAAACAGCGTGCCAAACGGGCCTCCCATGCCCCCGCCCTGTGCGTCGTCGGTGACGGTGACGGCCATGCGGTAGGTGGGCAGCCGCTTGAGCACCGGCTCGCCGCTCGCGTCGGGCTCGGGCCACCCCTCGGGCAGCGGCGCTTCGCGGACGATCTCAGGAGCCGGGGCGGGCTGCGTCGCGGGGTCAGCGGCGAGTGTGGCGAGGGTGGCGACAGTGGCGAGGGTGATCAGCAGAGGTGTCAGCATGAGGCACGATAGCGTGATGGATAGACGTCCGGGCTGTGCCCGCGTTACGCCTCTTGGCTGTCTCCGCGTGTTGCCCGCTTGGGCTGGACCAGGCCGCGTTTGGTGGTTTGCACGAATTCCGCCATGCGGCGGCAGAGGGGGTCATCGCCCAGTTCGTCGAGGATGGCGGCGGCGGCGACTGAATTGGTGTGGCGGCTGTGGTAGAGCAGCTCGAACGCGCGGCGGAGTGGTCGGGCGTGTTTGCCAAGGCCGGCGCGTCGGAGGCCCCTGCGGTTGATGGAGATGACGCGTGCGCCGGGGTAGTCGACCATGCAGAACGGCGGCACATCCTGGTCTGGGCCGCAGAGCCCCGCGACCATCGCCAACTCGCCGATGCGGACGAACTGGTGGAACGCGGACGCCCCGCCGAGCACCGCGCCGTTTTGGACCTCGACGTGCCCGCCCAGGAGCACGTTGTTGGCAAGGATGCACCCGTTGCCGATGCGGGCGTCGTGAGCGACGTGGACATAGGCCATGAGGTAGTTGTCGTTGCCGAGGGTGGTGGGGTGGTCGTCGAAAAGGGCGGAGTGGACGGTGCAGCCTTCGCGGAGGGTGTTGTCGTGGCCGATGGTGACGCCTAGGCCCTCGTGTTCAAGAGCGACGGAGCGGGACTGGGGTGGGAAGCCCAGACAGGCGTGGGGGTAGATGAGGTTGCGTTCGCCCAGCGTGAGTGGGCCACGGAGGTAGACATCGCCGATGAGGTGGGTTCCCGCGGCGATGCGGACATCGCCTGTCAGCGTACACCGCGGGCCGATCCGCACGTCCGGGGCGAGCTGGGCCTGGGGGGAGACGGTCGCGGTGGGATGGACCTCGGGCATGGGCGATACGATGGGGTCGAGATGCTTGGAGCCGGACGGTCCCCCGCCCGGGTGTCCGCTCAGGAATGTGTCCTCTTAGATTGTGCGCCCAAGATAGCGGCCCGATGCGGATCGGGTCGGACGCGTCCCGCCCAAGCTCCGCCCAAGCCCCACCCGAACCCCACCCGAGCCCCATGCGATCCCGCCTCCGCCACCTCATCCCGAGCATGTTTCACCGCAGGCTGCTGCTGTTGGCGGGCGTGGCCCTGGGCGTCGCGGGGGTGTTGACGGCTCAGGCGGCGCGGCTGACGACGGGGTCTAATCACGCCGCGGCCCGCGCCGACGCGGAGCGGCCCCTGGTGCGGACGCAGTACATCCCCACCGTCCGCGGCCGCATCCTCGACCGCAATGGGCTGGTGCTCGCGGAGGATGTGGCCTCCTGGAGTGTCGCGGTCGACTTCGACGTGATCAGCGGCGAATGGGCTCGCACGCAGGCGGAACGGGCGGCACGCAAGGCGGCGGGCGAGCGGTGGAAGCCGCTGGGGCCGGGCGAACGGGCACGCCTGGTGGAGCGGGAGCTGCCACGTTACACGCGGCAGGTCGAGGACCTGTGGAGTGTGCTGGCCAACGACGCCGCCGCCGCGGGTGCCGACCTCCCGGCCTCCGCCAACGCCGCGGGTGTCAACCCGTCGGGTGGCCCGGGCGTCGAGGGTGTGCTTGACCGCGTGGAGCGGGTGCGGCGTCGGGTGGCGAGGATCAAGGCGAACGTGAGCAAGCGGCACTGGCAGCGGGAGATGCGGGAGCGGAACGAGGCGGTGGACTGGGCGGCATCGATCGTTGAAGTCGCCGAGGAAACCCAGGGGCACACGATCCTGCGTGATGTCCCCGACCGCGGCCGCCAGCTTCTCGAAGGCTTGATCGTCGAAGCCAATGCGAGCGGCGACGACCTGGACGTCCGCAGCGTGTGGCGGAAGGTCAAGCTGGTGCGGCAGAAGCGGCGGGAGTATCCCCAGGAGACGTGGCGGCTGGTCGCCGACCGCTCTACGCTACCCACGCCGATCCGTAGCGATGAGCCATTGGAGCTCAATGTGCAGGGCGTCGCCACGCATATCCTGGGGCTGACACGGCCTGTGTATGCCGAGGACCTCGCGGCGCACCCCTTCCGCACACCCGCGGCTCCGGGCGGCGTGGACCTGACGGGCTACCTCGATGGCGACCGCACGGGCGGGTTCGGCGTCGAGCGGGAGCTCGAGCCCCTGCTTCGCGGCCGACGCGGCCGGGTCATCCGCAACCTCGAGACCGGCCAGATCAGCCGCCTCGAGCCCGAGCCCGGGCGGGATGTCCATCTGACGATCGATGCCCGCCTCCAGGCGCGGATCGCCGCCGTCATGGACCCGGAGCTGGGCCTGATGCGGGTCGAGCCCTGGCACGACGCCAAGGCGGAGGAGGAGGGCCGCCTCGGCCAGCCGCTCTACGGCGCCGCCGTGGTGCTGGACATCGCCACCGGCGAAGTGCTCGCCGCGGTCTCCACCCCCGCGATGCCCCTGGGCCAGCTCTACGACGACCCCGACTCGATCTTCCACGACACACTCGACCAGCCCTACCTCAACCGACCGGTCGCCCAGCCCTACCAGCCCGGCTCGACCATCAAGCCGATCCTCCTCGCCATCGCCGCCACCACCGGCGACCTCAAGCCCGGCGAGTTGATCCAATGCACCGGACACTACCTCCCCAACACCGATCGTATCTTCAAGTGTTGGATCTATTCCCACTACGGCGGCCTTACCCACGGCCCGCTCGCGGCACCACAGGCTATCGCCCAAAGTTGTAATATCTTCTTTTATACACTGGGCGAACGTGTCGCCGCGGAGGGACTCGTGCGGTGGTACCGCGAGTTCGGTTTGGGCGTCAAGCCGGGCTCGGGGCAGCCCGACGAAGCGATGGGCGACCTGCCCGACATCGGCGACCTGCTGAAAAAAAAGGCGTACGAGCGGCGGGCGATGTCGATCAACATGGGCATCGGGCAGGGTGAAGTCCGCTGGACCCCGATCCAGGCTGCCTCCGCCTACGCCACCCTCGCCCGCGGCGGAGAATATGTCTCGCCTACCTTCATCGCCGAAAAGGACCGACTCGCCCCCCGCGACCGACACACCATCCCGCTCGACCCCGGCGGCATCAGCGATGCGCTGCAGGGGATGGAGGCGGTCGTACACGGTGACGGCACGGGAAGGTGGCTCCCCATCAACGGCCGCGAGGAGATCTTCAACGCCGCCCCCGGCTCACCCCCCCACACTCCCCCACACGCTCCCTTGGTGCTGGGCAAGTCCGGCACGGCCCAGGGCGTGCCCCAGCTCGAGGACCTCGACCGCGACGGCCGACCCGACCCCGGCGGCAAAGTCGTCAAGAGCGGCGACCACGCCTGGTTCACCGCACTCGTCCAACCCGAGGGTGCCAACCGTCCCACGGTCGTCATCGCCGTCGTCGCCGAGTACGCCGGCAGCGGCGGCAAGGTGTCCGGCCCCATCGTCAACCAGATCGTCCACGTGCTGCAGGAAGAAGGGTATTTGGAGCCCGCAGCGGTCGATCAACCGCTAAGTCGCCAAGGGAGCCAAGAGGCACCAATCCGAACTTTAGAGTGACTTCTCTCGGCGCTTCTTGGCCCCCTTGGCGTCTTGGCGGTCCATCGACTTGTCCCATGTACGACCTCCTCTCGAAGCTCCGCCCGCTGCTCACGCCCAACCCGGGGTGGTATGTGCTCGGAGCTGCGGTGGCGTTGGCGTTGGTGGGGATATTTACCATCGATACCGTCGAGCCGGGGCTGGCTTCGCGGCAGTTCCGGTTCTGGCTCCCCGTGGCGGTGGTGGCGGCGGGGGCGTCAATGGTGCCCCGCCCGCGGTCGCTGGGGTTGGCAACCTGGCCACTTCTGGCGGCGTCGATGGCGCTGCTGGTGTTCGTGCTGCTGCCGTTCGTGCCTCAAGCAATCGTGCCGCGGGTGAACGGGGCGACGGCGTGGATCGACCTCGGGCCGATGCGGTTTCAGCCCTCGGAAATGGCGAAGGTGGCTTTCGTGCTCTGGATGGCGTGGCACCTTCGCTTCCGCGAGAGCCACCGCACGTTTCTGGGGCTGCTGCTGCCGTTTGTGATCATGTGCTTGCCGCTGGCGCTGATCCTGCTCGAGCCCGACCTGGGGCAGGCGATGGTGTTCGGCCCGACGCTGGCGATCATGCTCGTGGCGGCGGGCGCCAAGCTGCGGCACCTCTCGGTGCTGCTGGGGATCGCCCTGGTCGTGGTCACCCTCAACGTCGCGGTGGTGGCGTATCAGGACACGCTGCCCCAGTGGATCCAGCCGCTCAAGCCCCACCAGCGGGCCCGCATCTCGGCTCTGATCTCGCAGGTGCAGGGCGACGACCGCTACGCCCAAGACATCGGCTATCAGGCCAAGGAGGCCCAGACCCTCATCGGCGCGGGCGGGGTCGGCGGCTACGGCGAGGAGCGGAGCAGGACCATCCTCACCTTCAACCACCTCCCCGAATCCCACAACGACATGGTCTTCGCCGTCGTCGTCAACCGCTGGGGACTCCTGGGCGGGGGGCTCACCATCTCGCTCTACGGCATCCTCACCGGCTCCATGCTCTGGGTCGCGGGACGGGCGCGGGACCCCTTCGCACAGCTCACCTGCGTCGGCTTCGCCGGGATGATCTTCACGCAGGCGACGATTAACATCGGCATGACGTTGGGGCTCCTCCCAATCACCGGAATCACCCTGCCCCTGGTCAGCTACGGCGGTTCGAGCCTTGTCTTTACGTTCGTGATGGTCGGGCTCGTGCTCAACTTCGCCGCACGCCGCCCCGCGCTGATCAACCGCCCAAGCTTCGAGTTCGACCGCCGACCCAACCGCGCCGCCGTAGCGCGGTGACGACCCCGGGATTCCCGCCCGCAGGAGCCGCGGACTAGCAAAGCGGCCTTGCATCCAAACTCAACCGCGCACGAAGTGAGCGGGTTCTTTTTCCCGCCAAAGCGCCCCTGGCGTAGCGTCAAACCCACGCATCCAACGACCGCTTACTGAGTGCGAGGCTCCTACGGACCCAATACCAAAACCGCTTACTTCGTCGGCAGTTCCTACGTATCCGAGGCCAGCCCCACGAGCACATCCAGCCCCCGCTCGAGCATCGCGTCGTCGCAGGCGTAGCTCAGGCGGAAGTGTGTATCGCGGACGCTAAACACACTGCCGGGGATGATGAGCAGGCCGCGTTGGACCGCTCGTTCCACAAACTGAGTTCCGCTGATGCCCAGGTGAGGCGGTATTTCGGGAAAAGCGTAGAACGCGCCGCCGGGGGTGGTCAGTTGGTAGTAAGGCGAAAGCCGTTCGACCACGCGGTCCCGCTTGCGTCGATAGTCGGCAACATAGGGCGACATATCCACGCCCATCGCTGTCACGCCCGCAACCTGCGCCAATGACGGGGCACAGACAAATGAGTACTGCTGCAGCTTCGTCATCTGCTCGATCACCGCCCGGGGTCCGACCGCGTACCCCAGCCGCCAGCCGGTCATGGCGTAGGTTTTGGAGAAGCCCCGCATCAGCAGCGTGTCGCGGCTGTACGCCATCGGCGACGGACACCGCGGGGTCGCCCCCACCTCAAACGCAACCTTCTCATAGCAAAATTCATCATATATCTCGTCACTCAAAAGCAGCACCCCCCGCTCATCGCACAGCTTCGCGACGGCTGAACATACTTCGGGCGTGGCGACCACGCCCGTCGGGTTGGACGGAGAATTGAAGATCACCAGCTTGGTCCTCTGCGTCAGCTTCGCCTCGATCCGCTCCGCGGTCACTTGGAAGTCGGGGTAGGTATCGACATAAACAGCCGTCGCGCCGCTGAGCGTGACGAGGTGGCGATACATCACGAAGTACGGGTCCGGGATCACCACCTCATCGCCGGGCTCGAGCACGCTCATGATCGCCAGCAGCAGCCCCCCGCTCACCCCCGATGTGATCACGACCCCCAGGTTGTCCGGCAGCCCCCCACCGCCACCACCGCCGCCACCGCCGCCACCACCCAGCGTCTGGGGGAACTCGGCAATCAGCTCTGCCGCCACCTTTGCCCGAAGGTCGGCGATGCCCTGCGTCTGGGTGTACTTGTTGAAACCCGCCCGCACCGCCTCGACCGCCGCCTCGACGACGGCCCCGGGCACATCAAAATCCGGCTGCCCGATCGACAGGTTAATCGGATCCTCAAGCGTCGCCGCCAGGTCGAACACGCGGCGAATACCCGAAGCGTCAATGCCACGCAGCCGATCGGTGATGAGGCGGGAGGGATCGAGCATCCGCGAAGCGTAGCCGACGGCCGGGGCCGGGGCCGCGGACAAAAGAGCCGCGCCCGAAAGGAGTGGCTCTTCTTCGAACGGATCGGATGAGGCACCGCCGCTCGGGCGGGCACACTACTCCTCCGCCTCATCCTTCTTCTTCCCCTTGGCACCGGTGACGACCTTGCGGTTGGCGACCTTGGGCAGTCCCAGGGGGCTGTCGTCGGCGAGGTCGAACTTGTCCTGCTTGGCGAGGCGTTCGACCCGCTCCGCCCGGGTCAGCACGTTGCGGTGGCGGGCCAGGCCGCCGGAGGTTTTCAGGCTGTTGTCAATGCTCATGGTGATGGGGGAGTTGGGGGTGTGAGGGTGTCGGGTTCGGGTGGGGAATCGGGTGCCGGGGAATCGTAGCGGTCGTAAAGCGGGGGGTAATCGTACTTGTCCCCGCCGGCCGCCTGGTATTCGCCGGCGAGCTGCATCACCCGCTGCTGGAACCGCTCCCGGTCGCGTCGATCTTCGACGCTGTCGCCGGGAAAACCCCGAACGACCACGACCTGCTGCAGCGGCGGGTTCCGCGCGGGCACCAGCATCGTAGCATATCCCCGGGCCTGCAGAAACGCGGAGAATCGGCTCGCCTTGTCAAAGTCATTCGGGGCCAGGTGCAGATAATTCAAACCCGGCGTGCGGGGATCATCCCGCTCCTCCGCCGCCCCCACCGCCTGCTGCCCGCTGCCACGCGTCGGCACCGACAGGTCCGCCCGCAGCCCCAGCCCCCGACGCGTCGCCTCCCACTGCATCTCGGCCGCGGCCCCACCCCGCCAGTGCCCCACAAAGTACGC
>PPFU01022242.1_pt1 | contig 13692 bp, 9 predicted proteins | sample 1535991 | NCBI WGS metagenome assembly PPFU01 (sample SAMN04901290, study PRJNA319586) | Hypolithon metagenome, whole genome shotgun sequencing project. | isolation source: Antarctic Hypolithon | place: Antarctica: Miers Valley | collected 2014
CGGTCACCGGCAAGGGCGGCGACGGCGGTCCGGGTACCGGCAAGGGCGCAGACGGTGGCACGGGTCCCGGTACCGGCGGCAGCGGTCCCGGAACGGGCGGCAGCGGTCCCGGCACCGGCAGCACGGGTCCCGGTGCGGGCGGTCCACCCCGGCGCTGACCTGACCGTCGCCGGCATCCCCGCGCCGCCGTGCGCGAGGATGCCGGGGTGCGCCTGCCGATCCTGCCGCCGGTCATGAGCAGGACCGGGCGACGCTTCTGAGCTGGACCCGGTCTTCCTCGGTTCGGGCCGGCTTGGCGTTGCGAACCAAGATCATGCTGGCGGCGCGGAATTCGGGCTCCCACCAGTCGTCGTCGTGCAGGAGCGCCACGTACGGCGCGTCGGCGGCAGGGACCAGCCGCGTGCAGTTGCCCGCCGCGGACAGGTAGGCCCACGTCTCGGCACGTGCACGACCCGCTCGCCGTCGACATACGAAGCGAGCGCCTCGGCGACAGCGGTCCCCGGCTCGGCCCCGTTCTCGGGACCACCAGCCGCCAGCCCGTCCAGGTCTGCGCCACGACCGACGCCAGCCCGGTGCGCAGGAACTCCAGCCGCGGCCCGGCGACGATACTCCGGGTCGGCAGCGCGGCGCGGCGGACCTGCGGCGCCCACAGCACGAGCGGCACCTGCAGCGGGAGGCGGATAACGGCCAGCCAGCGCGGCACGTCGCCGGGGTCGAGCGCCATCTGCACGTCCCCGCAAGACGACCACGAACAGCCCGGCCGCCGCCGTAGCCGCGGCTCGGAGCGTCCGCGGCAGCGCCACCGATGTGCCGACCAGCAGTTCGACGCCGCCGCTGCCGTAGGTCCAGGCGCGCGGCGCCGACAGGAACGACCGGACCATGGCGTCGTAGGGCTCGGGCGAGACGACGTGAGTGGTGCCGGCGCCGACGAGCAAGGCCGCCAGCAGCTACGGCGAGGCGGCGCGCAGGCGCTCGGTCACCGGCGCAGCCTCCCGCACGGCATACTGCGCCCGTGCTCACGCTCCGCCCGTCCGACGGGCGCACGTCCCTGTGATGCCACCGGTCAGCGCGCGCAGCAGCAGGTGGGTCCCGGCGGTCCTCGCCTCCCTCCAGCTCGGGATCGTGGCGGTGGGCGGCCAGGTCGTCGCCGTGGACCCCGAGCCGCTCCGGCCACGGGCAGCAGCGGTCACCGGTCGGTCCGGCGTCCCGACGTCGGAGGCCGTCCTCGCAGTGCCACAGGTGGTCGCCGGGCCGCTCCAGGCGACGGGGTCGGTCCTGCCACCCGCCGCGCCACCGGTGCAGGCACCGGCAGCGGGCCTGGGGGGCGTCTCGATGCCTGCAGCCGGGAGCACCGGTGCCCCGACCGGGCCCCGACCGCCGTCCGCGGCTCCCACGTCGCGTCCGCGGTCGTCCGCCGCCCCGCCGCCCGTGTCGGCAGCACCTCCAGCACCTCCAGCCCCCCCGGCGGCGCGCGCGAACGCGTTCGCCGCCTCCCGGAGCGGCGACTTCGAGTCCGGCTTCGAGGAGTGGGATCTCGGCGGGGCCAGCGTGCAGCCGAACCCGGGCTCCTCCGTCGCCCGCGACACCGCGTCGGCGTACACCGGCTCCTACGGCGCCCGCGCGAGCATCGCCGGCGGCGGTGGCAACAAGTTCGCCCGCACCCTGTGGGGCAACTCCCCCGGCCAGTCCGGCGCCCTGGACTACGGCGAGGGCAAGGACTTCTCCTACGGCATGGCCCTGTACCTGCCGGTCGGCTTCCACGCGGACATGCAGAGCTACTTCGTGCCCATGCGCTGGGACAACTTCGGCGTCACCAACGTCAGCCGCAGCGGCATCTCGATGTGGCAGGACGGCACCCTGCGGCTGTTCCGGGAGCGCGCCGGCCTGGAGAACCAGACCAACCTGCTCGGCACCACTTCCTTCCGGCTCAGCGAAGGCCAGTGGCACTGGCTCGAGGTCCGCCAGAAGCTCAGCAGCCGCGACGGCAGCGCCCTCAACGAGCTGTGGGTCGACGGCCGCCTGGTGGGCAGCTCCACTACGCGCAACTACTACGGCGAGCCCGTCTCGGCCATCCGCTACGGCATCGTCGCCATCGCCGACGGCGCCCAGACCGCCCCCCTGACCGTCCACTACGACCGCGCCGTGCTGGGTACCGGACGGCTCGGACCCCGGTAGCCGGCTGCCAGGGGCGGCATCATCGTGGCGTGGACCTGCCCGTGATGCCGCCCGTACCGCCGATGCTCGCCAAATCGGTGCCCCAGGTACCGGACGGCCCCGGCTACCTGTTCGAGCCCAAGTGGGACGGCTTCCGCTGCATCGTGTTCCGCGACGGCGACGAGGTCGAGCTGGGCAGCCGGAACGAGAAGCCGCTGACCCGGTACTTCCCCGAGGTGGTCGAGGCCGTCCGGGCGCACCTGCCGGAGCGGTGCGTCGTGGACGGCGAGATCGTCGTCGCCGGGGCGGGCGGGCTCGACTTCGAGGCGCTGCTGCAGCGCATCCACCCGGCCGCCTCACGGGTGCGGACGCTGGCGGCGGCCACGCCGGCCGCTTTCGTGGCCTTCGACCTGCTGGCCATCGACGACGAGTCGCTGCTGGAGCGCCCCCAGTCCGAGCGCAGGGACCGGCTGGTGCATGCGCTCGACCGGGCGGACGTTCCCGTGCACCTGACTCCCGCCACCGACGACGCGGCCCTGGCGCGCGAGTGGTTCACCCTGTTCGAGGGGGCCGGGCTGGACGGCGTGATGGCCAAGCCGCTGGGCCTGCCCTACTCCCCCGACAAGCGCTCGATGCTGAAGATCAAGCACGCCCGCACGGCCGACTGCGTCGTCGCCGGCTTCCGCTGGCACAAGAGCGGACCGGTGGTCGGCTCGCTGGTGCTCGGCCTGCACGACGCGCACGGGACGCTGCAGCACGTCGGGGTGGCGGCCTCGTTCACGATGGCCCGGCGGGCCGAGCTGGTCGCCGAGCTCGAGCCCTACCGAACGGTCGAGGGCCAGGCGCACCCGTGGATCGGTGACACGCCGAGCGAGCGGGCGCCGTCGTCCGCGGCCGGCAGCCGGTGGAACCGCGACAAGGACCTGTCCTTCGTGCCGTTGCGGCCGGAGCTGGTGGTCGAGGTGGGCTACGACCACATGGAGGGCGCCCGGTTCCGGCACACCGCGCAGTTCCGGCACTTCCGGCCCGACCGCGACCCGGCGTCGTGCACCTTCGCCCAGCTGGAGCGCCCGGTCCGGTTCGACCTCGGCAGCGTGCTGACGTGAGATTCCTGCTGCGCCTGCTCGTGGTCCTGGCCGCCGTGTACCTGGCGGCGGCGCTGCTGCCCGGCGTCCAGATCGGCGGCGAGCCGCTGGACTACCTGGTGGTGGCGGTCATCTTCGCGCTGGTGAACCTGCTGGTGCGCCCGCTCGTGACGCTGCTGTCGTTGCCGTTCATCCTGCTCACCCTCGGACTGTTCCTGCTCGTGGTCAACGCGGCGATGTTCGCGCTCACGGCGGCCCTGACCGACCGGCTCGCCGTCGACGGGTTCGGCACCGCCGTGCTCGCCGGGCTGATCGTCTCGGTGGTCACCTGGATCGGGGAGAACGTGCTGGGCCTGCGCCGCTCCTAGGATCGGGCGGTGCCCGCCACCCTGGTCGCCGACGGCGTCACCGTCGTCCGCGGCCCGACCCTCGTGCTTTCCGAGGTCTCGTTGACGGTCGCGCCGGGCACCCGGGTCGGCGTGGTCGGACCCAACGGGGCCGGCAAGTCGACCCTGCTCGAGGTGCTCAGCGGTGCGTTGGCGCCAGACACCGGCACCGTGCACCGCGCGCCGCGGACGGCGAACGTCGGGCTGCTGCCGCAGGAGCCCGACCGACGGCCGGGCGAGCTGCTCGCCGCGTTCCTGGCCCGCCGCACCGGTGTGGCCGCGGCCCAGTCCGAGCTGGACGCGGCGACCCTGGCGCTGTCGCAGGAGCGGGAGGGCCCGGACTACAGCACCGCCCTGGAGCGCTGGCTCGACCTCGGGGGCGCCGATCTCGAGGTGCGGGCCGAGCAGGTCTGCGCGGATCTGGGTCTGCCCCTGGACCTGCTGGACGCCGAGACCTCCCGGCTGTCCGGAGGTCAGGCCGCCCGGGCCTCGCTGGCCAGCGTGCTGCTCTCGCGCTACGACGTGTTCCTGCTCGACGAGCCCACCAACGACCTGGACTTCGCCGGCCTGGAGCGCCTGGAGCAGTTCGTGCTGGGACTGCAGGCCGGCCTGGTCGTCGTCTCGCACGACCGTGAGTTCCTGGCCCGCACCGTGACGTCGGTGCTGGACCTGGACGAGCCGAGCCGCACCGCCACGCTCTACAACGGCGGCTTCGAGGCCTACGTGCAGGCCCGGGCGCTGCGCCGCGAGCAGGCCCGGGACGCCTACGAGACCTACGACGACAAGCGCAGTGGGCTGGTGCAGCAGGCGCAGCGCCAGCGCGAGCAGTCGGTACGCGGGGCACTGCGGGCCAAGCACAAAACGCCGGACAACGACCGGGTCGGCAAGGGCGCCCGGATCGAGGCCGCGACGCACGCCGCCGGCCGGGTCAAGACGCTCGAGTCGCAGCTGCGCCGGCTCGAGGAGGTCGAGGAGCCGCGCAAGCAGTGGCAGCTGCAGCTCTCGATCGCCGCGGCTCCTCGCTCGGGCGACGTCGTGGCGCTGCTGTCCGGTGCCGTGGTGCGCCGAGGCGGCTTCGTGCTCGGGCCGGTGGACCTGCAGGTGTCCTACGGCGAACGGGTCGCCCTGGTCGGCCGGAACGGCGCGGGCAAGACCACGCTGCTGCAGGCCCTGCTCGGCCGGCTGCCGCTGGAGTCGGGCCGCCAGTCGCTGGGCCCGGGGGTGCGGCTGGGCGAGGTCGACCAGGCCCGCAGCGCGTTCCGCGGCGAGGCCACCGTCGTCGACGTCGTCGAGGCGGCCACCGACTGGCCCAGTGGCGAGGTGCGCACCCTGCTGGCCAAGTTCGGGCTGCGCGCCGACCACGTCAGCCGCCCCGCGGCGTCGCTGTCGCCCGGGGAGAAGACCCGGGCGTCGCTGGCGCTGCTGCAGGCCGTCGGCGTGAACGCCCTGGTGCTCGACGAGCCCACCAACCACCTGGACCTGCCGGCGATCGAGCAGCTGGAGCAGGCGCTGGAGGCCTACGACGGCACGCTGCTGCTGGTCACCCACGACCGCCGGCTGCTACAGGCGGTCCGGGTCACCCGCACGGTCGAGGTGGACGACGGCGCGGTGCGCGCCGGCTGAGGAGGCGTGCCGCGGCCGACGCCGGCAGCACCGTCCTGATCCTTTCCGACCACGACGCCCTGCCCGCGGCGACGGCGCGAAGCCCGACCTGCTGGAATGACGCAACCGCACAGGCCGATCGTGCGAACGGTCCGCAGAGGACCGCGACCGGAGAGGACGACCGCATGCTGCGCAGCGCCCGTTCGCGACGGGTGGCCACCGTCCTGGTCGGCGCGGCTGTGCTGCTCGTCGCCGGCGCCGGGAGCGCCGCCGCGCACCCGCTCGGCAACTTCACGGTCAACACGGCGGACCGGCTGGTCGTCACCTCGGACGGCGTGGTCGTCACCCACGTCGTCGACCTAGCGGAGATCCCCTCGGTGCAGCTGGCCCAGGCCCGCTCGGGCGCCGACACCGACGGCGACGGCCGGCTGTCCGAGGCCGAGCTGAACGACTACGCGGGACGCGAGTGCGCGCGAACCGCTCCGCTGCTGTCGGTCGTGGTCGACGGCGAGCCGGCACCGCTGACCCCGACCTCCTCGACCGGCGCCGCCCAGCCCGGCGCCGCCGGCCTGCCGACGACCCGGATCGACTGCACCTACGCCACCGGCGTGCGGCCGCAGGCGTCCGTCGCCTTCAGCGACCCGGTCGCGCAGGAGCGCAACGGCTGGAGGGAAGTCAGCGCGGGCTCGCTGTGCGGCGCGCTGCCGACCTCGAGCGTCCCTGAGCAGAGCCCGTCGGACCTGCTCAGCGACTATCCCGAAGACCTGCTGCAGTCGCCTGTGGACGTCAACGAGGCCACCTTCACCGTGCGCGGCGGCGCTGCCTGCGTGGCCGGCTCAGGTACGGCGGGCGGGGTCTCCTCCGACGAGGTCGCCCCGCGGGGGCTGGACCGGCTGTCCCAGGGCTTCACCGACTTCCTCGGCCGTCCCGACCTCACGCTGCCCTTCGCCGTGGTGTCGCTCAGCGCCGCGGTCCTGTTCGGTGTGCTGCACGCCGTGGCGCCGGGGCACGGCAAGACCGTCATGGCCGCCTACCTCGTCGGCCAGCGCGGCAACCGGCGGCAGGCGCTTCAGCTCGGCGCCGTGGTGACGTTCACGCACACGGCGAGCGTGCTGCTGCTCGGCGTGGTCCTGTCGCTCGGCGCGCTCGCCGCACCCGAGCTGGTGGTGCCGTTCACCGAGGTGCTGTCGGGCCTGCTGCTGGCGGCCGTCGGGGGCTACCTGGCCGTCCTGGCGGTCCGCCGGCTGCGCGCCGCCGGCGGGCACACCTCCGAGGAGCACGGGCACGAGCCCCACGACCACCCGCACCACGAGCACCACGGACACGACCACCCGCACCAGGCCGACCACGGACACGACCACCCGCACGAGTCCGCCGCCGGGCACGGCACCCTGAGCCAGACCGCCGGCAGTGTCTCGGTGCAGACGCGTGCCGTCGCCCACACGCACGGCGGCCGCACGCACACCCACGCACCGCTGCCCGAGGGCCGCCTGACCTGGAAGACCCTGGCCGGCATGGGCGTCGCCGGCGGTCTGGTGCCCAGCCCGTCCGCGCTGCTCGTGCTGCTCAGCGCCACCGCGCTCGGTCGGGCCTGGTTCGGTGTGCTGCTGGTCGTCGCCTACGGCCTGGGCATGGCGGTGACGCTCACCATCGCCGGTCTGCTGCTGCTGCGCGCCCGCGCACTGCTCGACCGCCGCGGCTGGTCGCTGGGCCGCGGCCGGCGTCTGGTCGCCCTGCTGCCCCTGGGCACCGCCGCCATCGTGGTCCTGGTCGGCCTCGGCCTGGTCGTGCGCGGCCTGCTGAGCGGCCGCGGACTCGTGTAGCCCGCGCGCCCTCTTGTAGCGTCCGCCGACGGTCGAGCTCGTTCGACGCCCTGTTCCGCCCCCCGTTCCCTGCGAGGTCCCTGTGCGCCCAGCCGTCCCCCGTCCTGCCCGACGCGCCGTGCGCGCTGCCGCGTGCGCGTTCGTCGCCGTCGCGGCGTTGAGCGCCTGCAGCTCCGAGGAGCTGGACGTCGAGGGCTTCGCGCCCGGTACCTGTACCGAGGTGGCTCCTGTGCTCCAGGACGTCGACGAGACCCTCCGCCAGGTCGGGGACGAGGACCTGGCACCCCCGGAGGCGGGACAGCGCTTCCAGGCCGCCCAGGAGCAGCTGAAAGCCGCCCTCGATGCCGCTCAGGAACCGGTCGGCGCCACGGTGACCGACCTGGTCACCAGCCTGGGATTCTTCCGGATCGCCGTGGACTCCAACAACTACGACGGCAGCCAGGACGCCGACGTGCGTACGGCGCTCGACGCCCTGGCGCAGGAGTGCCGCACCGCCTGAGCCTGGGCGGGTCCCGCCCCATGCCGCCGGCCGCCTCGCTCCGTGCCGCTGCGGCGCCGCATCCGACGCGCACGACGAAGCCCCCGCCCGGCATGCGCCGGACGGGGGCTTCGTGGTGTGCGGGTGCTGCTACTCGTCCGGAGAGAACGTGTACAGCGGGTCGTTGCTGTTGGCGGCGTCTGTCGCCTCAGCCGCGACCTGCTCACTCACGGCGCTGGTGCCACCGAAGATGTGACCGTCCTCGACCGTGATGGACTCGGCCTGCAGGTAGTCGCGCGTGATGACGCCGAGCGTGCCGTTGCCGACCGTCAGCAGGATCACCCCACCCTCGCGACCGGTGTGCGGGCCACCGGCCAGGGCGTCCACGGCGAGGTCGCCGCGGGCCAGGTCGATCTTCAGGCGCGGGAAGCCGAGGTTGTCGGTGGCGAACTTCGCCATCGCCACCGCGGTGCCCTGCCGGTTCTCGCCGGCGACGCGGGTCACGGCCACCGAGTTGTCGCCACGGGAGTCCCGCAGCTGCTCGGCGGCGGCGTCGCTCACCGCTTCGGTACCACCGGCCAGGATGATCCGGTCGATGTCGAGCTCCTCCAGCGCGGCCTGGGTAGCCGGCGCCGACCCGTTCGGCGGCGTCAGCAGGATCGGGAACTGCGCCCGGTAGGCGATCGGACCCGACACCAGGGCGTCGGGGAAGGCGTCGCCGCGAGCGACGAGCGCCGTGGCCTGCGCCACGTAGTCGTCCGGCGGCGTGAGGGCGATCAGGGCCGCCGTCTCGTAGCGGTCCTGCCCACCGACGCGCTCGATCGTGTAGCTGTCGTCGAGGCGGTCGGCCTGCGCCTGGCTCACGGCCGCCGTGCCACCCAGGATGATCACGCGCTCGGCACCGAGTTCGTTCAGCGCCGCGAGCGTCTCCGCCGGAGTCTCGTCGTTCGTGGTGAGCAGGATCGGCGCGTCCTCGAAGCCGGCGAGGTAGTTGCCGGCCAGCGAGTCGGGCAGGTGCCGCTCGAGGCCGTTCGCCAGCAGCACCGTGTCGGAGGTCCCGAAGGTCTCCGTCGCGATCTCAGCGGCCGTGCCGAAGCGGTTCTCGCCGGCCAGCCGGTCGAAGCCGGTGAACTTGGAGACGTTCACCGCGCCCTGGTGCGGCAGCGCGACGAACGGGAATGTCTCCTCGAACGGCAGGTCGTTGCTGCTGACGGCGTCACCCAGGTCGTTCGGGTTGTCCAGCAGCTCGCCCTCGAGCACCTGCAGCTCGATGTCGACGACGTCATCGCCCAGGCGGCGGCCGTTCGGGAAGCCGGCCAGGTCGCCGCCGATGACGCCGAGGCGGTCGGGGTTCTCGGTCGGCGGGATGCTCATGTTCAGACGCAGCATCTCACCCGGGGCGACCTCGTCGACGTCCTCGTTGACCGCCAGCGAGTTGACCTCCGGGACGCCGGTCAGGAAGACCTGAACCAGGTCGTTGCGGGGCGTCGCCGGAGCCGGGATGCCGTAGATGGCCTCGATCAGCGGCGGCACCAGCGGCTCCGTGACGTACTGCAGGAACTGCCCGTCGTTCGCCGGCGTGGAGGCGTTGAAGCGGTCCTTGTCCTGGATCGGGATGACGACCTCGTTGACCAGCGGGTTGCCCAGGCGGGAGACCTGGACGAACTCGCCGGACTCGGTGGAGGTGCCGTCGCCGTTGAGCACCTTGGTCTGCTGCACGCTCGTGGTGCTCCAGACGCCGATGACCGGGTTGCGGTCAGCGCTGGCGTTGAGCGCAACCGCCGCCTTCGGCACCTTCAGGGCCAGCGTCTGGACGTTGTAGCCGTTCAGCGTGTCGTTGCCGATCTCGGAGAAGTCGGCCCCGTAGAGCAGGTCGAAGATCCGCAGGTCGAGGAAGAACGCGTCGTCGGCCTGCCCGGCGAAGGACTGGCCGCCGATCTCGGGCAGGTCGCCGGCGATGTCGACGACGGCCTCGTCGCGCAGAACCTCGTAGTTCGGCATGGAGGCCGGCCCCACGTTGGACGGCGCGACCGGCGCGTCCTCCAGCAGGGTCACGGCGGGCAGGCCGTCGCGGATGACCTGCAGGTCGTAGGTCTCCCGGAAGTTGAGGTCCGGGTCGTCCAGCGACTCGACCACGCCGGTGTTGTAGAGGAACGTGTCCTCGTTCTGGAAGCCGTTGTCGAACGTGTAGCGGTAGATGATGTCCGCCACGGCGTCGCCGTCGTTGTCGATGTTGATGTCGTAGCGGGCGCCGTCGTCGAACCGGTAGAAGTTCGGTCCGCCGTCCGGCTCCTCGAACGGCCAGAAGTTCCCGATCAGGCTCACCGTGTCGGCGTCGTCCGGGCTCACGAAGGCGTAGACGTCGGTGTTGTCCACCTCCGGGTCGAACTCGGCGATGAACGGCGCCTCGCGGTGGCTGGACGCGCTGCTCGTCGCCGGGGCCAGCAGCGCGATGCCACTCAGCCCCGTAGCGGCAGCAGCCAGGGCGGCCAGCGGCCGCCTGCCCCTGCTGAAGATGGATCGATCCATGAGTCTCCCTTGGGAGCTGGGGGTGTGCGCCTTGCGGCTCACGTGGAAGAGGTCGGAGATGGGGCGCGTCATGACCGGTTCACCGCAAACGAGTGCGGCTGGGCGACGTAGGGGAACGCGTCGAGGAACGCGACGTCGTTGGCGTCGACCGCGTCGCCGATGGAGCTGACGTCCGCGCCGAGCAGCGCGCCCTCGAGCACCTGCAGCTCGATGTCGACGACGTCGTCGAACAGCCGACGGCCGTTCGGGAAGCCGTTGAGGTCACCGCCGATGACGCCGAGCCGGCTGATGGAACCCTCGGGGGTCGCTGCGACGTTCATGTTGAGACGCAGCATCTCCGAGGCCACGAACTGCGCCGGGTCGACATCCTCGTTGAGCAGCTGGCTGTTGAGGTTGACGTCGAGCGCGTCGGTGGCCATCGGGCAGCCTTCGACGTCGCAGATACCGGTGAGGAAGACCTCCACCAGGTCCTCGCGCGGCGTCTGCGGGGCCGGGATGCCGTAGATCGCCTCGACCAGCTCGGGCACGATCGGCTCCTGGACGTACTCCAGGAAGTTCGCCGCGTCGTTCACCGGCTGCGAGGCGTTGAACAGGTCCTTGTCCCTGATCGGGATGACGACCTCGTTGACCAGCGGATTGCCCAGGCGGGAGACCTGCGTGGTCTCCTCGCTGGACTCGACCGTGAACTCGGCCGCGTCGGTCGGCGGCAGCACCCGCGTGGTCGGGTTGTTGGTCGCGCTCCACACCCCGATGACCGGGTTGGCGGCGGCGTTGCCGTTGAGGGCCAGATCGGCCTTGGGCACCTTGAGAGCCAGCGTCTGGACGTTGTAGCCGTCCAGCGTGTCGGTGCCGACCTCGGAGAAGTCGGCGCCGTAGAGCAGGTCGAAGACCCGCAGGTCGAGGAAGAACGCGTCGTCTGCCTGACCGGCGAAGGACTGCCCGCCCCCCTCGACGTCGCGCAGCGTGCTGGCACGGATCGCCGGGTAGTCCGGCATCGACGCCGGTCCGACGTTCGACGGGGCCACCGGGGCGTCCGCCAGCAGCACCTTGGAGGTCGCCGCCCGGGAGGACGCGTCGAAGCTGATCTCCTCCAGGTCGTAGAACTGCCGGAAGTTCAGGTCGGGGTCGTCGAAGTTCTCGACCACGCCGGTGTTGTAGAGGAACGTCCCCTCGTTGCGGTACTCGCTGCGGAACGTCCAGCGGTAGGTGATGTCCGGCAGCGCGTCGCCGTTGCTGTCGATGTTGATGTCGTACTGGCTGCCGTCGTCGGCGAAGCGGTAGAAGTTGGGCCCACCGTCCGGGTCCTCGAAGGGCCAGAAGTTCCCGACCAGCGTGACCGTGTCGTCGTCGTCCGGGCTGACGAACGCGTAGAGGTCGGTGTTGTCGACGTTGCGGTTGTCAGAGATGGCCGGCGCTTCGCGGTGGCTGGATGCGGAGCTCGTGGTCGGCGCCAGCAGCACCGCGGTTCCGGCCAGGCCGGTCGCGGCGGTGGTGGCGAGCGCGACGGCGCGACGGCGCCTGCTCGTCCTCGGTGTTCGTGCCATGAGACTCCTCTGCAAGGCGTCGCCCAGATGTGGGCGGCGCGGTCATCAGGCTGTGCGGCAGGCCGGCGCGGATCGACCACGGCGCCTCCAGCCGTCCCGCTGACGGCTCCGACTCCCTTCTCCTGGACGTGCGGACGTCCTGCCTTCGGTGAACCGCCACTCGCGGTTCAACGAACGAAGCGATGGAACGTCTCTTTGCCTCAGGACGTCCTTGACGGACACTGGTCGTCTCACACCCTGGCCGCAACTCGTCACCGGACTGACACACACCCGATCTCCCGCCACCAGGCCACTGGTGCGGAACCGACCGCAAGGAGCTGCGTGACCTCCGCCCCCCGGCGTCTGCTGACCTCCGCCCCCCGGAGTCTCGTCCTGGCCGGCGCAGCTGTGCTGCTCGCCGTCGCCCTGCTGCTGGGCGGCACGGTGCTGGGCACCCCCGGCGAGGCCGTCGAGCAGGAGCGCACCTCCGCGAGCGAGCAGGCAGCGCCCGGCAGCCTGGAGGCGCTGCAGGCGCGCCTGGACCGGGTGCCCGGCGACTACCCGGGCTGGGCCACCCTGGGCCTGCTCTACGTCGACCGGGCCAGGGTGACCGCCGACCCGAGCTGGTACGCCAAGGCGCAGGGCGCGCTCGACCAGTCGCTCGAGGTGCAGCCGCAGGAGAACTCGCCGGCCCTCGCGGGCCTGGCCTCGCTGCAGGCGGCGCAGCACGACTTCGAGCAGGCAGCGGAGACCGCTCGACAGGCGATCGCCATCAACGACTTCGACGCCACGGCCTACGGCGTGCTCACCGACGCGCTGACCGAGCTCGGGCGCTACGACGAGGCTGCCGAGGCGCTGCAGCGCATGGCCGACATCCGGCCCGACTTCGCCGCCCTGACCCGCATCTCCTACGCCCGTGAGCTGCGCGGCGACATCGACGGTGCCCGCGCTGCCATGCAGCAGGCCCTGGACGGCTCCACCAGCAACGAGAACGCCGGCTTCGCGCAGCTCTACCTCGGGGAGCTGGCGTGGAACTACGGCGGCGACGTCGCCGCCGCCGCCCAGCACTACGAGCAGGGTCTGGGGCGCGACCCCGCGTCACTGCCGCTGCAGGCCGCGACCGCCCAGGCCGCGGCGGCGCAGGGGCGCACGGACGAGGCGCTGCGCGCCTATGAGGAGGTCACCTCGCGCGTTCCCGTGCAGGAGTACCTCGTCGAGCACGGCCAGCTGCTCGCCAGCCTCGGCCGGGACGCCGACGCGCAGGCTCAGTTCGAGCTCGTCGAGGTCGCGAACACGCTGCTGCTGGACAGCGGCTCGGTGGTGGACCTCGAGACGGCGCTGTTCGAAGCCGACCACGGCTCGCCCGAGCGGGCACTGGCCGCTGCGCGAGCCGCGCACAGCACCGCGCCGGGCAGCGTCTTCACCGCCGACGCGCTCGCGTGGGCGCTGCACGTCAACGGGCAGGACGAAGAGGCGCTGAAGTACTCCGAGCAGGCGCTGTCGCTGGGGATGCGACGAGCCTCCTTCCTGTTCCACAAGGGCATGATCGAAGCCTCGCTCGGGCGCACCGCCGACGCGCAGCGCGACCTGCAGGCCGCGCTCGAGGTCAACCCGCACTTCTCCGTGAAGGACGCCGCCACGGCCCGGGAGACGCTGGCTCAGCTCACCGGCTGACCCCGCCACCGGGCGGGGCCTGCGGGAGGCCCGCGACCGCGCTCGCGGGGGCGCTGCGGGCTGTCACAGGCCGGCTGCGACGATCGGCCCCGTGATGCCACCCCTGCAGGGCGAGACCCCGCTCGAGCGCCTCGTCGACCTGCTCGACCTCGAGCGGATCGAGGTCGACATCTTCCGCGGCAAGCAGGCGACCGAGTCGCTGCAGCGGGTGTTCGGCGGCCAAGTCGCCGGCCAGGCCCTGGTCGCGGCGGGGCGCACGGTGCCGGACGACCGGCCGGTGCACTCCCTGCACGCCTACTTCCTGCGGCCCGGCGACCCCAGCCTGCCCATCGTGTTCGAGGTCGACCGGATCCGCGACGGCCGCAGCTTCACCACCCGGCGGGTGGTCGGCGTCCAGCACGGCAAGGCCATCTTCAACCTGCAGGCCTCCTTCCAGCT
>PPFU01005448.1_pt1 | contig 13684 bp, 9 predicted proteins | sample 1535991 | NCBI WGS metagenome assembly PPFU01 (sample SAMN04901290, study PRJNA319586) | Hypolithon metagenome, whole genome shotgun sequencing project. | isolation source: Antarctic Hypolithon | place: Antarctica: Miers Valley | collected 2014
GGGCTATTACCCCGAGATAAACCTGACGATGTGGCGCAGGAGCTCGCCAGATTGGCTTAAGGCACCCCATTTCAAGGTTATGAGTGAGTCTTTGTGGGACCAAGATGCCGTTCGAACCAATCGAGGTATTCCTGCAACCGCCGCACTCTGTGCCACGGCCTTCCACCGCGCGACAAGCCATGAGACTCGTTCGGAAAGCGAACCAAGCGTGCTTCAACCCCTTGCTGTGCTAGTGTCGCGTATAGTGCCTCACCTTGGCCAACCGTGCAGCGGTGGTCATTCGCAGAGTGGATAACTAGCGTTGGCGTTTTCGCGCTGCCCAGGTCATTGATCGGCGACTGGCAGAGGTACGCCGCAGGGTTATCCCAGGGATATGCGTTATCGAATTCGAACGCTCGTAACATACCAATGTCGCTCATCCCGAATGCGGCGAGCTTGTCGACGACTGCACGGTCCGCTACGGCGGCCCGGAACCTACGCGTATGCCCTAGCGCCCACGCGACCTGATAGCCCCCGTAGCTTCCACCGGCAATGGCCTGTCGGTCAGGATCAATCTGGGGATGCAAAGCTAGCACAGCATCGAGTGCCCGCAAGTTGTCGGTAAAGTCATCTTGACCCCATGAGCCAAGAATAGAGGTGCAAAAATCGTCTCCATACCCCTGACAACCACGGGTATTAGCCCAGGCGACGGCGTAACCAGCAGCGACGTACACCTGCCACTCAACATGAAGATTGGCGCTCCTCATTCCGCCAGGGCCGCCACCGCAATAAAGGATCACTGGGGCGCGCTCTCCCTCTTGAAGGTAGGGCAGGAGCACCCAGGCGTCAAGAGAAGGTCCTTGGTCGTCGTTAACCGAAACATGGATTGGCGGGACGGGTAGTGCTTCTCCCATCAGTTCGCCTCCGTGGTCGGTGATACGGCGCGAGCCCAATGCGTATCCTTCAGCATCGAGTTCGATCAGTTCAAGGTCGGCAGTTCGGTCACTCGGATGCGTCACCACCACTGCACACCGCGCGTCCGGCGCAAGCGAAAAACCTCCAACCACTCGATCTACCGATGATAGCGGCGTGATCTCACCGCCCATGCTTACTCGCACCAGACATACGTATGATCCTTTGCTGATGACACAAATGAGTGCTTTACCGTTCGGAAGCCAGCGAGGTGTGGTTGAGCCAGAACCCCCAGCGTCGGTGTATGCGGCATTGCCGAGCGTGCCATCAGTGTTCTGAGTTAGAGCGCGCTTCTCTCGGCGGTCAATATCAACAAGCCATAGTCGTTGCGCACCGTAGTGGCCAATAGCATCCTCATCATGCCCCCCTACGCTCAGCACCGTCCCGTCAGGTGACCATGTTACGGCCTGAGCACGAACATCAGCGAAGCTCGTCACTTCGCGTAGGGTCGCAGTATGGGTAGTGATAGAGAGAATATAAACGCCGCTGCGCCGCTCACGTTCCCATTCGTCGCCGAAAGCTGCTACGAAAGCAAGTCGGTCGCCCGCAGGCGACCACGACGGTCCCACAACATCGACTTGTCCTTCGACGAGCCAGCAGGGCTCAGCAAACGACACTGCATCAGGGTCGAAAGCGATGAGCACGAGTTGATCAAAGCGATCGCCGATAAGGCCAACACCGTCACGCTTCCATCGCAGCCGGGTCACCCTCAGCACATCGGCGTTGGCTCCTAAACCTTTGGGTAGGCCAAGATAGACGCCAACTACCAAAGCGATCGCATCTCCTTTAGGCGACCAGACAAAATCGGTGATTGCGGCACCAAGGGCGGTTACACGTCTTCTTTTACCGCCCACAGCGGGCACAACAAAGATCTCTGTCGCGCCATCATGAGGTGCAAGGTAGGCGAGCCACTGACCGTCAGGCGACCACCGGGGTGAGCGCAGCCCGTCAACGTCCCGTACCAATTCGCGTTCAATCCCGACATCAAGATTCTGGACGACAAGTGTCGAGGTCGTAGTATCGCGTTCTGGGATAACTCGCGAACGCACCCATGACACGCTTTCCCCATCCGGTGAAACCTGTGGATCGTCAACCATAACCGTCCGGAGAAGCGCACGTGCGTCTATGTTCATCGTAGGCAGCATCGTCTCATAGGTGCTTGGCGAACCACTCGAGGTAGCGCTCAAGCCTGTAAACGCGGTGCCAGGGACGCCCGGCGCGAGAAAGCTCATGTGTTTCATCTGGAAAACGCACAAGCTCAGTGGGCACTCCAAGCAGTCTCAGGGCCGAATATAGCTGCTCACCCTGGTCGATGGGACAGCGGTAGTCGAGTGCGGAGTGCACCACGAGTGTCGGTGTCTTGATGCCACCAACGTATGAGAATGGGGACCATTTGAGATATTCATCCGGGGCCTCCCATGGGTTCTTGCCGTTGAACTCGATGTGATCAAGAAGCATACCGATGTCGCTCGTGCCGCCGAAGGCGTAACGGTTGAAAAGACAGCGGTCAACTACAGAGGCTTTGAACTCAGGGTGTCTGGCGGTTATCCAACTCGCCATGTAGCCACCGTAGCTTCCACCCGCGACGGCCATGCGATTGCCGTCGATCACGTCGTAGGCGTCGACGACCTCGTGCAGGAACGCCATGTTGTCCTGGTAGTCGAGATCACCCCAGGCTCCCCGTGTCGCGTCAGAGAAAGCCTCGCCGTAGCCGTAGTTGCCGCGGGCATTGCAGTTAATAACGGCGTATCCGTGCGCCGCATACAGCTGCCACTCATGTGTGAACACACTCGAGCGCATGCCACCCGGGCCGCCGCCCGTGTACAGAATCACCGGGTAGCGAACGCCTGGCTGCCGGTCCGGCGGGAGAAGCACCCACCCTTCGACCTCCACGCCGCTGCCCGTGGACACGAACCGTTCCGGTGGCGCGAGTCGGACCTCGTCGCGCAGCGCGGCGTTGACGTCGCTCAGCCGACGCGTCGCTCCGCCGGCGGAGAGGGAGAGCGTCCACACGTCCCCGGGTGTCACGTGGTCCCCGACGATGTACGCGAGCGCATCGCCGTCTTCGGAGACCGTAAAGGCGCACACTGAATGATCACCTTCGGTAACGGGGGTCAGTGTGCGGGTCGCGAGGTCGAAGCGCGCGACGTTCACTGTGCCTCGCTCGTTCGTGAGGACCAGCAGCGCAGCGCCGTCCGGCAGCCAGCGGGGACCGTCCGGGCCGCCGTAGCGACGCATGTCCTGGTTTCGCGAGTAGTCACCGAGGCTCACGTCATGCTCGGCCGTGACACACTCGCCGACGCCGGTTGCGACGTCGACGATCCACAGCTTCTGGAAGCCGTAGTGCCCCTTCGGTGCGTCGTTGTGGCCGCACACTGTTATCCGGTCGCCGGAGGGCGACCAGGCGAGGTCGGCGCCACGCATCTCCGCGAGCCAGAACAACGCCTTCGGTTCTGTAGGGTCGCTGGCGGCAGCGGCATCGACGAGGTACACTGCCTGCTTTCGCTCTGCGTCGGCGTCCGGGTTGAGGTTCCCAGATGCCGCCAGCGTCCGGCCGTCGGGTGACCAGGTCGGGGAGATCAGGCCCTGGGGACCCCACGTGAGCAGACGCACCGCAGTACCGCCGTCGGATGAGATGACCGCGATATGGCGCACGTAATCCCCGACAAGGCCGATCGCGTCGGACTTCCAGCGCATGCGCGTGACCACCAGGACATCGCGATTGAAGCGCTCGTACGGATCGCCGGTGTCGTCGGGGAGTCCATCCTCGAGCCCGCGCTCCGGGTGGATGAGCGTCGTGAAGGCCAGCTCGCTACCGTCCGGAGACCACGCCGGCTCGGCGGCTCCACCGCGCAACAACGTCAGCATCGTCGCGGCGCCGCCCGTTGCGGGCATCACCCAGAGCTGCGCCATCTTGTCGAGGAATGACTCAGCCGGGGGCGGGCCCTCGAGCGGGGCCATCTCCGGATCGGGTGCGAGGTACGCGATCCGTGATCCATCGGGAGACCAGCGCGGATGGGTGCCATCGACCAACGAGGTGGTATCGCCACGCACCATGTCGGTGATCTCGATTGTCGAGCGGTAGCAGTTTTCTTCCGCGACGATCCCAGTCCGGACCCAAGCCACCCGCTGACCATCGGGGGACACCTGGGGGTCGTCGGCCATCTGGAAACGCAGTAGGTCGTGGTGCGTTACATTCCGTCGGTTCGTGCTCATGGATGGACCTCTCCTCGACGCCTCAAGGCGTAGCGTTCGTAGCGCAGTTCGAGTATTCCGTCGGTGGTGGGCACGATCTCGGCCATGCCGGGACGTCCCGAGCCCAGCGATATGAAGCGGACGATGTCGCGATCCGGATCGTGAGACAGTAGGACGAATGGGACCACCCGTCCCCGGGGTTCGAAAGCGAAGCACAGATCGAGGCCCCAACCACGCGCCACCAGATCGGCGCGAATCGTGCCGGACCAGCTAGCATACGACCCAGCGATGCGCTCGAGGAGACGTTGTCTCCGCACGAATGGGAGCGCGTCCGGAGGGTGACCAAGCAGTGACGCCAGAACGACCAGCGATAGCTGCGCGAGCGGATAGCCGTGCGCGTTTGCCAGAACGACGACACCCACGTCGGCGGTGGGCATGACCGCAACGTAGGAGGTGCCGCCCATCACGCCCCCTCCATGACCCCACACGTCATGCCCCAGGACGCCGGGCTGCAGCTGCAGCCCGGCGCCGTTAGAGCGGGGCGTATCGGCCCACAGGGACAGGCTGTCGAAGGGGGTCTCGGGATCGATCGCAACGGCGGCCAGCGCCATCGCTTCGACGAGGTCGGTGCGCAGCAGCGTCCGGCCGTCGGAAAGGCGGCCCTTCGCAAGGAGGACACGGGCGAGGTGTGTCATGTCGTCAGCCGTGCTCACGAGCCCGCCAGCCGCCGGCATCGTACCGTACAAGTTGGCACCCGCGATGAGCGCGCCGTCAACGTCGTGCATGAACGGCTGGACGCGGTCGGCGTCTGCGGCTACGAGCTCTGGATCGAACGTGCTCCTCATCATGCCGAGCGGTTCCAGCACGCGAGCGCGGAGCGCGTCAGCATAAGGTCGACCGTCGATGCGTTCGAGTAGACGACCGAGCAGGATGTAGCCCTCGTTTGAGTACTGCCACCGCTCGCCCGGCTCCGCCGTTCGCCACGCCCCTGAACCGTCCATGAACGTCGCCAAGTCCTCGAAGCCACCAACCGGGAAGCCGTCCATGAACCAGCCGGGCGACATCTTGGTCTCGGACCACCCGAGGGCGGGAAGGCCGGACGTGTGCGTCAGGAGGTGCCGCACCGTCGCGGTGCCAAACGCAACGGCTTCTTCGGGTAGGTGCTGCACGATCGGGTCGTCGAGGCCGACGGCCTCCTCCTGCACGAGTTGCAGCACGGCGAGGGCAGTGAACACCTTGGTGACCGATCCGATGCCGTACAACGTGCTGCCCGACGGTGGTCGCCGCTCCTGCAACTCACGCAACCCAAAGTGACGCTGCGCGACTTCATTCCCCCGGATCAGCACGAGGCTGAGCCCTGGGATGCGGGTGGCGATCATCTGTTCTTGGACGAAACGTTCGAGAGAGTGCGCAATCACGGCGTAGCGTCCCAGCGTTCCTTCGCGGCGAGGCCGAGCATCGCTAGACAACAGCGCATCACCGTAGGTAGGTCGTCGTGCGTGAAGCGTGCGGTCATTGCGTCGATTTCCTCGACTCCGGGGATCAGCGTCACGGCCTCGAGCATGGCGGTGTCCTTGAAGCCGATCTCGAGGGTGTACGGCGCGGGCAGCTTGAACGGTCTCATAGAGTCCAGGCGATCGAGCGCGCGCTCGACGCCCGCCTGCACGATCGCACGCGACTTCACCGGGGCGATCGCACGTGACGCGTAGGTGCCGACCCAGCGGTGCGTAACGACCGTCTCGACGTCGGGGTAGCGCTCGAGCGTCTGAGCAACGACCTGGTCGTCGCCAGAAACGAACGCAACGGGCACGCCGAAGTAGCCAGCGGTGGCGGCGTTGAGATCGACCTCGCCCTGGTACGCGCCGTTAAGCTTCATCCAGTGCACGACACCGGAGTTGATCGTGTGATTGAGCACGCCGCGGGTGCTGGCACGCGCGTGGAACCCGACCATCACAAGCGCATCGAAACCCTCGTCGATGGCGTGGACCTGGCCGAGGGTACGGTTCTGGCGACCCCACAGTAGGACGGCCTCCGGGTGGAGGTCGTCCAGGATGACGTTCCGACCATTACTGTGGCTGTCGCACACGAGTACGTCGCTAGCTCCGGCCGCGAGCGCACCCTCCACGGCGGCGTTGAGTTCACCAGTGAGCAAGGTCCGCGCCTCGTGGTGCCTCCGCCCATTCCAACCGGTGTGTTCGGGATGCACGATCCCGCTGACGCCTTCCATGTCGACACTGATGTAGACTTTCATCGTGCGGTTCCTTTCGTGGTTGAAACACCTGGAGTGACGGGGGAGGCCGCGCGCGAGGTACCGCTCACGTATCGATTCTCGGGTCGAGCACATCACGGAGGAAGTCACCTAGGAAGATGACACCAAGCACGGTGTACGAGATGCACAAACCGGGAAACACCGCCAGCCACCACGCCGTCGACAGGTACTCCCGGCCGCTGGCGATCATGAGGCCCCACGTCACGGCGGGGGGTTGGACGCCTAGGCCGAGGAAGCTAAGTGACGATTCTGCGAGAATGGTCGCAGCGATATCAAGCGTGCCAAGCACGATTACCGAGGCAGTGATGTTCGGGAGCACGTGCTTGGTGGCGAGCCGAAATTGCGAAGCGCCGAGGGAGCGCGCCGCGCCGACGAACTCCCGCTCGCGCATGGCCAGGGTTTCGCCGCGCACCACGCGCGCATACGTCGCCCAGCCCGTAAAGCCAAGCACGACGATGATGGTCAGCAAGCTGGGACCGAGGATCCCGATCACGGCCAACACCAGGATCAGGAACGGTAGGGCTAGGAATGTATCGATGCCCCGACTGATTATGGTGTCAACCCTCCCCCCATAGAGGCCGGCCAGGAGGCCTAAAAGTGCCCCGACGGCGCTGCCAATCGCCACTGCCGCCACGCCGACAGCCACTGAGATCCGGCTGCCGAACAGCAGCCGGCTGAGCACATCCCGACCGAGTTGGTCGGTGCCGAAAAGGTGTTCTGGACTGCCGCCAACCATCCAGATGGGGGGGGCGAAACGATCACGACGGTTGTGTTGGGCAGGATCGTGGGGTGCCAGCAGCGGCGCGAAAAGAGCTACGAAGATGACGGTGCTCACCATCAAGGCGCCGATCATACCGACGGGGCTGCGGCGGAGCTGTTTCAGAGCCCTGCGTAATCCGCCCGGGCGCGCACCGGTGTCGGTGGCGCTCACGAGTACCGGATCCTCGGGTCGAGGAACGTATAGATCACGTCGACGATCAGGTTGCTCGCCATGATGATCAGTGCCGAGACAAAGAGTGCCGCTTGCACGACGGCGTTGTCACGCGCCATAATCGACGACAACATCAACCGGCCCATGCCTGGCCAGGCGAACACCTCCTCGATGATCACGGCACCACCGAGCAACCAGCCGATCTGGAGACCAAGGACCGTCACCACCGGAATCAATGCGTTGCGAAGCACGTGATAGGCGATCACATGACTCTCCCGCTGCCCCTTTGCACGCGCAGTGCGGACATGATCCTCGCGCATTACCTCGAGCATTGCCGAGCGGATGAGGCGCGTGAGTGTCGTGGTGAGACCGAACGAGAGGGTGAAGGCGGGCAGAAAGAGATGCGCGAGAAACGGTCGGTTGCTGAAATCACCGGTACCGGAGACCGGGAACCATCCGAGCATGACCGCGAACAACAAGATGAGCATGATGCCGAGCCAGAAGTTCGGGAGGGAGCGCCCCCATACCGAGAGACCCGTGACGACTACGTCGATGACGGTATTGCGCTTCAGCGCCGCGATGATGCCGAGCGGCACCGACACGACGAGCGACATGACGATCGCGGCAACGGCGAGTTGAGCCGTGCGCGGGAGGCGCGCGGCGACCATGTCCCAGGCAGGCTGCCGGTTGTGGAACGAGTAGCCGAAGTCGCCCTGAACGGCGCGACTCACGAAGTCGAGATACTGGATGACGATCGGGCGGTCGAACCCGTAGTCGGCGCGTACAGCTGTGATCTGCTCCTCCGTGAAGTACTCGGGCACGAGTTGCAGCACCGGGTCGCCGGCGAGACGGACGAGGAGGAAGACGATCACGGATATTCCCAGGAGCACTGGTATCATCTGGAGCAAGCGGCGAGCAATGTACGTCGTCATCCCGGGCAGCACCGTCCCATCGGATCACACGCCACCTCGAGCGTGGCGGCAGCAAGTCGGAGGGTCGATCGACCCTCTACGCGGGGTCAATCGACAGGGAGCGAAGCAATGCGTCGAAAGCGTTAGGTCAGACCTCACTCTAGCGGTAGCGCACGTTGAGCATCATGAACTGGCCGTCCGTCGGTGGCGTCCACGTGACAGCGGAGCTGATACCGAGGCTCTCGGGCTGTTGGAGGAGCTCGATCGAGGCGTTGAGCGACGCAACACGCTGGGCGTAGTCGGCGACGAACTCGCAGCGGCGCTCGGCGTCCATCTCCGACTCGATAGCGACAGCCATCGTGTCGAGTTCTTCGTCACCGAAGCGGTTGCGCGGCATGGAACGGGTGCCGAACTTGGAGTCGTAGTTCAGGACGAAGAGCCACGGATCGGTGGTGAAGTTGCCGAGTGTCTGGAGCATGAGACCACCAGGGTTGTTCTGGTAAACGGTCTCCCGAAAGTTCGTGAGGTCACGGATGTCGAGACGGACCTGAAAGCCGACGTCCTCGAGCATCGCCGCAACGGTCTCCGCGATCTCGCGGTGAGCCACCCCTTGACCGAAGGCGCTGTGCAGCGTGATCTCGGCGCCCGGTACATCGGGGTAGCCGACGGAGGCGAGGAGCTCTCGAGCGCGCTCCGGGTCGAACGGGTTCATGCCGTATAGGGGTGGCGAGACGGCGTCCCAGCAGGGGATCGGTGGGGTGAGCCGCGTTTGCGTCGGCACGCCGAAACCACCAACAAGGTCGTTGAGCTCATCGCGGTCGATAGCAAGGTTGATCGCTTCACGAACCTCGGGAATGGACGTCGCGATGGCGGTGATGCCTTCGGCGGGTGCGTGGGCGACGGTCAGACCCCACACACGGTCTGTAACGTAGTGCAGCATGGTGGTGTCCGCGTTGTCCTCGATGCGCTCCCAGTCCTGCGGCAGCACCGACAGCGCCAGATCGACGCCGCCAGTCAATAGTTCGGCGACGCGCGTCGAGGACTCGGGGATGGCGCGGAAGATCAGCTCGTCGATCTCCGGGCGTCCGCCCCAATAGTTATCGTTGGCGACCATCCGCACGTAGGAGGCGCGGTCGTAATCAGTGACGATAAACGGTCCAGTACCCATGGCGTTGTTCGCGAGATACTCGTTGCCGTGCTCCTCAACGTAGGCCTTCGAGACGACCCCGCAACCTGTGCCCGAGAGGCGGCTCAAGAAGGCGGGATCCGGATTGTCGGTCACGATCTCGATCGTGTAGTCGTTGATTAGGTCGACGCGGTCCACGAAGGCCCACTGATCAAAGACGATGAACTCCACGCGCGAGGCACTGGTGATGCGGTCGATCGAGAATTTGGCGTCCTCAGCAGTGAACGGGGTGCCGTCGTGGAACTGTACGCCCTGGCGCAGATTGAGCCGCCACGTGAGCTCGTCGACCAGTTCCCAGGACTCGGCGAGCCAGCCTACGATCTCACCGGTCTCGCGGTCGGGAAACACGAGGCAGTCGTACGTGTTCATGACGATCCACTCAGCCTCGCTTGCCCAGTCGGCGGGAGGATCCCAGCTGTTGACGCCGCTCGATTGCGCGACGATGAAGCGGTTCTCCTGGGCAAGCGCGAAGCCGGCGAGCAGCACGGCAGCGAGTGTGATGAGGGTCATCGTGATCCTCAGCGTCGGTCCTTGCGCGTGTGGCATGCTTCCTCCTTAGATGTCCCGGGCGCGGTGGATCACGCCTGCGGACCGATCAGTGGGGTCATGCGAGCGGCGCTCACGCGACCACCGTGTACCGCTCGACCTTGTCCCAGTCGAGTTCCACGCCGAGGCCGGGGCCATCGGGCGCGTGCATGGTGAGACCCTCGATCCGGAGCGGCGTAGCCAGGATGCTGTCGGCCATGTCGGTGTCTGGAGAGGGCCAGGTGATGGAAGGCACCGCGGCAGCCAGGTGACAGGCGGCGGCTGCGATGAGGTCGTAGTAGATCGCCACGGAGAGCTGCAACCCGGCAGCCTCAAAGATCGAGCCGATCCGCCGAACGGGGCCGATGCCACCGTGCTTTGCGAGCTTCATGAGGGCCATCGTGGCAGCGCGCAAACGGATCATGTCGATCGCGTCTTCCGGAGGGTAGATCGACTCGTCGGCCATCAAAGGCGTCGTCAGGCGTTGCGCCAACTGCGCCATGTCGCCGAGATGGGCGACCGGCTGCTCAATTGCGCCGAGGACGCCGGTGGCCTCCATCGCCGTGAGCGTCGGAACGGCCTGCGTAAGCGAATATCCGGTATTGCCATCGACCTGGAGCACCGCCCGACCCCGGATCGCTTCGGCAACCGCACGCACGCGAGCCAGATCCTCTCGCGGATCCATGCCGATCTTCATCTTCAGGACGCCATAGGGCGTGGCGTCGAGCGTGCGGATGGCCGCCTCGGCCATGAGCTCAGGCTCATCGTGGTCGACGAACCCCATGAGCGTGATGCCCTCGCGAACGCGCCCCCCCAGGAGCTGCCACACGGGGACGGCGTGGATCTTGCCCACAATGTCCCAGAGCGCCATCTCGACCGCCGAGATAGAGAACCAATGGTGCGGCAAAGCGGCGTGAATGCGGTGCTCGAGCGCCGAGACGTGGCGCGGGTCCTGGCCGATCACGGTGGGCGCGAGGTGGGTGCGGAGGTTGGCGATGATGCCTTCAGCGGTCTCGCCGTACGATGGTGCATCGACGCCGACCTGACCATAGCCGACCAAGCCTTCGTCGCTGACGATCTCGACCAGCACGGTCGTGGCCGATCCGGCGCTACCGTACGACGTCGTCAGCGTGCTGAGGCGCGGGATGCGCAGCACCCGAGCCTTGAGATCGACGATCTTCATTGGCGTTCTACCTTCTTCGCGTAGGAACGTGCGGCCGCTACCGACGACACGTACCCGAGGGCGACATCGCACTCGATGTACGAAGCCTCGCGGTCGTCGGCCGGACCGAACCCCGCGCCCCCCGGCATCTCGAGGGTGATCTCGTCGCCCGGCGCGAACGGCAGGATCGGGTACTCGTGCAATTCGCAACCGTTGAAGGTTACCCTCCCTTTCGCACCTGGTGCCGCACCGTCGAGCCCCGGCGCGGGACACCACACCTTGTCGGGCCGGACGCGGGCATTTATCGTGGCCGCGCCGACGTTCCGGAAGGTCATCACCTGACCGAGCCCGCCGCGGCGCCTGCCCGCACCACCCGAGTCCGGGCGAAGTGCCTTGCGCGTGATCATCACAGGGCACTGCGCCTCGAAGATCTCAACAGGCGTGACGCTGCTATTGTGGGGGAATGCAATGGGCACCATGCCATCGAGGTCCCGCATGGCACCGCGCCCACCATGCGGCAGCACGTGGACGCTGAACTCGCCGTGCTCTGCGCTCCGCCCGCTGACGCTGAACGGCCAGATGCTTCCGGAGCCGGCCTGGCCATGCTCGCCGAAGACGGGCCACAGCGCCCCGAAGAGCACCTGGTTGATGTTGTTGGTTGTCTTGGCGCGCGCCTGGACCGGGTGAGGGAAGACGGTGTTGAGGATGCAGCCCTTTGGCGCCCGCACGGTGAGCGCTGCAAAGAGTCCTTCGTTGTTCGGAATGCCCGGCACGAGCGCGCACTTGAACGGATACATGGTCGATGAGCGGGTGGTGTTGAACGTGCAGTTGATCGCGGCGTCGGCGACCTGGGGGCTGGTGCCATCGTAGTCGACGATGATGTCATGGCCGACGATTGTGACGGTCGCGTGGAGGTGGACGCGCTCGAGGTAGCCGTCGATGTCGAGACCGAACTCGTAGCGTCCGTCCGGGAGCGATTCGATCTTGTCACGCATCAGACGCTCCGACCGGCCGTGAATCTCTCGCGCGTATCCGGAGAGATCGGGGAGTTCCTCGTCCTCGAGGAATTCGGCGAGCCGCCGGATTCCAACCCGGTGCGTCCCGACGATGGCGCGGAGGTCGCCGAGGACAAGGTTAGGAACGCGGCAGTTGCCGCCGATGATCTCGAACAGCAATTCGTTCTCGGCGCCGGCCTGGTAGAGCTTCGCGGGCGGTATCCGGACGCCCTCCGTGAACACGTCTGACGCCTCGATGTCGCCGGGGTGCCCGCCGACATCGGCAAGGTGGGCGACCGTCCCGATAATCGCCACGAGGCATCCGCGCGAGAACACCGGAGAGAGGACGAAGTAATCGGGAAGGTGACCGTCGCCGATCCACGGGTCGTTCGTCACGAGGACGTCGCCGGGCCGGAGCGTCGCGGCCGGGAAGCGCTCGAGCAGCACCCTCGAGGTCCGTGTGATCGAGACGCAGAAGTCGGGGGGGCTGAAGCTCGACTGACAGAGTGAGGCCCCCGCGGCGTCGAGTAGGATGCAGGCGAAATCGCGGCTCTCCCCCACGATGGTGGAGAACGACGTCTTGACGGTGGCGTTGTCGACCTCGTCCATGATGCTGATCAGGCGCTGCCACCCGATCTCCAAATCGATCAGATTGATGTCAGTGGTGAACAGCATAGGCTCCCTCGGTCGTGTGTGGCTCTCGTAATAGACAGCGAGTATTGTCGACAGTTAACAATCGTAATCGTGATACGATCACTCATGCAGTTACTGATAGCTACAAGGTTAGCACCGCTTTCATGAGGAAGTCAATGGTTGATTGTTAACAGTTGACATTCGGTGGTTAAATAACCGAGACTGTTAGCATGTCGATAAGTATTGACACTGTCTACAAGGATTGGTTACTACGGGAAGGGCGGAACCACGCATGGAAAACCGGCACGAGACATCGGGCGTACGACCACGGTACCGTTTCGGATTCGACATCGGCGGGACATTCACCGATTTCGTCCTGATCGACACCACTTCGGGTGAGGTCCAGACAGACAAGGCGCTTACCACCCCGCAGAATCCGAGCGAGGCCGTGATGGCGGGTTGGAAGTCGCTCCTCGAGCGCACTGCATCCGGAGGCCGCGACGTCGCCAACGCCATTCACGGTACCACGCTCATCACCAACGCGCTCATCGAGCGCAAGGGTGCGACGACGGCGATGATCACCACTGCCGGCTTCAAGGACGTGCTTGAGATGGGTCGTGAGATGCGCTACGACATTTACGACCTGCTCATGGTCCTGCCGGAGCCGCTCGTCGCGCGGCCGCTCCGCTTCGAGGTCGACGAACGGCTCGATGCCAAGGGCGCGGTGGTTACGCCCCTCGACACGTCCGAGTTGAAGCGCCTCTATGGTACCTTCATCGAGCACGGCGTCGAAGCCGTAGCGGTCTGCTTCCTGCACGCCTTCACCAACCCGATCCACGAACAAATGGTGGCCGCGTGGCTCCGCGAGCACCTCCCGAATGTCAGCATCTCTATCTCCAGCGAGGTAGCGCCGCAGATTCGCGAGT
>PPFU01019643.1_pt1 | contig 13678 bp, 10 predicted proteins | sample 1535991 | NCBI WGS metagenome assembly PPFU01 (sample SAMN04901290, study PRJNA319586) | Hypolithon metagenome, whole genome shotgun sequencing project. | isolation source: Antarctic Hypolithon | place: Antarctica: Miers Valley | collected 2014
GCCGCCCCCGCCGCAGCCGCTGCGACGCCCGCACCCGAGGCAACAACTCCTCGGCCGGTCGTTCGCGCAGCTCCCACTCTGCGCCCCGAGCCGACTCCCGCGCCCGTAGCTGCCGCGAGCCCGGCAGTGGAGGATGACGACAAACCCGTGCGCCGTGCTGTCGCCATCGATCCGAACGCTGCGGCAACGCCTGTGGTGGCTGGCGTGGAGGTCGTGCTCACGCCGAAGAAGCGGACATACGTGAAAGTCCAATCCGACGTGGAGGGGAAACCGTTGTTTGCCGACTGGCTGGAGGCCGATGCCGAGCCGATGAAACTCAACGGCCCGCGTTTTTGGATTTACCTCAAGGACGGGGACGCCGTGGACATCACCAAGGACGGTGAGCCCGTGACCTACGAGGCGCGCGGCGTTTGGATTCAGTGAACATTGCGCCAGCGGAGTGGTAACTTCGCCCGCCGATCAAAACCCCATGTCCGCACCTCCCTCCCAGCCGCCCAAAGTCGGCGTCATCAGCCTCGGCTGCGCCAAAAACCTCGTCGATGCCGAGATCATGCTTGGCGGCGTACTCGGGCGCGGGATGCAAATCACGGCCGACGCCGATGAGGCCGATGTGCTCATCGTCAATACATGCGCCTTCATTGATTCGGCGAAAGAGGAGTCGATCGAGGCAATTCTTGATGCGCATCAGCAGCGCGGTTTGCGGAAAAAGCCGGGCCAGAAGCTGATCGTGAGCGGCTGCATGGCGCAGCGTTTTTCCCGCGATCTTGCGGTGGCGATGCCCGAGGTCGATGCTTTCATGGGGCTCGATCAAGTCGCGCAGGCCGGCGAGATCATCGAACGCGTGCTCGCCGCCGAGCCCGCCACCCCGCTCGATCTCGTCACGCGCAAGCCCGGCTACATCCCAGATTACGATACCCCGCGCTTCCGCCTGACTCCGCCGCACAGTGCGTATCTCAAGATCGCCGAGGGCTGCAACCACCCGTGCAGTTTCTGCGTGATCCCGCAGATGCGCGGGCGGCACCGCAGCCGCACCATCGAGTCGGTCGTGGCCGAGGCGCGCGGACTCGTCGCGGAGGGCGTGCGCGAGATCAACCTCATCAGCCAGGACACAACTTACTTCGGCATGGATCTGTGGGATCAGCGCCCGAATCCGACGCAGCCGGTCGATTCCACCCGCGGTCCGACGCTCACCGCCCTGCTGCGCGAGCTGCAGAAAATCGAAGGCGAGTTCTGGATTCGGCTCCTTTACACGCATCCCGCGCACTGGAGCGGCGAACTCATCGAGACCATCGCCGCCTGCGATAAAGTCGCGCGGTACGTCGATATGCCGCTTCAGCACATCCATCCGGCCATGTTGGAAAAGATGCGGCGCGAGACTTCGCGCGAGCATATCGAAAACCTGATCGCCCGCATTCGCGCCGGCATCCCCGGCATCGCGTTGCGCACGACCTTCATCGTCGGCTTTCCCGGCGAGACGGAGGAGCATTACGAGTCGCTGCTCGAGTTCATCGAGACGACGCGGTTCGAGCGGCTCGGCATTTTCAACTACTCGCAGGAGGAAGGCTCCCGCGCCGCGAAGCTGCCCGGCCAGCTCACGAAGCGCGTGAAAACCGCGCGGTACAATCGCGCGATGGCGCTCCAGCAACGCATTGCCCGCGAGCATTCCGCGAGCATGCTTGGCCGCCGATTGCGCGTTCTAGTGGAGAAACCGCTCATCGCCCGCTCCGAAGCCGACGCGCCCGAAATTGATGGCCAGGTCATTTTGGAGAGTCCGGCACGAGTGGGAGAGTTCATCGAAGTCGAAATCACCGATACGCAGGTTTACGATCTGGTCGCGCGGCCAGTGCGTGCGTAGGCTGGCGCGCATGGCTGATCCCGATATCCGCTGGCAGCAGCGACTGGAGAGTTTCGGTAAAGCCGACGCGCAGTTGGCGAAGGCGGTGGGTCTGTCTAGGCAGAGAAGCCTATCGGATTTGGAGAGGCAGGGTCTCATCCAGGCGTTCGAGTTCACGCATGAACTCGCTTGGAAGACGCTCAAGGATTTCCTCGAATCACGCGGAACGACAGGCTTGTTCGGATCGAAGGACACCACCCGTGAGGCATTCGCCACAGGCCTCATCGAGGGGGGCGAGATCTGGATGGAGATGATCCAGAGCCGCAACCGCACGAGCCACTCCTACAACGAAGAGACGGCGGAGGAAATCGCGCAGGCGATCATCTCGAGCTATCTGCGGGAGTTCGAGAAACTCCTGGTGAAACTCCGAGAATGGAAAACGCGTTCGTGAAGCCAGAGCACGGGCTGTCGCCGGAAACCGTGAGCAAGTGCTGCGAAGCGCTCGCGCAGTTTCCCGCGGTGGAGAGCGCTGTTCTCTTCGGCTCCCGTGCGAAAGGAACTCACCGGCACGGATCGGACATCGACCTGGCCTTGACCGGACCGGGCCTGGACTGGCGGACGCTCGGCCACATCGACGATGCGCTGGACGATTTGTTGCTGCCCTATCGATTCAGCCTCGTGCTGGCCGACGAGCGCCTCGACGCCAGCGTGGCGGCGCACATCTCACGGGTCGGGCGTCCCTTCTATGAGAAAGGTCCTGGCCGGATCAGGAACCCAGAAACAGCAAATGATCGATAAACTGAGCCAAGCGCTCGTCTCTCGACTTCCCCGCTCTCACGCAAAGAACGGATTCTTGGTCTTCTCCTCGCCGACCGTCGTCATCGGCCCGTGGCCGGGGCAGAGGATCGTTTCATCGGGCAGCGTCAGGATTTGTTGCCGGTTGTTGCGCAGCGCGTCGTCATAGGAAATTTGCCCGCCGCCCATCGAGCCGGCGAAAATCGAGTCGCCCACGACCGCCACCGGCCGCGCCAGCCCCGAGACGACATACGTAATCCCGCCCCGCGAGTGCCCCCACGTCAGCCGCGTCTCCACCCGCAGCGCGCCTGCCTCGAAAGTCCGCCCCGGCTCGAACGACTCCGCCCCCTCCATCGCCTCGCGCGTCGAGACGAAAGCCGGCGCGCCCGTCTTCGAGCGCAGGCGGTCGAGGTCGTAGATATGATCGCCGTGCGTGTGCGTGAGCATGATGAGGTGGATCGAAAGCTCTTTTTCCCGCGCCAGATCGAGCATCGGCGCGCAGTCCGAGCCAGTGTCAAAGGCGATGGCCGAGCCGCTTTGCGGATCCCACACGAGGTAAGCGTTTACCAGCATGTCGTCGAAAGGCGTGTTGCACTGCGCCAAGCCCTCCAGCGCGACCGGAGCCGGACGCCACGATTTTTTCCCGGCCGCCACCAGAGCATCGGCGTGAAGGCCGAGCGGCCCGGCCAGCGCCCGCACGACCGTCTCGTCGAAATCTCCGCCCCGCACCCGCTGCACCGCATCCGCCTCCACGCCGGCCCGCGAGGCGAGCTGGCGGTCGGAGAGTTCCAGCCCGCGCTGGGCTTTGCCGAGGATGTCTTCGTAGTTGTCTTCCAGAGAAATACTCATGCGGAAGGACAAGTGAACGGTTCCGTCATGTCCAGCGCTTCGTCCCGCCGTCGATGGCCCGCATCCTGCTAAACCCAGTCCATCATGCTTGCCTACTTGAAGAAGATGTTCTTCCAGGAATCGGACGTTCCGGCGCCCACGATGCGGCCCATGCGCACGGCACCGGCCCTCGCCGCGGCGGTCGCGGCACCCATCCCCGGTGTTGTCCCCGCAAGCATCCGTCCCCGTCGCAGCCCCATCGCCACAGTGCCGGAGAGCGAGGCCTTGCGTCCCCCCGCCGACATCATCCCCACCATGAGCCTCTCACTGGCCTCCATCTGCGCCCTGCTCCCAGCCGAGCTCCGCGCCACGGCCAGCGGGCCGATCCCGGCGCACTCGCGGATCGAAGTCCCGCTCGAAAAAGTGACCGACCAGCTCCCGCGCGGGGCCGTCCGCATTCCCTTTGGCTCGCTGCGCATCGGCGCGCCGGCCGGCCTTTTTCCGAGAAACGAGGAGCTCGACGAGCAGATGATCGATCTCCCGCTGCTCGACATTCTCGCGCAGGTGAAACCTTCGCGCCGCATGCACCAGAAGCGCATCGTCATCTCCGGCGACATCCCGGCGGTCTTCGGCTTGGCGGGCAGCACGCCGGCCGACGTGAGCGAGCCGGCTGCGGAAGCGGTGAAAATCGCGGCGCCGGTCGTGGAACGATCAGTCCAGGCCGTGCTTGAACCAGACGAGCCGACGATCCCTGCCACCCCGGCGCTGAAATTTGTCCTCAAGGAAGAACTCGCACCGATCCCCGAGCCCGCCGGGCAGGAAGCACAGCCGCTAGCCCTCGAGATTCCTCCCGAGCCCGAGGAAATCGAAATCGGCACCCCCGCGCCCGTCCTGCTCCCGCGCCTCTCGCCGCAGGCCGCCGTCGATGCCGCCATGTCCGTCGATGGCGTGGCCGGCGCGCTCTGCGCTACCAGCGACGGTCTCCTCATTGCCGGCCAGATGCCCGCAGGCGTGAGCCTGCGGACGATGGCCGCGCTCCTCCCCGGCGTCCTCACCCGCATCGGCCAGTATACCGCCACGGTGCAGCTCGGCGTGCTTGATGCCGTCACTCTCACTATCGATGGTGCCCGGCTGGAGGCGCGCCGCGTCGCCGGCATTTCCTTTGCCGTGCTCGGCAACCCCGGCGCGCTGGTGGATGCCGAGTCGGTCACACACATTGCCGGGCGAATGGGTCCGGCATCTGCTTAATCCGAGAAACCGCTATGGCACTCATCAATCAAGTCAGCCGCGAGATTCAGTTGAAGATCGTCTATTACGGCCCTCCGCAGGGAGGGAAGACGACAAATCTCGAGCGCGTCCACGCCGACGTGCAGACCGCCTCCACCGGCACCAGCAGCAACCTCACCTCGCTGGCCACCAGCACCGATCGCACCTTGTTCTTCGACTTTCTCCCCGTCGAAACGACCGCGATCAAGGGTTATCGGACGAAGTTCCAGCTCTTCACCGTCCCCGGCCAGGTCATCTACAACGCCACCCGCCAGCTCGTGCTGCGCGGAGTCGATGGCATCGTTTTCGTGGCCGATTCGCAGTCCGACAAGATGGAGGAAAACGTCGCCGCTTTCGACAACATGATCGATAATCTCGACAGCCTGAACCTCAAGCTCGCGAACATCCCCTACGTCCTCCAATACAACAAACGCGACCTGCCGAACGTCGCGCCCATCGAGTACATGGACTACCTCCTGAACAATCGGGAGACCGAAGTCCCCGCCTTTTCCGCCTCCGCTGTCCGCGGCACCGGCGTCTTCCAGAGCCTGAACATGATCTCGCGCATGCTCATTCACCACCTCGTCAACCAGGACGCCCGCCGCGCCGAAGCCCATGCATAGCCTCCCCCAACTCATCGCCGAGGATATCCACGCCATCGAGGGCGCGCTCGGGGCCCTGGTCGAGCAGAGCGAAGCCACCTCCGCCGTCATCCTCGATCTCGCCGGCTTCGTCATCACCCGCGCCGGCGAGCCCGATGGCATCGACCTGTCCACCCTCGGCGCCCTCACCGCGAACGCCTACGCCGCGACCCAGGCCATCGCCGGCCTCATTCACGAGCCCGACGTCACGAGCCTCTATCAGGAGGGGGAGAAAAGCTGCCTCCTCATCAGCAAGGTCGACGGCTCGACTTTGTTGCTCATCATTTTCCCCACGCACGTCAGCGCCGGAGCCGTGAAGTATTTCTCCACCTCCACCGTGGAATCCCTCATCGCCCAACTCGATACCGCCCGCGCGCGTGCGCCGGGCCAAGCCCTCGACCTCTCCGCGCTCAATCTTTCCGATACCACGCCGATCTTCGCCCAGCGCTCCTAGCGCGCCTGCGTCACCGGTCAGGCGCTTCGATTTTCTCCGACTCTTCGCTCGGCAGCCCCAAGGCGCCCCCGCAGCTGGCAGTGCGCCGCCATCGGTGAGGTCTTCATCACGCTGAGATCCGCCGGGTTCTGCGAGCGTTTCACCCCATGCGTATGATTGCCTCCCGCGCCCAGTCGAACTCCCGCACGATCGAGTCCACCACCCCGCCCGCGCGCAGCTCCGGCGGCAGCACGTCGTAGGTGTAAGTCTCGATCTCGAAATGCTCCACCCCGCTCGCCGCCGCTTCGCGGAAAAACTCCGGCGTCATCGTCGAGACCGTCGAGCCCAGCACCGCGTCCCCTTTCCAAAAAAGCGGCACATGAAAATGCACTCGCATCTCCTCGTACGCCTCGGCTGACGCCAGCGCCTCTGGCAGATCGAGGTAAAAGTCGAGCGTCCCATCCGCCCGCCGCGCCATCACCTGATGCAGATAAACCGGCTCGCAAAACCGCTCGAGCGCCGTCCGACTTTCCGCATCGCCGCCCGTCCGTAGCGCCGCGCTCAACTGCACCTTCGACAGCCGAATTCCCGCCGCGCGCAGCCGCCGGACCGCCTCCGCCGGCTCCTCGAACTCGACCGCCACATGACACGTGTCGAGACACACCCCGATATGCCGCCGCACAATTTCCTCATCGGCCGTCGCAAACAACACCTCCTCGAAAAACCGCACCGTCTCCCCGATCGTCTCCAGATAACACCCCGGCTCCGGCTCCAGCCCGAGATGCAGCTCGCGTCCCGTCCGTTCCCGCAGCCGGTCGAGATTTGACGCGACCTCGATCAGCCGCCGCGCCGCCGCCTCCACATCCTCCGCTCCGCGCATCCACGGCTTAAAAGAAACGGGCACCGTGCTGATGCTCCCTTCGCCCTCGCCCAGCTCGATCAGCAAATCCGCCAGCAGCATCGTGTAATCCCGCCTTTCATCCGTCCGCCAATCCGGTGCATAGACGCTCTCCTTCACCCGCGTCGCATGGAAATTCCCGTAGGGAAATCCATTGATCGTAAGAGCGCTCAAGCTCTCGCGGGCAAAAAACTCCCGCGCCTCCGCGAGCACTTCGGGACGCGCCAACTTCATCGCCGCCTGATGACTCAAGCGCAATCCCAGCCCAAACCTTTCCCCCGCCGCCACCCGATCCCGCACCGCGAGCGCATGCTCCCGGATCGCCGCGAAATTCTCCGCCCAAGTCTCCCCGCGATGAATGTTGAGGCAATAAGTCAGCGCAGGCATTTCCCGGAGCGTAGCACGCCCGGGTAGCGCCCGCGCCCTCGCCGAAAGATCCAACCCACGGCGAAGCCGCTGACTCAAAACGAACGTCTCCCGCACGCCCAATTTGAAATGACGCTATCGCGTTGGGTTGGGTGTTTCGGCGAGGGCGCCGAAACCAGCCCGCGAGGGCGCGGGCGCAACCCTACCGATCCACCACCTCCACGCGCACCTCCGCGCCGTTGCACCGGATCTCCGGCACATACATCGCGTGTCCGACGACCGGCAGCGCGTGGAATTTCCCCGGCACCTCCGCGCGCAGGTCGTAGCGAATCTCCCACACGCCCTCCGGCAGTTTCCTCACGAAAAGCGCCACCTTCCGGTCGCGCAGCTCCTGATACACAAAGGTCTCGCGGCCCGTGTAATCCTCAGCCGACTTCGCCTCGTCGAGATCGCGCGCCTTCACCGCGCCGGACTTCAGCTCGCGCGCCTGGAGCGGCTCGCCGCTGCGCACCTCCACCGCCTCGAATCCCGCCGGCTTCAAATCCTCGAACAACAGATACTCGTAGTCGTTCTTCCCCTCGATGGTCAGCACCGTCTCCACGCGTTCGCCGCTCGCGACCGTGCCGCCATCTTCGAGCGGCTGCCGGTCGAGGACGTGGCCTTTCAGCAGCGTCTCGCGCGGGACGAGTTTGTAGTATTGGCGGCGGACGAAAATCTCGCTGCCCGCCGGCGTGACCGGTTCCTCGAGGCTGAAAAACTCCGCTTCCGCGGCAAAGTAGATCGCCCCTTCGCCATCGAGCCGGCGGATGCGGATGTCGTTTTCCCCGTCGCGGATGAGCGCCGGATCGATCTCGAACCGGCTCGGCGCGGCGAGCGCGTCCTCGCCCGAGAGCTTCTTCTTCGCGACCGATTTGTCGTTCACGAGCAGCTCGTATTCGATGTCGGGCTTCAGTTCGCCGCTCATGCGCAGGTAGTCATTCAGCGCGAGCACGGTGATGGCGGTGTCACGCGTGTTGCTCCACTGCGCGCCGCGGCGGTTTTTCACGAGCCAGTTCGTGACCGGCTCGATGAGCGCGTTCTTCGGGTCGATGGCGAGCAGCGCCCGCAGCGCGAACGCCGTCCCCTCGATACCGCCATCCGACCAGCGGCGGAAAATCCCGTCTTGGCCCCAATGCGCCGTCGCGATCACCGCCGGGTATGATTTTTGCGCGCCGCGCATGACGACCGAGGTGTCGGGCGTCTCGTCGCGCTTCACGCCGTTCTCGAGATTCTCGACGAGCGTTTTCGCTTTCTCGGCGAGGCCGAAATGATGCGCGCTCAACGCGAGCAGGGCGCGGGTGTAGGCGTTGAGCTGATCCCGATTTTTCCAGAGGTTGTCGAAGGCGGTTTGTTGGAACTTCGTTGGCTTGCCGCCGCTCGCGACTGCGAGCGCGTGGAGCATCCAAGCCTGCATGTCGGGCGCGAGTTCCTCCTCGACGATTTCCCGGTCGAGATAATCAATGCCGCGCTGGAGCCGCCCACGGTCGATCCCCACCTCCGCATCCTGCGCGAGCGCGAGGCCCCAGACGACGTACGCGCTCATGTAATGATCGCTGTCGTCGCTCTTCCACCAGCCCCAGCCGCCGTCGGCGTGCTGGTAATCGTAGAGCCGCTGGAGCCCCGCCTTCACCATGTCGTCCAGCTCGGCGAGGTTTCGCTTCTCTCCCGCGTGCGTCTTGTCGGCGTGCTTCACTTCGATTCCGCCGAAGTGCTTTTTCATGACCGCGTCGCCATCCAGCCCGAGGTCGCTGAGCGTCTTGCGCACGATGGCGGCGGGGAGGAAACGCGACATCGTCTGCTCGGTGCAGCCATACGGGTAGCGAGCGAGATACGGCAGCGCGTCGAGCATCGTCACCGCCATGCTCGGCGCGACCTGCACGGTGAGCGTGGCCGAGCCGGGCTTGCGCTCGCGCGGGATGTCGAGCTTCACCGTCACATCCTCGCCGCGGACTTTGCCGGACTTCGCGACGAACTTCTCGATCCCATGCTCGTAGGCGACATAGCTCTTCTCCATCGCGTCCGTCTGCGATCCGGCGCGCGCTGTGACATTCAGCTTCACGCTGCCTGCTTTCTTCACGTCAGCCTGCCAGTCGACGCGCGCCTCGCCGCCAGCGGCGACTTGGATCGGACGCGGGCCGGCTTGCGGGTAGAGCGACAAGCCCTCGGCTTCCAGCTTTGGCGTCACGCCAATGGCAGCGTCCGTGTTGTTGTTGATGACCGCCGAGATCGTGACGGTATCTCCCACCACAAAAAACCGCGGTGCCTGGAGCCGAACGATGAGCGGCTTCTTCGTGCGCATCGTCGCCTCGCCGATGCCGAATTGATTCGCCTCCGTCGCGGCGCGCGCTGTCGCTTTCCAGGTCGTGAGTGAGTCGGGGTAAGTCACCTTCACCGTCGCCGTGCCGTCGGCATCGGTCTTCACGTCCGGCTGCCACAGCACCGTCGAGCGGAAGTCGCTGCGCACCACCACGGCGGGCTCGCTGGCCGGCGCTTCATCGCCGGCTGCCTCGTTCGGCCTCTCCACTTTCTGCATGGGCGCGTTCCTCGACATCGGCGTCTTGCTTGGTCGCGGCATCGCAGCGGCAGCAGGCTGCGCCATCTGCCCGCCCGCGCCTTTGGCGAAGCCAGGAACTTGGTCATGCTTTAACTCCTCCCGCTCCAGCATCTTTCCGCCAAAACGATCTCCGTCATTAAATTCTTCGCGCCCTTCGCTCGCAATCTGCGGCGTGATGTTCGCAACCTGCCGCTCGTCGATCAGATTCCCCTCGCGCTCCACCAGCCGCGCGTAACTTTTCTGCTGAAAGCTGCTCTCCGTCCGCACGGTCTGCTGCCGTTTCGTCCCGTAGAAAAACTGCCGCGGATCGCCCGCGTAATCCTGCTGAATGTAAAACACCGACTCATCCACGAGTCCAAACGCCACCTCCCCCGCGACCGGCTTCCCGTCATGATCCCGCGCCGTGATCGTCAGCGTCCCTTCCTCGCCGGGCTGATACTGCTCGCGATCCGCCTTCACCGACACAGCGAGGAAATGCTCGACCGGCGGAACGACGACCTGCTGCATCGCGGTGAAAATCTGCGCGTCGCTCACCATCGCAGCGTTGAGAAACACAGTCGGCACATGTTTCTCCTCAATCGGCAGCTCGATGAGCTTCGCCGTGCCGGTGAGGTGGACGAGCTGGTAGCTGTAGAGATCGTTCCCCTCGACACTGAAGAGCACGTAGCGGTCGTTCGTCGGCGCGGTCAGCATCACCGGCGCGGTGCGGCCCGCGCGGAACGTATCCTTGTCCACGATGATCTCGACGCCGCCGCTGCGGTAGCCGAGCTCCGTCGTGGCGTTCGTCGCGACCCACACGCACGTCTCCGCCCGCACCGGCAGCCCGCCCTCATCCGCGCTCTCCCACGTCACGCGATAGAACCCATCGCGCTCCGGCGTGAAGGTCAGCTCCGCCTGGCCCTCCGCGTCGGTTTTCAACGTTCGCGTGAGGATGTCGTCGTGCTCGTAGCCGCGAAATTTCAGCCGCCAGCCCGGCTCGGCCGGCGGGGGAAAGATGCGCGTTTTTCCCCGCGCCTGCGCGAGTTCATCGCCGCGCATCTCGCGCCCATCGGGCGCGAGCCAGACCTCGATGAAAACATCGCGCGTCACCTTCACGCGCCCCTCGGCGACGACGGGATTGTCGTTTGCGTCGAGCGCCTTGATCCCGACGGCTACCTTGTCCTGCGGACGGTAAAGATTGTGCGCGGGGCGCATCGTCACCGCATAGCGCTGGCGCGTCACGCGCACCGAGTCGCTCCCGATGATCTCGCGGCGCGAGGCGTCGGTCACGCGCGCCTCGATGCGGAACTCGAGATCCTGCCCCGAATTCGCCGGCGTCTCGAAGCGCACCTTGGCCTTCCCCTCGGCGTCCGTTTTCAAAGTCTCGCGCTTGATCTCCTGCCCGCCGCCCCAATGGCGCTGCTGCGGCTGCATGTCGGCGTAAAACCACGGGAACTCGCGCGGCTCCTGCCACGTGCGGAAAAACGGGCTCTGCGTGACGACGACCTCGACCTCCGCACTCGCCACCGGCCCGCCGAAATAATACTCAGCAAGCACCTCGGCCTCCACCGTCTCGCCGAGCCGGAACGCCTTCTTGTGTCCATCCTCCTCCGGCGTCGAGACCCTTACCTTGAACTCCGGCAGCTTGTATTCCTCGAGGCGGAAAAGAGTGGCGCTAATCGTGCGGCCATCGAGTGAGGGAAACCGAATGGTGAACTCACCCAGCGGCATCGTCTCGGTGAGCGCGAGTTCGCCCCATGCGCTGCCAAAGCTGTTCAGCTTCGCATCGCCTTTGCCCACAACGGCACTGCGCGCATCGCATATTTCATAGGCGACCGTCTCGCCCGCTGGCGTGGAATAACTATCACCGTCATAGCGCCTCGCCGTGAATTTTTTCCAATGCACCGTCTCCCCCGGCCGATACGCCGGACGGTCGGTGAAGGCGTAGATTTTCCAAGGCTGATCGCGGTGGCGGCCCCAGTGACCGCCGCTCAAGGCAAACGCCTCGCGGTCGCCGTCGCTCGCGAGCGCGAGCACCTGCCGCTGGCCGCGGACCTCCGTGAGGGAAAAAAGTCGCGATGCCATCGGCGTTCGTCTTCCCGTCCTGCTCCTGCCAGCGCCATTTGTTTCCCACGCGCCAGCACTCAATGATCCGCACCATCGCGTTTTTGCGCGGTGATCCGTCGAGCGCGTTGCATACATACGTGAGCGCCTGCTGCCCCGAGGTTTTCAACACCACTGCCGCGTCGCTCACCAGCACCAGATCGCGCGCCTTCTCCCCGCCCGCGCGCGCCTCGATCACGTACGCGCCAGGCGCGAGTGCGCCCTCGTAGCGGATCGTCTCGCTGCCGGGTTTGTGAACGCCCGTGTCGCCTGTTTGCTTCGTCCAGCGCTTGATCGTCTCGGTTTTCTCGAGGTCGATGCGCTGCACCCAGTCGTTGAGCGAATCGTCCTCGCCGCCCGTTTGCACATTGCGCGGCAGCGAGACCGGATGCAGCGCGAACTCGATCTTCTTCGCATTGCGCCAGTTCACCGAGAACTGCACCTGCGACTCCGGCAGGAAGACGTTCGACACATTCACGCCGACGCGCGTGCCGGTGATCTCGGCGATTTGCTGCTGTGCGTTGTCGTAGTAGCGCGTCTCGCCCTTTTTGAAATCGCGGACGATGCGCCGGTAAAGCTCTAGCGCCTTGTTGTAGTCGGGCTCGTTCTGCCAGCCCCCATTCTCACGCGCAACGAATCGTCCATACCTCTCCATCCACTGCGCGTAGCCGTAGAGCGCGTCGTCGAGCAGCTCGAGTGGGAGCCAGTTTCCCATGTTGCCGTAGCTCTCGTGAGGGCGCGCCTCGGGTGGGCGCGCCATGTTCCAGATCATTACTAGATAGCGTTCGCGGGCGAGATCGACCTCCCGCGCGCCAGCCCACCAGTCGAGCGCCGCCCGGTAGTGCGGCAGCGCCTCGCCCCAGTTGCGCGCGTTTTGCCGCGACCAAAAGAAATCGCCGAGCGACTCCTGCGCCTCCGCCCACGCGCGGTCTCGATCCTCCTCGCGCGTCACCTCGCGGATGACCGCCTCCAGTCCCCGCTGCGCCTCCTCGAACTTCGTCGTATCCGCCGTCTTCGTCGCCGCCTGCGAGCGCCAGAGCGTATCCGCGAGCCGCATCGCGATCCAGCGCTTCTCGTCTGCCGGCGGCTCGGCGGCTTGAGCGTAAAGCTCGTGCGCCTTCGCATACGACTGCTCGCCGTAAAGCTGCTCGGCTTGCGTTTTCAGCGCCGCGAAATCCGCGGCGCGCAGGGGGAGGGTGAGGACGACGAGGAGTGCGAGGAGTCGGATCATGAGAGTTGAGAGGGATGGACGGCAGTTTTGCCGGTTTGCTCCGAGCATGCGCGCGGAAAATCCGCGCCGGGTAGCGCCCGCGCCCTCGCGGGCTGCTTTCGGCGCCCTCGCCGAAAGATCCAATCCACGGCGCAGCCGCTAATCAAATCGAGCGTCTCTCGGCCCAGAGGTTAGACCTCGTCACCTCTATCGACACCGATCTTAATGGGATCGACATGATTGAATGCAACGACGGCACTCGCCTCAAATGTCCATCCTGGCCTACCGACTGCGAATCACAGCTTGTTACATTCGATCCATGTCCGACGAGTAACGCCACGAGCGCCCAAGCCCGAGGAAACTTCCGAAGTTTTGCACATATGTTCATACCGCCCCCTTCCGTTTTCCCCGCGGGTGCTGTCCGATGAGCGCCGAAATCAAGATCGCCTACATCGGCGGCGGCTCCCGGCACTGGGCGCCGGTGATGATGCAGGATCTCGCGCTGACCGCGGGGCTCTCGGGCGAACTCGCGCTCTACGATCTCGATCACGCCCGCGCGGTCGGGAACGAGCGCTTCGGCGGCGAAATTTTCGCCCACGCGGAGGCTCAGTCGAAGTTCACGGTGCCGGGCGTGCGAGCACCTGGCCGACGCCCTGCGCGGCGCGGATTTCGTCTTCATCTCGATCCTTCCCGGCCCGATGACGTGCTTTGCCAGCGATCTGGACATCCCGC
>PPFU01014773.1_pt1 | contig 13675 bp, 11 predicted proteins | sample 1535991 | NCBI WGS metagenome assembly PPFU01 (sample SAMN04901290, study PRJNA319586) | Hypolithon metagenome, whole genome shotgun sequencing project. | isolation source: Antarctic Hypolithon | place: Antarctica: Miers Valley | collected 2014
AACCATCTGCCCACTACGTCGCCATCGCTGTCAAGTTGCGTGCTGTTTCGTATATCTGATTTGCAATTACAGCGTGCACGGCGGGGTGTATGACATCGCCAGAACAACCGGATAGGGAAATGCGCTATTCGTACTATGTCTTCTCGCGCCACGTCTTGCCTGCAGCGTCCGGACAACCCAAGGTGACTCGCGTGCGCTTCAGGGAGGGGCTTCGAGTGTGGCGGGATAATCCTTGGACGCGGCGCCGACGCAAGCTGAACGTGGCATGAACGCGCCCGCGTCGCCGGTGATCCTGTGCGTCGCGATCACCGGCTCGGTCCCGCGCAAGTCCGACAATCCGGCCGTGCCGATCACCGTGGCCGAGCAGATCGACAGCACCCAGGCCGCGTTCGAGGCGGGGGCCGCCATCGTCCATTGCCACGTCCGGACCGACGACGGCACGCCGACGTCGGACCCCAACCGTTTTGCCCGGCTGATGGAGGGGATTGCGCGGCACTGCCCCGGAATGATCGTGCAGCTGTCCACCGGCGGACGATCGGGGGCGGGGCGCGAGCGCGGCGGCATGATCCCGCTGCGCCCCGACATGTGCTCGCTCGCCGTCGGGTCGAACAACTTTCCGACCCGCGTCTACGAGAATCCGCCCGACCTGGTGCATTGGCTGGCCGGCGAGATGACGGCACATGGCGTGGTGCCCGAAATCGAGTGCTTCGACCTGTCCCATCTGTGGCAGGCGCATGCGCTCTGGCGGGAGGGGCGCCTGCCGACGACGCCCGCCGGCATCGATGCTGGCCGGCCGCCCTATTGCCAGTTCGTGCTGGGCGTGCGCAATGCACTGCCCGCCGATCGCCACGTCTTCGACAGCCTGCGCGCCGCGCACCGGCACCTGTTCGGTGCGCAGGCGCCGTGGTGCGCCGCGGGCATCGGACGGCACCAGATCGAGGTCAACGAATGGGCCATCGCAGCCGGCGGTCATGCCCGGACCGGGCTGGAGGACAATGTCAGGCTGGACCGGGACAGGCTGGCGCCGTCGAACGCCAGCCTCGTCCTACGGGCCACCCGGATCGCCGGGCAGCTCGGCCGCCCGGTCGCCTCGCCGTCGCAGGCCCGCGCCATCCTCGGGCTTCGCCCGGCCTGACGGCCAGCATGAGGGCTGTCGCCGGGCGGTGCGCGGCGGCTTGGTCGCCCGGCAACGGCGTGACATCGTCGAACTGGACATCGGCCGCGGCTGCGGCGAGGCTGGGTGGCAAGCGCAGGAAGGAATGAACCCATGCGAATTGCCGTGGCCGGCGACAGCGCCGGCGCACCGCTGGCCCGGGCCCTGGCCGAGCACCTTGCGGGGCGCAATGGGCTGGAGGTGTCCGAGGTCAGCACGCCCCGCGACGCGGACGAGGTGCTGTATGCCAACCTCGCCGAACGGGTTGCGCGCGACGTGCTGAACGGCACCTACGACCGCGCGATCCTGTGTTGCGGCACCGGGATCGGCGTCTGTCTGTCGGCCAATAAGGTGCCCGGCATCCGCGCCGCGCAGACCCACGACACCTATTCGGCCGAACGGGCGATCCTGTCGAACAATGCCCAGATCGTCACGATGGGCGCCCGGGTCATCGGGACCGAACTGGCCAAGGCGATCGCCGACGCCTATCTGGCGCACAGCTTCGATCCGCAGGGCCGATCGGCCACCAATGTGGCGGCCATCGACGCGCTGGACGCGAGGCATCGCGGCGGGCGCAACGCGGCCTGACCGGCGGACCGCCGCATCGGCGCGGCAGTGTCACCGCGGCCGTCCTCGTCGTGCGGCCGCTGCGCCCGGACGGCCCCTCCGCCATTCGGCGGCGGGGGAGATGGCGCAATCGTCCAGCACGACGCCGGCGCCGCCAAGGGTCACTCCGCGGCAGCGCGGACGTCGATGAAGCCGCCGGACTGCCGCCGCCAGTAGCGCGCATAGGTGCCGTCGCGCGCCAGCAGGTCGTCATGCGTGCCCTGCTCGACGATGCGTCCGTCCTCCAGCACGACGATGCGGTCCATCCGCGCGATGGTGCTCAGCCGGTGCGCAATGGCGAGCACCGTCTTGCCCTCCATCACCCGGATCAACGCCTGCTGGATCGCCGCCTCCACCTCGCTGTCGAGCGCGCTGGTCGCTTCGTCCAGCACCAGGATGGGCGCGTCCTTCAGGAACGCGCGAGCAAGCGCGATACGCTGGCGCTGCCCGCCGGACAGCTTCACGCCGCGCTCGCCCAGATGCGCGTCGTAGCCGGTGCGGCCCCGGAAATCCATCAATCCGCTGATGAACCCGTGCGCCTCGGCACGGCGCGCGGCCGCCTCCACCTCGGCCTCGCTCGCGTCGGGCCGGCCGTAAAGGATGTTGTCGCGGGCCGACCGATTGAACATGGCGGTTTCCTGCGTGACCATGCCGATCCGGCGGCGCAGGCTTTCCTGCGAGACGTCGCGAATGTCGTGGCCGCCCACCGTCACACGCCCCGATACGGGGTCGTAGAGACGTAGCAGGAGCGCCACCAGCGTCGACTTGCCGGCCCCCGACGCACCGACGATGCCCAGCTTTTCGCCCTGACCGATCAGCAGCGACACGTCGTCGATCCCGCCCGTCCGGCGCCCATAGGCGAAGGAGACGCGATCGAAGCGCACCGGGCCGTCGGCCATCAGGTCGAACGCGTCGTCGGCGTCGGTCAGCGTATGCGGCGGGGTCAGCGTGTTCACCGCGTCCTCGACCTCGCCGATGTTCGCATAGATGCCCAACAGGGTGAAGCTGACCCATCCGGTCATCTGCGCGATGCGGATGGCGATGGCGCCGGCCGCGGCGATGTCGCCCGGGCTCGCCCTGCCCTCGGACCAGAGCCACAGCGTGCCGCCGATGAGCAGCACCGGCAGGATCCCGGCAAGCGTCATCAACGCGAACCGGAAGGCCGCGGACAGGATGCCGAAGTCGATCACCTTCTGGCGGAAGGTCCCGATGGCGCCCAGTGCGGCGCGGTCCTCGAAATCGGCGTGGGCGAACAGCTTCACCGTCTTGATGTTGGTGATCGTGTCGACGACCTGCCCGGATACCATCGCCCGCGTCGCCGCCCGCGCCATCGCGCGGACCCGTATCCGCGGCATGAACCAGCGGATCAGCCAGATGTAGACGCCGACCCAGATCGCAAGGCCCAGCGCCATCCAGCCGTTGATCGTGGTCAGCAGCAGCGCCGACCCGACCAGCGAGGCCAGCGCGAAGAAGACCACGTTGATGATCTCGCTCGCCACCTCGGTGATGGCGCGACTGGCCTGCATCTGCTTTTGCGCGATGCGGCCTGCAAAATCGTCGTCGAAGAACGTCACCGATTGCCCCAGCGTCCAGCGGTGCAGCCGGCTCAGCACCAGGGGGTTCACGTTCGGCCCGATGATTATCGAATTCGCCGCCGACGAAGCGCCGAACAGCGCGGGCCGGACGATCAGGAAGAACCCGGCCACGCCCGCCAGCATCCACCAACTTTGCGCGAAGAAATCGGCCCCGCCGGTTGCCAGTGCCCGGTCGATGACGGCGCCCAGCAGGATCGCCGTCACCACCTCGGCCGTGCCGGCCAGCGCCGACAGCCCGCCGGCGATGGCGAGCCATTTCCAGCAGCCCTCAAGGGCCCAGCGCATGAACGCCACCAGCGTACGAGGCGGCGGTCCGTCGGCCGGGCGGAACGCGTCGATCAGGTCGGCCAGCCGGCGGATCACGACGCCATCCCGGCATCCGCCCCGATGAACCCGCCCGATTGCCGCGCCCAGAACCGCGCGTATAGCCCGCCCTTCGCCAGCAGCGCGCCGTGGGTGCCATGCTCGACGATGCGGCCGTCGTCCAGCACCAGAATCCGGTCCATGTGCGCGATGGTGGAAAGGCGATGGGCGATGGCGATGACGGTCTTGCCTTCCATCATGCCATATAGCGTCGACTGGATCGCCGACTCCACCTCGCTGTCCAGCGCGCTGGTCGCTTCGTCCAGCACCAGAATCGGTGCATCCTTCAGGATGACGCGGGCCAGCGCGATGCGCTGCCGCTGCCCGCCCGACAGCTTCACCCCGCGTTCGCCGACCTGAGCGTCGTAGCCGGTCCGGCCCTCGCCATCGGCCAGACCCAGAATGAAGTCGTGCGCCTCGGCGCGCCGCGCGGCCGCGATCATCTCGGCCTCGGTCGCGCCGGGACGGCCGTAGAGGATGTTGTCGCGCACCGACCGGTGCATCAGCGACGAATCCTGGCTGACCATGCCGATCGCCGCCCGCAGCGACTCCTGCGTCACCTGCGTCACGTCCTGGCCGTCGATCAGGATGCGCCCGCGTTCGGGGTCGTAGAAGCGCAGCAGCAGCTTCACCAGAGTGGACTTGCCCGCACCCGAACGGCCGATCAGCCCAACCTTCTCGCCCGGCTCGAGATGCAGCGACAGGTCGTCGATCCCGCCCGAGCCCTTGCCGTAGTGATGCGACAGCGCCTCGATCCGCACCGCGCCCCGCGTCATCCGCAAGGGTGTCGCACCGTCAGAATCGGTCAGCGTGATCGGCTGGGCGATGGTCTCCATCCCTTCGGAGATGACACCGAGGTTCTGGAACAGGTTCGACAGCGCCCACATGATCCAGCCGGTCATCGCGTTCAGCCGCAGCACCAGCGCCGAGGCGGCCGCGACGGCGCCGACGCTGGCCGCGCCCACCGACCAGAGTGCGATCGCCCAGCCCACGACCCCGATGATCAGAAGCCCGTTAAGCGCCACCAGCGACACGTCCATGATGGTATAAAGCCGCATTTCCTTCTGGAAGGTGGCGCGCGCGTGTTCGATCGCCTCGCGGCCATACGCGACCTCGCGGTCGTGATGGGCGAACAGCTTCACCGCGTGGATGTTGGTGTAGCTGTCCACCACCCGCCCGGTCACCGCGCTGCGCGCATCCGACGCCGCCTTCGACGCGGGGCCGATCCGCGTCAGCGTCCAGCGCATCAGCAGCCCGTAAAGCACGAGCCAGGCCAGCATCGGAATCGCCAGACGCGGGTCGGCATCGGCCAGCAGGATCGCCGCACCGATGATGTAGGCCAGCGCGAAGGTCACCGCATCGAAAACCTGGAACACCGCCTCGCTGGCGGCTGGCGGAGTCTGCATGATGCGGTTGGCGATGCGGCCCGCGAAATCGCTCTCGAACCAGCCGACCGACTGGCGCAACACATGGCGATGCGCCCGCCAGCGGAACAAGGTGCCGTAATTCGGCATGATCGACTGGTTCAGCAGCAGCACATTCAGCGCCTGGAAGGCCGGCCGGGCGAGCAGGACGAAGACCGCGACGACGCCGAACTCGACGCCGTGTTGCGCCCAGACTCGCGTCGGATCGCCGGTAGACAGCAGGTTCACGACGCGGCCCAGATAGGCGATCAGCCAAATCTCGACCCCCGCGACGAGCACCGAAACGACCCCGGCATACCAAAAGACCCGGTGAAACGGCACCGAGTAGGATCGCAGGAACGGCCAGAGCCGGCGCGGCGGCGTGTCGTCCTGGGGGTAATCGACATAGGGGTCGACCAGGCCCTCGAAGGTGCGAAACATCGGACAAGCTTTCGGGTGCGCCCGCCGGGGCGCGGTGTCTCGTCATATAGCCGCTGGCGCGGCGAAGGAAAACCGTCGCCGGCCAGCCGCCGGTCAGCCGCCGGCCGCCCGACGGGGGTCCGGCGGGCGGCGTGCTACTGCGGCGTACTACGTCAGCAGGTCGGCGCGCGTCGCGACAAGGTCGGACGCGATCCACTCCGCCTCGAGCGCGCGCAGGCGACGGCCCAGCGCGGGCCCGGCAAGCTCCGGCATGAGGTCGGCGGCGCTGATCGGAAAGGTCGCGGCAGCCCCCCGCGCCAGATCGGCCTCCAGCGTGGCGGACAGGGGCGCGCCGTAGCCGGCCGCGCGCAGCAGCTCGACGTCGCGTGCGTCATCGGCGCCATGCCGCCACGCCAGTTCGGCCGTGCCCGCCGTTGCGCTGAACGCACCGCGCAGCAGTGCCAGCCGGCGCGCCTGCGCCCGGCTCAGCCGCAGCCGGTCTGCGGCACCTCCCAGCGCCGCCAGACGCCGCATCGCGTCGGGCGTGGCGCCCGCCGTCTGCTCCAGATGCACCAGCACCGCCAGGATCGCGGCCTCCGCCCCCGGCAGAACGCGCGCCAGCACGCCAGCAGCAGCCATGGCCGCGGCCGCCGGGGCGGGATCCGGGGCCGCCAGCAAGCGCACCGTTTCACCCGTTACCCGCTCGTCCGACAATCCGTCCAGCCCGTCCGCCAGCGCCGCGCAGGCCGCCAGGGCTTCGGCGTCGATCCCCTGCGCCGGCGCGCCGAACCAGGCCTGGAACCGGAAGAAGCGCAGGATCCGCAGATAATCCTCGCGAATCCGCGCAGCTGCATCGCCGACGAAGCGCACGCGCCCCGCCAGCGCATCGTCGAGCCCGCCCAAAGGGTCGATCACTCGGCCCGCACGGTCGGCGTAGAGCGCGTTCATCGTCAGGTCGCGCCGCGCCGCATCTGCGGCGACATCGTCGGTGAACGCGACGATCGCATGGCGCCCATCGGTCGCCACGTCACGCCGGAACGTCGTGACCTCGTGCGGGACGCCCTCCGCCAGCACGGTCACCGTGCCATGGGCAAGCCCGGTCGGAAGCGTGCGCAGGCCGGACGCCTCGGCCAGCGCGATCACCCGGTCCGGCAGCGCATCCGTGGCGATGTCGATGTCGCCGACCGGGCGCCCGCGAAGCGCGTCGCGCACGCAGCCGCCGACCAGCAACGCGCGGTGGCCGTTGTCCTCCATCAGACGCATCACCGCCTGCACGCCCGCCGCGTCGACAAGACCCGCAACCACCCTCACGCCAGACGCCCAGCGAGCGAGCGCAGGATCCGGGCGGTTGCGCCCCATACATAATAGGGTCCCCAGGCCAGAACATAGTAGCGCCGGTCGACGCCGCGCCAGCGCCGCGTCGCGATCCGGTAGTTGCCGGGGTCGGCCGCGTGGGCAAAGGGCAGCGTGAACACCTCGGCCACCTCGCCCGGTTCGGGCCGCGGGACGAACGGACCCTCCACCCAACCGACCACCGGCGTCACCGAAAATCCGGTGACGGTGCGATGCGTCGGCAACTGGCCCAGCAGCGCAATCGAGGCGGCGGGCAGCCCCACCTCCTCGCCTGCCTCGCGCAGCGCGGCGTCCGCGGGCCCACCGTCGACCGGCTCGACCTTGCCGCCAGGCAGCGCGATCTGGCCCGGATGATGCCGCAACGCCGAGGACCGCACCGTCAGCACCAGGCGCAGCCCGTCCGGTCCCGGCCACAACGCCACCAGCACGCCAGCGTCGCGCAGCGGCGGAGTGCCCGACGATGGGCCGCGAGCAGGTTCGGTGCCGGGGTTCAGGTCGAAATCGGACGTCCCGGTGTCGCCGCCATCGCGCAGCGCCGATTCAATCCGGCGGCGCGTCGGCGTCACGGGCCGCCGGAAGGACCGGTCGGGCCGGGTGTGCGGGCCGGGTCCGAACCATCAGGCTCGACACTCGACGGCGGCGTGCCGTCGGCCCCCAGCGTGGCGGGATCGAACTCGTAATGTGCACCGCAAAACTGGCAATCGGCCGTGACGATCCCGTCCCGCGTCGTCATCTCGGCGATGGCCTCGGCCGGGTAGATCGACAGGCTGTCGCGGACCTTGGCCGGGCTGCAGGTGCATCCGAAGGCGACCGGCTGCGCGTCAAAAACGCGCGGCCCCTCCTCGTGGAACAGGCGCACCAGCAGCTCGGTCGGGTGCACGTGCGGGCCGATCAGCTCCATCTCCTCGACGGTGTCGAGAAGGACGTTCACGCGGTACCAGTTCTCGGCCTCGGCCCCGTCGAGGATGTCGTCCGGCAGCAAAAGCCCGCCCTCGCCCGAGCCGCCGTGCTGCGCCTCGGGCGCGCCCTGCGGCATCTGCTGAATCATCATGCCGCCGCCGCGCCACGCCGCATCTTCCCCAGGTGCGCGAGCCTTGCCGAAGCGCACCGAAAAACGGGTCGGCAACTGCTCGGACTGTGCGAAATAGGTGCGGGCGCAATCGGCCAGCGACCGGCCCGAAATCGGCGTGATGCCCTGGTAGGGCACCATGCCCTCGCCCTGGTCGATGGTGATCGCGAAGTGTCCTGCACCAAGCTGGGCAAAGGCGTCGCCTTCGCCGTCCAGCGCGTCGCCGTCATAGCTTGCATAGGCGCGCAGCCGGGCCGGCGTGCCGTCTTCGCGCGGCGCGAAATAGTCGGTGACGATCAGGCGGGTCGGCCCGTCGCCGCGGATTTGCAACGAGAGCTTCCAGCGCAGCTTGATCGTCTGGCCGATGAGCGCCGTCAGCAGCGCGGCCTCGGCCACCAGCGCCTCGATTGCAGGCGGGTAGGCGTGCTGACCGAGGATGCGCTGAAGCACGCCATCGAGCCGCGCCACCCGGCCACGCGTATCGGACCGGTCCAGCTGGAACGGCAGGACGGTATCGTCCCAGGCGATCTGCGATCCGATGTTCATGCTGTCCCTCGCGGCGTTTCGGATATACCGGCCCCGGCGAGGCGCGGCAACCGGCACTGGCCACCCTCGGGCGCGACGCGGCTTCGCTCGCCCATCGGTCATTCCAGTGTGTGGGCCACACCCAGCCCGCGGGCGTGACGCAGCGCGCGGCGCGCCCGTCGGCCAGTCCGGTGCGTCGGGTGCTTGCAGCCCGCGAGCGCGACGCGGCGAGTGGCGACGTGTCTCCGCCCCGTGCGAGCCTCCGCTGCGGGTGGCAGGGAGGATCGCGGCCCTGCGTCGCCGCCTGCGCCGCGCGGCATGGATAGCGCGATGACGTGCGGCGCAAGAGTTGGGCGCGCGGTGCGGGCCCGGACAAGGGACGATCATGTAGCCGGCAAGTGCCGTGCGGCAAAGTTGGCCGGCGCTCCGGTCGCTGGTTGCGGCACCAACGAAGGGCCGGCCGCAAAGCCGGCTTTCGGCCCCGCGATGCCGCCGGTCCTACGCGCCGAAATACTCGATGAGCAGGGCCGAGACATCGTCGGGCATTTCGGCATCGCCGACCAGCGCGTCGAGGTCCCCGGCCAGCGCTGCGAGGAAGTCGGAGCCGGTGCGCTTCCGATGCCGGTGGCACATCTCGGCCAGCCCCTCCTCCTCCAACATGCCGCCTGCGGGCGTCGGGCATTCCGTCAGGCCGTCGGAGTAAAGCAGCAGCCGGTCACCCGGAAGCAGACGCGCATGGGTGTTCTCGTAGGTCGCATCGTCGATCAGGCCGATAGGCAGCCCGCCACGCCCGATATAGTCGAGGTGCCCGTTCGCCCGCTGGATCAGCGGATGCGGATGGCCGGCCTGGCACAGCTCGACATTGCCCGTCTTAAGGTCGATCTCGGCCAGGACGATGGTGAAATAATGTTCCGTGTCGATCTCGGCGTTGAACATGCGGTTCAGCAGGCGGCACACCTCCGCCGGGGCGCGCATGACGGTGTCCGACCCTTCCCACACCAGCGCGACGTTCTGATCGGGCGCCGATCCCTTCAGCCAGCTCGCCAGCCGCGACGTGATAAGCGCCGAGGCGACGCCGTGCCCGGACACGTCCAACGCGAAGACGCCGACCCGGTCGTGGGAGATCGGGAACTGGCCCACGAGATCGCCGCCGACATGGCCGCTGGGCTGGAGCAGGAACGACAGACGCCCGCCCTCCAACTCGATGGGGCTACGCGGCACGAGCGACATCTGCAGCTTTCGCGCCCCGGCGAGGTCGCGGTCCAGAGCGTCATACAGACCCTGGATCTCTTCCAGGGTTCGGGTCACGAGGCGATTCTTTTCAGTCAACTCGCGTTCGATCCGCAGGATCCGCTCGCCCGCCGCGATACGGGCGCGCAGTTCCTCCGAATTGACGGGCTTTGACACGAAATCGTCCGCCCCTTCGCGCAGACCCTGCGCGATCTCTCCCTTTTCGGACTTCGAGGTAAGAAGGATGAAGTAGGTATAGGGTTCGATCCCCAGGGCCCGATAGGCGCGGCAGAAATCGAGACCGCTCATCCCCGGCATCATCCAGTCGCTCAGGATCAGGTCGGGCCGCGACTGGCGGCACATTTCAAGCGCGGTCTCGCCGGACCCGGCCTCGAGCACGGTGAGGCCCCATTTGCGCAGCGAGGCACACAGTATCTTGCGCTGCAAGCCGCTGTCGTCGACGACCAACACCGTGCGAATCACGGCCGATGGCCGCTCCGCCAAGGGTGGCGCGGCGACGGTGTTCGCGGGCGCCACAGCGATGCTGGTTTCCAACCTCATGGCCGCCAGTGATCCGCGACAACCTTTAAGATGGAGTGAAGTGCGCAGGCTGCGCACGCTCATTCTTTCTTAAACCCGGTGCGATAAACCACAGGCGGAGGGTCTGGCGTCATGATCGAATGGAGCAGGGTGAACCAATTGAAGGAGGAGGTCGGCATCGCCGATTTCGAGGAGATCGTGGCGATTTTCATCGAGGAGGTCGATCAGGTCGTCGAACGGTTGCGCTCGGCACCAGAGCCGGCACGCCTGGCCGCGGACATGCACTTTCTGAGGGGCAGCGCGCTGAACATGGGGTTCAAGGCCCTTGGCGCCGAATGCAGCCTGCGCGAGTGTCAGGTCTTGACGAACGGATCGGCCGAAATCGATCTTGGCCCGGTGATCCGCATCTACGAGGAGTCGCGCGCTGTGTTTCTGCGCACCCTCGCGGGCCCAGCGCCGTTACCGCATTGACGTTCAGATAAGGAACTCGGCCAGATCGGCGTCGTCGGTAATGTCGCGGTACTGGAACCCGCCGCGGTCCAGCCCCGCGAACAGCGCGACGAAGTTGCGGGCGGCGTCCGTCTCGATCCCGATCAGGACGGTGCCGAAATTTCGCGCCGACTTCTTTAGGTATTCGAACCGAGCGATGTCGTCGGTCGGCCCCAGAAGGCCCAGAAAGTCGCGCAGCGCACCTGGCCGCTGTGGCAGACGCAGCACGATGTACTTCTTTAATCCCGCATAGCGCTGCGCTCGCTCCTTCACCTCCGGCAGCCGCTCGAAGTCGAAATTGCCGCCCGACGTCACGCAGACCACGCGGCGTCCGGCGATGGCATCCTGGAGGCTGGGCAAAACGTCGATCGCCAGCGCGCCCGCCGGTTCCAGCACAATGCCCTCGACGTTCAGCATCTCGAGGATCGTGCCGCAAATCCGGTCCTCCGGCGCGATCAGCACGTCGGCCGCGCGCGTGGCGCGCAGCGATTCGAACGTCAGCCGCCCTACCTGGCCCACGGCCGCGCCGTCCACGAAGGTGTCGACCCGAGGCAGCGTCACCGGCGCGCCCGCCGCCAGAGCCGCCGTAAGGCTCGCCCCGCCCGCCGGCTCTGCCAGGACGATCCGCGTCGCGGGCGCCAGCGCGGCGAACACCCGCGTCATTCCGGCCGACAGACCGCCACCGCCCACCGGCAGCACGAGAACATCGGGCGCGTCGGGCAGTGCCTCCAGCACCTCCACCCCGACGCTGGCCTGCCCCTCGATCACGTCGGGATCGTCGAATGGAGACAGGAAGTGGCCCCCGGCGCCGGCGCACCACGCCTGCGCCGCGGCCAGGGTCTGATCGAAGTAATCGCCGGTCAGCCGCACCTCTACCGCGTTACCGCCGAAAGCCAGGGTCTTGTCGATCTTCTGGCGCGGCGTCGTGACGGGCATGTAGATCACGCCCCGCACGCGAAGGTGCCGGCAGACATAGGCGACACCTTGCGCATGGTTGCCCGCGCTGGCCGCGACGAATACGGGCGCGGCACCCGTCGCCAGAACGCGCCCCATGGCGTTAAATGCGCCCCGGATCTTGTAGGATCGGACGGGCGACAGGTCCTCGCGCTTCAACCAGATATCAGCGCCATGACGGTCCGACAGGAAATCGTTGCGCATCAGCGGCGTCGGCGGGAATAGCCCGCGCATGCGCTCGGTCGCCGCGCGGGCGCGTGTGACGAACTCGTCCATGGCACCGCAGTGCCGCACGCCGCTGCCCGGCGCAAGCGCCCGCCCCGCCTTGCCCGCCTTGTCGCGTGCGGCCGGATCGTCTATCGGCGCCGAGCCGCCCCCAGCCGACCGCCCCGAGGATTGCGCATGCCCCCGACCGCCCCCCGCAAAGTCGTCCTCGCCTATTCCGGCGGGCTCGACACCTCGATCATCCTCAAATGGCTGCAGGTCGAATACGGCTGCGAGGTTGTGACCTTCACCGCCGATCTGGGCCAGGGCGAAGAACTGGAGCCGGCGCGTCGCAAGGCCGAGATGATGGGCGCCTCGGCGATCTACATCGAGGATCTGCGCGAGGAGTTCGTGCGCGACTTCGTCTTTCCGATGTTCCGCGCCAACGCGCTCTATGAAGGACTTTACCTGCTCGGCACCTCGATCGCGCGCCCGCTCATCTCAAAACGGCTGGTCGAGATTGCGGCGTCCGAGGGCGCCGATGCCGTTGCCCACGGCGCCACCGGCAAGGGCAACGACCAGGTCCGGTTCGAACTGTCGGCATACGCGCTGAACCCCGACATCCGCGTCATCGCCCCCTGGCGCGAATGGGATCTGTCCAGCCGCACCACGCTACTGGAGTTCGCCGAACGGCATCAGATCCCCATTGCCAAGGACAAGCGCGGCGAGGCGCCGTTCAGCGTCGACGCGAACCTGCTGCACACCTCCTCCGAGGGCAAGGTGCTGGAGGACCCGGGCCAGGAGGCGCCCGACTACGTCTACCAGCGCACGGTCGATCCCGAGGCCGCGCCCGACAAGCCGCAGATGGTCGAGATAGAGTTCGCGCGCGGCGATGCAGTCAGCGTCGACGGCGAGATGCTCTCGCCCGCCGCCCTGCTGACACGGCTGAACGAGATCGGCGGCGCGCATGGCGTCGGCCGGCTCGACCTGGTCGAGGGCCGCTTCGTGGGCATGAAGTCGCGCGGGGTCTACGAGACGCCGGGCGGCACGCTGCTGCTGGAAGCGCACCGGGCGATGGAATCGATCACGCTGGACCGCGGCCAGGCGCATCTGAAGGACGATCTGATGCCGCGCTATGCCGAGCTGATCTACAACGGATTCTGGTTCTCGCCCGAGCGCGAGATGCTGCAATCCGCCATCGACCACAGCCAGGCGTACGTGACCGGCACCGTGCGGCTGAAACTTTACAAGGGTCTCGCGCGCACGGTCGCCCGGTGGTCGGACCATTCGCTTTATTCCGAGGCGCATGTCACCTTCGAGGACGATGCAGGCGCCTATGACCAGCGCGACGCCGAGGGGTTCATCCATCTCAACGCCTTGCGCCTGAAATTGATCGCCCGGCGGCGCCAGCGCCTGGGATAAACGCGTCACCGATGCGTGAGATGGGGGACCGTCCGATTGCGCCCGTGCGTCGCCACCGCCACGTTGCGATCAAAGGAGATATCCGATGATTGCCATGACGACCCTCAAGCCTATCGCCCTTGGCGCGGCGATCCTCGCCGGAACCGTGATCCAGGGTCAGCGCGCCGCGGCGGCAGAAACTGAAACGGCGATACTCGCCGGTGGCTGTTTTTGGTGCGTGGAGGCCGATTTCGAGAAGGTGCAGGGCGTGCATGACGTCGTGTCCGGATTCGCCGGCGGCGACGTCGTCGATCCGACATATGACGAGGTCGTACGCGGCGGCACCGGCCATTACGAAGTGGTGGAAATA